>Ga0315279_10000608_pt1 | contig 69263 bp, 70 predicted proteins | sample YL17G06_20_MG_FD_203694 | JGI IMG/M metagenome (GOLD analysis project Ga0315279, IMG submission 203694) | Sediment microbial communities from Yellowstone Lake, YNP, Wyoming, USA - YL17G06_20 | ecosystem: Environmental > Aquatic > Freshwater > Lake > Sediment | place: USA: Wyoming | collected...
GAACCAGAATTTGAAAAAATCGTGAAAGAAAACGCTAAAACGTTGTTTGGTCCAAAAACCATTTACTTTGGGATAAAAAACAAAATAGAAACTAAAACACTTGGTGGAGCAATTCCAGACGGATTTTTATTTGATTTTAGAGAGAAGGATGCCCCTGAATTTTATTTAGTAGAAGTTGAGCTTCAAAGCCACGATTTTGATAGACATATATTCCCGCAGATAAAGAAATTCTTTTCATTTTTTAAAAACCCAAAAAGTAGAGACGATTTAATAGGAAAGATAGATTTTTTTATTAAATCAAGTTCAGCTTTAAAACAAGAATTTAAAAAATTCATCGGAGAAAAAGAGATTTATAAAACTATCAAAGATGCGATAGAAAATAGTCAAAATATCTTACTGGTTATTGATGAATACAAACCTGAGTTTGATGAAACTTCTAACACGATAACCGAATGGGCAAAACTTGTTAAAGTGGAAGTTTTGAAACAATACACTGCTAACAAAAAATCAATTTTCACTTTAAATCCAGATTTTGAGGACATTAGTTTGGTTGGGTCTGTATCCACTGATGAAGATGTTGAATATAACGAGAGTTACCATCTTGGGGATGTGAATGAAAACGTGTCATCAATTTATAACATTTTGAAAGAGAGCGTGCTTAAATTAGACCCGACAATCGCAATCAATCCCCAAAAATATTATATTTCTTTTAAAAAGAATAAAAGTTTTACATTCTTCCAAATTAGGAAAAAGAAAATACATATAGTCATAATGCTACCTTACGAAACTGGAGCAAATTTAATCAAAAAACATAGACTTACTAAATTAACTGAAAGTGTGCAGAATTTCTGGAATGGGCCCTGTTTCACAATAACCTTGGACAATAAAGACAACTTGGACGAAGTTGTAGAAGCACTTAAAGAAGCATATAATCAAAAAAATAAGTAATGTTTGCCGCTTCAAAGATAACAACCCAAGAGTGGCATGAGACCAAATAAATAATAGGCGGTTAGCCAGTATTATGAATTGTGGAATATTACTTCAGGTTAGAGGCCCTACAAAACAAGAATGCTAAATTGGAGAAGATTAAGCGAGAGGTAGAGCCAAAGGCATCAACTGTTTCTGAAGAACTGTCCTCAATCCTCAACAAAGACATAACTTATTATTGGACATCAAAAGCAACATTCGGGTTTGTCTTTACAGATTTTGAATGGACACCTGAGCCTTACCAAAGACTGATTGGAAAAGGTGAAAAGGACTTGTTTGAGAAGATTAAAGACGATTTTTCATATGTGGTTTTGTCTAAAGTATTGGATAGGAATTTTAAAGCGGGAAAGCTGAACGACAAAAAATTTGTCATCATCAACCTGAATAATTTTAAGGATTTTCTCAGTATAATCCGAAACAGGAAAAACACCGTAAGGCTGTTTTTATACAAGTTTGAAAACAAAAATCAGGAGGAATTGGTGAGGGCTTGGTTAAAGAATTACGCCAAGTTTGAAGAAGTCCAAGAAGAAGCAAAAATCGCCAATATAGACGCAATGATGGACGTTATAAACAAACATTCAATAAAAACCCCGTCTGATTTGGACAAGTTAATTACAGTAAGCAGGGGAGCTTTGAGTAAAATTTCAAATTCAGAAATGTTCAAAAATATTTTAAAAGAATTCAAAGAAAAAATAGACAGTAATGTTGATGAAAGTGTTATCCACAATTTCTTATTTGACAACATCTGGCTGATAGATTTTCAATATGTTCTCTATACGAAGAAAAAGAAAGAAATTTTAGAAGTTGGTCAGCCAGACATTTCTGTTTATAAAGACAATTTTGGGATAGAAAGAGTTGCCATAATAGAACTGAAAAAAACAGACCAAGATTTAATCACAACACACCATAGAGGGGATAAGAAACCAGCGATTTTATCTGGAGTGGGCAAATCCATCTCCCAAACAATTCATTATTTAGAAGAAGTGAAAACAAAAAATAAAACAAAAGACAGGGTAGTGCAAGGGATTGTTATTGTTGGCAGAAAAAAGGAAGTTAAAGATATGTTTATTGAGAAATTTAATGAGTATTTGCACGGCATACAGGTCTTAACATACGACGACATTTACGAAAGGGCGGAAACAATCATAAACCTGTTTAGCCAAACGCCCCCAAAAGAACCGATAACAACCGCCAAAGTTGAACCATCGCCCCCTGAGCAAGCGGATACCCCAACGCCCAACGCTCAGGCTAAAACGCCCTGACCAGCTTCAGCCCCGCTTGTCAAGTTTAAGCAACTCGCCAACGAGTGCAAGAGCCGTTTCCCCCCGCTTCGTCAGGGAATACTCAACGCTCCTCTGCCTGTCCTGAAGAACCTTACGGCTGATTAGACCAACGTCTTGCAGTTCTTGGGTTCTCCTCATCGCCGTTGTAGCGTTGCCCGTGATTTCCACGATTTCGTTGAACTTCAGCTTTCTCCCTTTCAGTGCCAGCAGTATTTCTACGCTTTTTGACCGACCGAGCGTTTCAATCAACCTGTTCAAGAGACCGCCCAGTCATAAACAACTATGCTGGCGATTTAATTAGGGTGCTTACAAAATTGTAAGTTAGACTACACAAGTGTTATAAGCCGGAAATAGCAGGTCACAAGGGGTTGAAAATGGAGCAACCGCAAACGCCACCAGCTAGGCCAGTGACAAAAGGCGTGGGGAAGGTCAAGTTAATCGTGGGCGTGGTCGTGGCAATCGTGGTTATTGGAGTAATTGCTGGCGTTGCGGTGTTCAAGGGGGTGACGCCAACGTCACCGTGGGGGACCACAGACACGGATGGGGACGGTTTGCCTGACGCTTGGGAAACATCGCACGGAACTAACCCGAACAACCCAAACGATGTGAACCAAGACCCAGACAACGACAACTACACCAACCTTCAGGAGTATCAGGGAGGGAGCAATCCAAATGATAACACAAGCACCCCCACAACAGGAGGCACCCAGCTATACTCGACGGACCCAGCCGATGTTGTTCTGAGGTTGAGCGATATGCCGTCTGGGGGGTCGGTTGAGAATGAGGGCGGAGCAGGCGAAGGTGGTTATTATGAGGGGCACTATATTTCAGCTGAATATACCAGATACTTCCATTTGGGCAACAGCAGTATTACCTCCCGTGCTCTCCGTTTTCCATCAATAGAAGGGGCTAATGAATTCCGTGATTATACTTTACAACTAAACCCAGAGGCTCAAACACTTCCCACTCCAATTGGTGACGAAGCTTATTACACACTTTCAGTTACGCAGTTTAATTTGTTTTTTAGAAAATCAAACTTTATAGCTACTGTAGAGTGGAATGCGTCTTTACCATCAATGTCGGAAGCCGCCAGCTATCTCCAGATAATGGCAAACAGGATTACCTAACGAACCCCAAACTTAACGAACAACTCACACCGTAAGGAGTAGAACACGGGAATGAATGAATACATTACTCATTCATTACTTTCCTTCATTATACAGTATGAAATTAAGAAGACGTTATTCTATCGTAAAAGTATTTGTTTTTTTCGTATGTTTCTGGAAACGTTCTTTTAATTTCTTCTACCCACTCTTTTTTGGCTTTGTTTAGTTCTTCCAGCGTTAGCCCTTCGTGGTTTTTACCGTATTTGCCATAACAGTAATCATTAAAGATGGGTTCGTGTTTTTCTTCTTTTTGTAGGACTTCGTTTTGTGCTTGTGGCGGTTGTTGAGATATGCGTTCTATCAGCTTCGTCAGTTCTGCTATCTCGCCCAACATTTCTTTTGTTTGCTTAACTATCACATCCCCCTTCTCATTTTTGGATTTGTAGAGAAAATGGACAATCTCCCTAACCCGTTCTATGTGCCCCCCAAGTTCAGGGGTGAGAAGCGATTTTATCTCCTCAAAACTTTCATCAATCCTTTCCTTGTCAATCTCCTCTATTTTTGCCCTGTCTAACAATTTGTCTATGACTTCGGAATAACTCCGTTTGTTTTTTCGTAAGCAGTCTAATCTAAAAGCGGTTTTGTCTGATAATGCTATGTTCTTTACCATCTCACGCTTCCCCCTTCACTTCGGTAGTGCCGTATAGCTTTGCGGTTTGACGTATTGCGTTTAGAAATGCTGTTTCTGAATAATCAGGACGCCTAAAGCTTATTATAAAAAATGCCCCTCCTTCAACGTTTTCAGACTTATGGAGATAAAAAACGAGCGGGATTTTATGTGCTTTCATAAGTTCTTTCCACGCTAAATCAAGTTGTAGCCCCATCATCTCTGGGCTGTCTAAATATTCTTGCCTTATCTCTTCACTTACTTTCACCCACGCATTAATGAATTGTGAAACTCTCTCTTCTGGCACACTTCCTTCATAAACTTGCTTAATCCTCTCTTCAACGGTTTTCCACCAGCTACCAATAAGTTCAAAAATACAGGCTTTCGTGCCAAACTTAACAACAACGGCTGAAATATCGTTAATGATTTTGGTTAGCTTCTCGTCAAACTCGTTCTTCATTCCAAAATAGATTACCCCGAAAACAAACACGGCAAAAGGGGAGAGCGTCAAGGTATTGTAGAACATATCGGTTGGACGCCCTCCCGAAAAATAAAGGACAGCAAGGGGGGCGATAGAGAAAAGGACGATTAGGATAACACAAGCGTCTTGAATGTCGCTTAAGCGTCCAAGCCGTTTGGCATAGGCGGGCGAAATACCAACCACAAACCTGTTCATTTTTGCCCCTCCTCAAGAACAGAAATATTGAGCCTTTTGGCGGGGCTTTTCATAACCTCCCCAAAACTGTGAGCAAAATCTATCAAGACATAAAGAAAATTCATCGTGTCAATAGAAACAAAATACTTACTGAACCACTCGTGCCCACTCTCGTCTTTCTTTCTATAAATCAATCCACGTTTTACACACCAGATTAAGAAGCGTCTTGCCGTTTCGTCTGGCATCTGTGTTTCTCTAATGAAGCTCGGATATTCACTTGAGAGATAACCCAGAGTGAAGAAGATAGGACGTCTTGCTTCTAACGAATGAGAATAAAGTTTAACGAAGAACGAAAGCGACTTTATTAAATTATGATTTACACCAATCGCCCGAAGCCAATCCCAAGCGTTATTTTTTATCGCATATTCGGGCAGAACCCCATATATCCCCGAACCCCGTGTTCTGGGCGGTGGAAGTTGTGGCAGTCCCATCAAGATATAGAAGCTGGAATGGATATTTATTGGTATCAAGCCAAAAACAACCCTTCAAATTTTGCGTCAAATCGCCAAAATACCGATGCCTCCTTAAATACTTCGGAAAACATATGATGACCCAGAAAAAAATGAAAAAAGGAAAAGTAGTAGGATATATAAAATTGAAAGCAAGAACGTGTAGGTTGTGCGGAAAAAAGCGATTTTGTGATGGATATATTGTTGAAGACGCTGGACGCAAAAAACAGTGGATTTGCCTTCTGTGCGGTTGGCATATCGGCGAACAATACGCTGAAACGAAAAAAAGGAGGTGAAAAAAATGGCATATATTGTTCTCGGAACAAATGGCTTTGAGCACCCATATTGGTATGTTCAATCAATTTATGACTTTAGCAACCTTCCAGAAATATTTGGAATAGGTATATACAAAAGAGTGAGAAAAGAGTTGGCAATGGACGTAATAAAGGTGGGTTTCAACAGGAAAAGAGACTTGGGAAAACTTGAGCGTGTAGTATTAAGCTTTAAAAGGGATTTCCTGATGACATACGGAGTAGGGTATGAAGAAGTTTTGAAAAAAGTTGAACTTGAGGACGGTTGGTTTCAGGGCGTCAAAGACCCCAAACTTGGATATGACGAGCTATCAGAACCTTGGGTTAAACGTGAAAATGAAAATACAAATTACGAGTGGTTGGCAAAGTTGAGACTTGTTGGCAGAATTTATCTTTATGAACACATCGCAAAGGAACTATCCAAAGTTAATACACTTACCATTGATTTTGGGCCGAGATAATTCAACAATTGATATGGCAAAAAGAACTGTTCTCAAAAAAGAACCCAGAATTGATAAGATGCCCGCCAGAGTAGGGCACGCCATCAAGCCACCATACATCATCGTGGTCCAAATTCCTTCAGTTTCCAGACTGTCGGCTTTCCTTCTTTTTTGCCTGATATTCTTACTATGTGCCCCGCATCCTCCAATTCTTTCAGTTTTTGCCTAATCCACCTATCGCTTCGTATCCCTATTTTTTTCTTAATGAGTTTGTAAATCTCTGGCTGTGTTATCCCTCTTGGTCTTACAAGACGCAATATTTCATCTTTAGTAGCTCCACGCCCCATTCTTTTGTAAGTTGGCAGTTCATCAGTTTTTGAGCTGAGCATAAGTTTCCATTTTCCCCTAACTCTTTCATATTCAGGCGTTTGTTTGGAATAGATGCTTCTGCCCATCTTTCTAAAGTATTTTCGGCCCTGAAAACCCATTGACCTAACCAAAAGCTCCGATTTCCTTTTTTTCAGTTCTTCCACAAGCGTAGGTCCATCCACATATCCCCCCGTTTCCCAAGCTACTTTGGCAAAGGCTTCATCAGTATCGTTCATCCGCCACACGTAGGGCTTTACCTCCGATATGATGCCGTCCTCCTTAAGGCACTTGAGACATCTCCTTATCCCCTTTCTATCCTTGATTTTGATTTCTGGAGCGTTTCGTAAGAAATCATAAATGAAGCTCTGATTTACCCCACGAGGATAACTGGTGGCAAGAGCGTGGATTACCCCAAGCCTGCTTTGAGCATCCGTAATTTTTGGGCGACCTCTCTTCATAATACACACCAATAGAGGGTAGGCTGAATTGTGGTATTAAAATTCGCTATGTGGTTTGACGTAGAAGAGTATGTTAGTGAGCAGGAATGAGTGAGACGCCAAACAACGGCAAAGTTCGGATAAACACCGAAATCGGGGGCGAGCCAGCCCAGTGGCTTACCCAATGGAAAAATGAGGGGCTATCCAAAAGCAACACCGATGTCATAAACCGAGCCTTCGCCCTTTACCACGAACACATAGTTGAGCAAGACATCAAAGCCAACCAGTTGAAGACGATAAGAAATAACTCTGGGGAGCAAGTTGGTGAGCTAAGCAAAAGTGTTGAAATAAAGATTAACACTGTTATTGCGGGTGAGCCTGCCAAATGGCTCAATGAGTGGAAGGAAAGGGGGCTCGTTGGGAGCAACACCGATGCCGTAATTCAGGCATTGAGGTTTTTACACGAGCACCACGTTGAGCAAAGCCTGAAAGAAGCTCAACGGAAGACATTTCAAGAAGAATAAGCTCCAACCCCGTCAGCAGGCTTTTCGTCAGTGCTCAAGTCATAGTTTGAACTCTTGTTTTCAGCTTTCTCCTAAAAACGATAGAATTAAACGATAGTCGGTATCTTATAGACCCCACCACAACCAACGCAAGCGCACGAACGTCAATCTTGTAGTAACGTATGATTTAAACCATAGTGTGTACACTCAGTTAAGATGTGAGATAATGGCTCGAAGAGGAATAGTCGCAGTAATGATAGTGGTCGTAGTTGTAGTCGTAGTGGCAGTCAGCGTCGGAGCTTTCCTCGTCTCCAATGGCACACCGTCCACAACCACGATAACCGGCAACGTGGTGAAGGGTTCTGTTACCGGGGCGAGTGTAGAAGTTTATGCATTGAATTCTGACGGAACTAAGGGCGACTTGCTGGGGATCACGACTACAGATGATACCGGGAGTTATACTCTTTCGTTGGAGTCGGCACAGACGGGCCAACTTCTGGTGGAGGCGTTTGGAGGATATTACGTGAATGAGGTGAGTGGAGCCACCGAGACTCTATCGGCCTTTGATAATTTAACCGCGGTGTTGCCTGCTGGAACCACCCAGGCCGCTGTTACTCCTCTAACTCATATGGCGGCGGCTCGTGCTAGGGCTCTGGCGGCCGAAGGTATTTCACTTGCAACAGCGGTCGATGCGGCAAATGTAGGCGTCGCTCAGCAATATAACTTATCGGACATTTTGGGAACACTTCCCGTGGATGCCAATAACGCTACACAAGTAGCAACCTCCTCCAGCGAACAAAGAATATACGGGATTGTCCTTGCTGGGATTGCGCAGGAAGCCGAGAACCTGAACGTCCGTCCGATAGATCTTGCTGCAGCCTTGGCAACGGACATGGAAGATGGGATCTTGGATGGTCTGGGCGAGGGCCAAATCCAAGTTCCGACCATTACGGGATCGGTTGTAACGTTGCCATCAAACGCGGGCACGGAAGCTTTGCAGAACTCCATCAATACCTTTCTCGCCTCAGGTAACAATCTAACAAATCTGGTTGGAACGAGTATCTCTACCACGCCGGTGAATGTCAATCCTGCCGGTGGCTCCTTTTACATTACTGCGACTGCATTGCCAGCTTGGACTGAAGGCCAAAGCGGCTCGGCCACGCTAACTGCAAATGGCGGCACACCACCCTACACATGGACGGTCACAGCAGGGTCAGCGTTGCCTAACTGGTTGGCGCTAGCTCAGCAGGGGAACAACGTGGTCCTTACAGGAACAGCACCACTCCTATCCGCAGGGACAACCAGGAGCATCTCTGCTCCCTTTTCTGTGACTTGTACGGACGCAACTGGGCTGGCGCAAGCTATCAGCTGGACTGTTACGATCGTTAAGACCTCTCCAGTGATTACTCCGCTGTCAGCAACGGTCACCGCGGGAACGGAATTTTCTGTACAAATAGCCACAGCGTCAGGAGGGGTATCGCCTTGCTACGTCTTCGTTTGCCCAGCAAGATGCCCCTTGGGCACAATAGTGGATCTAAACGGGGTTTTGAGTGGCACGATTGACAGAGCAGGGACATACACCTTCGAAGCTGAGGCCGTGGATTCAGTAGGTTCTACTTCCAGTACAACGGTTACGGTTATTGTGACGGCTCCGAGTGATGAAAGCGAAAGCGGTGGTGTTTCTCAGTTTGATGGCTATTACACTGGCAGCTTCAGCGGCGCAATGAGTGGATCAGCGGCTTTTACGGTAAGCAACGGGGTTATCACAGTAACAGACCCCGGCGGCGGCTCTGGAACTGTGTCTGCCTCCGGGTCTACAAGTTTTAGCGGTTCAGGTGGTTATGAGGATGCGTCTTACTCCTTCACCGGCACATTCGTTGTTTCATCGGGGACAGCATCCGCCAGCGGGGGATGGTCCGGCAGCTACATGGGAATAACTGGATCAGGTACATGGAGTGCAACGAGACAGTAGAACCAACGATAATGACTCACGTCTTAGGTAGCCTGAATTGTTTGTTAGAAACCAGGTGGTTCTGGCTCATTCGACGCGGGGTTAGGGGCGTGCTGTCTTTTCAATAGGTACTTCCACACCCCTGCTATGCCGCCGACCACAACCACCAAACCCACGATTGCAACAATAGCCGAGGTCGATATGGGTAACCCCCTCGAAGCTTGGTTATCCGAGGACCCATTGTCTGGTCCTACGGGCTCGGGCTGGGTTCCAGGTTGTTGAGGCTCGGTCCCAGGTTGTTGAGGCTCGGTCCCGGGCTCTTCGTCGTCATCTTCCAGCGCAATCACCGGCGCAATGAACGTGAAAACAATGGAGGCAACTACGAGCGCCGCCATAATTACATAGGCTTTTTCCCCCATCTTTGCACCATAAGATAGTCGCTTTTGCACCTTAAAGATTTTGTGAGGTAGCAAGCCAAAAAATGGCGCCGACAAAGATTTTCAGACTATCTCTTTTCCCCAGGTTTTTTAAGTCTTCCAAACCACCAGAGCAGGACAAAGAACAAGGCTGCAAAAACCAAAAAAATGACCCCCTTCTCGATGTCACCGCTCGGGACCTGTCCCCAGTCCCCAACGCAGTAAAGCTTCCCGTCGCCTGCCCCGACAAAAGCTTTCCCGTATGCGATGGCTGGGGAGCTACCCTGCATCGCCCCGAGCTGAAGCTTCCAAACAAGCGCCCCAGTTTCGGTGACGAGCGAGTGCAAGAACCCGTCGGAAGAGATGACAAAAACTCCGCTACCAGAAACAGCTGGCGAAGATTGGACTGCCGCTCCAGTTTCATAATTCCACTTTTGTGTTCCAGTGCTGATGTCGACCGCGTAAACCCTGCCGTCTACTGAGCCGAAGTACACGGTGTTCTCTGCAACCGCGGGGGGAGATGAAACTTGATTCACTGCCGTGAACTTCCAGACTTCCGTGCCGTTTTCCGCGTTCAGGGCGTAGAGGTTTCCATCGTTCGAGCCGATGTAGACCACGCCGTCGGAAACAGACGGAGACGACACAGCGGGATAGTTCTCCAGCGCCCCAGCTTCACCAGTCTGGTGCCGCCAGCTCTCGGAACCGTTTGTGTCGATGGCAAACACCACCCCGTACCAAGTTCCCACAATCACTTTTCCGTTGTAAACTGCAGGCGATGATGTGGTGCTAGCGCCTAAATCCTTCGTCCACAGGAGTGCCCCTGTTCCAGCGTCAAGCGCATACAAGTTGTTGTCAGCCGAAGTCACATAGACGACGTTGCTTGCAACAGCAGGCGAAGAGTACACCGCGCCGCCAGTCTGATATTTCCAGGTGTTTTCCCCAGTGGTGGCGTCCAGACAGTAGACTGAGTTGTCCAGCGATCCAAAGTAAACATGGTCTCCAGCGATGGTCGGTGATGACGCTTCACCCTCGGCTTTGAACTCCCAGATTTTGCCGCCGTTGAAAACATCAACCGCGTAAAGGTGGCCGTCAGCCGAGCCGACGTAAGCAACGTAATTCGAGACAGCTGGCGACGAGAGTGGTCCAGAGGCGGAGAAGAACCAGGCCACATCTGCGTTTTCTGGGCCGGAGGATGCCGAGTATCCAGTCCGCTGGTCGTCGTGTTTGAATGTCGGCCACTCGTCTGCTCCAGCGACTCCAGCGAGCATCAGCACGATTGTCAGCGCCACGACAGCCTTCATGGTTACAAAGGGGATTTAAGCCCGAGTCTTATCAATTTATGGGAGTCACAGATGGAAATCCAGTGGGACAGGGCGCGAAAGGCTTCAGAGGACCTGCGCGAGCTTGTTGGTCGCACGCCGTTGGTGAAAATGAGCAGGCTTCCGAAGCTGGCAGGTATTCCGGAACTTGAACTATTTGGAAAGGCCGAGTTCATGAACCCATCCGGGAGCCTGAAGGACAGGATTCTCATGAAAATTCTTGGGGACGCGATTAAGGAAGGGAAGCTGCGCCCAGGCATGACGGTGGTGGAGAGCACTACCGGAAACACAGGGATTGCGACCGCGATGTTTGCCACATACTTCGGCTTCCCCGTTGTGATAATAATCCCGGCGGGGATGAGCGAGGAAAGGATGAAGGCGATCAAAGTATTCGGGGCCAAGATCCTGACGTTCCCCGGCGCCGAGTCGGACGTTGATCTTGCAGTGAAACAGGCCAAGGACCTGATAGCAGTCGACCCGGGGCACTACTTCTGGGTGAACCAGTTCAACAATCCAAAAAATGTTGAAGCTCATTATGAAGGCACGGGGCCGGAAATCTGGGAGCAGGTCGGTGGGAAAGTAGACGCTTTTGTCGCCGCCGTCGGGACAGGAGGCACCCTCACAGGAGTTGCAAAGTACTTGAGGGAGAAAAACCCCAACGTCAAAATCTACGCTGTAGAACCCGCGGAGTGCCCTGTAATCTCAAAGCAGAAGTGGGGGACTCACAGAGTGGAAGGAGTGGGAGACGGGTTCATCCCGGAGATACTGGACATCTCCATACTTGACGGGGCAATCATGGTCTCTTCTGAAAAGGCAATATGGATGACAAAACGTTTGGCAAGAGACGAAGGGCTCTTCGTCGGGATATCAACTGGAGCCAACGTGGAAGCCAGCCTGATGCTCCACAAGAAGCACCCCGAGCTCAAGAGGATTGTTACGGTCCTGAACGACCACGGTTTCCGTTACTTCTCCACCTTGCTGTTCGGAGAGATGAAAGATGTCAACGTTCCCGAGCGTGCTCACCCAATCAACATAACAGACGAGCAGCGCAAGATTCTTTCAAAGTTGGACTTGATAGAGTAGGCGTTAGGAGAAAGGTTTTAGCCCTCAGAATCTTCATGGTGTTGAGAAAATGGCAGACGATAAACTGGTGGAATCTCTCAGAAGCTTCTTGAGGGAAGGACGGGATTGGGCGAGGAAACCCACGAGCATACCAGGGGCTTTCATAATGAAAATCCCAGCTTACGGGAGGGCATCTTCCCGACTCGTGGTTGAGATAAATCCGACAGACCCAGCCGGCAACCCGACTAAAAAGCGTGGGATGCTGCTTCGGAGCGCCGATGATCTAGACGCGTACAGGAAGCTGCTCGCGCACGAGAAGATAAAGGAGCTTCTGAAGGGCGTGCACGAGGTCAACCCCGCAGCCGCCGAGAGAGCGGGGACCTCCAAAGAGATAATAGAGGTATGATCTCCGGCAATCGCCACGGCGGGCGATGCATGGCCAGAGGCTTGGTCACCCAATACATCTTTAGGCAAAACCATTTTTGATGTTATAATGGTCTTGGGTGTTTGAGATGGGCGAGCTACACCAGACGCTTTTGGATGAGCCCTTGCGCGAGGCAAAGTCCACGGAAGCGCAGAGTTCCGAGATGATGGAAAATCCTTTGGTGAGAAAAGAGCTGATTCAGCCGCGCACGTATCAGACAAACATGGCGGCAGAAGCCGTGAAGAGCAACACTTTGGTTGTTCTCCCAACCGCCCTAGGGAAGACGGTGATAGCGGTGCTCGCGGCCGCCCACTTCCTCTACAACCATCGCGACAGGAAGGTCCTTGTCATGGCGCCCACGAGGCCGCTGGTTCTCCAGCACCGTGACACATTCATGAGGTTCCTGAAGCTCCGGCAGCAGGACGTTGAGGTTCTCACTGGGAAGTGCCCGCCAAACTACCGGCTGCACGTGTGGAACGGCCCAGCGAGGCTGTACTTCGCCACGCCGCAGGTGGTCCACAACGACAGCGAGAGGGGGTTGAACCTGAAAGATTTCAGCATGCTTGTGTTTGACGAGTGCCACAGGGCGAGGAAGAACTACTCATACACAAAGGTTGCCCAGGCATACGTCAGAGATTCTTCATACCCTGTGATTTTGGGAATGACAGCGAGTCCCGGTGCAGAGAGGGAAAAGATAGAGGAAATATGCAAGGCGCTTTTCATAGAGAGGGTCGAGGCAAGGACAGAGGAAGACCCGGACGTGAAGCCTTACATCAGTCAGGTGGACGTGGAGTGGAAGTTCGCAAAGCTGCCCGATTCTTACCAGCCGGTTCGCGAGGCGATAAAGAAGGCCCTCGAGAGGAGGCTCAAGTCCCTCGCGTCTATGGGGGTGATAAGAAAAAATCCGAAGTACATCTTCAGAAAAGACCTGGTGATAGCGGGGGACGAGATCATGCACAGGTTGAAAGGAGGCGCAGGCTGGAACAGGGGGATGCTCTTCGGGGCGTTGATGCTGCAGTCTTCCTCAATGACCCTTTACCACGCGCTCGAGATGCTGGAGAGCCAAGGCCCGCACGCCCTTCGGGGATTCCTCAAGAAGACCCAAGAGAGTAAGAAGAAGAGCCACGCCGGGGTCGTTTCAGAGCTCACCTCCGCGGGCGTGTTCGAAGTACTCGAGTCCCTCTGCGAGCACCCGAAGATGGGCCTTCTGGAGGAGGTGGTTGTCGGTCAGATCTCCGCGGAGCCGAAGTCCAAGATGATTATTTTCACCCAGTACCGGGACACCTCCGCCTACATCGTTTCAAAGCTTTCAAAGCTCGGGATTGTAGCGTCAAAGTTCGTGGGCCAAGCGGACAGGGCGGAGGGCGCGGGGATGAGCCAGGAGCAGCAGGCCGAGGTCTTGGAGAAGTTCAGGAAAGGCTCCATCAACGTCATCGTGGCGACGAGCATAGGCGAGGAGGGACTTGACATCCCGAACGTGGATCTGGTCCTCTTCTACGAGCCAGTCCCGAGCGAGATCCGTTACATCCAGAGGAAGGGCAGGACTGGAAGGGGAAGGTTCGGGAAGGTCCTCATTCTCGCCGCAGAGGACACGCTCGACGTGGGTTACCTGAAGAGCAGCAAGAAGATGGCGGAGGTCATGAGGAAGGTGACGAAGGCGCTGAACTCGGAGCTGGCGCCCGTCCCGCGGGCGGGCCCCATGCCAGAGATGTGTCAAATGTCTGCGGAGGAAATTTCGCAGGAAGGGCCACCGGAGCCTCTCTCCCCCCTGGAGAAGCTTGAGGAAGATTTTGATGAGACCAAGGTGAAGAAGTTCAACAGGGGGGCCAGGCAGGTTGCCAAGCGGTTGCTGGATGAGGTCCTGAAAAGCGGCAGCCGCGGGGTGATGCTTGAAGAATTCGTGGGAGGGCTTGAAGAGGACGACGCGAGCTTGGGGATAGTGAAGGACGCCGTTGACAGGCTTGTGGCTGAGGATCAGGTTAAGGTCGTTGGCGGGAAGCTATTTGCAAAAGGTGTCGTGGAGCCGAGCCCGCACAAGGGGCATGTTTTCGAAGTCGAGAAGGTCATGGCTGGGAAGGCCATCATCCTCGTGGACGACAAGTGGCGCGCGGTGCTGACTCCCGACGCCTATCAAGGCCCGAGGCAGCTGCTCAAAAAAGGGAGCAAGTTCAGGGCCGCGTCGGAGCTGTACAAGCAGGACGGAGTGCTTTGCGTGAGAGTCTGGGCTGTCGAGAAGCTTCTCGATTGAGCAACGCTAGCGTCAGCCGGCTTTTTTGATAACCCCTCTTGCAGCAAGGAGCCCGGTAGCCGCCGCCGTGACTATCCCTCTTGAAAGTCCGGCCCCGTCCCCGGCGACGAAGAGGTTCGGCACGGTGGTTTCCATGTTTTCATTTACCGTGACCCTCACGCTGTAGAACTTCACCTCGGGGGCGTAGAGGAGTGTCGAGTCAGAGGCAACGCCAGGGACAACTTTGTCCAAACGCTCAAGGCCATCGAGAATGTCCACGACGATTCTGCCCGGCAGAGCCATTGAGATGTCTCCAGGGTTAACGCTCCTGAGAGTCGGCACCACGTGGCCGCGCTCGACCCTTTCCCAGGTTGATCTTCTTCCCGCCCGCAGGTCTCCCAAACGCTGGAGCAGAGGCCGCCCCCCGCCTATCGTCGTGGCCAGGTAGGCGATCGACTGCCCGTAGGAGGCGGTGTTTGTTACCGGCTGCGTGAGCTCGATGTGAACGAGGAACGCAAAGTTCGTGTTCGGTGACTTCTTGTCGCGCAGGGATTGGCCGTTCACCCCGACGTGCGAGTCGTACAGCTCCTCCATGACGAACCCGTTTGGATTGGTGCAGAATGTGCGGACGAAGTCATCAAAAGTTTTCGTCCTGATGTGGAACTTGGGGTCGTGATTGACTCTTACCACCGGCTCGTAAATCACGGCCGGCACCTCTACCCTGACGCCGACATCTATGGGGCCAGGAGAAATATTTGCTCCAAGCACTTTTGCCTGTCCCGCAAACCAGTCAGCTCCAACTCTCCCGGGAGCCGCCAGGATGTACTTGGCCTTGATGGGTTTCCCGTTGGTAACGACCTCGCCTTTTCCTATTTTTTCAATCTTGGTGTTCAACATGAACTTTACCCCGTCCTTCTCCAGGTCGCTCTTGAATGAGTTGATGACAGCTGGAAGGTACTCGCTGCCGATGTGGCGTTGTAGTATGGGGATGAACTTTACCCCGCTGGCGGCCGCTCTTCTCGTGAGATCCTCTATCCCCTCGGAGTTCATGCCGAGGACTTTGTCTGGTGCCCCGTGCTGCAGGAAAATATCGTCGACCTCTTTCACAAGGCCTTCGGCTTTCGGGACGCTTTTGGTGAGCTTGCTGAGGTCGCCGCCTATGTCATATCTCAAGTTCAAGATGCCGCTGGACATCCCGCCAGCGCCGCCGATGCCGCACATGATGTGGCAGGGCTTGCACCCGATGCACTTCCCCTTTTCGATTGCCGGGCAGTACCTCTTTTCTATCGCGTTCCCCCAGTCGATGACGGTCACGGAAAGGTCGGAATTCTTGGCTATCTCGTGTGCTGCGAAGAGGCCAGCTGGGCCCGCGCCTATTATAACAACGTCTTGCACAACTTCCCCTACCCAAACCCGACGCCCCCATAAAAGCATTTACTATCAACAAGTCCAAGCGGGCTTAGTTACCCTGCTCTTTGCTTGCGTTTATTTTTGCGCGGCGGGTTGCGCCATTTCCTTATTTGAGTCATCTATAATTAGATTTTAGGCGCACGCTTCATTTTCTAAGCCCACTTATCTTTCCCAGAAAAGTTCCATCGAGCATGTAGGCCTCGGCATCGTCCAGTTTTACCGCACCGGACTTGAACAGCGGGCCAATCGGTTCCCTGGGCAACGTCCGGTTCATTGCGATGCCACCGACAAGCCCTCCGAATGCTGGCATGACGAGCACATCTGGCGGCTTCCCGTGGATCGCCTGCTGGAGATTTTTCGGCAGCTTCGTCTTTCTTAGCTTGGCCTTCAGCCAGACCGGTTCAACGATTCTTCCTCCGAGCTTGTCCCTAAACTCCACGGCAGGGTGGTTGTGCCCCATCACGAGCAGCTCGGCTTTCATCAGCTCCGGGGCAGGCCACGCGTGCCCGTGAATCAATCCGACCGGCTTCCGCTTTCCTAGCAGAATCCCCCCAGCCCTGTGAATCATCACCCCGCGCGGAACCATCCCTCCGATATCTCCGTCGTGGTTGCCGGGCACTATCTCAACAGGAAGAAGTTTCATGAGATCTTCGAAGAACTGGGGGAGTTCACGCCACTCCTGCAAGCTGGCTATGGGGACGCCGTGCTTGACGTCCCCAAGCATGATAAGTCGGCTAGGTTTTTTCTTTTTGATAATTTTGACAATCCTTTCCTTGGTTTGGGGGATTTGGCTCGGCAGAGAGACGCCCTTGGCCGCAAACTCTCCCTCGATCCCAAGGTGCAGGTCCCCGACCACCAGCGCTCGTTCTCTCCCGGTTTTGACGATCAGCGCCGGGGCTCCGTATACTGGAATGGCAGCCATCGTTCTTAATTCAGAATGAGGAGTTTTAGAGGTTCCTGATTTGGTTTTGATTAACCCTTCAGCAGCCCTATCGCCAGCCCCACAAGAAAAGATATTGAAGTGTACGGCAGCAGGTTGAGCGCGGTCCCGGCGCCGAAAAGCTGAGGCAGGGAGTTCAAAGCTCTAGTCCAAAGGTCGCTGAAGCTCAGGCTTATGACGCCTGTAAAGACCAGGACCGCCACGAGGGCGATGAGTATGAAAATCAACTTCAGCGCGTGCTTGACCGCGGCGCCGACCAGCAGGCCGATTACAAAGGGAACGACTATGGGCACCAGCCAAGAGAAATCCATTTTCCCACCACTCCCCGCTTGCGTTCGCGGTCTAAAAGCCCGCCGTCTTCAGCAGCTCCTTCAGGGGCTTCCCGTCGCCCAGCTGCAGCTTGTAGTAAAGGCGGGTGCTTGGGAGCTTTGAGACTTCTTGGGGCCCGATGGCAAAAATTGGAGTTCTATTGAACCCGAAGCAAACTAGTCCCTCAGCCCCGGTTTCATTGGAGGATGCTTGCAGTCGCTCGACCTCAGCTTTTGGCAGATAGATTGGCCCCATTTTTGACGTCTTCTTGCAGCTGATGAGGTAGCAGAGTCGTCCGCCCCTCGAAATCTTCAGATCTATGCCAAGGGAGCTCCCGGACCTGTCCCACTTGAACCCAAAGCCCTCGAGGAGGTAAGCCACCTTGTACTCAAAGTTCGTGCCCCGTTTTTTTGGAGTGACCATGTTTCCAAATGGTTTTATCGCCCCTCTATAACTCCATTTGGGATTTCATTGGTTGCCCAGCAAATCTTCCAAGTCCGGAACGCAAAGCCGGAGGACATGTCGGAGGTCCTGTCGATAGAGTACAAGTGCTTCCCAGACCCCTATCCGATAAGCCTGCTCACTCGTCTCCACTCAATGCATCCGGATGGGTTCCTCGTGGCAGAGGTCGGCGGCAAGGTCGTCGGTTACATCATCGGGGCCATAAGGTGGGGGCCAACGGGCCACGTCTTGGCGATAGGCGTCGACCCATATCACAGAAGGCAGAGGATTGGCTCCGCTCTTGTTGAAGAGGTGATTAAACGGTTCATAAGGCGCGGGGCGAGGCTCGTTAGGCTTGAGGCGAGGAAGAGCAACTCCGGGGCGCAGCAATTCTACCACAAGCTGGGCTTCAGGGACAGGATGGAGGTCCCGTACTACTACGAGGACGGAGAAACGGCGGTCACGATGGAGCTGCCTCTGGACGGCAGGTTATCTCCTGTGAGTTAACTTGTAGAGGTCTTCCTGGGTCAGCACTTCGATGTTTTTCAAAGAAGATTCCAACCTTGAGCGCATCCCGATCAAGTACTTGACTCCCTTGGCAGCAGCGGCCTCGGCCAGTTCCTGAGTGATCACGCCGTCGAAGACTATGGCCTTGACGCCCTGTGCTTCCGCCAGCCTGTCTTTCAACTCCCTCACCTGAACCTCTGCGATGGATTTCAGTCCATCGTCAAGCATGAGTGCCTTGAGGGTGCCTCTCAACTTGTGGAGGGTCTTCTCAAGCTCGTCATACTCGCGCGGGGGCGCCGAAGACTCCGCAGCACGGTGCTCTGTCATGGCGTACTCGACGGTGGTCTTGTTTCTGAGCGCTTTGATTATATCTTTTCGAGTCATGTCCTCGACGCTTTGGCCGGGTGGCGGCCGCGCGACGAAGTCTATGTCGACCACCTGGTGAAGCTCCTTCATGATGAGGTCCCCACCGCGGTCGTTGTCCACGAAAGTGGTCACAGTCTTGTTCTTGCTCAGCTCTATCACGGCCGGCGGCACGCTCGTCCCCTCGACGGCGATGGAATTCTTTATCCCGGCCCTCAGGAGGTTGAGCACATCTGCCCTCCCCTCCACGATTATTATCGCGTCGGAGTCTTTGACGGCCGGCCCTGCAGGCAGCCCCTTGTAATCGGTGATTTCCTCGGTCCTGGTATTCTCCTTGACCCTGTCTGTTAGCTCCTGGGTCTCCGTCGCGGTTTCCCCGAACTTCTGCAGAATCTCCTTTGCCCGACCTATGACGAACTTCCGCTTGGTGTCCCGAACGTCCTCGATCTTTTCCACTTTTATTGTGGCCTCGCATGGCCCGACCCGCTCCACGGTCTCCAAAGCCGCGGCGATTATGGAAGTCTCGACCCTGTCCAGGCTAGATGGTATGGTAACGGTCCCGCTGGTCTTCCCTTGGACGGAGTTGATGTCGACCTTGATCCTGCCAATCCTGCCTGTCTTGAGCAATTCCCTGAGGTCAAGGTCCTCCCCGAGCAGCCCCTCCGTCTGGCCGAAGATCGCGCCGACGACGTCTGGACGCTCGACTACCCCGTTCGCCTCTAACCTGGCGTAGACCAGATACTTAGTGGTGCCAGCTTCATCTTTTCCGAGCGGCGCCTCTTCCTTTTTGCCGAGCTTCTCGGCGACAATATCCTGTAGGCTTTTCTCTTCCAAGGGCCAAACGCCCTCCTCCGCCAGAATGAGCTTGATAGTGATTCTGGCTTGATTGATGAGCACTTACCTTTTAATCCAAGGCCTAAAAAGGGCACCGTTGTTATAATTATAACAATTCTGATTTAGTAACAAAAATCGGAAAAATTCAGTCATTTTAGTTTAACGTTTCTCTTCTTCATCTCTTCCAGCAACTTTCCCGTGATTGGCCTGCAGTCACAATGTTTACGGTGCTCCAGATGCCAAGCGATCCTCTGTTCAATGGTCGGGTTTTTTGGCATTCTGTGTTTTTTATGCCATTCCCTGGCGAGTTTTTTCACGGCGTCAGCCCCCTGATGAAAAGTATCCCGAGCATTGCCAGCAGCCACATCAATGCTCCCGCAATCACGACTCCGACGGCAATCGCGACCGCCGCCGACCTTCTCCTCATGCCAGTTATGTGTGCCAGTAGCGCGCCAGCGTATGCGCCGGTCCCGGGCAGCGGCACCCCGACGAATATCGCAAGCCCCACCAGACCCAGATTTTCGTGTTTCTTCACGCGCCTCACGGCCCAGGCATAAAGCCGCTTCACGCTAGCAAACCTTCGCTGGAGCGGCGGCACGATGAAGTCCAAAAGGACGAAGGCGATTGGGATAGCGAGGATGTTGAGCGCCACGGAAACGACGAAAGCAGAGAGCGGGTCATATCCAGCCGCGACGGCAAATAGAATTGATCCCCTCAGCTCGACGAACGGGACCAAGGCCCATAGGAACACAAGCCACTGCACTTCGTCACCAAGCCATATTAACGCTTGAATAAATCAGTTGGTGGTCAGATGAAATACAAGCTCATAGCTTTCGACATGGACGGCACCCTGGTGGAGGAGACGAGCTGCTGGGAAGTTCTTCATCGGCACTTTGGCACAAAAGAATCCGCCTGCCCAAACCTGGAGGCATACGAGCGCGGAGAGATCGATTACCCGGAGTTCATGCGTCGGGACATTGCCCTCTGGCAGCCGCTCCCCCTGCTTGAGGAGGTTAAGAAAGCACTGGCTTCCTACACAATAGCGCCAAATGTCCGGGAAGTCGTTGCGGAGGTTCACAGAAGGGGTTACAAAACAGCCATCGTGACCGGAGGTCTCGACTTCTTGGCCGATGACGTCGCGCGGGAACTCGGGATTTCACACGTCTTGGCAAACGGTTTGGAGGCCGATAAAAGCGGTCGTCTAACTGGCAAGGGCATCTTCAGGGTCGAGCCCAGCAAGAAGGATGTGGTCATGGTGCAGCTTGTGGAGAAGATTGGCACAACCCTCAACGAATGTGTTGCGGTGGGCGACAGCAAATACGACGTTAAATTCTTGGAAGTGGTCGGGCTCGCCGTGGCGATAGGGAAGAACCCAAAGCTTGTTGAAGTGGCCGATGTCGTGATAGAAGACTTTTCTCACTTCCCAGAGCTCCTGGATTACCTGTAAAAGTTTTTTTGTACGTCCTCAAAGGTTAAACCCTCCCCGTCCAGAAATAAAGTGTCGTTATGAAGTCCAAGAAGCCCAAGAAGCATGAGGTACCGAGCTGGGACTACATCTACGAGCTCTGCATCCATGTCGCAGAACAAATCAGAAAAAGCAGATACAACCCCGACCTCCTCGTCGCCGTTGCCAGGGGGGGCTGGGTGCCAGGCAGAATCCTTTCGGACCTGCTAGAGAAGCCGCACATCGCCACGATAAAGGTGGAGCATTACATAGACATCTACAAGACCCTCGAGAGGCCGGAGATAACCCAGCCGCTGCCGATTGCCGTCAAGGGAAAGAAGATACTGCTTGTGGATGACATCGCAGACTCGGGGAAGAGCCTGAAGCTCGTCAAGGATCACCTCCTGAAGCAGGGAGCGAAGGACGTTAAGATCTGTGCGCTTTACTGCAAGCCCTGGTCGGTGATAACCCCCGACTTCTGTGCGCGCGAGACGGACGCCTGGATCTGGTTCCCCCACGAGATCTACGAGACGATGAAGAATGTGTACGTCAGGCTCAGAAAACAGGGCAAGAGCCAGAAGGAGATAAAAGAGGAGCTGCTGGCAATAGGCATAAAGCCGATGATTGTGGAGAAATTCCTCACCCAGATTTCAAAAGGATAATTATTTTCTGTGATTCAGCAGGAACTTTGACAGCCCCTCGATGTCGTGCACTTCCTTATGCACCAGCTCCTTCAGCCTTCTCCGCGGCTCCGTGACCGGTACCACTCCCAAACTCTTCAGGTGTTTAGAACAAAATCTTGCGAGCTCCTCCCCGGCCCCGTCGAAGTCCGTGAGAATGATTACCTCCTTCAGGCCCGAGAGCCCCTCAATGAAGTTCAGCAGGCTTTTCCCGCCGGATATCTTCCGGATGTCCCCCTTGGTTCCGAGTTTTTTGAGTCCCCTCACGTCGTCGTCGCCCTCGACAAGAACAACCGCGCCGGCGGAGGCCAGCTCGTTTATCTGGGTGAAAATTCCTTCAATTTCTTCCATGGCTTCGTCTGAGGCAGGCAATTTTTCACCGAGCGGCGGTCACTCCTGTTTGGGCGACTCGACCCACAGGCCCTTCCGCGTGCATCCCGTGCAAACGTGGACATCCGGGACGAAACATCTTGAACAGACGTCTGAGCCGCAGATGCTGCAGTGGTTCAGCTCAATGTTGTCGCGCCCGCAAATGGAACATGTTCCGCTGGTTCGTCCCATCGCAAACCCAGTACATGTTTTGTTGCAGGGTGATTAAACGGTTGTGGAAAATTACATTAGCAATACTTTTAGTCCAGCTTCCCAGAGTCTAATCGCAAGTGATTGCATGGAGCGTTTAATAAGTTGGAAAGAGGTGGATGTGGCCCTCCAGAAGTTGGCCAAGCAGGTGAGCCGTGATTTCGGCCCGGACGTCATATTGGGAGTGGCCAGAGGTGGGCTGGTCCCGGCGGTCAGGCTTTCCCACCTGCTCGGGGGAGAGTTCCGGACCATCCATGTTCAGTATTACAAGGGCAGAAGACCACTCGCGAGACCAGAGCTGATTTCAGATTCAGGTCCCTTGAAAGGGAAGGTTTTGGTGGTTGATGATGTCGCTGACACTGGTGAGAGCCTGAAATTTGTTGTGGACCGGCTAGTGAAGAAAGGGGCGAAAGTAAAGGTCGCGACGATTGCGTACAAACCATGCTCAAAGTTCAAGCCAGACTACTTCGCCTTCAAAACAGAGAAGTGGATAATCTTTCCTTGGGAAGTCAAAGGGCGCGTTAGTCCTCGTAGGCGGTAGCCCCGAAGTGTTCCACGACTTTGCCCGCGAGCTTTGCGCCCATTTGTCCGACCTCATCCGCGGATTTTCCCTGGCTCAGGCCGAAGAGGACCCCCGAGGCGTAAAAGTCCCCGGCGCCGGTCGTGTCGACCACCTTAGTAGAGTAGGCAGGTACGGAAAACTCCCCGTTCCTGGCGAAAACTGTAGAGCCCTTGTTCCCTCTTTTCAAGCACACGACTTCCACTTTCTTGGATAGGGCCCGGGCGCAGTCCTCGGCAGGAGTGCAGTCAAGCGCCGCCAACTCCTCCTCGTTTGCGAGAAGTACATCTGCACGCTCCACGACCCTCCGCAGCCTCGCTTTGTTTTCGGCGATCATCGGCGGGCTTTCCAAAGACAGAGCGAACTTCGTCTCAGACTCCTTGGCGAGTTCCACCGCATCCCGCGCGGCCATCCCGAGCGCGCCGGTTGAAAGCAGGGTGATGGAAGTGAGGTACAGGAAGCTGGAGTTCTTTATCCCGTCGGCCGGGAGCGCGTCGAAGTCCATGCTGTTCCCCAGGTCCACGGCGAATGTCCTCTGGCCGTCGCGGGTGACCAATGCAATTATTTTTCCCGTTCTCCCCGGCTTTTTGACCAAGTAGGAGTCCATCCCGTGCGTCGAGAGACTTTTTTCGAAAAACTTGCCCTCCAAGTCCTCTGCAAAGGCGCTGGCGTACGCAGATTTCCCGCCAAGGTGGGAGACGCCCTCACAAACGTTGCGGGCGTTGTCCCCAGGCAGCTGGAGGAATATGGTGTCGGAGATTCTTGAGTGGAGGTCGTCAAGCTTTTCCCTTTGGAAGAAGTTCGTGGCGCCTTTGACCAGGTTGTTCTTTGCCAAAAACTCATCCGTGCACTTCGCGAAGTAGTCCACGAGTGCCGTGCCAATGCCAAAAACATCGTACTTCTTCAGAAGGTTCACCTCAGTATGGCCTGTCCTTCAGCTTGAGCAGATATCCGCCGAGATTCGTGGCAAGGTGGATGGGGATGGTTATGATCAGGACTGTGGCAGTTACGGCCCAGCCAGGGAACGTCAATGGGCTTGCGAGAATAATGGCGAAGATTGCAAAGCCGAGCTGGTCCAACACCGGCGCCGCCCCGCCTCTCGGGACGTTCAGCCTCCGTTTGACGAAGCTTCCGAAGAGGTCGCCGACGAGCGCCCCCAGCGAAAGCAGAAATCCAACCGCGCCCAGCGTGCAGTTCCCGGTCGCGAGGCCCTGGATAACCCCAAAAACCGAGCCGGCAATCAACCCTACCAAAAACCCCCTGATGGTTTTCCCGGGGCCGAATACAGAGCGCCCGTCACTGAATTTTCGCCCCCCGTCTATCGGTCGCCCGCCCCCGAACACAACAGGAGTAGCGTTCGCCACGTATGCCGGCAGGATGAACCATATAGCCGCGCCGAGAATTTCAACCACGCCCACTCCATCGCCTCACATCTTTCCAGAGGCACTCAATTTAAATATCCACCCTTTTGAGTGGTGAGTGATTGGGATGAGCGAAAAGCTCTTGAAGAAGACAAAAAGCCTCTGTCCCGAGTGCATGAAGGTCATCGAGGCGGAAGTCGTGGAGAAGGACGGCAAGGTCTTGATAAGGAAGAAGTGCCAAGAGCACGGGAAGTTCCAGGACATCTACTGGTCGGACGCCAAGCTCTACAAGAAGTTTGCGAAGTTCGCGGAGGTTTGCGACGGGATAAATAACCCGAGGACAGAGAAGCGCCAGGGGTGCCCTCTCGACTGCGGGATATGCCCGAACCACAAGTCCCACACGGTCCTCGCGATAATCGACGTGACCAACCGCTGCAACCTGCGCTGTCCAATTTGCTTCGCCAATGCGGCCGTGGCCGGCTACACATACGAGCCGACATTTGAGCAGATAAAAGAAATGATGAAAAACCTGCGCTCTAACCGCCCCACGCCCCCGCCGGCGATTCAGCTGTCGGGAGGTGAGCCCACTCTTAGAGATGATTTGCCGGAAATCGTCCGTGAGGCAAAGAAGGCCGGCTTCTGGCACATCGAGGTAAACACCAACGGGATACGTCTCGCCAAGGACCTTGATTTCGTGAAGAGGTTGCGCAAGGCAGGGGTCAGCACCATCTACCTCCAGTTTGATGCTCTGACTCCGGAGCCAATAATAAAAGCAAGGGGGGTGGACCTCCTTCAGACCAAGTTCAAGGCGATCGAGAACTGCCGCAAGGCCGGTCTCACGAGCATAGTCCTGGTGGTCACCCTGGTGAAGGGGGTCAACGACGACCAGCTCGGCGACATCATCCGCTTCGCGGCGAAGAACAAGGACATAGTGAGGTGCGTGAACGTGCAGCCCGTGTCATTCGCAGGCAGGATCTCCCAGAAGGACCGCGAGCGCTGGAGGATAACCATTCCAGACTTCATGAAGGCAGTGGAGAAGCAGACGCGCGGGCAGATCAAGGCGTCGGACTTTTACCCGGTTCCAGCCACGATGCCGATTTCCCGCTTTACCGGCGCATACACGGGCAGGGAGTTCGTGAAGTTCAGCTGCCACGAGCACTGCGGCGCGGCGACATATGTCTTCGTGGACGACGGGCGCCTGATCCCGATAACGAGGTTCGTCGACGTTCCCAAGCTGTTTGCCCTGCTTGACAAGTACGCGGCGGAGATCAAGAAGGGAGGGTTTGGAGTAAAGAAGAGAGTGCTTCTCAAGGCAGCCAGGGACGTGCCGGGAACCATCGACATGTCCAAAGCTCCGAAGGGCCTCAACCTACTGAAAATAATACTGAACGTCGTAGGCACAGGGAGCTACAAAGCGCTGGTGGAGTTCCATGAGCGGGCAATCCTGTTGGCATGCATGCATTTCATGGATCCGTACAACTTTGACCTAGAAAGGGTCGAAAGGTGTGCGATCCATTACGCGACCCCGGACGGCCGCATAATCCCGTTCTGCACCATGAACTCCATCCACAGGCCCAGTGTTGAAAAGAATCTAGGGGTGCCACTGGGCAAGAAGAAAGGCCAGAAGTAAAAAGCTACTTTACCACTTTGCCGCACTCTTCCTCGTACCACTCCATGGCCATTCTGAGCCCCTCGTTTATCCCGATTTTGGGCGAGAAACCCAGCTTTTTGATTTTTGAGATGTCAGGCCTGGTCCTCTGAACGTCTCCGGGCCATGAAAGCCCGCCCTTGTATGACACCTTGGTTCTACCAGCCAGCCCGAGTTCGTTTAAAATCTTCGCAACGAGCTGCTTCACCGTGTAACTCTTTCCCAGCCCGACGTTGTATCTCTCTCCTTCCATCGCCCCCTTTGCCACTGCCAGGAGCGCGCCGTCCAAGGCGTCATCTATGTGGACGTAGTCCTTCTCCTGGTTGCCAGTCCCCAGCACCTCAAGCCGCGAGGCATCCGCCTGCAACTTTTTGAAGAAGTCAAACATCACCCCCTTCCGCGTGCGTGGCCCGTAGATGTTGTAGTACCTGAGTGACACGGCCTTCATCCCGTAGAGAGAGGAGTAAGAGCCGCAGTAGGTTTCACCGGTGACCTTTGACGAGCCGTAGTTTGATATCGGATTGAGGGGGTGGTCCTCCGGCGTCGGCAAGGCGGCCTCCCCATATACGGTAGAAGAGCTGGCGAAGACCACAGAGGAGTCGTTCTTCCTCGCCTCCTCTAGGACCCTTAGCGTGGCCACCGCGTTCTGCTCAAAGTCCCAGATCGGCAGCTCGGCGGATTTCGGGACGCTCGGGTTGGCGGCCAGGTGGAATATGGAGTCTGCCCCATTGCAGGCCCCTGAGAGGTCCCTCGGGTTAAGCACGTCACCACGGATGAGTTTGAACTTTCTGTATCCTTTGACGTCCGCGAGATTTTCCACGAGCCCGTTTGAGAAGTTGTCCATCCCCACGATTTCCAATCCTATTGACCGCAGCCTTCCTGCAAGATGGCCCCCTATGAAACCAGCGACTCCGGTAACGAGCACCTTGTGTCCAAGCCTAGAGGCCATTTTTCCAGGCAGTTCTCTCGTGGTTTCACCTCATCAATTTTACGGCCAGCGCTTAAATATGGCAAGCAAACTCGCTTTTTAAGGCGGGGCGAAATAAGACTGGGAAAATGCCACGCAAGAAGAGCAAAAAGAGCGTCCTGCCGCAGCTGATGGCGGTTGCGTTCATGCTCGGGACTCTGTTCGGGGTCACGCTGGCCGCGATATGGGTCCAGGGGCTCCCGGTGCTCACCCTATCTTCAGGAGATAACTACTCCCGTTCGATGACAATCGTCGGCGTCGAGAAGAGCACCGGGCAAGGGAAGCTTGCCACGGTCACGGTTGGGTTCAGGTCCGGGAGCGGGCGTCTGCTTGTCGAGGTGCCGCCGTATGAGAACGAGGACACCCAGCAGGCGGCTATTGACGCGAGGGCCGCGGCGAGCCTTTACACAGGAAAGAGCCTGAGCGCCGTCGACATAGTTGTTTCAGTAGAAAACATTGAGGCCACGACCACGATAGCCGGGCCGTCCGCCAGCTCGGCAATGGCGGTGTTGATGGTGGCGGTGATAAATGCGGCCGATAACAAGACTCCGAACCTGGTCGACCAGACGGCGGTTGTTTCCGCAAGCATAGACTCCACGGGAAGGCTCAATCCAATAGGAGGCGCATCCGAGAAATACAGCGCCGTGGCAGTGGCGGGCGGTTATTCCAAGTTCATAGTTTCAGACGGGCAGCCGGACGCAACTCAGACGTCTTCAAGTCTTTCGGTCCAGTATGCCCTCAACTTGCAGGAGCTGGCCGGGCTGGTTTTGAGCTAGTAGTGGTAGCCCCGGGCGGATTCGAACCGCCGTCACGGGCTCCAAAGGCCCGGATGCTTGGCCACTACACCACGGGGCTACAGAGTAATTCTCCAGCGGCGGCATTAATTTGTTGTGCATAACTCTCCACGCGCCTGGTTCTGGCTCTGAAAATCTAATCGTTTTCCTTTACCGGCAGGGTGAAAATGAACGCTGACCCGCCCCCGAGCTTGCTTTCCGCCCATATCTTCCCACCGTGCGCCTCCACAATCGTTTTGCATATGCAGAGCCCAAGTCCAGGCCCGGGAGTGGAATGGTCAACCTGGAAGAACTTGGTGAAAAGGCGGGGTATGTCTCCCTGGCCGATGCCGATACCCGTGTCCCTTACACAGACCACAACATAGTCCTTCCCCGAACTGGTTTCTATTAACACCTCTCCCTTGTCGGTGAATTTGATCGCGTTGTCGACCAAATTACGAACGACCTTTTCCAGAAGCATTTTATCTCCCTTGACGGCCGGCAGCTTGTTTATCTTTTCCGTGATCTTGACATTTTTGCTCTCAGCCAGTGGCTTGGCTCTTTCGACCACACTTTGAATGACATCCTGTAATTTCAGATTTTTCAAATTAGGCGTTGCTATCCCGGAGTCCAACCGGGATATGTCCATGATTTTGTTTACGGAGTCCTCAAGGCGTCTCACGTCCTCGAAAATGATTTCCAAACCGGTTTTTTGCTGTTCTTTCAGTTCTCCGAGCTTCCCGTCCAGCAACAGCTGAACAAAGCTGCTCATCGATGTCAAAGGTGTCTTTAGCTCGTGCGAGGTCATCTCCAGGAACTCGTCCTTCATCTGGTCCAGCACCTTGAGCTCCTCGTATGCGTGCTCCAGTTCCTTGCGTGCTCGTTCCATTTCTTTCATCAGGCCGACCATCGCCATGCGGGAGGCATTGAGCTTTTTCACGTATTTCGTGTCGATGGTAAGCTCTTTTTTTGCCCCTCTGCTCGTGGCGTTCATGTGCCTTTTTTCCTGCAGAACCTTGGAGTTGTTCATTTTTCTCACCCGTTTACCCACGTCTGATTATAGATATGAAATAACCTCTATTTAGCCTTTTATTGTAAAAATATTGAATAGTAAGTTGAATTTCCGTTAAATGGTGCATTAAAAGTTCATTTAATGGTGAATTAAACGTTTATTTAATGGTTCATTAAACGCCTATTCAATAAACCATTAAAAATCCATACAATGGTTGAGACAAAAAGCGTGCAAAAACTACTGCGGCGACCAGAGGGGGCCTATTTTTTCTTTCCGAGCATGCCCTTCAGCCTGTTGATCTCTTCCTCCAGCTCCTTCATCTTAAGCTCCCGGCCCACCACGGCTTCGTGAAACTCTTCGAGTTCCTTGGTATTCTTCTTGTGCTCGTCTTCCAAGCGTTTGATTGCGGTGACGTCGGTTTTGCAAGTTAAAACGTAATCCTTACCATTCAGTTTGATTTTTTTGATTGAAAGACTCGCCCAGTATGGTTTGCCCCGTTTATTCTTCAGTCTTGCCTCAAAATTATTTACTTCTCCATTTTCCTTTACAAGCTTAATCAACCTCAACCTGTCTTGGGGGTCCACGTAAGTGGCTGCTAGATTAGTTTTGAGCAGTTCTTCGCGCGGGTATCCCGTAAGCCTGCACATGTTTTTGTTTGCTTCGACGACGTTCCCGTCGATATCCGATATGCCGACGGCGACGGCCAAGTTTTCAATCAAGTAACGGTATTTTTTGTACAATTGATTTTGGGCAGAGACTTTTGCTGGTGCACCGCGATTTTTTATCAGGAGATTTCTGGCGTTTCTGGTGGATAAAGCGTGTCTGTGAGGTGCGCGCCATCCGCCCTTGGGACGGCTCCGTTGGTTTGCGCCAAAATTACGCGGCTCAATTGGGTCGTACGGACTTGTCATATGCCCGCCTTCTCAACCGACCATCTGTTTTACCCTTTGGACCAAATCCTCGTTGTCAAAAGGCTTCGTGATGTAGTCCGAAACATTCGCCCGGCGCAGTTTTTCTGCCCCCACGGTTTCTGGTCTGGCAACAGTGAGAAAAGCTACCTTGACGGATCTCAACCTGCTGTCGTGTCTTCTCCTGAACTCCTCACAAAGTTGCGCCCCGTTCATATCGGGCATGAAATAATCCACCAAAACCAAGTCGGGCTGCACCATTTCCAACTTGTTCAGACATTCGTGCCCATCTTGCACGGTTGTAACGTTGTAACCTTCGCATTCCAGGACCTGTTTAACAGCCATGAGTATGTGTGGCTCGTCGTCCACGAGCAATATCTTTTTGGACATTTTATCGGATACTCTATAGAGCGGGTTTTATATAAAGTTTTATTTCGTAGATATAAATTTTCAGGAATAACGTACATGAAATCAAGCTTTCGCCCGCAGGCAGTGCAAAAAGCAACGTGCGCCACTTTTTGAAGCAGAACTTGAGCGACCGCCATGGTTATTTACCCTGATGCAAACGCAGTTGATGCCATGAAAACAACGAAAAATTTCAAGCTGCTGGTCATCGGGTTGGGGTTCCAGGCGCCCGTCCATAACGTTCTCTATACAGGTGGGCTGGATGTCGTAGTGACGAACCTTTACCCGCACATCCCTCACCACAGCACGATTTTTGTGAGGGCAACGGGCGGGACGAAGACCATCTTTTTCGACTACAAGAGGAACGTCCATGTAAACGCGATCCCAGTCGAGCGCAACAAGGGGCCGGACGAGCGGATGTTCCGCGTGGCGGAGGGCTCGGCCGACCTGCTTGACAGCTTGGACTTCGTCTCCACGGTGGTTTACGAGAGGATCCTTCCGATGCTATGTCTCATGAAAAAAGAGGAGATCGTCCTCCACTGTCACGACTGGCTCACGGCAAAGGCCATCCCCATCGTAAAGGCACACTCCAACATCCCCGCGGTTTTTTCAGTCCACATGAGCGTACCCCGGCCTCCCGCAAACTACCTGGATATACTGAAGGTGGCGGAGGAATACGGGTTTTCGCCTGACCTCCACTCCAGAATCCATGCCATCGACAGAAGGCTCCTGCTTGAGGCGCAGGGCTGTCACGAGGCGGATGTTGTCCACTGCGTTTCAAGCGCCACTGCAGAGTCAGTGGTCAAGGCCTACGATATCCCCCGAAAAAAGGTGAAGGTGATACATAACGGCGTGGACACCGCGGTGTACGCTCCGCCAACCGCGAAGGATCAGAAGGAGATAGAAAGGGTCCTGCAGAAGTACGGGATTACCAAACCATTCATCCTCTCGACAGGACGGTTCGTTTGGGAGAAGAACCACAAGAACCTGCTTGAGGCCTTCAAGATCTTCCACAAGTCCCATCCAGAGTACTCCCTCGCCATTATGGGGTTCGGCGGGTACACCTACGACGAGCTCGTGAAGATGCGGGCGGACATGCCCGAGAAGGTGATGAGGAAGGTGGTAATCCACAACCAGGACATAAGACCAGATGTTGTCGCGCTTTACAAGGCCAGCGACATCTGCTGCTCCCCATCCCTTGAGGAGGCTTTCGGGATGGTCGCGGTGGAGGCCATGGCGTGCGGGAAGCCGGTGGTGCTCGGGGATGTCGGCGGGATGCGTGAGGTGATCAAGGACCAGGTGAACGGGGTGGTCGGGATTAGGGTCGACGCCAAATCCCCGGAGGTATTGGCGGCCGCGCTTGAGAAGGCGGCTATGAACAGGGAGGCGTGGGGGGCGGAGGCCAGAAGTTACGTGGTCAAGAACTTTTCTTGGGACAAAATCGCGAAAGAGTACATGAAGCTTTACGATAAACTTGTTTGAGTTAGGCCAAATCTGTGCATGATGATGAACTAAGACGGGACGGAAAAACACTTGAAAAAGTACTTATATATTGGATATACCATCCAACATGGGGGTTTAGGGATTGGTGAATAAAAAGCTGAGAAAAATTTCGGAAAAAATATGGGGGGGCAGAACTCCAGGCGAGCTCCTGTCAAAAAGGTTCAAAATATTCGTCCTGTTGGCAACAGTTCTGATAGTAATCAGTAAACCGCTTTACGCCAGCGGAGTAACCTTTCCAAACTTCGAGATGATAATCCCCACACTCATCGTCGTGGGGTCATTTTCACTCCCCTGCGGTCCAACGAGGTTCTGGCGACTGGTGACTAGGTATTTTGGATTGATCGTTCTTGTCGGAGTATTTGCGGTGGATTTGGCCATCTGGGGGTTCCGCACAATTTACTTCTTCACGTGGTCGGGCCTCGTCATCTGCTGGTTCTGGGGGATGAGAAACAAATTGTCAATGTTTGACAAAACCAAAAAGCTGTTGTGGCGTACAATACTTTCCGCCGCCGCCGCGATAATCATATTCGACCTCTACACAGGTGTCGTCGGCTGGTCGCTCGTGAGCGGTGCAGGATTGCTTGCATGTTTTTTGGCTCAGATTCCATTCACTCTGTACCATCTCAGTTCCCTGATATTCGTCCCGCCTCTGGTCGGTCTGGGCAAGGCCATGGTGAAGGTCAAGGTTCCCGTCCCCGTGGCGGTCGCCGTGAAGCGTGGAGCGGGGGTTCGTGAGTAAGACGGAGGAGGTGAAAGGTTGGAGAAAAAGTTCGTTCTTCCGGTTGCAGAGCTGCTGTTGGTAACAGGTTTCCTGTGTTTCGCCGTTGGTTACCTGTTCACGGGCGGGGCAAGAGCACAGGCGTTGCAGTACACCTATGGCGAGAACATGACTGTCAACCTGAGCATTCCGGACCTCGGCATCAACCAGCAAGTGTTGATTTACAAGGGGATGACCCCAGTCGACGCGATCTTGAGGGTCACCGGCGCCAAGTTCCAATATTACCCAGGCAGTGGTGCGATGGTCACAGAGATCGGGGGAATAGAGAATTATTGGGGGTACAAAGTGAACGGTGAACTGCCGTTGGGCACGATGCAGGAATACCAACTTCAGGACGGAGACAACCTCCTGCTTTTCAAGCTCGAATGGTAGTGAGGGTTTGCGCCGCGGCCCTGGCCCCAGCCTCGGCTTTTGCAGCGTCCTTGCCAGTCCCGATTATCACGACATCCCCATTCCTTGGGCGAAGGGCTGCGACCAAGCGTCTTGACAATTTTTCTTGGACTTTCATGGATTCACCAGGGAACTGGAGCTTGCCTCTCCTGAAGATGAGGATAGTAGCCCCGTCAGCTCCGGCCTTCATCGCTTCGTCCCGCTGTTCCACCCCGTTCTTCACCTTCCCGGAAGCGCCGCTGACTACCGTTGCGACATCGAACTTACCAACCGTCAGGTCTCCGGCGTCAACCTGCACGAAATTCGGAAGCGTGTACAAGAACTTCTTTCCTTTTCCTGTCAGTGAGTGACCGCCACGCGACGACGTTATCAACCCTTGCTTGCATAGCTTTTCCAAAATTGTGCGCATGCTGCCCTCCCCCACACCGAGCTTCTCGACGAGCCGCTTGCGACCTATTCTGCCGTACTTCTCTATGAGTTTCAGGGCCATCTGGGCGTGTATTTCCGTGAAGCGAGGTAGTGGACCAGAGTGCGGCATAAAATTAGCCCGGCACCACTTCAGTACCCGTTTTGCCTTCGATGGCGTCGTAAGCTTTGTCAAGTGAAGTTATTATCGCGCGTTTCCCACCCCATTCGATGAATCTGATTGCAGCAAGCATTTTCGGCCCCATGCTCCCCTTCGCGAACTGGCCCTCCTGCAAGTACTTCTTGGCCTCGGCAACGGTGATCTTTCGCAGCCATTTTTCGTCAGGCTTCTTGTAGTTCACCGCGGCCCCGTTCACATCTGTCAGGATCAAAAAGATGTCCGCGTCAACCGCTTCTGCCACCTTTTCCCCAGCTAAATCCTTGTCGATGACTGCCTCCACACCCTTCAGCCTTCCACCCTCCTGAATGACAGGTATCCCACCGCCGCCAGAGACAATGGGGACGATGTGGTCCTCTATAATTGCTTTTATTGCCGCTTTTTCCGCGATATCTTTGGGGTCTGGAGATGGGACCACCCGGCGCCAGCCCCGTCCAGCGTCACTGATTACCGTCCAGTTCTTTTCTTTTGCTAGCTTCTTCGCCACATCTTCAGTGTAAAATGATCCGACAGGTTTCGTCGGGTTCTTGAAAGCTGGGTCGTTCTTGTCGACAATTACCTGTGTCACGACGGTTGCGACGGGGATGTCTGGTCGCCCGTCTTCAAAAAAGATTTCTCCTAGGCTCTGTTGAATCATGTATCCTATAAATCCTTGACTCTCTGAACCACAGACGTCCATTGGCATCGCTGGCACTTTGAAAGATGCCTCTCCGGCGTCATTTTGAAGCAATATCGCGCCGACCTGCGGGCCGTTCCCGTGGGTTATTACGATTTGATATTTCTTGCTCAATATCATTTTGGCGAGGTGTTTCGTCGTTGTTTTCACATTTGCAAGCTGCTCCTCGTAAGTTCCTTTTTGTCCAGGACGGAGAATCGCGTTGCCACCGAGCGCCGCAACGAGTCTTATCTTTGTTTTTTCTGGCGTATTCTCACCTTTTACATCCCTCATTTGATTTCCTTAAATGTTTTTCTGCACCCATCAACAAGACCATGAGCCCTTTTTGTGCGTGCATCCGGTTCTCTGCCTGGTCCCAAACGGCAGAGTGGGGCCCGTCTAGCACCTCATCGGTTATCTCGAGACCCCTGTGTGCAGGCAGGCAGTGCAGAACAATGACTTTAGGACCTGCCATCTTGACGAGCTTCGAGTTCACTTGGTATGGTTCGAAGGTTTTCATCCTCTCCTCTTTCTCTTTTTCCTGCCCCATGGAGACCCAGACGTCTGTGCAGATCACGTCCGCGCCTCTCACGGCCTTTTCCGGCTCATGGAAGACTTCGATCTTGCTCCCGGATTTTTTGGAATTTTCCACGGCTTGCTCCACAGTGTCCGCCGGTGGTTCATAGCCCGCAGGGCAGGCCGCGCGGAAGTTTGCCCCGACCAAAGAGCACCCCAGCATCATGGAGTTGCACACGTTGTTGCCGTCTCCCACCCAGGCGACGTTCACGCCCTTGAGCTTCCCTAACCTCTCCCGGATGGTCATGAGGTCGGCCAGCGTCTGGCACGGGTGGTGCAAGTCCGTGAGGCCGTTTATCACGGGGACCGAGGAGTGTTTGGCCAGGTCCACGATGTCATTGTGAGAGAAGAGCCGCGCCATTATCACATCCACGTATCTCGACAGGGTTCTCGCCGTGTCGCCGATCGTTTCGCCCCGGCCGAGCTGGAGGTCGTTCATCCCCAGGTAGAGCGCGTGGCCGCCCAGCTGCGTCATGCCGGTTTCAAAGCTCACTCTCGTGCGGGTCGATGGCTTGGCGAAGACCATGCCGAGGGTCTTGCCGTGGAGGACTTCGTGGGGCTTCCCGGCCCTCTGCTCCTTCTTGAGTTGTTCAGAAATGTTCAGAACTTTCTCAATCTCCGCGGAACTCAGGTCCTGCATGCTCAGCATATGCTTGACTTTCACTTCTCCACCTCCGTCAGGATGCCGTCAAGTGTTTTTACAAGTTTGTCTATTTGCGGCTTTTGGACTATCAGCGGGGGCACGAATCTAAGGACCTTCTTTGCCGTGCAGTTTATCAGGAACCCTTGTTCTCGTGCGCTGTCAACAACCATCTCAGCCTTTTGCTTCTCGTAGAGCTCTACTCCTATCATGAGCCCGAGCCCCCTCACCTCTTGAATGCACCCGTGCTTGTCGGCGAGCTCCTGCAGGCGGCCCTTGAAGTAATCCCCAACCTTGTCGGCCCTCTCGGGCAGCTTGAGCTTCTTCATTGTTTTTATGACAGCTGTTGCAGCGGCGCAGGCCAGCGGGTTCCCGCCGAACGTCGAGGCGTGGTCACCCGGAGAAAAAGAGTTCATGATCTCTTCTTTTGCGCCCATGCAGCCAATCGGAAATCCCCCGCCGAGAGCCTTTGCCATTGTCATGATGTCAGGAACAACTCCCCAGCGTTGTGAAGCAAACCATCTCCCTGTCCGCCCTATCCCAGTCTGGACCTCGTCAGCGATTAGAAGTGCGCCGCGCTCGTCACATAGCTTCCTCAGGCCGGGCAGGAAGTCGTCAGAAGGAATTCTGACGCCGCTCTCGCCCTGGATGGGCTCTACCATCACGGCGGCAGTCTGCTCCGTAATCGCTTTTTCTGCAGCGGCTAGGTCGTTGAAAGGCACGAAATCGAAAACTTTCGGGATGATTGCCGCGTACGGCTCCCTGTAGTGGGCCTCCCAGGTTGCGCCGACGGTGAGAGCCGTCCGTCCGTGGAAGGACCCCTCCATCACGACAATCCTGCCGCGTTTGGTGTGCTTGACAGCCAGCTTGAGGGCGGCCTCATTTGCTTCCCCCCCGGAGTTGCAGAAGAAGAACTTTCGAATCCCCGTGGGAGTCACCGTGGAAAGAAGCTCCGCAAGCTCTGCCTGTCCCTGGATGTGGTAGAGGTTGGAGACGTGCATGAGCTGTCCCGCCTGCCTTGATATCGCCTTCACGATGGCCGGGTGGGAGTGGCCCAAGGCGCAGACGGCTATCCCGCCGACGAAGTCAAGATATTTTTTCCCTTCGGAGTCCTCGACGACCATCCCCTTCCCGCGGACGATTGTCAAAGGTTGTCTTCTGTAAGTGTGTGCGATGTGGCGCCCGTAGAGCTCGGATGTTTTGTGCATTTACTTGCCCCGCGTGATCATCGTGCCCACACCCTTGTCCGTCAGAATCTCCAGGAGGAGGACGTGCTGGATCGTGCCGAGGATGTGGGCTCTCTCCACTCCCCCCTGGATGGCTTTCAGGCAGGCATCTATCTTCGGAATCATCCCCTTCTTAATCACCCCACTCTGGATGAGCGTGTGGGCCTCCTCGGGAGTCATGCTGGAGATCACTGATTTTTCGTCGCTCGGGTCCCTCAGCACGCCAGGGACATCGGTCACCAGTATGAGCTTCTTTGCATGGAGAGCTATGGCGAGCTCTGCAGCGACAGTGTCTGCATTTATGTTCAAGCTGTTGCCGTCGTTGTCCACGCCTATCGGGGCTATCACGGGGATGCAGCCGGCCTTGATGAAGTTGTTTATGATGCTCGGGTCGATTTTCTCCACCTCCCCGACGAGCCCGAGGTCTATCTCCACCTCCTTCCCCTTGCTCGTGACCGTCTTGTACAAAAACTTGTGCGCGCGTATGACGTTCCCGTCCACCCCCGAGATCCCGAAGGCTTTCCCGCCGTGGTGGTTTATCCTCAACACTATTTGCTTGTTGATCTTTCCCGCCAGCTGTTCGTGAATAATTTCCATTGTCTTCTCATCGGTGACGCGGAGCCCCTCTATGAACTTCGGCTTGACCCCGGACTTTTTCATTTCCTCGCTTATCTCGGGGCCGCCGCCGTGCACAACAACAATCTTCATCCCGAAGAGGTCGAGGAGGACGATGTCGCGGAGGAGGGAGCTCAGCATCCCCTCGTCCCCCATTATCTTGCCGCCGATTTTGACGACTATCGACTTCTCATGGAACTGCCGGATGTATGGCAGAGCCTGGAGCAGGACTTTGGCTTGCTCTTGCATTCACTCACCTGACATTTGTTTATGGGGGTGATTAAAAGAATATCCCGCCCGCCGTCAATCAAGTCGTGTATTTTGAGTTGATCCTGACGTAGTCGTACGTCAAATCGCAGCCCCATGCGGTGGCAGAAGCCTTCCCAGCTTTGAGGTCGATGTTAATCTCTATCTCTTTGCTCTTCATGATGTCCCTGCCTTTCGCTAAGGCCCTCTTGGTAGCAGGCTGTCCCTTGTGGACCAGCTCCACCCCGCCCCGCTCGCTCTCTACCTCCAAGCTCAGGTCCTTTGGATCAAAGAGCACGCCAGAATATCCAAGGGCGGCCACCACCCTTCCCCAGTTCGGGTCCTTCCCGAAGACGGCCGCCTTCACTAGGTTGGACCCCGCCACGGTCTTCGCGGCCCTGCGCGCCTCCCCTAAGTTGCGTGCATTTTTTACAAAGACTTCCACCAAGTGCGACGCGCCCTCCCCGTCCCCTGCGATCATCCAGGCAAGTTCGGTGAGCGCGTGGTCGAGCGCCGCCTGGAACTGCTTGTCAGGATGTTCGAGAGTTATCCTGCGGTTCCCGGCATTGCCGTTTGCCATCACCAGGACCATGTCGCTCGTGCTCATGTCGTTGTCGATGTTGACCATGTTGAAGCTCTTGTCGACGGCTTGCTGGAGCATCGCCCCGAGGGCGTCTGAAGTTATGTTGGCATCGGTGACGACAAAGGCAAGCATGGTCGCAGTCTTCATTTTCGGGCAAATCATCCCGGCGCCTTTCGCGATCCCGGCTATTGTTGCAATCGTTCCGTCATCGAGTTCAACGCGGAGCGCCACCTCCTTCGGAGTGGTGTCCGTCGTCATCATCGCCTTCACCGCGTTGAGGCTGGCTTCCCTCGAGTTGGACAGCTCGCTGACAGCCGCCTTGATTCCAGTCTCTATTTTTTTCATCGGCAGGTAAGCGCCTATGAGGCCGGTCGAGGCCACTCCAATGTCCAATGCCTTCATCTTGAGCAGCCTTGCGGAAACCTGTGCCATCCTGTAGGCGTCCCTGAGCCCCCTCTTTCCAGTGTAAGCGTTCGAGATCCCGGAGTTCGCCACCACCGCTCCGAGCTTGCCATTCTTCAGGTGTTCCCGGGTAACGGTGACCGGTGCACCCTGGACGCGGTTGGTCGTGAAAGCGCCGGCGGCGGGAACAGGCCCTTCGTCAGACACAAGGAGCATCAAATCGAGGCCGCGTCTTTTTACTCCAGCACGGACTCCGGCGGCCCTGAACCCGGGCACTTCTGTGATTCCACCCTCGAGGACGGTTATCATTAACTCCAATTCCAAAGGTGCGTAGCTTTCTTAAAGGTTAGCGAAAGTTTAGTGTGGTAAGGTTGAACAGAACAATGGAGTTTCCCGTCGTCACACTGGGGCTGGCCGTAGCCAACGTCGTGATATTTGCACTGTTCCCGCTCCCAGGGACTCTCGAGGCGGCAGTCCAGGGGATTGGCGTCACGCTTAGCCTGCTAGTGTTCGGGGCGTTGCTCGAGCGGAAGGTGGGCCCGGCGAAGCTTCTGATTATCTACCTGCTCTCCGGTTTCGTCGCCGCGGTTTTTTCCATCACGTTGGCGCTGGGGAACCTTTACGTCGCATTCGCGGCGTTGGCAGCCGCTTCCGGTGTCGCTGGGGCCAGCCTTTTCGCATGTCTGAGCGATGGAATCCCACTGGCGTTTGCGTTTCTCCTAATCTTCCCAGGAATCGCATACTTCGCTTTCCTCGCCCCCGCGGCAACAATCGGAACTCTAGGCAGCTACATCTTTATTGTTCTGGGGATTCCCGCAGTCACGTTTGTCCTGCTCCATGAAACGACAGCGCTGTTGCTCCCGTTCCTCGTCGCCTGGGCCGTGCTCCAGCTCGGCATGGGGCTCTACTGGATGAGCGCCCAAGTAATGACTGGAGCAGTCTGGGCTCCGTTGCTTGGGCTCGCCGTCGGCATTGGGATTTCGTTCAAGTTTTTTAGAAAATAGATGCGGGCAAGAATGCCGCACCAGCCGTTGATTTATCCTCCCTTCGTGATGTAAGTTTGGGGAGGCCGTGCAAGGTTACGCCGAACATTGCATCAAGCTCGGCTCTGCGGAGGAGATTTGATGTCAAGTAGGATGTCCAAGCTCCCCGTGGTGACGATCGTCCTCATAGCGGTGAACGTTGCGGCGTTCTTGCTCGTTGAAAAAGGAGGGTACCTCCCTCAGAGCGCTTACGACCTAGGGTTTCGCCCGGCAACCGTCCTCCGTGGCGAGGCGCCGTACACGGCAGTAACTTCCATGTTCCTCCACGTTAGCTGGGAGCACCTCCTGGGGAACATGATCTCCTTGGCAGTGTTTGGTTTTATTTTGGAGCGGAGAGTCGGGACGTTGAGATTCCTTTTGATATATTTTGCTGCGCACGCAATCGCGTTGGTGTTCGCGTTGGCAATACAGCCGGGCTCCGAAATTCCGATGGTCGGTGCTTCTGCTGCGATATCCGGGATCATGGGTGCCTGTTACATGGCATACCCTTGGCAGATGGGCCCGCTCGGTTACTTCATCCTTCTGGCATGGCCGCTGGTGTCCCTCTTCCTGCCAGGTTGGGTTACAATCTCTGCGGTTGCTTCTGTGTATCTGGTCCTGTATGCGATCTCCTTCGCCATCCCGGCGCCCCTCTGGCCCTTTGCCCTTTCCTACTTCTCCTACCAGCTGGTCGAGGGGCTGAGGGGGATAGAAGTCGGCACAAAAATTGTTCTGAAGGGGATCGGGTACTGGGCTCACATCACGGGATTTCTGGCGGGGATGGCGCTAATCCCGTTCTTGAAACATGAAAAGGTAGAAACCGGGCCGCTTCCCAGAATAGAAGCCATTGACAGCGCCATCAGACGAAGAGTGCGGAAGTTGATATCAAAACTCAAGCGGCGAAAACCAAGAAAAGCTGGTTACAGCTGAGGTCAGGGCCGCATCGCCAGAGCCCTTAACCCTTCCATCTCGTCGAACCCCATCATCAGGTTCATGTTTTGGATTGCCTGCCCGGACGCGCCCTTTATCAGGTTGTCAATCACGGCCACCACCACCACCCGCTTGCTCCGGGTTTCAATCTCCAGCCCGATGTCGCAGTAGTTGGACCCGACGACGAAGTTGATTTGTGGCAGTCCTTCAACCAGCCTCACGAACGGCTCATGGTCGTAGAAGCTCTTGTAAATGCTGTGCAATTTCTTTTCGTCGAGAGGTTTCTTCAAAAACACGTGTGCGGTCGAGAGAATCCCCCTGACGATTGGAATCAGATGAGGAGTAAAGTGCGCCAGCACATCCTGCCCCGCCAGCTTGCTCAGCTCCTGGTCGATTTCTGGTGTGTGTCTGTGAGTGGTGGCAGAGTATGCGCTGACATTGGCCCCGGTCACAGGGTGATGGGTCCTGTCGCTCGGCGTGGCCCCGGCTCCGGACGTCCCGGTCTTGGCATCTATGACTATGTGGTCGAGTTCTATGGCGCCAGCCTTCACAAGCGGTGCGACGCTGAGGATCGCGGCCGTCGGGAAGCACCCAGGGTTGGCGACGAGCTTGGCCTTTTTGATTTCCTCGCGGTGGAGTTCCGGCAGTCCGTACACCCCCTTGGTCTCCGGGCTCTCGTGCTTTGCATAGTACTTCTCGAAAACCTTGACGTCCTCAAGCCGGTAGTCGGCCCCCAGGTCAACAACCTTCGCCCCGCCCTTGAGCAGCTCCGGAACAAACTTCATAGCAACCCCGTGGGGGGCGGCCACGAAAACCACGTTGGACTGCTTCCCAATCTTCCCGTAGTCAGGCTGGTTGATTTTCATGTCAAAAACTCCTTTGAGGTGCGGGTGGATCTCGTCCACCGACTTCCCGATGCTGGAGAAACCATAGGCGTCGATTGACTTCACTTTCGAGTGTCCAGCAAGCAGCCGGAACAGCTCCCCACCGGTGTACCCGGAGGCCCCGATGACAGAGACGGTTGTCACTTGGCTCGCCCTTTCGCCTCTTTCAGAAGCTTCGTCCCTGCCTTCTGCAGCGCCCTTTTCCTCGCGTTCAAAAGTTTCTCGCGGGACTTTAGCTGGTGTCGAATGTCGTTTGCCTGCGCTTGGACGGCCTTTGGCGCCGGCCCGCCGGGGAGTCCCCTTGCCTTGACACATTCTGCCGGGTCAAGAGCAGCTTTCAGCTCCGCGGCGTCCAGAGAGACTTCCTTTCCCAGCACCTCTTTTGCGGCCCTCTTCACGTCTTCCGCCCCGATGTCATTGAAGCTTTTCCCGTCCTCAATGGCCTTGGAGACGAGCTTCCCGACCACGGCGTGGGCGCTCCTGAACGGAAGGTTTGCCCTCTTCACCAGGAGGTCGGCCAGCTCCGTCGCCGTTGAAAACCCGGTCTCAGCCTTCTGCTTCATGACCTCCTTGTTGGGAGAGGTCTTCTCCACCATCTTCGCCATCACCGCTGCGGTCTCCTTAACCCCGTCCACGGAGCTCCACAGCAAGGGCGTGAGGTCCTGAAAGTCCAGGTTGTATGACTGCGGTAGCGCCTTCACGAGCGCGAGCCCGCCCACCAGGTTCCCAATCACCGTGCCGGCTTTCGCCCGGGCAATCTCCGCCGCCTCAGCGTTCTTCTTCTGCGGCATTATGCTGCTAGTGGCAGAGAACTCGTCCGGCAAAGTTATCAGGTTGAACTCGGATGAGCTCCAAATGATCAGCTCGGACGCCAGCTTGCTCAGGTTGGTCGCGGTTATGGCCAGTGCAGCCATCGCCTCAAGGGCAAAGTCTCGGGAGCCGACGGAGTCCATGGTGTTCTCCTGGAGCCGTTTGAACCCAAGCAGGTGGGCGACCCTCACCCTGTCGATGGGGAAGCTGGTGCCGGCGAAGGCACAGGCCCCCAGCGGGCACGAGTTAGCCGTCTCGTATGCAGCCTCCAGTCGCCCAGCGTCCCTGAGGAATGCGAAAGCGTGTGCGACCAGCCAGTGGGCGAAAGTCGTTGGCTGGGCGACCTGTGAGTGGGTGTACCCTGGCATGATGGTGTTCATGTTTTTGTCCGCGAGCTCAAGCAGGGATTTCACAAGTCCGAGCAGATTCTCTTCTAATTCAACCAGCTCCTCCCGCAGGGCCATCTTGATTGCTGTCGCGACCTGGTCGTTCCTGCTCTTCGCGGTGTGCATCTTTCCCCCGACCTCCTCCCCCGTGGCGTCGCTCACAAACTTTTCCACCGCCATGTTGATGTCCTCAAGATCAGGGGAAAGCTCAAGCTCGCCCACTTTTTTTCCGTGGAGCTCCAGCAGTGATTTCAATATCGCAGATGCGTCCTTGGTCGGGATTATCCCTCTATCGGCGAGCATCATCGTGTGTGCGATGTTGATCTGGACAACTTGGTAAAATATCCTGGGGTCGGACTTCATGGAGGAGGTGTACTCTGCAGCGAGTGGGTCTTTCTCTCCACCAAACCTTCCCCGACGGAGCATCAGCCACCCTTCCTTTTCCGGGCTATCTTCCCCTGCAGGGCGTGGAACTTTATCACGCCGACAGCGTCCCTCTGGTCGAAACCGAACTTCTCGAAAGACACGAGCTCCTCGTCGTAGAGGGAGTATGGCGAGCTCCTCGTGGCCACGCTGGAGAACCCGCGGTTGAGCTCTACTCCGACCGTCCCAGTCACACGAGCCTGTGTGGAGTCTATGAATGCGTCGAGGTCCTCCCGCAGCGGGTCGAACCAGAGCCCGCTGTACACAAGGTCAGCCCACGTCTGGTCCACGATCGTCTTGAACGCCAGCTCCTGCTTCGTCAGGACGAGTTGCTCCAGTGCCTTGTGTGCCTGGATGATGACCATGGCGGCGGGTGCCTCGTAGTTCTCCCTGGACTTTAGCCCGAGAATCCTGTCCTCTATGAGCTCGACCCTGCCGACCCCGTGTGCCCCGGCCAGCTTGTTCATCTTCACGACCAGCTCAACGCCTTCCATCTTTTTGCCGTTGATGCCAACCGGAACCCCTTTCCTGAAATCGATTTTCACCACCGTAGGTTGTGGGGCGTTGTGAGGCGACTGAGTCCAGGAGTAGATATCCTCCGGCGGGGCGTTCGCAGGGTTTTCCAAAAGCCCGCCCTCTATCGAGCGGCCCCAGAGGTTCTCGTCGATGCTGTATGGTTTTTCGAGGTCGACCGGCACAGGGATTTTATTCTTCTGCGCGTATTCTATCTCCCACTTCCTGTCGAGGTTGAGCTCCCTGACCGGCGCGATTATCTTCATCTTCGGTGCGAGCATGGATATCGTGGTGTCGAAGCGGAACTGGTCGTTGCCCTTCCCGGTACAGCCGTGGGCCACCGCGTCGGCCTTTTCTTTCCTGGCGACGTCCACGAGCCTCGAGGCTATGGGGTACCTGGCGAGGGCAGTGGAGATCGGATAACCCTCGTAGAGCCCGTTCGCCTTGATGCTTCGGAATACGTAGTCTTCGATGAATTCTCTTTTGGCGTCCACGTCCACGTGCTTGATCGCCCCAAGCTTCTTCGCCTTCTCCCCGATTTCTTTCAGCTCCTTGGGGTCCTGGCCGACGTCCACTGAGACAGTTATGACTTCGGCGTTCCACTTCTCCTGGAGCAATCGGATGATAATCGAGGTGTCCAGACCTCCCGAGTATGCGAGCGCGACTTTCATTTCACCACTTCCCGTTATCAAGGAGCAGATAAAAAGTATACGCCCGCGTTCGCCGTCAGGCCAGAATCAAAAGCGCAGCGAGGTTGAACACTGTATGTGCGATTATTGGAGCGCATATGTTTTTTCTTCTCCCGTAAATCATGCCGAGCACGATTCCAGCGAATATAGCCAGCAGGACGTTTGGGATGAAGCCGTAGGCGCAGTGGATCACCCCGAAAAACAACGATGTCAGCAAGAGCCCGAACTTGGGTTGCATCAGGCCTCTGAAGATAATCTCTTCCCAGAAGCCGGAGCTCAGCGCAAGCAGCAGGGCGCCAATGATAGTCATCCTGTTCACTAGCTCTCCAAAAATGATGCTGCGAGCCCCGATGAAGTGCATGATTGGCAGGAGGGCCGCCGCCAGCCCCAGGGCCACCAGCAGCCCGAACTCCAGCTCCTTGACGAGGCTGTCGGGTTTGGCGATCCCCAGCTTTCCCGCCAGCGCGGAGAACTTTTTTATAGTGGCCGTTCGGAGTCCTCTTTTTCTCTTCGGGGTGGCGAACCCAAAGCCCAAGATGACTGGCACTGCTAGAACTCCCGCCACTGCTAGGAGAAATGGAATAGTGGCGTTAATGTTGAACGCCACCGCCCGCTGGAACTCTGCGTCGACGAGAAAAGCCGCAGAAATCCAAAGTGCGTTCAGGACGAGAAGGAGGCCAAGCAGTTGTTTGTGACTTTTGAGATCAACTGTTATCTTGATTTTCGGCAGGGCAGGAAGTATCTTGCTCTGGGCCAAGATAAAAAGCAACATCAGCAGCCCCATCACAAACAAGACTAGTCCTAGGAGGTTGAGCCCTGTCACCCCCGCGATCATCAGGAGCAGCCCGTTCACGAGCCCGCCCACCTGCACCAGTCGGGGGAAGTGTTTTGGCGAGAACTCCTTCCCGGAAATCCTCGCCCGCCTCTTCAGCTGAACAATGGCAATCAAAGCGATGCAGAGTCCGATTAGGAATACGGTGCCAAATCCGACCAAAAGCGATTGGAGGCCGGTGACTTTTTCGGAGACGACCGTTGACAGCAGCAGCGTCGGGATGTCCGTGGACTTGACAGTTATCAGCGTCTCCTTCTCAACCTCGTACACTATGGTCTCGCAGCCGTTTTCGATGTACCTCTCGGTGGGCGCAGGATTGACGTACGACAGGTAACCTGGCGCGAGCCTGATGATGACCCGCTCACGATATCCACGCACCCCAGCCGAGAACAGAGCGTGCCAGATCGTCTCGTCGTTTTCGAGCTTCCACTCCCCAGTTATTGTCAGGTTTTCCATTATTGGGCCGACCCAGTCCACCAGGTTTTCCACGGTCAGGCTGTAGTTGTCGATAGTTTCCCAGTTATCTGCATACAAACTCACAACTTCTGAGGAGTACTCCTGTCTGTTTTCCATAAACCTCAGACGTATGCCGTCTGCAGTAGTCCAGCCGTAATAGATCGCGCTCACCCTGAGGGTCAAAGATGTAACGTTCTCAAAGTCGTAAGTTGAGGTCACGTTGTCCGCTTTTTGGGCCTGGCCGCTCACGGAGCAAGCTGTCGTTAGGAAGAGGACCATAGCGACGGCGGCACCGATTTTGAACGAGTTCGACGCCATGATTTCATCAACTAACTCTGGGCGCGATAATAAATGCCGATTGCCGCCTTTTCCAAAGCACCGCCAGAAGACTATTAAAACCCGCCTCAAACTCACTATGTGGGACAAATGAAGCTCGGCCGTGATTTTACCAACCTGCTCTACTTTGGGTACCTGAACAAGGAGGAGCAAAGGAAGCTAGAGTCCGGGGAGATGGCGATAGCGGACATGGACGCCACAGTCCAGGTCCAGGCGAAGGGGGACATAGCAGGCCAGGTTGAGGCGGCGATGGAGTTCGGTTTGGACCACGTCGAGCTTGACGGGGCAGTTCCGAACCCTTATCTTGACTTCACGGACGAGCAGAAGGAAAAGGCGAAAGAAGCCGCTGAAGACGCAAAGATAACCCTCTCTCTTCATAACCCGTACACATACGTTGGGGCGAGCGTTTGCGCGCCTTACGAGCATGACCGCCAGGCTTCTGTCGGACTCCACAAGCAATATCTTGAGTTCGCTTCGGAGATCGGGTGCAAGTACTGCATCATCCACCCGGGGGTCGTGCCGTTCTACCATGCGGCCGGAAGGTACTTCGACATGATCAGGACTAGCCTTGTGAAGAGCATGATCGAGCTGGGAGAGTTTGCTGATTCTCACAATGTTTTGCTCCACCTCGAGAACAACACCGCTTTCGACGGGGCGTTCTTCGAGCCGGAGGACGTCTGCAGCGTGGTAGAGGAGGTTCGGAGGCATGGAGTCAAGCTCTACTTCAACCTCGACATCGGGCACTGGTTCACCCGCGCGGACTTCGGCAGGCCCATCCCAGAGCCGCCAGAGAGCGTGATTGACAGGGTGCCAGACGGGATGTTCAAGGAGCTCCACCTGAACGACTACGTGCCTGTGAAGAAGCTGTTCCACCCCCCACTGCAGGAAGAGCTTGGGCTCCTAAAGCGCCAGAACCTCATAAACTACGCCAAGCTCATAAAGAAAAAAGGAGTGGAACTTGTGGTTGTAGAAACCGCTGTCAAGACAAAGGAGCAGTTGATGCGCAGCGGCGAGATCATCCAGGGGGAAAACGAGTTCTTGCGGAAAGTCTTGGGGTGAGCTTTTGCCCAACATATTTTTGATTGGGCGGCCGGGCTGCGGGAAGTCGGCCGTCTTCAGGATAGTCGAAAAAAAACTCCGTGACGGCGGGTTCAAGGGGGAGTTCAAGAGGATTGACGACTTCCCACTCCTCAAACAAATCTTTGATACAGATGTTAAAAACAAACGCCACCGCCCCTGTCCCGAGGGAGGGGTGAAGGTCACGGACGACACCGTGTGGGACGACCTCATAAAAGGGCTCGACAAGCAGGCTTTGGAATTCCAACGCCCCGATCGTATCCTTTTCATCGAGTTCTCGCGGGACATCTATGCCCGCGCCTTCAAGAACTTCAGCCCGGAGGTCATGAAGAATTCTTTGATCATCTACATAGACGCCTCGTTTGACGCTTGCTGGGCGCGCAATGTCCGTCGGGTGCAGGAGGAGCGGGGGCGCGGGCTGGACTCCCACCTTGTTTCACGGGAAGAGATGGAAAAGACCTACTTGCACGACGACCACGAGAAACTCCAAAAACACGTCAAGACTCCAATCTTGATTGTGAAAAACGAAAATGCCGACCTGGAAAAACGGGAAGAAGAGACGGAAAGGATAATCAACAAAGTCAAGGGACTTTTAAAAGTTCAGTGATCCGTCGGGCTGGTATGCCCAGTCGAAAGTTATAGTCGCCGGGTAGTTTTCCTCGTCAGTGTAGGTTATGCTCGTGATGTGGAACTTTGCGTAGTTACCGTTGTGACATATGACCACAAATGTGTGCCCGTTCGATGCCGGCACGTCTGAATAATACCCACTTACCGGCGCCGAGGTCACGCTGGCCAAGGTCGCTGGCCCCTGGTCGCTGACCAAGTTGTCGTTGTAGTTGTAACTCTGCACCGCTGGCGTTGGCCCGCTCCCGCCGTACTGGTCCCACCATGGCTCAATAGCGAAATCGTAAGTATCCCCCGAGACGGTAGACCCAGTTGAAAAGTCAAATTTGCTGTTTGTGGATGTTCCTCCGGTGGTTACGGTAGCTCCGGTCCCGCTGGTCGCCCCAGTCCCGCCGGTCCCGCCGTGGCTCAGGACTAAGTATCCCCCAACGGCCGCCGCAACCACAACTACAGCGACTACAGCCACCACAATCCCAACGGCTATCCCTTTCTCACATTTTTTCATGCAAGTCCTGTAAAACTCTTCTTTTTGGGTTTAAGGTTTATGGTGTTGTCACGCGTTTGCGTCCAACTTTTATCTAGCGCAAAACAAGTTTGTGGGGTATCGATGGCAGCGGCAGAGTTCATCGGGTTGGTGGCGGGCGCGATAGTGGCGCTCGGGTATCTCCCACAGGTGGCTCGGGTCCTGAAGCTCAAAAGCGCGCGCGAGATAAGCCTTCCATTCACCGTGCTGGTCTTATGTGGTGTCGTCTGTTGGTTGATTTACGGGGTTTTGCTCGGTTTAGCAGTGGTGATTTTGTGGAACTGCGTGAACATAGTTCTTCTCTCGACGCTTCTTGTGGCAAAGTTGAAATACGGGATGAACAGAAAACGTGCAGCTTAGACGACTTTAAAAACAAGTATCAATTATTTAGGTTTCAAAATCCTGATTGGCACATATGCAAGACTCCATAGTGATCGACAACCTGACCAAGTACTACAACGGCTTCCTGGCCCTGGACAAAGTCTCGCTCAGGGTCAAGTGGAACGAAGACGTCGCTTTGCTCGGCCCCAACGGCGCCGGCAAGACAACCACCCTCAAGATACTTTGCGGGCTCCTGCGTCCATCTGCGGGCAAGGCATACCTCGCCGGCGTCAACGTAGTAGAGGAACGGGAGCAGGCCGTTTCCAAGGTGGGCGCCATTTTGGAGACTCCGGAGTTCTATCAGTTCTTCACGCCTCGGGAGACCCTCAGCTATCTGGGACGTCTGAGGGATATGGATGGCCGTGAGCTGAAAGGCAGGATAAAGGAAGTTCTCAATCTCGTCAGGCTGAACGAATGGACCGATGTCAAAATAGAGAAGTTCTCCCGTGGGATGAAACAGCGCCTCGCCCTCGCACAGGCATTGCTTCACGACCCGCCGATTCTTATCCTGGACGAGCCGTCGCTTGGGCTTGACCCACGGGGAATGGTCGAGTTCCGGGAAATCCTTAAAGAAGAGAGAAAGAAGAAGACGGTTTTCTTCGCCTCGCACCTGCTGACAGAAGTGGCCCTGATCTGCAAGAAGGTCGCAATAATCGATCGCGGGAAGCTCCGGGCGTATGACGACATCTCCAAGCTGAAGAAGAAGTACCGTTCATTCGAGAAGGCTTATCTCAAGCTGACGGAGGGGGCCGTATGAGCGAGTTCGAAAAGCTCAAGGTTGTCACGAAGTACGAGCTCCTGAAGCAAATCCGGAGGAAGAGGTTCTACGGCGCGCTGGCGATGACGATCCTGGCCGTGGCGCTGACGATCGGGTTCTACAAGGGACTGGACATCCCGACGAAACTCCAGGAGAACGTCCCCGTGTTGCTGCGCATCCCGGACAGCGCCGACATGTTTGCAATGTTCGTGACGTCGATGAGTGCGCTCGCGATCCTGGGCGCGGTGTTCTTTGCGGGGGACGCCATAGCATCGGAGTTCGAGCGCAAGACGGGTTACATCCTCTTCCCCAATCCAGTGAAGCGGACCACTCTGGTTGTCGGGAAGTACCTCGCCTGCTTCATCGCCACTGCCACGATATTGGCCGTAGCTTATTTGATATCCGCCGGCGCCTCGCTAGCATTCTACGGACAGGTGCCGGGGGGGATGTTGGGCTCGTTTGCCCTCGCGTTGGCCCTGGCAAGCGGCATCATAAGCCTGGCGTTCGCTTTCAGCTCGGTGTTCAAGGGCGGAATGGGCGCGACGATAGCCACCCTCCTAACTTACATGGTGGTTTTCTCGGTGATCTCGAGCGGCTTGGCTTACGCAGGGTATAATCCATGGTTCATGCTGGACAGGGCAGGAGATGCAATCACGTCCACATACGGAGTTCCCTTCGCGCAGGTTTTTGGAGGGATGATGGGCGGCGGGCAAACGATGGGAGGGATGATGCAGGCAAGCAGTGACCCGGTCCTGAGCTTTTTGACGTCGCTGACGTACGCTGGCGTCCTGTTCCTACTGAGCATCTGGGTGACGAAGCGCAGGGACATGATTTAGCGAAGCGGGGCGACAAACCCTGATTTGGTGATAAGGTGTTTTTTCACCTGATACTGACGACGCAATGCAACCTCCAATGCGAATACTGCTTTGGGGAAGCCAACAGGGATTTCAGCTTTGTCCCCCAGGACCCGGTTGACTACCAGCTGCCGGAGAAGATAACTTACGATGTCGGAGAGCTGGACAAGTTCTGCAGGCAGGACCCGGGTTGTGCCCTGATTTTCTACGGCGGGGAACCTCTGCTCTGCGCGGACGACATCAAAAGAATAATGGACAAGGTAAGCGCCAAGCATTTCTTGATTCAGACAAACGGCATGCTTCTCGACCGCTTGGGGCCGGAGTACGTCAACAGGCTGCACACGATCGCGGTCTCGGTCGACGGCGATGAGGAGTTGACGGACTTCTACAGGGGTAAAGGGACCTTCAGGAAAGTCGTGGAGAACCTGAAGCAAGTGAAAGACGGCGGGTTCAGAGGGGAAATAATCGCCAGGATGACGGTGATGGAACAGACGGACATCTACAAGCAGGTCAGGTGGCTGCTGGAAAACGACGAGTTCGGTTTTTCTTCTGTGCACTGGCAGCTCAACGCTGGGTTTTGGGACGACTTTGAAGGCAGGGATTTTAAGAAATGGGCTGAGGGGAGCTACAACCCCGGCGTAGACAATCTCGTCAAGTTCTGGGTCGACAGCATGGAGGAGGATGGCCGAGTTCTGAAGATTTACCCGTTCCTAGGGATAGCTCAGTCCCTTTTGAGTGGCGAGGGAAGCCTTCTTCGATGCGGCGCTGGGTGGGCAAACTACGCAATCCAGACAGACGGGCAGATAGTTCCATGCCCGGTCATGTGGGGGCTGAAGAAGTTTTACTTAGGCCAAATAGGCAGTGCAAGCCCGCGGGAGTTGAGAAAGGTCCCGATTGGAGAACCGTGCCCGAGTTGTGATAAGTTCGGGTTGTGCGGCGGCCGTTGCCTTTACACAAATTCCGTCAAGAGATGGAACGCCGAGGCCAGCAGTGAGATCTGCGGCACAGTTCGGAACTTGATTGACTCCGTGAAAGCGGAGTTGCCAAGAATCAAAGAGTTGATTGACGAAGGAACAATCAACCAGAAGGATTTCGAGTTCATGAAGTACAACGGGTGCGAGATAATTCCCTGAGTATTTTGCCACTGTCGGTTGGACTCAGAAGGCCCTCACGACTGCCCCTTGTGCTGTTTCACCCACCTGGTGAGGTGCACCCTCTTCCAGGCGCCGACGCCGGCCTGTTTCACGATCTTCTTTGATTCCAAGCTCTTCACCATCCGGGACATCGTGGCCTTAGGGATTCCGGTTTTGTCGCACAAAATCTTCTGGGCAACGTCGTCCTGCTTTAGGAGAAGGTTGACCACCGCGCGCTCGTTGTCCGAGAGCAGCTGCAGGATTTTATCAAAGTCCAACTTTGGCAAAGGCGCCTTTTGTCCGGTGGCCTTTGGCTGTGGAGGTTTCTTGGGGCGGCCCTTCAAGATGATCACTCCGGCGAGCAGGCACGCGACGACAATTGCAGTAACTTGGATGTAAAGGGACACATCAGAACTCCCGGGCTGGGCAGGGACCGTGTCCGTGTTGTCCAGGTTGTCCTGGTTTTCTTCGGGCGGCACGGAGAGGAGCTGGAACCCCACGTCAGTCTCGAAGCTGTTCTCCAGGACCTTTACCCACTTCGCCCGCAGGGCCCCGTTCTCAGTGTAGACGGATGTCGGGTCCGCGCTCGTGCTCAGGAGTTCGCTGTTTGTCGGCAGCTTCACAAAGACTCTGGAGGTCATAGGCGAGCTGGTCCACCAGTAACCGACCGTGTATAGCTCACCATTCTCGGCAGGCGCAACGTCTTTTGCAAACTGTATCGTCACGGTGCTCCTGTCCCCAGAGTTCAGCGTGTCCCTAAAGGAGAACGTTACATTCGTGCGACCGTTTTCGAACGTGTTTTCGTACTGCAGCGTCCCATCCGAGTCAAAAACGTTTACGTCTGAAACCTCACCGCAGATCTCGACAACATCCGACAGATTTTCCCCAGACCTCAGCAGCGTGTATGTCAGGACCACATTTTCCAGCCCGGAGTTCTCCGAGATTTCGATGTAGGCGTCGCACCCGTTTATCTGGAAGGCCGTCTGTGCGCTGCCCAGCGAAACCAGTGCCAGAGCTGCCAGAAACGCGGCGGGCACGGCGGTTTTGAGCCTCATTGGTTTCAATAAAAGTAGTTTGCCGCAAATAAACGCCTTTTTTCCGGTTTCAAAATGTGGAACAAGCGGTTCCACGTTATACTATTACCCCTCCAAATCGACGCAAAAACCGAAGGCTGAAAGCTATGGGTAGTCCGTGGAACGCAGGAAAAATAACCACCATTTTTGCGCTTGCTTTAGTTATCGCCCTATCACTATCTCCGGCCATTTCTGCCACTCACGCAGGATATCCAGTGACTGTAACGCCGACGAAGAGCTTGGACAACACACAGAAGGTTTACACGTTGACGGTGACGAACGACGCCGGCAGCGCCAACAGCATAGACAATGTTCGGTTGACTGTCCCAACGGGTTTCACATCAGTACTTGACAACCAAAGGCCCGCTGGCTGGTCATGGAACCTGAGCGGCGGAGAGATAACTTACAAAACGTCCAATCCCGGGGACCGCATCGCGGCGGGCGCCTCTAAAACCTTCACGTTCAAGGCCACGGCGCCAGATTTCGAAAACGCCATCAGACAGGACTACAATTGGTACGTCACAACTCATGATCCCACTGGCAGCACGGATTCAAGAACCGCGGGCACCACGTATGTTGTGCCAGCCGTTATTGCAGACAGCGGTCACTCCGACGCCGGCTGGGACAGCGACAACGACGGCAAATACGACTACCTGGTTGTGAACGTCAAACTGACCGTTTCGACCGGGGGATATTATCGGGTGGGCGGGGATCTTTACGACAATTCGAACGACAATTACGTTGTGTGGGGGGATTCTGGCTGGGAGAACAAGTCCGCCGGCACACGAAGCATTCAACTGGGTTTCAAGGGCGCGAACATCCAAAAGCTAGGGAAGACAACCTATTACAAGGCCAAAATATCCCTTTACGACTACAATTCCCAGCTTCTCGACAACTTTGAATATGTAACCCCGGACAACTACAACTCCTCAAGTTTCGAGGCTCCCTCCGCAAGCTTTGGCACAAGCTCCTCGCACACCTTTGCCACCCCCGCCAAAAATGTAGACAACCTCTACGACTACCTCGCCCTGAACGCCAAGGTGAATGTAGAGGCGACCGACAACGGTTTTTACCGGGTGTTCGCATACATCCAAGACAACAGCACCGGGTACTACGTCACATGGGGAGAGTCAAACAGGGTCAGCCTCAGCACAGGTTTGAAGACGGTCCAAGTGAGGTTCGATGGGTCCCGTATCCGCCAGGCAAGGACATCCGGCTACTACAAAGCTCAGATGTGGCTCTACGACGATAACTGGCAGTGGCTGGGTTCCGACAGCTGCATGACCGAGAACTATTACTGCTGGGAGAACTTCGCGCGCACTGCGGCAGAAATCGTCTCCGTGAGCGATAACGGGGTGGACGCGGAAAACGACAATATGTTTGACTACCTCCGGCTGAACATTACGACGAGCGTCAGCAGGGCCGGATCTTACTGGATAAATTACTATCTTTATGAGAACAACACCGGGACCTACATCTTGGACGATTCTGTAAAGTTGAACCTGGCGAGCGGCACCCACACATATTCGATTAATATCGACGGGTCCCAAATCCGCAGCTCCAACACATTAGGCTACTGCAGGGTTCAATTTTACATTTACAATGAGAACTGGAACTGGATCGGCTACTACGAGAACGTGACCGAGAACTCCTACAACTGGGCGAGCTTCGAGCCAAACGGCGCCGAGATCTCCTCCATAAGCGACTGGGGATTGGACACCAGCAGCAACGGCAAGTACGACTATCTGGTGGTGACGGCCAACCTGAGCGTCTACCAGTCCGGCACATACTACGTGAGTGGCGAACTAAGCAGCGGGACAAATCATCTAGGTTGGGCATATTCCGAGAACACTCTCAGCAGCAACGGCCAAGTCACGCTCCAGTTCGATGGCACAGAAGTCCGGCGGTCGTGGATAAATGGCGCGTGCACGGTGAAGCTGCAGCTCGGCAAGGTGCCGGATACATGGCTTGACAACTACGAAGGCACGACGAATTCTTACAACTGGACGGATTTCGACTCATCTTCGGCTGAGATTCAATCAGTGTCATACAGCGCGGAGGACACCAACGCAAACGGCAAGTACGACTATCTCGTTGCGAACCTCAACTTGAGCGTCGGAAAGGCAGGCATCTACAGGGTGAACGGGTCCCTTTACGAAAATGCAAGCAGCACTTGGATAACTTGGGCGGAAAACGGGGGCGTGAGCCTCGAGAACGGCGCCCAGACAATCCAATTGAGATTCGACGGGTCCCAAATCCGCAGCGCCCAGAAATCTGGTCCCTACCGAGCTTACATTTCTCTCTACGATGCGGACCAGAACTGGTTGGGTACGAGTGAGAATACCAGCGACAATTACAGCTATGACAACTTCGAGGATCTGGCCGTCGTGGTCGTTTATGCTAATATAACTGATTTTGGAGAGAACACTGACAGCGACAACTATTTCAACTATCTTGTGGAAAACCTCCCCATAACTGTCAACAAGGCAGGCACGTACCACATAAGCGCTTCACTCAACAAAAATTACAGCTGGATCACCTCCGCCTGGGTTGACAACTACTTTGAAAATGGCAGTACTAATGTCCTGCTGCGCTTTGACGGGGTGAGCATCTACTCCTCACACGAGAACGGTCCGTACACCGTGAGCCTCTGGATATCAGATGAAACATGGAACCACGTGACCGACAGCCAGTACAACACCAGTTCGGATTATTACGCCGAGAACTTCCAGCGGCCCCCCGCGGTAATCGCGGCGGCCGGCCACACGGACAGCGGGATAGACACGGACGGGGATAACAACTACAACTACCTGTACGTCGGGGTCAAGGTGAACGTGACGACTGCGGGGAAGTACCGCCTGAACGGGTCGCTCCTCGACAACGACGGGCTCTGGATCGACTGGGCGGACAACGAGATTTCCCTCAGCGTCGGCAACGACCAGACGGTTGGGTTGTACTTCACAGGGAATCTCATCCGCAATTCCGAGAAGAACGGCCCGTACAGTGTGCAAGTCTATCTCAGCAAGTCGGGCACGGGAGAATACGGGTATGGTGGTATGGGGCTTGACAGCAAGACTTTGACAACCGGCTATTACTCATATGAGAACTTTGACTATCCTCCGATAGAGTTCTTGGCCCCGAACTCTGACAACGTGGTGGACACGGATGGCGACGGGTATTACGATTACCTGGTGGTCAGCGTCGGCGTCAAGGTTAGCGAGAACGGGACCTACGACCTTGGCGGCTCGCTCAGCACCCAGTGGCTCCAGCAAGAAAACTCGACGCCCACCCCAAGCGTTTGGATAACCTGGTCGGACAACCAGTTCACGCTCAGCGCGAACGAAAACGTGCAGTATGTCCAGCTGAAGTTCAACGGCACCCATATCCGCAGGGTGAACGAGAACGGCCCGTACAAGGCGGACATGTACCTTTCAGGCTCATCCGGCGGGAAATGGAGCTGGTTCGGGTCCACAAGTTACACGACGAACCAGTATTACAGCTCCCAGTTCCAAAGGACGCCAATCAAGGTCCGTCCGCCCTACTCGGACTACGGGCAGGACACGGACGGCGACAACAAGTACAACTTCATAGTCATGAGGTTGAAGGTGGACGTGCTGAAAGCAGGCAAGTACATAATCGGAGCCTACCTCTGGCCTGCGGGAGATCTGCAGCAAACGGTGACTCTTGCGGCCGGGGACAACCAGACGGTGGAACTCCGCTTCCCGACATCCAAGATAAACAAGTCGAAGATCAACGGCCCATACTCGATCTATTTCTACCTCATGGATGACAACAGGAACTGGCTGGACTCGGGATCGTACCAGACCAGGACCTACACGTACGCGCAGTTCGATCCTCCGAGGGTGGAGCTCGTCCAGCCCGTCACGTACGGCAACGTGAAGATATCGGACGCCGGATTGGATGCGGACAGCGACAACCTTTACGATTTCCTGACTGTGGACGTGAGCGTGAAAGTTGTTGAGAACGGGACTTACAAACTTAGGGGGTCGTTGATTGCCACGAACATCGCGGGTTCGCCGCCTTTTGACTGGGTGGAAAACAGCAAGTACTTGACTGTCAACGACAACACCGTCAGGCTCCGCTTTGACGGGTATGGGATAGCAAATTCCGGGGTTGATGGAAGGATCAGCATGAGCCTGATCATCACGGACGACAACGGGAGGTGGCTCGACAGCGGCTACACTTACACAAACGCATCCTACTCATCCAGTCAGTTTGAGAACACCAGAACAAGGAGCTTCGCGATAGTGTCCGGCAGGTCTATTCCTCCGAGCTCAGCGGGCGGAACGGTCTCGGTGGATTTGGAAAACACAGAACTTGGTTCACTCACCACGGTTGATCTCAAGGCCAATCAGGACAGGTCCTCGTCATCGGTCCTCAGCGCGACTGAACAATCTTCTCCCCCGCCGGGAGCAGAAGACGTTGATGGAGAAAATCTCGGCTACTTCGACGTCACGGTCTCTGATTCTTCCAGCATACAGAGTGCCACGATTCACTTCAAGGTCCTGAAGACGCTCGTAGCGGCGCTGGGCATCGACATAGACAACATAACTCTAATGCGAGAAAACTCTTTGACAGGCACCTGGACGGAGCTGACGACAACTCTCGAAAACGAGGATGAGAACTATTACTACTTCTCGGCCACGACCCCAGGGTTCTCCTGCTTCGTCGTCGTCGGGGTGGTGCAGGCCGACTTCAGCGTCGGGTTGAGCTCTTCCAGCGCCACGGTGCAGCAGGGTAACTCCACCACCTCAACCGTCAGCGTCTCGACGAGCACCGCTTACAGCTACGATGTCACTCTGAGCGCGAGCGGAGCACCAGCAGGAGTTTCAATCGGGTTTAGCACTTCCACAAGCACCCCGGACTTCAGCTCGACGATGACGGTCACCGTTGGCTCAAGCACTTCGACCGGCACATACAGCATCACAGTAACTGGGACCGGCGCGGACAGCACCACCCATTCCACGACTTACTCTTTGACCGTCAGCTCAGCTGGAAGCGTAGAGCCACCCTCCACACCCTCCACGCCGCCCACAACTGAGGAAGAAGAGGAAGCCACATTTGAATTCAGCGTGTTCAGGATGCCGGATGAGATAAAAGTCGGAGAGACTGCAACCATCGCGTTCACGATCACTAACACCGGAGACCTTGATGGAACTTACACGGCGGTACTGACCCTTGATGGCACGGTCATCCAGTCGAAAACGGTGACGATTCTCGCCGGGGAGTCTCAGGAAGTGAGCTTTGAGGTCGTGCCGCCCGCGGACGGGACATACGTCATATCGATAGCCGGACAAACGGCATCGCTCGTCGTGACGCCAGAGCTCGTCGTCTCCCAAGACCTGATTGAAATAACAGCACCAGCGGTGTACGCTTCAGAAATAAACATCGAGGCGCCCGCGGTCTTTGACATATCTGAAACGAGCATAACGCAGATAGCCTTGAGCGTGTCGGCGTCGATGGAGAATGTTGTTGTAAGAGTCAGGCAACTTTTGGACAAGCCTACAGAGGTGGCCGCCCCTGAAGGGAACGTTTACAAATATCTGGAGATCGTCGCCGAGAAGGTCACCAACGACAACATCACCTCCGCGGCGATCACCTTCAAGGTGGAGAAGTCCTGGATAGAGAACGAGAACATAGACCCGGACACTGTCGCCCTCCGTCGGTATCACGGCGGGGAGTGGCAAAATCTGCAGACAGACAAGATACGGGAGGACGACGACTACATCTACTATGTGGCTGTGACACCGGGCTTCTCTGTGTTCGCAGTTTCAGGGTTGAGGGTCGGGGAATCTAGCGCAGGCCCGCCGGGGATCATACCCACCATGCCGACCCAGCCGTTCGTGGCCATGCCCCCCATCCTGCTCGTGGCAATCACTGCAATCATGCTCGTTGCGGTGATACTGATGGTCGTCTGGAGATACGTCTCGCTCGGGACAAAGAGCCTCTCTCGAAAGAAGTAGGACTCACCTCTTCTTTTTCACGAGCGTCTCCATCTCAATGAACATGTTTTTCAGGTAAATGAACGTCAGGTACCCAATGCACGCCACGCCCACCAGGAACACCGAGGAATCTAAAACCCCACCCCCCCCCACCCCGAAGTGTTACGCCACGAAAAAGAAGTTGTAGATGCCGTGGGCGAGAATAAGGCCGAAGATGTTCCGTGTCTTCAAGTAGACTATCCCCCACCACGCCGCCAAGAGAAACAGCGCCCCATAGTTAAGCGGAGCCGAAAGATACCGAATGTGGAGCGTCGCGAAAAGCAGTGAACTGAGGGCGATGGCTTTCACAGGACCTTTCACAGAAAACCTATCGGTCATAAAGCCGCGAAAGATTAGCTCCTCGGTGAGAGCCACAGGGATGAAGAAGGCGAAGCCCAAGTAGACGAAGAACCAGTCCGGGGCGGTGTTGGAGAACACTTGGGTGTATTGTTGGGAGTTACCGCCGGTCAAAGCATTTATTCCAGTCCAGTAGACTGGGAGAAGTATGCCGACGAAGATGACCCAGAGGGCGAAGGCAAAGATGACGCTTTTGAGCATGCCCTCACGTTTCACCCCCACGGATGGCCAGAACTTTTTCCTCTCGAACCTGCTCACGTGAAGATAGGCTATGATTAACACCACAGAGTAGGAAGCAACCTGAGAGATGACATTGCCAACCGCCGAGAGATCCCAGGTCGTCCAGGTCCACAGCTGTATGTTCTCCACCCCGGTGAGGTCAAAGCTTTTTGTAATCTGGGCAGAGTCCCAGGCGGCGGTGCGTGCGGACGCGTTGAACCTCCAGCCGTACGAGCCGCTCGCGACGCGTTCGTTCTGCCTCTGGATTTCCATCACGTTGTCAGTGTCTCTTTCCAGATATGTCCAGCCGTTCACGTCAGTGGCAGGGTCGGTCTCAAAGTCGTCCACTGTGTTTTCCTGAGCGTTTTCAATGAAGTACAGGTTGTCGAAGCAGGCAGAGCCAAGGGTGCCGTCTGCCGTCACCCACCTGATTGTGATGGTGTGGCGTCCGGTGTACTCTCCAACGTAGACGTTGATGTTGAACCAGTCCCACCCACCCCATGAGGAGTTGTCCCAGACGATGGTGTTGTCAACGAGTATCTGAATTCCTGCGTTGTCGCTGCTGAACCCAATCGACGAGGCAACCAAGCCCGCAAGCAACATGGCGCTGAGCATGCAGACGTAGATGACTATGGCCCCGAGCCACCACGGCCCTTGTGTGCGTTCCTCCTTTGCGGCCTTTTGAGCAGTCCTTCTGCGCCTGCGCTTGGGTTTCTTTGGTGTTGACTCAAGTTCTTCCGGCGCGGGTTCGGATGTCTCAGGTGCTGGCGCTGGTTCTTCAGGCGCTGGCACTGGTTTCTTCGGCATGCGCTCGGATTTACGTCGCTGGCTTTGTTTTAAAGCTGGGTCCTTAGACCGGCGGCTCTTTCGACATCGTCACTGCAAGAGAGGCCATCTTCGCGAAGAAGTTGTCGTCGGCCTGCTGGTAGATTATGGAGTTCGGGCTGTCCATGGCATCGTCAGTGGCTTCCTCATTCCTCATCACAGGCAGCACATGTGTCACGAACGCTGGCTTTGCCATCAGGTCGTCTATGTGGCGCTTCTCCAGCCTCCAGCTCTTGTACTTGCCGGAGATCGCGACTTCCTTGTCCATGCCGAACTTCGTCGCTCCGACCCTCAGGAACTCGTTCGTCCCCCAGCTCCTCGGGAAGACGACGTTTGCTCCTCGGACACCGTCCTCGAAGTCGTTGCTGATCTCGAAGCTCCCTCCGGCATCCTTCGCGTTCTTCCTGCAGGTCTCGACTATCTTCGGGTCTATGTCGAAGCCAGGCGGGTGCGCCAGGGTCACGTCCATCCCGAACCTCGTGGCTATCAGCACCTCCTCCTGGATGCTGCACCTTCCCCTCGGCTTGCTCGAGTATGCCCAGGTTATGGTGTACTTCTTCCCCTTGAGCTTCCCGAGCTTGTCCTCGACTGTCATGATGTCGCCCAGCCCCTGCGTCGGGTGGTAAGTGCAGTCGGCCATGTTTATCACCGGAACTTTTGCCGCGTCCGCGAATTCCCTCACGACCTTCAGCCCAGCCCCGTAGACGTAGTCGATGTACTTGTCGAGAATCCTGACACCGATGCCGTCGCTGTATGCGTCGTACATCTTCGCCGCGTCCTTCACAGCCTCCTCCATCCTTGTAGTTGAGACGTCGATGAACGCCGGGTGTCCTCCTAAAATCGCCGTTGCCGCCTCGAATGCTCCCCTTGTCCTCGTCGATGGTGCGTAGAATAGCATGAAGAAGTTCCTGCGGTCCAAGATATTCTTCGGCCGGCCCTTCCTGTGGACGATCTCCCTCAGCTTCCTAGCCACGTTCATGGTGTAGCTGAGCTCTTCGACGCTCCAGTCCTGAGTCGTTATGAAGTCCTTTCCGTAGAGGTCAACCATTCATTCACCTCGGCGAATTCTGGTTTTGGCTGGATAAAAACTTTGGCTTGGCGGGAGCAACCTTCAAAAAGCTGATAAATATGCGCAGTGAGCCTTTTCTATGGACAGGATCCGGGGCTTTTTTGTGCTCGTGCTCGTAGCAGCGCTAGTGTTTACGGCCCTGCCGCATCTGGTGGGTGCGGACCACGATTGGAGCATCCAGACGGTCGACGAAACCGGGGACGTCGGCAAGTGGACTTCAATAGCACTGGACTCCAGCAACAACCCCCGCATAAGCTATTACGACAACACGAACGGGGATTTGAAATACACCAGCTGGACGGGAAGCGCTTGGTCGACCCAGACAGTTGGCAGCACCGGAGACGTCGGCGCGTACAACTCAGTGGCTTTGGATTCTAGTGGTAATCCTCACATAAGTTATCGGGATTTCACCAATGTTTGCTTGAAGTACGCCGAGTGGACCGGCAGCGCCTGGAGCACCCAGACAGTGGACAATGCTGGCAATGTCGGCAGGTGCACCTCCATCGCCCTGGACTCGAGCGACAACCCCCGCATAAGCTACGTGGATGTTTCCAACGGAGATCTCAAGTACGCTGAATTGACAAGGAGCGGATGGTATCCTCACACTATTGACTCAACTGGAAGCGTCGGCTGGGACACTTCAATAGCACTGGATTCCGGCGGCCCACACATCAGTTATTACGACCTTACAAACGGCGACCTGAAGTATGCCCACTTGGAAAATAGCGGGTGGAGCATCGAGACAGTTGACTCGGCGGGGAGTGTTGGCATGTACACCTCGATAGCTCTCGACTCCTCCGGATACGCCCACATAAGCTATTACGACAACACCAACGGCGACCTGAAGTATGTCAGGTGGACAGGGAGCGCCTGGAGCACCGAGACTGTTGACAGCACCGGGGACGTGGGCGGGTACACTTCCATAGCCGTGGACTCCTCCGGCAACTCGCACATAAGTTACTTTGATTTTACCAACGATGACCTGAAGTACGCCGAGTGGACGGGGAGCGCCTGGAGCACGGAGACGGTTGACTCTACCGGGGGTCTCGGCGAGTTTTCCTCGATAGCTTTGGGCTCCGACGGTTACCCGCACATAAGTTACTACGACCGCAGCAACGGAGACCTGAAGTACGCCGAATATGCTTCCGGCGCGGGCCAAGCGACCACGGGAGTCCCGAGCCTATGGGACTACTACCCGATTGTCGTGGTCCCGCTCGAGGTTTGTCTGATTATCGTACTCGTCATCTCGTTCTGGCTGAAGAAGGCTTCGACAAAGGTTTTGAAAAACATCTTTGTGATGGCAATTTTAGCCCCGATATTCGTGATGATGTTCACGGCGATTGCGGACATCGCAATCACTCCCATAACCAACGGCAGCGGTGGAGGAGGTATTGGTGGTTATGACGGCACCTACAGTTGTAACGTGACTACTGTAACCCCCATCGGAACCACCTCGGGCGCTGGCACGTTCACAGTTGCCAATGGATATGTTTCAGATCCAGGCGGCACGTTCACCGGAACCGTCGATGCTAACGGGAGTTTTACCGGAACGACGATTGTGTCTCAAGGCAGTCCACAGATGGCAATGACCGGCCAATTCTCGCTTACTGGGAACTTCACTATCTACGGTAGCGGTGGTAATGTGAGTCAGACCATTGTCGCTTATAAGGTAAACTGATAGCGCCCGCACACTTTTTGGCCAACTTGGAAAATCCAAACACGGCTCGCCGCTCATGGTTACAGCCAGTCGTGGACGGCCACCAGACAGTGAAGCGAAGGCATTTTTCACCGCAGCTGAAGTAACTTTGGCGCTTAACATGGCGATTCACTTAAAAGTCGAGATGATGCCGGGCTTCCGCGCGCGAGGCGGGGAAAAGTTCAATCTTGAGCTCCCGGAGGGCGCGACGGTCGGGGAGATGCTTGCAAAGGTCGGGCTCAAGGGAGAGGAGCTGGACGCCGTCAGGGTTTTCGTAAACGAGCAGCTGGTGGAGCTCAACAAAGTGTTAAAAGACGGGGACGATATTTGGGTTGGAGTGGTCATAGGAGGAGGTTGAATGGAGTTCCACCACCCGAAGAGGATTGGAGACGCCGTCGGTCTTCTCAGAAGGCAGTCCAGTCTTGCGGTTGCCGGAGCGACGTCTTTTGTCAGGCCTTCCCGCGCGGCCCATCTTGTTGACATCACCGGGCTCGGGCTTGACTACATCCGCGCGGACAAGAAAACCGTCAGGATAGGGGCGACGACGACTATAGCCGAGCTCGAAAAGTCGGAGGTCGTGAACGGGCTGGCATCCGGGATTCTTCGCTCTGCGTGCGCCGGCTTGGCCGACACGCCTCTCAGGAGCATGATAACTGTTGGCGGTGATGTCTCCTGCAAGTTCCCGTGGGCGAACCTTCCGCCGGCTTTGCTCGTGCTTGACGCCGAGCTGTCGATAATGGGCCGCAAAAAGCGCGAGGTCTCGATGGACAATTTCATGAGCTCCCGCCTTGGCCGCGGCGAGATCGTGAAGGAAGTCGTGCTCCCGCGGAACCTCAAGGGGAGAGGAAGCTTCGTCAAGTTCTCCAAAACCAAGACAGATTATTCCATGATAACCGTGGCCGCATACGTTGAGCGTGATGAAGTGATGATTTCGCAGGCGAGGGTCGCGGTCGGGGGGTTGTGCAAGCCTCGCCGCCTAAAAATCCTTGAAAAGGGGCTGGTCGGGTACCCGGCAGACCCGTCGACCGTGAACGACGCCATCAACATCCACGTGCCTGAACTGGCGATCCCGAAGACAATCTTCGCCAGCGAGGATTACTGCCGCGAGGTCCTTGGTGTGCTCCTGAGGAGGACGCTCCTGGAGGTCCTGAGGTGAGAAGATGGAGATAACCTGCAAGATAAACGGCGAGGAGAAGAAGCTGGTCTTCGAGCCGCACGAGAAGCTCCTCCATGTCTTGAGGAGGGAGGGATACTTCGGGGTGAAGGACGGGTGCAGCACAGGGGAGTGCGGCGTTTGCACCGTGCTCGTTGACGGCAGGCCTGTGAAGTCGTGCCTGATGTTCGCTGCCCAGGCGAAGGGCAAGGAGATCCTGACGATCGAGGGGCTCGGCTCTGACGACAGTCCCCACCTGATTCAGCTGGCATTTTCGGACGCGGGGGCGGTCCAGTGCGGGTTCTGTACTCCGGCGATGGTCCTGTCAGCGAAAGCTTTGATAGATTCGAACCCCGACCCGTCGGAGGACGACATCAGGAAGGCGCTCGACGGCGTCCTCTGCAGATGCACCGGGTACATGAAGATAATCGACGCCGTGAAGCTGGCCGCGAGGCGGACGCTGGAGAAGGCGGAGAGGGAGGCAGAGTATGAGTAAGAACTTCTCTGGGAAGGTCGTCGGGACTTCCGTGCGCAAGATAGACTCCATTCCGTTGGCGATGGGGAAGCCTATGTTCACTGATGATTTCACTCTGCCGGGGATGCTTTACGCGAAGTTCCTGTGGAGCCCGCTGCCGCACGCGAGGATCAAGAGCATAGACACAAGCAAGGCCCAGGCTCTTTCAGGGGTGCATGCCGTCCTCTGCTACAAGAACGTCCCGCGAGTAATCCACACGACCGCAGGACAGGGCTGGCCGGAGCCGTCGCCCTATGATGCGGTGATGTTCGACAGCAAGGTCAGGTACATTGGGGACAGGGTGGCTGCAGTTGCGGCAGAGACGGAGGAGATCGCCGAGAGAGCGCTGAAGCTGATCAAGGTCGAGTACGAGCCGCTGCCCGCCATCTTCGACCTGGAGCACGCGATGGACGAGGGGATGCCCGTGATCCACGACGAGCCCGACTGCAAGTACATCATCCCCGTGTTATACGAGCCGCAACACAACCACTGCGCGCACATAGACCTGGACGTGGGGAACGTCGATGAGGGGCTGAAGGAGGCGGAGTTCGTGTTCGAGCGGAAGTTCAAGACCCACCACGGGCAGCACTGCGCGCTCGAGCCCCACTCGTGCATCTCTTATCTTGAACCCAACGGCCGCATCGTGATACGCTCGAGCAACCAGGTACCGTTCCACGCGAGGAGGATAGTCGCCCAGTGTTTGCAGGTCCCGGAGAGGATGGTCAGAGTGATAAAGCCGAGGATCGGGGGAGGGTTCGGCTCGAAGCAGGAGATACTCTTGGAGGACGTCTGCGCAATGTTCACCATGAGGACCAAGAGACCGGTCAGGATCGTCCTGACGAGGGAGGAGGTCTTCGTGAGTTCCAGGACAAGGCACCAGATGGCGTTCTGGATGAAGACCGGGATAAGTCACGACGGGACTTTGGCCGGGATCTCAATGAAGGTACTGAGCAACGCCGGCGCGTACGGATCCCACGCGATGACTGTCATGAGCAACTGCTGCGCGAAGACTTTGCCGCTCTACAAGTGCAAGAACATCAGGTTCGACGGCAACACCGTTTACACGAACCTGCCTCAGGCCGGGGCTTACAGGGGCTACGGGGTGTTCGAGGCGTCGTTCCCGATGGGGGTGCTGATGGACGAGATGGCTGAGGCGGCCATGATGGACCCAGTGGAGTTCTGGCTGAAGAACACGGTCAAGGAGGGGGACAACCACCCGATCTTCGAGAAGCTGGGCGAGGTCGGGAAGGGCGTGGCGATGACGATTGAGAGCTGCTCATTGCCGGAGTGCGTAGAGAAGGGCGCGGCGGCATTCGGATGGAAGCAGAAGCTGGAAGAGTGCAGGAACCAGCCGAAGGACAGCAAACTGAGGAGAGGGGTGGGGATGGTCTGCACTGTCCAGGGGGCGACGGTCGCGCTCATAGACATGGCATCCGTCTACGCCAAGATGAACGACGACGGCTCTTTCAACCTCCTGATGGGGGCCACGGACCTCGGGACTGGGTGCGACACCGTCATGTCGCAGATTTTCGCAGAGACACTCGACATCCCCATGGAGGACGTCATCCCTTACGTTTCAGACACCGACCTCACTCCTTTCGACAAGGGGGCCTACGCTTCCGGCACCACTTACGTGACGGGGATGGCGGTCCTTGACGCCGCGAAGAAGATCAGGGAGCAGATAATCGAAGTGGCTGCGGAGATTCTCGGCGAGCCGAAGGAGGACCTCAAGGTGGAGAAGAAGTGTGTCGTTTCGGGCAAGACCGCGAAGAGAGTGGAGTACACCCAGGTCGCCAAGCGGTCTTTGTACGGCAGGAACCAGCACCAGATCTCGGCATCTGCGTCGCGCGTGAGCCCGCTCCCGCCGCAGACTTACGCAGTCCACTTTGTTGAGGTTGTTGTTGACACAGAGACTGGGCAGGTGATCGTGCCTAACTACGTGATCACCCTTGACTGCGGGACGCCGATCAACCCGAGGCTGGCGAAGGGGCAGGCGGAGGGGGCGGTCCTTAACGGCATAAGCTACGCGCTGACGGAGCAGTTCATATTTGATGAGAACGGGAGGGTGCTGAACCCCAACTTCAGCCGCTACAGGATTTTCACGACCGCGGACGTGCCGAAGATAACGGCGATTCTGGTGCCGAGCTACGAGCCCACCGGACCTTACGGGGCGAAGAGCGCGGGGGAGGTCGGCATAAACGGGGCCCTGCCTGCGATATCGAACGCCATCTACAACGCCGTCGGGGTCAGGCTATACAAGTCGCCGTTCACGCCGGAGCGGGTGCTGAAGGCGATCAAGAACAAAAGTTAATCGCGTTGTTTGACGAAAGTTTGTCATCACAAGCAGCGCGCGGGTTTTTCTCCTTTTTAGGCACCTCCACCCAAAGCTCCGGCGGGTAGCATGCCAACGAATGACGAGGGGCATTTGCTAGCAGACACGGAAGCCGACCACACAGGCTTAAGTATATCAACTGATATAACCAACATCGGGACTGAGATGCAGCGCTCTTACCCGTTGAGATACCCGCGGCTGGACACCGTGCTCATGGTGGAGAAGTTCATCCAGAAGCACGACGGGGAATTCAAGAAAAAACGGCTGTGGAGCAGCCTACCAAAGAAGATGATGTACCAGACATTCTGCGTCGTGATAGACTACCTGCTCTACTCCGGCAAGATTTCTGTGGACGCCGAGGGAAAGGTCGGCTGGATCTACTACCCTGAAAAGGTGAAGCAGGATTTGAAATTCAAGCACCTCTTCTGGAAAAGGCCCCCCAGGACAGTGCCATAGTTGCGGCTGCATTCGCGGGTGAAGTTCGCGGACGAGAAAGTAAAGGACGCTTACCACTCCCTCGAGAAGGGGGACGCGGCAGAACGGGAACTCTTCAAACGGCTTGCCAAGGCATTCAACGACCTGAGGGAGAACGCCTTTTGCGGGATTCAAATCCAGAAGATGTTGATTCCGAAACCGTACCTGAAAAAGTACAACGTGGACAACCTCTGGAAGTACAACCTGCCAAAAGGCTGGAGGCTGCTGTATTCCGTCAGGCGCGACGAGATCATTGTCATCTCCATAATCCTGGAGTGGCTTCCTCACAAGGAATACGAAAGGCGGTTCGGGTACTGAAATTTTCTCCTTTAAAAGAACCCCCACCTAAAGGTCCGCCGGGTATGTCGTGACGGGCCGCGAACGAAACGCTTATTATACTTGTGGGGCAAAAAGTGGGATGGGTGAAGCAGTGGGAGAAACAAGGGTGGACGACAAGTGGAGGATAACCCTGCCGCCCGACGCAAGGGGAGACATCCAGAGGGGCCAGGCCCTGTTCGTGCAAAGGGAGGGGAATCAGATAACCATCGCGCCGAGCACGAACATCGAGGAGTTCAAACGTGAGCTGAAGGGCTGCGTCAGGGGCTCCAAGGTCCCCGCGAAGAAGCTGAAGGAAATCTGGGGGGTTCTCCATGATCATGATTGATTCAAACATCTGGGCATACTACTTTGACGCCGATGCCCCGGAGCACAAGGCCGTGGTGGCGGAGGTCGAGAAGGCGCTGCTGGAGGGTGCGCTGATAAACACCGTCGTGGTCATGGAGGTGGCCCACTTCCTGATCAAGAACCTCGGGCCGGTGCTGGGGGGAGAAAAGTTGGGTGTCCTGCTGAGTTTCCCGATGCAGGTGGACGAGCTGACGCTGGGTTCTGCCAGGGAAGCCACAGGGGAGCTTTCGAAGTACTCCCACCTCGGCGTCGGCGGCAGGGACGCTACGGTGCTGGCGTCCATGCACAGGCGGGGGGTGAACAGGTTGATGACCCATGACGAGGCGCTGAAGCGGGTGCCGGGCATCCAGGCGATGGACCCGATCAAGCGCGGGCGCTAAAACTTGCAGACTGTCGTTCTGTTGATTTCAAGAAGCGCGCCAGCAGTCTGAACATCTATTTCACGTAGCGGCGCCCGACTCCCCACAGGAACAGCCTTTCCGGCAGAAGTCTCTTCAAGAAAATCCCGCCCCACGCGTCCCTTCCCACAGCGTACCTGATCTTCGGTCTTTTGCTCGTTATGGCCTTGTGGATGACGGCGGAGACCTTCTCAGGGGCAACCCCACCCATCTGCTCCCACTGGGTCTTCCTGGCATAGGCGGCGTAGTATGGGTCCCCGCCCTGCTTCGCGGCCTTCATGTTCTTGAAGAACCTCGTCTTGATCACCCCGGGCTCGACGAGTACCACCCTTATGCCGTGCGGGCGCAGCTCGTAGTAGATCGACTCTGAGAACCCCTCGACCGCGAACTTGGACGCGCAGTATGCCGAGTTGAACGGGATGGATATCTTGCCCGCGGCGGAGCTCACGTTCACGATCCTGCCCCCGCCCTTCTTTATCATGTGCGGGACCACCTCTTTCGTCATCCTCACCAGCCCGAAGAAGTTGGTCTCGAACAGGGAGTACAGGTCTTCCATCGGCGTGCTGTCTACGGGGCCCTCCATCCCTGCTCCGGCGTTGTTGACGAGCACGTCTATTTTGCCGTCATTCCTCACTATCTTGCTCACGGCCTCGGTCACGGATTTCTTGTCTGTCACGTCCAGCCTCAGGACGTCTATCGGCAGGTTTTCCCTCTTCTTTGCCTCCAGGATCGGGCCCGCCTTGGAGAGTTTCCTCATGGTGGAGTACACCCGGAAGCCGCGGCGGGCCAGGTAGAGCGAGGTGGAGTAGCCGACGCCGCTCGAGCAGCCGGTGATCAGCACGACATTTTTTCCTGTCATACGGCACACATCAGAGGTTGGGTTTTTGTCGGGATAAGTTTTCTTGTTTTCGCGCCGTTTTCTCCTTTTTAAGCACTTCCACCCAAAGCCTCGGCGGGGAGTGATGGTTAAAGAATTGCCAAAGGTCAAAATTGGTAATAAACTGTATTATCAAGACGATTGTTTAGAAGAATTTAGGGCAGTATCCAACCCACATGATAAGATTACTTATGAAAAATTTTTTAAAAAGAGAGAAAGAAGACGCGAGAAGTACGTTGACGTAAGTGAGATTTAAATCGAGAGTTTCTTCATTTTTGACTTGAAATACGTTTCTGTATTTTTGTCCATAAAATATACGTAAACGCCCTTGTGAGCTCTTGACAGCAAAACTCTATAAACATTTTTCAAGTGTTCAGCAAGTTTATTATTGTTTCTTTTTACCATGGAGTCGTGAGAATTTTCGGGTTTAGCAACCCAATCTTTTTTATTTGGATCATAAACTAAATCATTTCCAAAGATAACCCCAATGTAATCAAATTCAAATCCTTGTGCCGTGTAAACTGTGCCCACCTGTTTCATCCCTTCGTCATTCGTAGCCCACTTCCAAAATTGATCTTTTCTTTCCCACGGCATTTTGAAATCTCCAATAACTACATCGTTGACTAAAGTACCATCTGGGTTCGGTTTACTCCAAGGCCAACAAAAACCCGCAACCAATCTCGCTGTATTTTTATTTTCACGATTTCTTTCGTCAATTGCTTTTTTGAGTTCTATTGGGTTGTCAAAAATTTTGAATTCTATTCTCTGGTCTTCTTCAATTTCGAATTCTTCCGCTTCTTTTATTTTTAGTATTTTTTCAATCCACTCCAAGTATTTTGCAGAACCCCCACATCTAAATTGAGTTTTAAGTTCGTCCATTTCATAGACTTTTGCGTTAAATTTTAAAGCGGATTCTTTTATTAAATTAACGTTACCTATTTCGTTAGGTCGAACTAT
>Ga0315279_10000609_pt1 | contig 69219 bp, 45 predicted proteins | sample YL17G06_20_MG_FD_203694 | JGI IMG/M metagenome (GOLD analysis project Ga0315279, IMG submission 203694) | Sediment microbial communities from Yellowstone Lake, YNP, Wyoming, USA - YL17G06_20 | ecosystem: Environmental > Aquatic > Freshwater > Lake > Sediment | place: USA: Wyoming | collected...
CTGCTAGGGTTGCAGTCATTGTTGTTGTGTCGTTGTAGTACTTGTAGTTTGCTTCAACGTACAGGTTCGAGGTAGAATAGTAAGCGAGGTTCATTTGGGTTTGTCCGCTGCCCAATGAGGACACACCGCCAGCGGTGGCGCCGTATCCTATTCCTTGGATTATCATGCGTCCAGGGGTGCCTGCTGATATGGGCGCTGACACGGTGGTGGTGCTAGCAGCGTGCGCTGATGAGACGCTCTCGAAGAAGGGTGCTGTAGTGGCGGTGCCGGTGAAGCTTTCCATGGACCAGGCATACACGACTGATGATGTGAACGTGATTGTAAGGGTTTCAGTGCCGGACGCGGTGCGGTAGAGGTACCATTCTGATTCACAGACCGCATTGGTTGGGTCTGCAGTGTAGGTTAGCTGGTAGAAGGAGGTGCCAGTGCCGAACTTGACGTTGTTGATATTGCAGCCTGAGCCTGTGATGGTGTTGGTTGTGATGAACACTACAACGAGTGCGTTGGCTCGGTGGGTGAACGTGCCGGTGGCACTGGCTGCTGACCCGCTACCGTAAGCGGTGCTATCGAGTATGATTCCTGAGGGTAGTGAGCCGCTTGATGGAATGATGGCTGTTGCGATTGTTGTCCAACTCTCACTTGTAGTACTGAAGCTTGTGGACATGGTCATTGCGGACGAAGTATCATCATAGTTTGTTTCAGTCTGGTAATAGTAGTAATTGGTGCTAAGATAGTACACGTACGCAAAGCTGTACTGGGCCTGACCACTTCCAGGAGTTTGGGTTGTGGGTGGTGGGACTGTTGCTGTGCTATAGTACGCTGATGTTGCCTGCAGTAGCCTGCGACTGGGGCCTCCTGAAGGAACGTTCACTGATGAGCTAGTTCCAGTTCCCTGTGATGACCATGCGCCCTCGAAGAAGGGCTCGCTGCTGCGGGTTCCGGTGAATGTTTCAATGTTGAATGAGGCGTAGTACTGTGCGGTGAGGGTGATGCTTACTGTTTCGCTGCCCGCTGAGTTCCTGTAGAGGTACCAGACGGCATCACAGATTGTGGCTGTTGAGTGTGCGGCGAATGCGAGTTGTGTTGCGGCGGTGCCGTTGACTGTGATGGTGTTGATGCCACACTTGTCAGCGCTAACTCCCACCGTGATGATGATGATCATCAGGGTGTTTGCTTCGTGAGTGACAGGTACAGTGAAGGTGAAGGGAGTGGCAGGATATGCACGGCCCACAATGTTCGCGTCCAAAGATATTCCAGACGGAGACTCTATGCCCGACGCGGGGATTATTCCCATCGCAATGGACGCCCAACTGTTGCTGGCTCCAAGGGTTGCGGTCATGTTTGTAGCGGTCGAGGTGTCCCTGAAACTAGACTCTGTGTAGATCCAGTTCGATTGGTACCAAGCCTCGTTCGCTTCAGTTTGGCTGCCTCCCGGAGTGATTGTGGTGCTGGCGGAGTTGTAGTAGCCAATTCCTTGGAGTATCTTGCGGCCTGTTGAACCCGCGGAGACTGGCACTAGGACGTTGGTTCCTATGCTGTGCCCGGACGAGATGGACTCGAAGAACGGTGGGGAGTTGGTGGTTCCTGTGAATGATGCAACGTTCCATGACACCGGGGCGGCGGTCATTGTGATGCTAACGGTTTCGCTGCCGGCGGCTGTACGGTACAGGTACCAAATGGTGTGGCAGATGTTTCCGCTCGTGTTGGGGTCGTTAGCGTACGCGAGGTTGTACGCGGAGTTTCCACCAATCGTGACTGAAGTGATGCCGCATGTGAGGCTTGCGGTGTTCACTGAGAGCATTATCACAACTAGTTCGTTCTCTTTGTGAGTGATTGGCATGGTCACCGTTGCTAATCCTGTTGCTCGCCCGACCAAGTTAGCATCATATGTTATTCCGGGGGGTGGTTGGGTTGGTCCTTCGGATGGAATTATGGCCACAGCAATTGATGCCCAGCTGTTGCTCGCTCCAAGCGTCGCCGTCATTGTTGTTGCTGATGCCGAGTCCTTGTAGTTGGTTTCGGTGTAGTAGTAGTTGGTCTGGTACAGGCCCTTATTGATTTCTGTCTGACCGCCTCCGGGCGTGATCGTGGCTACAACCGTGTTGTAGTAAGCTATACTTTGAATTATTCGGCGGGTGACCGAAACCCAGTTTCGCGAGACTGGCACAGAGACGTTTGTGCCAACGCCGTGTGCGGACGATGTGCTCTCGAGGAATGGCATCGTGTTCGTAGTGCCGGTGAATGTTACAATGTTCCATGAGGTTGCTACGGCTGTCATTGAGACACTGACCGTTTCAGACCCGGCAGTGGTTCTATAGATGTACCAAACTGACAGGCAGATGTTCCCTGCAGGGTCGACAATGTACGTGAGCTGGGTGGCCGCTGTACCGTTAACCGTTAACGATGTGATGCCGCAGTTTAGGCTGCTGGAGGCTACTGTGAAGAAGAACATTGTCAGTGTGTTCAGGTCGTGGGTGATCGGTAGGGTTATGCTTGCTGCGCTGGCTCGTCCAACGATGTTCATGTCCAGTGCGATGCCAGGTGGGGGCACGGCGCCTGTGGACGGTAGGATTGCTGCTGTGATTGATGCCCAGTTCTCGCTTGCTGCTAGGGTTGCAGTCATTGTTGTTGTGTCGTTGTAGTACTTGTAGTTTGCTTCAACGTACAGGTTCGAGGTAGAATAGTAAGCGAGGTTCATTTGGGTTTGTCCGCTGCCCAATGAGGACACACCGCCAGCGGTGGCGCCGTATCCTATTCCTTGGATTATCATGCGTCCAGGGGTGCCTGCTGATATGGGCGCTGACACGGTGGTGGTGCTAGCAGCGTGCGCTGATGAGACGCTCTCGAAGAAGGGTGCTGTAGTGGCGGTGCCGGTGAAGCTTTCCATGGACCAGGCATACACGACTGATGATGTGAACGTGATTGTAAGGGTTTCAGTGCCGGACGCGGTGCGGTAGAGGTACCATTCTGATTCACAGACCGCATTGGTTGGGTCTGCAGTGTAGGTTAGCTGGTAGAAGGAGGTGCCAGTGCCGAACTTGACGTTGTTGATATTGCAGCCTGAGCCTGTGATGGTGTTGGTTGTGATGAACACTACAACGAGTGCGTTGGCTCGGTGGGTGAACGTGCCGGTGGCACTGGCTGCTGACCCGCTACCGTAAGCGGTGCTATCGAGTATGATTCCTGAGGGTAGTGAGCCGCTTGATGGAATGATGGCTGTTGCGATTGTTGTCCAACTCTCACTTGTAGTACTGAAGCTTGTGGACATGGTCATTGCGGACGAAGTATCATCATAGTTTGTTTCAGTCTGGTAATAGTAGTAATTGGTGCTAAGATAGTACACGTACGCAAAGCTGTACTGGGCCTGACCACTTCCAGGAGTTTGGGTTGTGGGTGGTGGGACTGTTGCTGTGCTATAGTACGCTGATGTTGCCTGCAGTAGCCTGCGACTGGGGCCTCCTGAAGGAACGTTCACTGATGAGCTAGTTCCAGTTCCCTGTGATGACCATGCGCCCTCGAAGAAGGGCTCGCTGCTGCGGGTTCCGGTGAATGTTTCAATGTTGAATGAGGCGTAGTACTGTGCGGTGAGGGTGATGCTTACTGTTTCGCTGCCCGCTGAGTTCCTGTAGAGGTACCAGACGGCATCACAGATTGTGGCTGTTGAGTGTGCGGCGAATGCGAGTTGTGTTGCGGCGGTGCCGTTGACTGTGATGGTGTTGATGCCACACTTGTCAGCGCTAACTCCCACCGTGATGATGATGATCATCAGGGTGTTTGCTTCGTGAGTGACTGGAACAGTAAAGGTGAAGGGGGTAACGGGGTATGCGCGTCCCACAATGTTCGCGTCCAGAGATATCCCGGATGGAACCACTATGCCTGACGTGGGGATTATTCCCATCGCAATGGACGCCCAACTGTTGCTTGCTCCAAGCGTGGCCGTCATGGTCACTGCAGAGGCTGTATCTTGATAGTTCGTTTCAGTGTAATAGTAATTAGTCTGGAACCAGCCCTTGTTGATTTCTGTCTGGCTACCTCCCAGAGTGATCGTGGCAACAGCAGTGTTGTAGTAGCCTATGCTTTGAACTATTTTACGTCCCGTGGTTCCGGCTGAGACCAGCACCGAGACGCCTGTGCCTAGTCCATGTGCTGACGAGACGGATTCGAAGAATGGTGCTGAGCTGGCAGTGCCGGTGTACGACAGTATGTTCCATGATGTAGCTACTGCGGTCATTGTGATGCTGGCCGTTTCATTGCCAACCGTGGTTCGGTACACGTACCATGCTGAGTGGCAGAGGTTACCACTACCGATAGGGTCAATGGTGTAGGTGAGTTTTACTGCTGGTGTACCGCCAACCGTGACTGAGGTTATGCCACAATCCAAGCCGTTGCTGGCTGCCGTGAAGAACATTATGATCAGTTCGTTTGCTTTGTGGTTGATTGGTATATTGATTGTTCCAGTGTTAGCTCGTCCCATAATGTTCATGTCCAGTGCGATGCCCGTTGGGTTTGAGGCGCCTGTGGATGGGACTATGGCTGCTGCTATGGACACCCAATTGTTGCTGGCTATGGTTGCTGTCATAGTTGCTGCTATTGATGTGTCCAGGTAGTTTGTTTCCATGTAAGCGTTGTTTGTTAGATACCCTGCTGTGGTCATTTCTGTTTGTCCAGCCGTCAGAGTTACAGTGGAGCTGACTGAGTAGCCTATGCTTTGAATTATTCTGCGTCCCGTGGTTCCAGCTGAGACGGGTACTGAGACGGTGGTGCTGCTGGAGGCATGTGCTGATGATGTGCTTTCAAAGAAGGGTGCCGTGTTAGTGGTTCCGGTGAATGTTTCTATGTTCCAGACCATAGAGTAACTTGCACCAAAGGTGGTACTAACGGTGTCTGTGCCGTTGTTATTTCTGTAAGTGTACCATACACTGGTGCAGACGGTTCCGCTTGGGTCAACAACGGCGGTGAGTCGTGACGCAACGGTACCCCCGATCGTGATGGATGAGACGTCACAGTTTGGAACAGCGTTCTTTACTGCAAGCGTAACCACGACCAGTTCGCTTGCTTTGTGAGCAACCGGCATCGTGAAGCTTGATGCTGACGCCCACCCCACTAAGTTCGCGTCAAGCGCGATCCCTACCGGGTTTACGAATCCCGAGTATGGTAGAATAGCGAAGGCGACTGTTGCCCAGTACTGGGTTATGCTGAAGTTCACAGTCATTGTTGCTGCAGATGATGTGGACTGAGAGTTTGTTTCCATCTGATAGTAGGTGCCTGATGTTAAGTACGCATAATTGATCTGTGTCTGACTAGATCCGAGAGAAATTATGGATGCTTGTGTGGTGGTGTATGCGAAGCTAACAGCCTGTACCACCAATCGTCCAGTGGTTCCGGCCGTGACGGACACGAATGCTGACGAGCTTAATGATCCTTTATCATTCGCGCTTGCAACACTTTCGAAGAACGGCTCACTGCTACGGGTTCCCATGAACGTCATAATGTTGACCGATGCATAGGCACTAGTGAGAGACACAAAAACAGGGTCTGGTCCGGCAGGTGTTCTGTAGATGTACCAGACCGTTTGGCATATGCCTCCTCCAGGGCTTGACGCGTATACAATCTGTGTGGCGGCTGTTCCGACGGTGACTGAGGATACGCCGCAGTTTGCGGATTGGAGGTTAGTTTCGATGGAGATGACTAGCAGTTCATTTGCTTTGTGGTAGGTTATTGTGCTGATGCTAGTTCCACCGTTTACGTAGTTGACAAAGTTGCCGTCGAGTGTTGGTGTTGAGACCGGCATGAAGGGTCCCGAGGTGGGCAGGATGGCGAACGCTACCGTTGCCCAATATTCGGTTGTGCTGAATGAAACGGTCATCGTTGTCGTTGTGGTGCTGTTCTTGTAGTTGGTTTCGATCTGATAGTACGTGCTACCCGCGTAAGCGTAGGCGTAGCTGGTTTGTTTTTGTCCGCTGCCGGCGATTGGGATACCCTGCGTGGAGCCGGAAGCAAAGCTAACGGTTTGCACTACAAGCCGTCCGCTGGTTCCTGCGGTGACCGTTATGGACGTGCCTGCACTGTACACAGGCTGCCGCGAGTAGGTGGATTGAATCACGTTGTTACCATAACCACTCTTATCATTCCACTGAGAAACCTTGTTTGAGCCGTCCTTGATTATGGTGCTGACGTCACTAGCATCCAACCATAACCGCAAATTGCCCACCAGACTAGCATCATTCGGAGCCAGAGGAGGACTGGTGAAACTGCCGCCCGAATATACACTGTACTTGTTGTTCAGGTATGTTTCTACACCATTCCTTTGAGCGTCCGTCAGAGCAGTATTGTACACTATGATCTCAGTAATGGCGCCGTCCGAAAACTCGCTGCTAGCCGCATAGCCAGATAATGAAAAACCGTTCGGACCTGTCACTCCCCCTTGGTTGCTGTACAGTAGGTTCCCGTTGCCGTACACTCTCGAGTTGCTGCCGGAACCGACTATGACTGAACTGTAAATGTGCCAGTTCGTATCCGCGGCAGGGGTGCCGGATGCTGAGACCCACCCCTCAAAATAAGCCTGGTCTCTTGCACCACTCCAGTATCCCAGCAACCAGTTGTTGTTCAGTCCTGCGAGCATTCGGCCGTTAACGCTGCCTAACAAGCGGCTTGCGTAGATTACCGTTACTGGCCCGGGAAAGTTTGTGGCAGTAGTCATAGTTTGAGATGATGCAGCCGCGAAACTGAGTGCTGGCACACTGCCTGTGATTGTACTGTAACCCTGAGCGGTTGTAGTGCTTTCGAAGAAAGGTTCGGTGCTTGATGTTCCCGTGAACGTCATAACGTTGGCTGACATGTAGTAGGCCGCAGAGGTTGTTATTGAGACAGTATCTATTCCGGCACTGCTTCTGTAGAGGTACCAGACGGTTTGGCATGTGGATCCAGCGGGGTTTGACGTGTACGTCATCTGTGTGGCGGCGGTGGAGTTGACAGTGACCGAGGAGACACCACAGTTTGCGGTGTTGACAGGAGAATTGGTTTCAATGGAGATGACTGCGAGTTCGTTTGCTTTGTGGGGTACCAGCAAACTGATGCTGGTCACGCTGTTTCCCCAGTTAGCGATGTTTCCATCGATCACCGGAACTGAGGGGGGTGTGGAGGGTCCTGCGGTGGGTAGAATGGCAAACGCTACTGCTGCCCAGTAGTCTGCGGACGAGAATGTTTCGGACATCGTGGTGCCGGTGCCGTTATCCGTCTTGTAGTTTGACTCAACGTAGTACGTGGTGCCGAAGGTTGTGCGGTCTATTTCGTTCTGTCCGGTTCCAAGGGTTAGCATAGTTGCGGTTGAGCCATAGCTCAGGCCCTGGATAACCATGCGGTTAGGGGTTCCGGCCGCGATTGGCATCGAGGGGTTCGTGCTGGAAGACATGTACGCTGTTGTTGTGCTTTCGAAGAAGGGTTCTGAGCTTCTGGTTCCGATGAATGCGGCAGCGCTCCAAGCGTAGCTTGCGGGCCCGGTAATGCTAATAGCATCATTGCCCGAGGGAGTTCTGTAAGTGTACCATGTGGCTAGGCACGAGTACTGGTCATTCGCAGCATAGGTGAGTTGCCTCGCCGAGGCACCGCCGACCGTGACGGCTGTGACGCCGCAACCCGTGGTTGTCGGCGCGCTGGTTGAGACAAGCACCACGACTAGCACGCTTGTACCATGGTTGAGGTATCCGCTGCTCGTTCCGGATGCATGAGCAGTCAGCATGACGTTCGTGATTGGTCCGCTAGTGTATGTTGCTGTTACATTCTGTGCTATTGCAGGTGTTGTGTATGTTCCAGACGGTCCTGAGAGGCCGTCTCCATTCGTCCATGACTGGAAGGTGTACTGTTGCTCAGATCCTGGAATTGCAGTGGCTGCTATGATGCTGTGTGTGCTGTTCGTAACCCAGTTGAATGTTTTTGGAAAGTTTGAGTATTGATACTGGATGCTATCAATTGTTATTACCGTGCCGGACGCATCGCTGCCGACACCGCCAAGCTGGAACGTCACCGGTGTGGTTCCTAACGTCGCGTACAGACTCCAGCTTTCAGCCGAGGTGGTTCCTCCAGACCAGCTGGATGGAAAAGCTCCGTACGTGAGGGGCATGTAGTTGCCGCTGCTTGTTTGTCCTGCCATGTAGCTTGGGCCGTTGTTTGTTGAGTCCCATTGCCAAGCGAGCCAGTATGTTCCGGGCTGCAACACAAGGCTTGTAGGGTTGCAGTTTGACACTTGGACTGTGTTCAACGTATCTGCAGTGGCTGCTGTTGAGGGGCACTCAAGAAGCAAACTTTGAGGGCCTCCTCCTGATCCTGATCCTCCGAGGATGTATCCGCCGGTGAGGGCTAACTCGTCAACGTTCAGTATCATTTCGTAGTTGGAGACTCCCGCGGCCTGGTAGAGATCTACGAACAGAGTGTACTGGGTTCCAATTGTAAGTCCGCTGGCAGTTGTGGACTGTTGGGCCCAACTTGAGCCATCAGCGCCGCAGTCAACGGATGATACCTGTCCGTTTAGGCTTATTCGCTTGTACCAGTATCCAGTTGTACCCGGTCCTCCGTAACTGTCCTTGAGCCATACCGTAGAGGTCATGCTGGTAGCTGTTGCGACGACCGTCATGGTTATTCGGGAGTAGTATCCTGCGTTGCCGCCAGTATATGAGGGCCAGCTTGTCTGCCAGGAGTTAGGGAGCAAGTGATATGTGGTCGTGGATATTGATTGTGAGAAGTATCCGCCAGACTGACTGTACGTCCACCATGATCCAAGAGTTGATCCGTCAAAGTTGTCCGTTGCTGCTTGGGATGAACTGCTGTACAGTGCTGTCCTGAAGTTACCTGTTGATTGAGTGAAGAAATTCAATGTCGTGATCTGAGCCGCACTGTTGAGAGAGGCCTTGATTGCCTTGGCATAGCCCTTGACTTGTGGTGAGAAGGTGATTCGCATGTTAGCGACCGAATTATATGTGGTCGGACTTGTCGGGTATGGATTCGGTAGACCATTCGCGTATGTGTTGGCCGCATACCAATTAGTTCCAGTCAACGTTTTGTAGTAAATGTCACATGTGTTACTGCTCGTTGAAAGAGTCATGTAGTAGTCAGTGCTGGCTGCAAGGTAAACGCTGGAAACGAGAGAAATATCCATTTGCCCGTTAGTTACTGTAGTTGAGGCGCTGGTACCGAGCAAGGCACCGGGCTTACCGCCCGATCCAGTTGCATCATATAGTCCCACCAGAATGTTGCCTGATGCAGTGTAAATGTTGATGCCAACCTTCGATACGGTTCCTGCCCCTGCCATAGTAAATTTAAATGCGAATGCCGTAGTTCCTGCACCCCAACCAGTCGTATGACTTGTTGTGTCACCAATTGTTTGAGTGACCGTTGGATAGTTCGTGGAGCCCTGGGAAGTGGTTCCGAGTGTTTGGGGGGTATCCACGTACAAGGAGTTGAATTTCACATTGTATGGAGATGCTGTACCGGTCTCGTATGCGATGCCTATGTATCCGTTCCATTGTTGATAGAATGAGGAAATGCCGTCATTGGATGATAGGGCAGGTGACGACTCCGTGATCCAGTCTGTTGGGGTGGCATCCCATGCGCCGTTGGATCCTTTCTTGTAGAATATGTGGTTGGCTGTTGGTGTGCCCGCCCAGAAGGCGTAGAGGTCACCGTTCGATGGGTTGACGCTCAGGGCAGCAGTTGGTTGCGCGGATGATGTGGAGAACACAGTGTACGCTGTACTCCATCCTGCGCCATAGGTGCGTTTGAAGTACACAATGTTGTATGGTGTACCCGCAGTCGTGTACACGAGGTGAACATCGTCACCGTACGCGACTGCCCCGTATGAGTAATAGTAGTACGTGTTTGTGGCGACTGTTTCCTCTGATCCCCATACGGTGCCATCGTACAGTTTGCCGTACAGGTAGTAGTTGTTGTAGTTCGCGTATATGGTGTACATTTTGTCGTTCGTCAGTGGCAGGATTGTTACGTAGTACTCGCGGCTGACGGCGGTGGTGCTGCTAAGTTGCAGCGGGTATCCCGTCCACGTAATCCATGTGCCATCGTTCTTGGATGACTTGGTTACGTATGCGTGGAGCAGCGTTGATGGGCTTGTAGTATAAACCCTATAGACAATGTATGGATAACCATCGGTGTCGGTCGCGATCGTTGGAAGGTTCGGGTAATTGTTTGCGGCAAGCGTGTACACTGTTTGTTCTGGGGCGCTCCAGGTCACGCTTCCATCAGTGTTCGGCGTTCCTCGCCGGTAGTAAATTGATCCTCCTGACAAGCCATTAGTGCAGGCATAGTGGACATATTTGCCGTCAAAGTGTATTGAGAAGAGGTTTCCGTTGCCTAGGGTTCTGACTGTGATTGGGCTGCTCCAGGTTACCCCGTCTGGGCTTGTTGTGTAAACCATGTTCGTTCCGTCTGAGTACCAATACCAGAAAAGATCCCCTGCTGAGAACAGTTTTCTTTGAAAAGACATCATCGTTGCACTGGCTATCGTGCTGGTTCCAACAGTAGTCCCTGGATCCACGTCTTCTGTTGTCTTGTAGTTCACAGGTGCTGTCTTTTGGCCGGCCGCAACCGAAATGTACTGGCTTGGATTACTGAAGAGTTCTGAAGATGTTATCGTATCGATTTGCGTGTTGCCGTTCGCCATCACAACCTTCGTTTGGTTGAGTGCGTACGCGTTCGGTATTGACGAGTCTGGCTGTGACTGAACACTTAAATGTTCAGAATTGTTCAGGATCGATGGGAGGACGGGTAGTGCAAACAGAGTGCTGAAGATCAGTACTATGAGTAGGAGCATTGACCGCGAATGAAGTAACCGTTTAGTGCTCATGCTGCTCTCCTAGTGCCTATAGGTTGATTTACATTGTAACCTCTTCCGTTCTGGCTTTAAAACTACGGACGCTTTATCTGGACCCTGCAATCAATCGTGTGTGTTACTTTTTTTTCTTTTCAAGTACCCTTTTCTTTCGCGTCGGATCGCGGATCCGTCTAGGAATCGTGTTTTCAGGGATCCCTTTTGGGATCCAGACTGTTTTTATAGGACAGGGATCCTTAATGTTTGGGTGATTGAAAATGCCGAAGCATCCGAAGTCGCAGAGGGATCTCAGGCACTCAAAGAAGGGGCTGTCATGGGGTGATCGGATCTTCATTGTTGGGGTTGGCTGTCTTATTCTCCTGATGATAGTTCTGTTCTATCAACCCTCATCCACGTCTCAGGGGAACACTGCCTCGCAGGTTCAGACCTCTCAACAGTCCCCTTTGGTGGGAACGGCTGCTGCTGAGTTCAATTTGCCCGTTATAGGCCCTAATGGATTGACCGGGAACATGGCGTCCCTGTCCTATTTTGGGGGGAAGGTTGTGTTGCTGGAGTTCATGTCCGTAACCTGTGTGCACTGCATAAACATGATTCCTACCCTGGAGAAGCTTCACGAACAGTTTGGAAGTGCAATCTTCATCTCGGTGGTGAACGGGGCTGCTACCAGTGTTGGCGATGTTTCGGTTTTTCTTCAGCAGCGTGGTGGGAGCTGGCTGTACGTGTACGACCAAACCGGCTCCACTTTTACACCATACCAGGTTTCGGGCACACCCACATTCGTCGTTGTTGCAAGGGATGGGAAGATATCCGCAGTTTATGAGGGCGAAGTAAGCTACAATACCCTGTTTGCAAGCTTGCAAACCACAGTAGGGGGTGTCTTCTCAGTGACGGCCTCTCACGATTTTAGTCGTAGGCTTTTCGCTTCACGACTTCGGCTTACTCGTTCACCAAATAGTGCTCCAGTGACGTTTTAAACTGTGTTTAGTAAGGGTGTTCTGATTGCAATGTGCCCTCTTTGTCGGTATGAGGCCCTGTTTCTTCTGGTGCTGATGTTAGGAGCGGGACTTTGCCTTTCTTTATCTTCAGTGCCTGTCTCGGTTGCTGTGGGTTCTGGTGAGGTGCCTGCTGTTTGGTCGGGGGTGGCCTTTTCTTCGTCTGATGTTGCGCTTACGGTTGCAACGTCGCCGGTGATTGGTAACGTGACCGTGACCATTAATAGTCTGCCGTACGTGACTAATTCTGCTGGCACGGTTACTGTGTCGTGGCCCGTTAACTCTACAAACGTGTCCATCGTGATCCCGAGCACGGTTGATACTGGTCCTGGTGCGCGTGCGAGTTTTCTGAGGTGGTCCGATGGTTCAACGGCTGCCACGCTTTCACTCTTAGTGAACATGAACATGACGATCACCGCAAACTTCAAGCTTCAGTATCTTGTCACGATCAATAGCCTGTACGGTGACCCGCAAGGGAGTGGCTGGTACGACCAAGGTGTTTCTGCTTCCATCTCGGTCAGAACGCCTATAAATGATACGCTCGGCACCACCAAGTATGCGTTCAACGGTTGGAGCGGCAGCTTCACCGGAACCGACAATCCTGCAACAATAATTGTGAACACACCCATGACCCTTACCGCTCTCTGGACTACCCAGTTCTATCTCTCAGTTGACCCTGCAGGTCACGCGACGGTTTCAGGTGCGGGGTGGTATACTGCAGGAACAGCCGCGTCGTTCGTTCTATCTCAACCATCCCCAGACAATGATAATGGTGTTTGGTACGTTTTTCAAGGTTGGTCTGGAGACTATGAGGGTGCTTCACCTTCCGGTTCGATCATGATGAGTAAGCCAATGGTTATCAAAGCGGTGTGGATCGTGCGGGATTTTGTTCACTTCACTTTTTCAGAGGGAACCAACGCTACAAAGCCGGTTATGCCAATCAGGGTGCAACTGATTGGTATTACCACTCCTAACGGGACCAAAGTAATGCTGGAGAAGCCGGGTATCACTGAAGGGTTCTGGCTTGACGAAGGAACCTACAGGGTGGACCGGGCCATAGTTTTCGGTGTTAACTGTCTCTACGAAAATCAAACTCAGAGTTTCAGCACAACGCCGAACGGGCAGGTAACCATAGGTCTTGCTATCTACAGCATGTACTTCAACGTTAGGGACATGCTTCTCAATTCCCCAGTAGACGGCGCGCAGTTCAACATAACGATGCCTGATGGAACAGGCATGTCAGCGGTCTCAATAAACGGAGCAGCGGTTCTGTACCAGCTACCCGCCGCAAGCTACCCGTACAAGGTTTCAAAGAACGGGGTTATGGACGCGAGGGGAACGGCCACAATAGTTGATAAATCTAAAGTCGTGCAGGTTAGCCTGATAGTCGTAACGTCCCTTGCCATGATTATTGCCATCATAGTGGTAGCAGTTGTTGGGGGGGTCTTCTTTCTGCTGAAGCGAGGAAAGGGACTGCTGAAGATTTCTCGTCACAACCATGTGATGCCAAAGCAGACCAAGACAAAGACGCACCTCCCACCCGACCTGCTCGCTCAACTCAAAGGCGAGGAGTCTGAAATGTCTATACCTGAAACCGCCGCGGAAACGCTGGTTCCTGAAGCCATCGCGGAAACAGCTGGCTCATCTGACGCTGCTAAGACTGAGAGTTAACTGCAACTCACATGTTTCTTGTGAAGCGGCCAATTCTTTGCATGATTATTTCGGCCACTTCGTCCGGACGTGAAACGTCAGTTATCGTTGAGGTTGTGGCTTCGGACGAGTATTCCATGTCATGGACTATGCCGTATCCGCTCTTTGTTACAGGCACAATATCGCCGTAGCCTGCGAGGCGTCCGAATATTGTTTGGTTGATGTAGACGTCGCTTATTGACGTGAAGGGTATTTGGCGAACGTTGCGGCGGAATAGTTGTTTCTTCACGACGATGCCTGTGCCGGTTATCAGGTATGAGTACGCGTTCCTGCGAGCTACCCCTAGGAGTGAGCCTAGAAGGCTGATGCTTCCAATTATGAGGAAGACGTAGTCGAGGAGGGACATTGCTGACTCGAGTGCAGGGAACATGTTGGTCTTAACTGCTACAAAGGCGGAGAGTGTAAGGATCAATACCGTTAGCCATCTTCCCACGAAAGGTACGTACGATGGCTTGATCAGTATTCCCCCGGAATAGTTGGAGTATTCCAAAGTTCAGAGTCACTAAACGTATTTTCTACCTTCCTTCTTAAAAGGGGCGTGTTTACAATTTAGTAGGCGGATGGTTCGTGCTTCGAGGGATAAGAGAACGTTTCCAGCGTGATCGGGAGACTATAGGGGAAGATAATGGTACGGTTCAGTATCCAGTGGACGACAAGTTCTATGCAGACCTGAAAGGGATAGTTGATGAGAAGGCGTCACGGCAGAACCCGCTAAAGGCATCCGTTTTTATAACTCCGGCCATCTTTGGGAAGGGTGTTGATGATACTAAGCTCGGCACCTTTGCTTTTTCAATTTCCTCGGGGCACGTGCACTTCTTTGAAATCTGGAGTGATGGTGATCACACCGAGTTTGTTGCGGTTGCGGGTGAGGGAGCGATGCGTACCCTAAAGGAGCAGATCTGCAGTGTTTTCAGTGCATCCATAGCCCCCGAGTTGGCCGGTTACAAGATTGAGGGTGATCACATTCCGCTCCTGCCACCGTGGTTACGGCCGGGCATGCACTGTACGGTGCTCAACGTGAGGGAGACGTTTCCGTTCCGTGAGATGAGTCCCTTCGAGTCCGGGAACGATCCGTTTGCTAGGTTGATAACAGCTATTCAATCCTTGGGCACGGACCAGGGGCAGGTGTACACGTGGTTGTCGTTCGGTTGGACTGAGTTCGACTGGGGGCCGTACGCGCAGCAGTATGCAAGTTTAACAGGCTCGTCTGAAATTATGGGAGAGACCTATGCAGAGCCAATGGTGCCTTCGGGCTCGGAGGGTGAGGCTAAGCCCGCGCACCGGGACTTGTTAACGCGAGCCCAGAAGAGAGCGCAGGCTCCACGGTTGGTTGCTTCACTGCGTGTGGCATTGTTCTCAGAGGATCCTGAAGTTCTTGCAGTTGCGGTGGAGACGATGAGGGGCACGCTGAAGGTGTTCGGGTCCGCCACAAACCCGGTTCAGGTTGACAAGGGGGAAGTGGATGAGCTCCTTGAGATGGCTGGAAGGATCATTGTGCCGGCCTCACAGGGGCGCCATGCGGTTGAGTGTGTGCACAGTATGTTGAACACGCACATGAAGGAGGTCATGCGTGGGAGAGAGGGGATGGCGGGTGCGCAGTCTCTGCCAGTCTTGCTTCTAACATCGCCCGAGCTGCCATTGTTCGTGCACCTGCCACTGTGGAGTACCCCAGACCGGCTTACGAGCCTTCGCTGGGTGAAGGCACCAACACCCTTCGTGGAGAAGCCCCCTAAGATAGTGGATACTCTCAACCCGATTCTTGTTGGTCGTTCATTGGAGTTGAGTGAGCCTGAGGACGTGTACGTTGGTCTTGAGGAACTTAACACTCACGTTCTTTTCCTTGGGCAGAGTGGGTCGGGTAAGACTACTCAAGTTGAGAATCTTCTGCTTCAGTTGGCGAAGGCTATGGAGGATAAGAAGTTGAATGCTACAATCTGGGTTGTTGACCCGGTTGGGCGTCTTGGTGAATTGTGGATTACTCGTGCTCCGCCTGATGCTCAGAAGCGAACGATCTTCTTCGAGCCAGAGAAGACCCCGTGGGGTATGAACCCCTTCGCTCTGCCTCCCGCAGCGAACAAGAGAGACTATCAGATGATGGCGAAGGAGAGGGCAAGCACGGTTACCCGGATTATCAGGGAGGTTTCAAAGATGGACACGGGACAGTCGCAGTGGGGGCACAGACTCAGACGCATAATACGACTGATAATCATGTCTCTCTACGACAGGGGTGTGGACAGGCCTGACAGGCAGCTCTTCACGTTCATGGATGTTGTAAGGATCGCGTACGCTGTTGGGAACGAGGAAGAGTTAACGAAGATCGTTACCGAAATGGGTATAAGCAGCGACCTGGTCGTTGCGCTCGGGGGCTACAATAAGGAGGCGAGGGATGCTGTCCTGCACAAGATCGAGCGCTTCGTTGAGCCGGTCATCAGGGACTTCATCTGTGCCGAAGAGAGCATAGACTTCTATGCGCTGGACCAGCCTGGAAACATAATTTTCTTCAGCTTCAAAGGATTCATGCACATGCCAGACGACGTTGCCACACTGATGGGCAGCGTGGTGATGAGCGTTTACTCATCCGAACTAGCGAGGAAACACAAGCTGAGCTGGGAGAAGTCATCTCAAACATACCTCATAATTGATGAGTTTCACCGCACCGCCGACCTGCTAAGCTTCAGAGACATCCTAGCCACCGCTAGAAACATTCGCCTGAGCCTCTGGCTCGTCTACCAAGGCGCCCGCCAAGTGGAAGATGAGGCCCTTCACGAGGAAGTCTTCAACAACGCTCACACCAAGTTCATATTCACCGTTGGGGGTGGACTCGCCGCCAACCTGAAGAGCGACTTGGACCTTGCGCTTGGAAGGCAGATGGCTCAGAGGCTTCAGGGGTTGGAGAGCTACCGCTGTTACCTGCTCAGGTCCGGAAGTGGAGGGGTTGCAACGCCCACACCACACCTAATTCGCACGTTAGACTTTCCGGAACCTGTTTGGAGTCTTGAACAGGCTCTGGAGTATTACACGCTGAAGATGAGGAAGTTCAAACAGGTGCAGATACCTGAGAAGTCTGCGCTTGGGATTGCGGGACAGTCGTTCGGGATCACGGGGCAGGTTCTTGAGGAAACAAAGCATGAAATGCACCCCGCGCTTGCACCGTTCAATGAGTTGCACATAAAGTTTCCGCGCGCTGAGGACTATCCAGTGCTCTGGGCCATACGCGACTACTTCATGGTTGATGAGGCCACGTGGCCCACCCTGGATGAGCTTATCGACTTCCTACATGAGCAACACTGGGTGTCCGGCAAGTACAAGAACCGGGAGTTCGTTATTCAGGCTCTCCTTAGACTCAAGGCAGGTTACGTTTCTCAGGACCGTACACAACGGTACTGCATAATGAGCCATGGGGACAGGGAGATGGACCTTAAGAGGAGCCTGGTTCTTCTTGAAACACCACCCGCCGGAGGTCCCCTTGGGGGTGAAGAACACCTACGAACCACGCAGAAGTTTCTTGAATACTACGTGAGAGAGTTCATGCCCACGTTCATGGCCTTCATGCCGGATCATGCGGATAACGTGCCTGATGGTGTTCTGGTCATGCGGTCGACGGATGAGAGTTGGGCGCTGACTAAGCTTGTGGCTGTTGAGACGCACATGTCGGATTCGGAACACCCGTTGCGTTCGATAGAGCAAACGAAGAAACGGTTCGAGCAGGGCTATGCCAAAGTCATCATAATTTGCACCGAGAGTGACGATGAGCGGAAGGTGCGGGGCGGCATCGCGAAAGATGAAGACTTGGCAAAACGGCTTAAGGAAGGAACGCTTGAAGTGTTCACGTACAAGATGCCCCCAAAAACGGTTTCATCCTCAACGCCAACTCCGGCAGCAGGTTCAACTGAAGTTCACAGGGAAGAGAAGCCGCAGGCCGTAATATCGATGGCTGAAATGAAGAAGGAATCAGATGTTCTCGCAGCCAAGGTTATGAAACTCTTCAAAAAGGAAGGGGCCACACACATAATGCAGAAGTCCACTGCTATTCCAGGTGTTACCCGAATAGAACTCGTGGATGAGAAGGGAAAGAGACTTATTGTTCAGTGCGAGGCACGATTCCTAAACAACAAGATTAGACTGCCAGAGGTAATGGAATTCATACGCGAGGTTGACCGTGAGCGTCGCAATCACGGAGCAGTGGGCGGCTTCTACATTACAAACGGGGACTTCGAGCCAAACTGTTTTCCATACGAGAAAGAAGCAAAACTGGTTAACCTAATTGATGGTGTATCGTTAGCAGCTCTTCTAGCGAAGAAACCAGCGGACTCAGCAGGTTCTGCCAAGTCATAGGGTTAGTGCGGCTGCGAAGACGTTGAACAGGATGATGCACAGCACAATTATTGACATCCAGTGAAGGGTATCTCTGTACTGAACCGCGAAGGTGAGTCCCGTTATGAGGGACAGCGCCAGCAGTATGGCTGCAACGATCGCAACGAGCGCCACGAAAACGTTGTTGATGAGCGGCAGGGTTTTTAGCAGTACATAAGTGGCTGCAGCAGCTGTTGTTCCGAACCCCATGTATCCCATGCCTCCTCCTTTTTCAAGGCCGTGTTTCTCCGCGTGTGCTGCAGCAATGATCGGGCCGTTTATGAAGATCAGTGGCGTAGCGAACAGTATCAGCCAGAAGGGCCAGAATATGACGGGATTGTTTGTCATCGCTGACAAGTCTAGGTCAGGCAGTTTTCCGAGCATGGCCGTTATGACTGTCATTGTGAACCCGATTAGCATGAGCACGTACATGAATAGGCACGTTGCACCTCTGAAGAACGCGCGGTCCCATGACGTCTTCGGGATGGGGCTTCGTTCTATGGCAAGGAGCAGTGACAGTGGTGATGCGGCGAAAACGAACATTCCATAGTATATGAGCAGCGTGGTGCCCTGGTTGGGGTCCGAGAGGTCTGGTGTCAGATCAAGGTTTCCCGTGAACATTCTGAACAGCAGAATTCCTAGCGTTGCAACTGCAGCGAGGAGCAGTAGTGTAACACTCCTGCCGCCTGTTGATGGGGGTGGGCTAGGGGCGGGGCCACGAGAGACCGGCCGGCGGCGTGATGACATGTGCTTATGCCTCCATTGATTTCGCGGTTCCTGACGCTGACCTACCACGAGGTGTTCCGCCTTCCAGCAGCTGGAGCACTATTATGACGGGCAGGAGCACGGGGAAGAGCGCTTGGATTGCAGCGAACCCCATCGAGTCCTGGATCTCAAATCGGCCGTGCGCTGCCAACGAGACGTAACCAATAAGAATCCATAGAGCATTCACGTAGCTTGCGAGAGTGAGAATGAACACTGGGAAGAACCATATGGATGGCTGCTGTTGCGGGGAGGGTTGCCCAGGCGTGGTAGGGGGGCCAGGTCCGCACTCGAGCCCAGGGAGGCTCCAGAGACTTTGGATGGCGCAAGAGATGGGCCTGAACAGTGTGAGAAACTGTTGGAACCAGTTTTCTCCTTGTGATGGTGTGACGGGAGTGGGGGTCGTGTTTGTGATGGGAAGAGAAGTTACGTACGCGGCTAGGTTCCATATGATGAGACCTAGAAACGTTAGAGCTAGTAGTTGTTCATCACGCACTCTTCTTCTCCCTCCATGCAGGGGTTACGGTCAGCTTTTCATTTTCCAGGCGCAGAGTGACGCTGTCCCCATCAACCAAGTTGAGCATGACTCGTATGTTCTTTGGGATGGTTATTGCACCATCGCTATGCAGCTTCACCATGCTCACAAGGGGTCCCGCACGACTCAATTTCTTTTTCTCCGCGGTGTTAAGGATCAGCTTTCCATCTTCGTCGTATCCCTTTATGCTGTAGAACAGGCGTCGTCCCAGTGGGTTTCCATAGTTGACGAACCCAGCCGCTCTGAATCCCTCATTCTTCGTACGAGCAGTAATGAGCAAGTGATCCTTCATGAACTTGAACCGGGCCTCCCTTGTTAATCGCATTTGCAGGAACTCTCGCATCGCCTTCAGCTCAGCATCTCCATGGAACTGGCCTAATGGGAAGATGAAGTTCCAGCAGGGAGCGTCCTTCATCAGTTATCATCCTCAGAGTGATTGTTGGTTGGACTCTCTTCTTTCCCGTCCTCTTTCTCTTCATCACTTTCTTCTTTAGCTTTTCTTTTTTCTTCATCCATCAACTGTTTCATTTCCGGTGTCAGTGGGGGTGCTGTTTTTTCGTCTTCAGGGATGTACTCTTCCAGTAGTTCGCCGCCTTCTCTGCTCTTCGTTACCGCTCTCTGGTCTGCTTCCACTTGGATGGGAATGGGGCGAGGGTCATTTGCTTTCTTCAGTATACCCTGTCCGTGGCGTGTCATCCAGTACAGTCCGTTGGGGCCATATGCTTCGTCGTCTGTTAGTCCCATGTAGCGTGTGACGAACTCCATGTATGCTTGGTCTGCTTTTCCGAGCATTAGGGTGGTGCCAACGTTGATGAAGATGGGGCTTGTTCGTTCGCCGGGGTTCATGAAGTCTTCCGGTGCCTGACTAAGCATCCAACATGCGACTCCTTTCTTTCTCATTTCTCTCACGAACGCAACGAGGGGGGTATCAATTCTGCCTCCCGGGAGTGCTGGGCTGATCATTGCTTTCACGAAGTGGTGTGCCTCATCGACGAGGAGGAAGAGTCTCAGTTCTTCGCTGATCTTGTATCTTGTGAATGTCAGCGCGCGGAGCTGCATGATGAGGGTCCATGCTAGAGCCCTTCTAAGGTTTTCTCCAAGGGCCTCTCTAACATAGAAGCACACGGGCTTTTTGTCCTGGAAGATCTTGTCGAGGTTGAGGGTTTGTTCTTTCAGCGCGTACTTGCCAACGCTGAGGTCTTGTATCTTGTGAAGAACACCCCTGGCCAGTAGGGCGTCGGTTCCGCTGTACCTACCTCTCTCGAGGTTGTGGTTTATCTCGTTGTAGATGGATTCAAAGTTAACTTTGTTGCTCGTCTCGTCCTTCCAGGTTTCGTGCTTGGTGACGTCCACGCCCGCCGCGCTGTAAGATTCAAGGATCCTTTCTTGCAAGAAGTAACGCTCTGGGCTCTGGAGTCCCGCGATCAGTGTTACCATGTCAGTGACGACCTTTGCCACGTTGACGGGGTTTCGATCGTACAGCACGAACGGGTTCAACGTTTCTTCCTCGAAGTCTATAACCTCGCCGCCAAGCCCGCGCGTGAAGTCGGTGTAGTCTCCCGCGGGGTCGATGACCCAGTATGGGATACCATTGTCGAGGGCTCTGACGAGGAAGGTGCGACCCATGGTTGTTTTTCCACTGCCCGTCGGTCCAATGCCGAGAAAATGTGGGCTTCCCATTTCTGGGTCGTCGGGGTCCCAGCTGACCGGTTGGCCTGTTGTCATGAGCGTGCCTATGTATATGCCCTTCATGAGTTTACTCAGTGGTGGAATTCTAGGTACCGCGAACGGGTTGTGCCAGTTCATGTCGAAGCTCAAGTGGCGGAACGATTGCAGGCGGGTTACGCGGTCTCGTGGAGCTCCCAGTGAGGTATAAACACGAAAAAAGCTGGTTGCCTCCTCCAGTTTACTGCCCTTGAGCAGGCCAACCTCTAGTTTGAGTTGATCTCGCAGTCTCTCAATTATGGCATTCACTGCTGTTCGCAGGTTTGCTTTCACACGCTCCAGGTTGGGGGCTGATGCTGCAACGATTATGAAGAATCTAGAATCGTACACGTTCTCCAGTCCAATCTTTATTCTTTCCAGCGTTGCGGTTACCGCTGCGGCTTTCTCGCCGTGCGTTGTTCTTCCTCCAAGTTGGGCATCGAAGTCTAGGTTATCTCTTTTTCTTTCCATCTTTGAAACCCAATCTTTCGCGAAGACTTTCTTTCGTGCGTGGAGAGTGATTATGGATACGTCTCCCGTGTTCATTATGCTCTCATAGTCCCTAGTCATTCGGGCCAATTCAACCTCGCTCATGTCGTGTGCGGTTAGTCTTGAGAGTTTCACCTCGATGGTCTGCATGGCATGCACGGTGTTCGGTTCGTTCTCCCACTGCCACGCAACCATGTCCTTCTCGAACATGGTGTAGCGTCTGTGACCCTCAAGTTGGGCGTCTAGGGACTTCTCGCTCATCGGTTCACCCACCACGGCATCACGGTAAATTATGTTGCGGCTGTTCCTTGCCATAACCACCCAGAAGATTATCGAACCACCGGAGAAGGCCATCATGAACAGGTTCATTGAGGACTGAGTTGCAGTGAACACTCCCGCATTCATGGCGAAGGCTATCAGTGAGATTGCTCCTGCTATTATGAACACGTTCCTGAAGTTTGCGAACTCGGTAATCTTAGAGATGACGTCTACCATGGCTGAACCCTTTTCTAGCTCTCAAGAAGATTAACCCTGTTGCTTTAAAATGGGGTGAAAGAAAACTATTGAAGGGATTAAAGCTGAGCAGCGTGGACTATACCCAGGGTTTCACTAGGATGACCGTCATACTGGCAATAGCAGTCATCCTCGGTTGGTTCCTAACAGCCTCGAACGCGGATGAGCTTGCAGCCAACGCTTGGATGCTTCTCATACTCCCCGGAATAGGTGTCGCATATTTTGTGCTGAAGGGGCGCGTGGCAAAAATTCCTACGCTCGAAGAGGAAAGCGAAGAGTAGTATCGTATTTTCAGTTTTTCTGCAGTAAAGATGAAGTTGACCGAGTTTGTAGTATATTCTAGGTTGGCTTGTTAAGATGTATGCTCATGAGAAGAATCTTCGACGCTTATACAAGTAGGCTATGGTGAGAGTGCTCCCTATGAGTTGGACTGGTCCGCCGTAGGTGAGAAAGAATAGGCCGAGTATGTTCCAGAAGAAAGGAGAGCTCATGATGGACTGGAAATTACCTATCAGACTGGCCAGGTTATACGAACCGGCAACTAAGCCAACTGCACCCATCACTATCGTTAACCAAAATCCCCAACGCATCATCTTCCATAATCCAACAATTCCGATTGCAATGATTATTGAACTGAGCAGGTTAAAGTAGGCGATTCCTGGAGGATAGCCGACCAGAAGTAAGAGGCCAAGATTTCCCAAGCCAACTCCAATGGAAAGCAAAAGATACGCTATCACCAACTTGACACCCGTAGGATGCGATGAACTCGCGGAATCTCCTGAATGCATCTTCTGATCTCCCTGGCTAACTTAGCTATTGAGGTTGGCTTTAAAAAGTTTTTCATTACAAAGTCGTGGAAGCAGAAAGCAAAGGTTTCCCTGCACGCGTACAGAGCCTCTAAAGGGTCGGCAAACGTGCACGAGGGAAGCCTATGACCTTCAGTTATGGGTGGATGTTGCCTATAGCTCGCCGCCAGCTTCATAATACATGGCGAGTTCTTCAGGGGTTACTCTTTGGTGTTGTTTGATTTTTGTTCCGATCCTTTGTGTGATGTCCTGTTTTTGGTCTTCGCTTAGGTTAGTTTCGCTTAGCGTTTGGTCGAGAGTGCGGTCCGCGTCTGCCATGGTGTCCAGTTGGTTCTTTATTGCCTGTTCCATGGCCGTTTCATCATCGGGTGTGGTTAGTCTTCTTCCCTTCACTTGTTCTTCAGGGGTGCTGAATGCTGAAGATTTTTGTCTGCTTTTCATTTTCTTTCCTTTGTGCATCACTTGGGGGGCCTGTTCTGTCTCACCGGCTTTGCCTCTGGGGGCTTGTGGTTTTCGTGTTTCAACGTTCTTTCCTATTCCTGCCACGGCATTTTCAAGTTCGGGGAGGTGCACGCCTTCTTCGGTCTCTGGGTGTTCTATGGTCCATTGTTGATCTTCTTCTGTTAGGGTGTTCGGGGCGAAGGTTTCTGGCGTTTTTCCTTCCTTTCGCAGTGCTTTGTCCCAGTGGTTCTTTGCTGTGTAGAGGCTCAGGGCCATTGACTTGTCTTTTTCTGCGAACCGTTTTGGATCTGTTATGAGTCCTCTCATGTCTTGGAGAGTTTGGGTTGCCATGTTTAGGTTGTAGATAGCCCAAGCTGCGTCGTGTGAGGCACCCTCCTTGGTGAATGATGGAGGTTCAAGGGGGATGGTCTTTTTGAGTTCGTTCAGTTCTTTTTCTGCGAGCTTAACCTCATCATCCGGCGTCATGCCTCCCATGAGGTATTCAGGTTGGTACTCGTCATGGATGGGCTCTTCTGATGGTGCTGTTTCAGTGTCGGTGAACGGGGGGGCCCTGCCTTCCTTCTTTAGTGCTTTGTTCCAAGCGGTGCGTGTTACGTTGATGTGCCCCTTTATCAGCTGGTGCAGTTCTGAGAAGCGTTTCTCGTCGCTTGTGAGTTTCAGTTCAGTGAAGAGGGGGGTTATGTCTTTGTAGGCAGTGATGGCTTCTTCCGCGTATTCTTTTGCAATTGGGTTTGTGAAGGCCGCTGCGTTACTGGGTGAGATTTTTGTTTCATTCTTGAGATTGTTGAATTCCTGTTCCAGGTCTTTGATTGCAGTCTCGTACTCGTCTCGGGTTGTGCGGGCTGAGGGTATGGGTTCTTTGAGTATGTCGTAGTCCATGTCCTCATAGCTTATGGGGATGGCACTTATGTAGTGGCCGGTTCTTCTGGTTCGTTTCTCAGGCATGCGTGACTCATCCGCGCTCCAGCCTCCGGGCATGTATGTTAGGTCGAACGTGGTGTCCGAGATGGGTATAGGAGAGTCGAGGTGTGTGAATTCTTTGACGCCTATTTTTCTTGCCTCGCTCCATGCCTTCTCGGCCCTTTCCATTTCTTCATCGAACTGTTTGTGTGCGACTGAGAATGCGGGGGGGTTAGGTGCTTTCTTCATGGTGTTATAGTATGTTTCCGCTATGACTAGTGTTCGGATGGCGGCTGCGGTTTTGTCTCGTGCATTCTTGTTCGTGAAGTTGGGTTTCTTTCCCCACTTTGTGAATGGTTGGTTATAGTGAGGAAATGGGGTGCCCATTGAGCGGCGTAGCACTGAGAGCCTAGTCTCGGCGTTGGTGAGTGTTCTTCCGCGGTGAGCGGATATGTCTTGGTGGGCGGGGAGTTCAGGGGTGTGGTACAGGGCGTCCGTGCTCATGGCCTCGTTGAGTCTAGTGGAGTAGTACTCCTGGACGGGTTCGAGGCTTAGTTGTGCTTCATCTATCTCTTTTATCAGTGTGGACGAATCAGTGGACAACTGGTTGTATTTTTTAAGTGATGACCTCGCGGGGGCGCGTTTTCGTTGTCCCACCATCAAGTGGGATAGCTCCGACTGTGCCGCGTAGACTTGGGTGAGCAGAAGCGTTGTATTTTTCAGTTGTGTATCCGTTTTCTTCCATGCCTCCTCTGCAGTCATGGCGGGGGTTGGCCCGAGCGGTATCGCCATTCCTTCCGCACCGTGCACTAGGTATCCGAGGTGGCTCAGCTGTTCCTTGAGTCCGAAGAAAACGATTTCTCTCTCCTCGAGGTATGCTTTTTCTTTTTCAAGGTTTTTCTGTGTGTCCTTGAGCTTAACCTGAAGCACGACCGCGCTGGTTTCTGATGCGGCCATGGCTCCCACTATTTTTCCACCGGACATGATGCTGCCTCCTATGGAGCCAATGGCGCCGCTGCCGATCTTGAGTTGTTGGCCTAGTCCTCCTTGGGAGGCGATCTTTTGGAATACTTGTGCGGCACCGATCCCGGCCGTGGCCCATGATACAAACCCGAAGTACATGGCGGGGACGATGAGGTGTGCGAGTGCCGTGTACACCGGTGCTGACTGGTAGAAGTTGCCTGTTGTTATCCAGCCGCTGCCTAGGGCGCATGACATGATCTGTTGGATGACCTGCTCGTTGAGTCCTCTCGCTGTTAGCCATTGATCCATGAGTTTTGCCACTTCGAGGTAGAAGGGTATGAAGATGTATCCTGCGATTGGAAACGCTATCAGGAATTTGCCTGTTCGTCTGAAGAGCTTGAATGGGAGGATGTACAGCAGCGTACCTATGTCTGCTAGTACTACCCAGCTTGAGGCTATCACTTGCATGAAACCCACGAGTAGGTGGTTGACGAGGCTGACGCTGCCGTATATGGTGGAGACATTTCCTAGAACTGATGCCAGCTGTTCTGCAACAGTTGATCCGACCTTTGCCCCTTCATAGAGTCCTGTGATGAGGTTCCAGCACCAGAACCCGGTGCTTATGCACTTGACGGCATTGGCGAGGTAGGCGAAGACGAAGGCAGCGAGTCCTGCGCCCTGCACGAGTTTGACGTTGCAGGACTGGAGGTCCAACATTTGTTTGTCAAGGCCCTGTTGCATCGTGAGTATGCCTGTGAGGTATCCGTCTATCTGGCCTGATAGGCTTACTAAGAGTGTTGCGATCGCGGTTACTATGACTACAAAGACTATTGGTTCGAAGCTCTCTCGCATCAGTGCTTGCCCATAGTGTTTTATTCGTTTACCGAAGGGTGATGCCATCAGTACGATGCCTATGCTCCACTCCGTGATTCCTACCAGTGTAGCAAGCAGCAGTATCCATGAGGGTGGGCCAGCCATGTTTCTATCACAACCCCGGTAGTGGTAACGATTTGCCTCCGAGTAACGATGTTACGTCGCTTGCGGCCACGGCCAGTATGATGAGATAGATGAGGGGTCCCACGAGCCTTCGCATCAGAAAGGCTATGCTCACCGAGTTGATGATCTGTGATTGCAGCACAAGCTGGTTCATGCTGTCGTAGATGTTGTTGAACAGGTTGGTAATGTACGGAATGATGTTGCCTCCGTTGTAGTTGGGGGGTGGTTTTGACTGTACCGTTATCTCAACTATGTGAGGATTGTTCGTGCATGAATACAGGTCACATGGGCAGTATCCGGACGGACAGTTTCCAGACCATCCCGGGTACGGGCCTATGGTCAGCGTGTACATGTTGCCTAGGTTGCCGTCCGGAGCGCCCATCGCCTGCACGGTCTTACCATCAAGCTTGAACTGAGCGGACTGGTCTATTAGGAAGACCCTGATGATGGCAGATGTGATGTTGTTGAAGGGGCCGTTGACACGGAACGTAACGTGGTTGGTGTCTGCATCAGACCCCGGTCCTATGTAGTCCACCAGTGGATAGTTGCCCCAGCTGGTGTCGAGGTTTGCGTTCTGCCAGCTTCCCACATCAAGGAAAGCACCGACCTTTGCGAAGGTGCAGTGTGTCTTGCAGTTGATTAGGCTGGTGAGGTAAAAGGGAACTATGTGGAGTTTTATGTTGGTTCTTGTAATATCTTCAGTGTACGGGTCTGGAGCGTAGACCGTTCGGGGGCCCTCCCACGGTAGGGATGCGTTTAGGTACCACACTTGTGAGATGGTGTACGTGCCTTGGGGGAGGCCCTGTATCAGTGTTCCATTTGTTCGTGTCCAGAACCAGTTGTCTTGCCCGTCCGTGCCTTGGAGGATGAGTATGTCTGGGCCGATGGGTTTGTCGTACCAGTCGTACACTTGGAATTGTAGGTTCGGGTGTTTTTGAAGTTGGATGAAGTCTTGGGTGGGTTGGAAGAGTTGCTTGTTCAGGTTGTCCACAGTTTGACTGAATGGGCCCAGCTGTTCAGTTTTGATGGTGCAGAGGTCGGGTGCACCGATACAGAGTATGCTGTCCACGAACATTGGCATGAAGGGGAGGCCCACGTAGAAGACGAGCAGTGTGCCGATCATGGCTGCTCCGGCACCCCTGCCCATCTTTGCGGGTAGACCGTACAGTAGTGCACCAATGGCCACGAATGGAAGCCAGGCTACCCTGATGAATGTTCCTGCGAAGAAGAGTAGTGTCTGAGTGGCCTTTATTGTGGTTATGAGGGTAAGAGCGGGTTGGAAGTAACTCCACCAGATGTCTATTGATGCCTGCCCAATCACGGGCCAGAGCGACATGAGCCCAAGGGCCTTGTTGAGGGTATCATAGATCTGGTTTATACCTTCTAGGTCCGGTTGGGGTGGGCAGGAGGATAATGATTTTCCCATCAGCCAGCAATTGAAGGTGGTGTACTGATTTTCTAGTGTTGTGCTGTTTGCTTGTGTTCCCGTGATGAGGCTTAGTGCTAGGTTCATGAGGAGGGGGATGGCGCTGAGGAGAGCTAGGAACACTATTATTGTGCCGCCGTCATAAACGAGGTTTAGTCCTAGGTTGCGGATTCGTCTGTTCGGGGTGTTCATGATGCTCACACCAAGCATGTAGCTTATGGTGGCTAGCATGATGACTGCGGAGGCAACTTCAGGAGACACTAATCCCATGCTAGTCGCCTCCCCAGCGTATCAGGATCATTCTTGCAATGCCTACAGCCACGGCTGGCAGGATCACTGTTAGGTAGATGAGAGGAATGAACAGGCAGGAGGCGAAGAAGTAGAGCAGGGTGTCAAGGTTCCAGACCAGTGCCATCTGTTGTTCCTGGGTCATAGGTGGCGGATTGTAGCCTGTGGGGTCCGCATTGTTGCGGGGGTAGTTGCTGAAGCCTGCAATCTGTGTTGCGGTTATGCTTAACACTTTGCATCTGCTCATCTTCTTCTCTTGGGTGATTTTAAACTCACACCCAGATCCGTACCCGGCGCCGGGGAGGGTTCCACACACGTTTGTCTTCTCCAGCGTGACTGGTTCCTGTTCAAGCGTTGCATGAGCATATGTTCCCTGGCCTATTGATTCGGGCAACCATCCCGGGTTGGGGATATACAGCATAATGTTTGTGGTATCTGCGGTGGGGCACACGGTTATGTTCATGGTGTTTAGTGCGGTGGTGTGCGGTGGGACTGACACGTACCCTCCTGTTGTCCTTAGGGTGTCAAAGAAGAATGGAGCGGTTTGGATTAGGTTTGCCTGTGGGTTCGTCACGTCGATCTTCACTGTCTGTAGTGTGAAAGCGTATATCTGTAGTTGAACGTACACGTTTGCCTGCTGTTCCGGTAGGTTCATGTAGCCTGTCTGTGCCGTGCCTTCCTTGACGCTGAAGCAGTTGTTGTTGACGATGCTTGTTTGGATGCATGTGTTTGCGCTGACGGTGAACTCCACGGGGATTTCAAGATAGTACGCATTATCGATGACGTATTCCCCAGTGGGGAGTGGATAGCTTGCCCACCCGTTCTGGTCCGTCCAGATCGTCCACACGGCATTCAGGTGCTGGCCGTATACCTGTTTGACCTGTAGCCTGAAATAGTCGCTGTAGAGGGGGCCAAGGGTGGATACGGAGAAGAAAGCGTCGGCCGGTTTAATCTGTTTGAGGTACGTTTGGACGTCAGGGTTCCACTGTTGGGATCTCTCCGCTGCTTGCATCGCATTGGTGGGGTTGCCCAGCGTGTTTACGAACACAGGCATCAGCGGCAGGCCAATGAAGAGGACTAGAGCCGTGGCCATGAGGGTAGCGCCCCATTTCCTGCCGAACCCTAATGGGAGGGTGTAGAAGAGTGCACCGAATGCCATCACCACTGCCCAGTACTTGCTGACAAATTCGGCTAGGTAATACGCCCCTATGAGAACGAGCAGCACCATGGGAGTTAGTACGAGGATCGGTGCAAGTCCAAGGATCCAGTACGTGAAAGCTATACCGAGCAGTCCAACTAGAAATACGCCAACTCCTCCTAAGAGGCTAGCAATTATGCCGGCGCCTTCTCCGAATATGGCTGACATGATGCCGAAGGTTATTGTGAGGGCTGTTTGGAAAGCGAACATAGCGATTATGAGGAACACCAAGCTTTCGATTGTGCTGAAAATAGTGGTCATGAGGCTTGGGTTCAGGGTTAAGGATCCCCCGGATATTCCTAACCATTGAAAGAATGACGTGTAAGCAACGTCCATGTCTCCGAAGCCGAGGAAGGATATGAGGCGCAGTATAGCAACTGGGGTGGATAGGATCGTGAACACCCACACCGCTTGTAGGCTGTCCAGCATTATGCCTCGTGCTGCCTTCTGCATCTTTTTCGTCGGCCAGAACCATCTGAAGAACAGGCCCATCGCATAGTTTATTCCGGTCACTAGGAGGACGATGGTGAAAACGTACGCGGGGAATGCGGGGTCGATCAATTCATTACACTCCTGATAATCCCGGCATCTCGAAACTTACGCCGCTCAAGAGTTTTGCGATGCTTGCGCTCATGGGAGTCACGATTCCGAGTAGGTACAGGTTCAAGAATACCAGCCGCAGCAGGATCGCGTATCCCGAGGCAAGTAGGTCTATGAATATTTTGTAGATTAGGGTAGGATCCATGACTGTGGCGGCCGCGTTGATCACAGACTGGATGTCGGACCAGTTTATGTTGAGGAACACATTGAAGGGGTCAGGTGAGAAGGTGTTCATGAACATGGGTAAGAACGGGATCGTGATGAGGTAGCCTATAGGGGTGCCAACTAGGACGCCTGCCGCTGCGCGTCCGATCCTTCCAGGGATGGCGTAGAAGAATGTTCCTAGGATGATGAAGATTGCCCAGTATTTTCCAAAGAAGTCCACTAAAATTTTGAGGAAGTTCAGTTCCATAATGTACATTCTCTCCACTGTAAGCCACGGGGCCGTGTACTGGCTCATTTCATTTGCCATCATCACTAACTGTGCGATTTTGATGAATGGTGATGTTACCTGTGCTGCCTTTAATGCTAGAGGTAGGGCCTCCACGAACCCGCATATGGATGCCATGTGGTTTGCCTCGTTAGCGATCCATTCCCTCGCAGCTGAGTAAGCGTCGAAGATGGCGTAGTTGTTGTAGCAGGGGGACCATCCTTGGAACCAGCCTAGGATGTCCCACCAGTTTTTGCATGGGAAGACTATGTTGAGGATTGAGGTCCAGATGAGTGTGAAGCTAAGTAGCAGGATCATGATCAGGATGGTTCCCGTTCCCTCCGCCACCATCCTGTAGCCCAACTTGCGCAGACCCTTTGCAAATATTGGTAGTGCCACTAGGAGAACGCCTATGTAGTATGCGAGTGCTGCGAACAGGAATGCTAAGAACAGAAGAACGAACGGGCTTATGATGTCTGTCATGTAGCTCACACTCCTAGGAAGGGAATTAGTTTCGTTTGTGTTGCGCCTAACAGCCGACTGACACCAGCTGCAACCAATCCAATAATGCCTAGGTACACGCCTGAAAGGAACAGTAGAACCCACACCTCGAAGAAGACGTACGTGCCACAGGCATCCATGTAACTGTTGAAGATTTGGTTCGTTTGGAAAGTGGTGCATGTGTAGATTTGGTTAAATATGAAAGCGATCATGATGGGGCATGAATCGGAATTAAGGCTCACCAGCGTTGTCATCTGATGTTCAAAAAAGTCTACGAAGATTGGCAGCAGGGGTAAACTGACGTACAGCACGGAACCAAACATGATCAGGGTAGAACCAGCGCCGCGCCCTATCCTCCACGGAAGCGCGTAGAGCAGGGCGCCAAATGCGATGAACACCATCCAGTCCGTTTTCAGGAGGGATGAGAGTGAAATGAAGCCGGGTTCTCCGGAGCCAAGAGCACCAAGTATGAGGTTAGCGGTTCCCAGAGCGCCTATTATGGGAGAGAGCCGAAGGAAGAGGAGCTTAACGCAGGGCTCATATATGGCCATCCCAGGAACCAAGTTTAATGGTGAGATGAGGGCGCTCGCGGCCATTTCTGCTCCAGCAAAGCCTGCGAGGAGTCCCTGCACGAACAGTGTTTTCTGGAGGCACCAGGAGCCAAAATATTGGTAAGCAGTGTTTATGTCGCCGCCGTACAGAAAGATCGGTATTTGCCTCACCACTATCATGATGGCCCCCAATGCGCCGATAAGCACCACCGACAGCGTCCCATTCTCAGCCATCTCTCGACCTAGGCTCATCAGGCCCTTGAGCTTAATGCCTCCCACCACCAATTTCATCTCACTCGTCTTGATGGTCATGAATGCAACACCGAGCATGTACTCTATGACGGCAAGCATTATGGCTGCAGCTATGAGTGCGGGGCCAATGGAACTGGGGTACAACACAGGCGGTGGTGGTATTACGATTTTTTTTCCCCAGAATGTCTTAAGTGCAGGTTCTTAAAAAGTGAACAAGAAATCCTGTACTTTTTAGGGTGATGAGAAGTTATCGGATTGCGAGGACGGTTGGCCCAGTGATCCTTATCCGTAGAGGTTGAATTCTGAGCGGACTTCAATCATGTTTGCATCCCAGGTGACCAGAGTGATGGGGTAGGTGCCTGGGGTTCCACTGTACGAGAACGAGAAGGTTAGGAGGAGCAGGCCGTTTCCGTAATTCTTTTCAATGTAAACTGGGGAAACATTGTTTTGGTACAGGGCTGTTCCGTTAAGCCACCTTGCACCAAACCCGTTCAGGGTTACGTTTGTGAGAACATGGAATGTGATGAGCGTTCGGAATGAGTATGAGGTTGTTGAGTTGATGAACGCCTGTTTTAGGTCTGCGTTGATTACCATGTTCCATGTTGCTTTGAGTTGATCGGCTTCAACGTTTACCGTGGCTGAACAGATGGTGTCTCCTGTGGGTGAGTTCCAGTAGAGGTCGGCTGAAGAGGCACCGGCCGTTACTAGCAAGCCATAGTTAACAGCGGACACGCTCATGAGGGATGAATTGAGTGCTGACCTGAAGTTTAAATCAACGTTACCTGGATCCCCGTTCGATGCGAATGCGATTGCTGCTAGAACCGCACGGTTTGTTTGTGCTCTAATCGAGGTGACCTCAGCATCGACATCGCGCAGGTTGACTGAGTAGTCACTGACGGTCATGCTCATTGCAGTTATCATGAGTGCGGCCAGTGCGAGTGCAGTGAGGATCTGGAATTGCCCTCTTAGGCTTCTTCTTGTTCTTGTCATGTTTTGTGTCACATGTTCCTAAGCTGAAACGGTTAGGGTAAGGTAGTAGGTGTTCACTTGGTGGGTGGTGATGTCATAGATCTGAACTACGTAGGTGACTGTTGCGATGCTTCCTCTCAAGACTCCGCTCCTGATGGGTGTACCTGGGAGGGTCTGTCCGGGGTTCCTTGCGTCGACTACTTGAAGTTGGAAGTTAACTGAGCTTGGGAGTGATGCCTGCATTGCTGTGGCGAGTGGTTCCCAGTTGCTGGTTGATGCACCAATCTTTACCAGTGCTCCGAGTCGGGAGGACTCGTCTAGGCTTACTAGGGCTTGTGTACCGATGCTTCGCATTTGAGGGTTAACTATGAAGACGCTGGGAATGTACGTTTGCAGGATCACGTGAACGATGAGTACCATTCCTAATGCTAGAACGCCTTCGATTGTTCTTGCCTGCCCGCGTGCCAATCAGGTCACCCCGTGCTCCACACTTTCATGTGCATCGTGAAAATTGATCCTTGAATCTGCACGTTCACCATGAGTTCAGTAGAGTAGACTAGCAGAGTGGGTTCTGTTCCGTAATTGGATGGAGATCGGGGGTAGGGTGAGGTTCTGAATGACCCGTCCGGTAGTTGGTAGACGAGGAGGACTGGGAGTGAGTAGCCTGAAACGTTCACTTGACCGCCCGTAGGTAAGGGTCCAGTCCAGTCCTCGAACGCGAAAACGTACGGTGAATAGTTGTCTCCTTCTAGGATGTTCTGGTACACGTAGAGTGGTCCGTCCTGAAGTGGTGCGCCAGTGTATGAGGAGGCATTGTAGGTTGTGGCTGAGCCTGCGTTCGCGAACATCAAGACGACAGCTCCAACCGGCACCGAGGGTTGGAAGAACACTCTTCCCTCCAGGCTTGCTTGACCTTCAAGCTTGCTCAGTACCTGAGTTCCATTGAAAATGTAGACTCTGATGCTAGCGGAGACGGGGCCTCCATTGAACGCTCTGCTAACGATCATGTACAGGCCGGATTGAGTGAGGTTGTAGTGTATGCTCAGTTGGGGTTGTATGTCAAGCTTGAAGCCCACGCCGCGGATGCCCAGTCCGTTCAAGAACTGTGTATAGTTGGTGTGGGGTGGTGCTGGTTGAGGTGTTCCCGGCACGGTTGAGAGCTCGAGCAGCTTATCAGGGGACAGGTGTTGACCGGTTGGGTCGCTCAGTTGGGTGAGCACTGTTCTTTGAACTGTTCCTCCGACTGCTGCCACGTCTTGGACTTTTGCGCCCACCGTCATTCGGGAGTATTGTATGATGTCACTGAATGCTATGGATATTGCTAGGAATACGAGGAGGATGCCGAACAACGAGTCAAGTGTTGCATGCATGGATTTTCCTCACTCATCACTCTTACCTAGGTTGGATTTAAGGACATCATCCCGCCTAATGTTGGGAGCAGGACTGACAGGGTCGCGATCGTGGTGAGGGCTATTGCAACTCCTATGACTAGATGAATTGACCCTCCAGCGATGGTTCCTCTACCGATCTTTCCTGCAATTAAGCCGAGGAGGGCACTGTTTATGACGGCGCCTGTTAGGCTTAGGTCTGCGACTAGGTGGAGCAGCTCCTTTGTGACCGGCATTCCCCACGTGCCAGCGGATCCCAGCAGGCCGGTCTGCGGCCCAACTATGAATGTAACGATGAACAGTGTTGAGGTAATGATTGCTATTGAGATTGTGTAGAAGAGGGCTTGGTAGCCGCGCAGGGACTGTGTGATTTTCTTTCGCAGTGTCACGTACTTGCTTGCGAATGACGCGAGCCTGTCGAAGACAACGACGCCTCCTCCTCCTGTCTCAGTTGCTTCGCGCAGGAGGAAGAAGATTGCGGTACTGTGCCAGCTTCGAACCCTCACGGTGTTGAGAACTGTGCCAACGCCCATCGTAAACTGTGAAACGTTGAATGCTATTCTGTCAACTATCTTGTCCAGGGCGCGCCCGTAGCGGTGCCGGAAAGCGACGTGAAGAAGACTTGTGTCGATGTCTTGTCCTATTCGTCTGTTCTCAGCGAGGTCATCCATGAGGCGTGGGAGATTGTTCTCCACGGCCCCTTCGAACATCCAGTCGATCTCAAACTTGAGTGCGGCGGGAAGGAATGCCATAATGAGTGCTGCCCCGACCAGCTCGTACATTGGTATGGCCGATCCGGAAACGAAGTATATGCCTCCGGCAATGATTGTGGCCAGCGTGAAGGAAACCATCATCATTTTGTAGTACACGTCATATTTCGTGGGTGTCTTGGGTCTCCCGGCCTCGGATAGGATTATTAGCATGACGGCGCCGAGGGGGCTCATAATGAATGTGTACGCTAAAACTATTCCGACGGTTGTGGCACTGATCGTTACTAGGATGAAAATGTATACGGTCACCGGTATGAGGGCAAACATGATTGCTGTCAGTGTGCCGATCGTGCTCGCGCGCCCAACGTACTCATTCCATGCGTCCTCAAGGTCGCTCAGTGTTTTGTCAGCGGCCTGATCGAGGTGCATAACGAGGTCGCCGCCCATCCTGTTAACGTGCAGTACGCCTGATAGCCAGCCTCTGAAGATCTTGCTTGGATGTTGCATGGACATTTGCTCCGCGCTCAGCTCCTCGTCCTTTGAGAAATACTCCGCGTTGGTGCGAAGCTCAGCCATTTCATTGCTTGAACTGATGAGGGGGTTGGGTTCGGCGCCAATGCGTTTCAGGGCCTCGTAGAGAGGCACACCTGCACCAACCGTCATTGAGAGATATGTGGCAAAGAAAGCCAGTTCGCTCTCAATCAGTTCCATACGAGAGGACGCTTTTACTGACGGATAGTACATTGTGCCCAGAAAGAAACCTACCGGTAGGAGGAACAGGAGCAGAGGAAACAGTGTGGAAGTGAGAAGCACTAGAACAACGCCGAGAGGCACCGCTAGGACGATCAGGTATATTGCTCGTTGAACCGCAAGTCCAGCGTATCCTTCGGGGGGTATTTGCATGCCTGCCGTTTTGATTCGACGCGGCAGGTCAAAGGTGCTTGAGACCCACTCGGCAAGACCGCTGAAGCGCACGTACGCTCGTCCACCATAATTCGGTAGCTTCTCCCGCTTGAGCAGGGGAGGGGTTGGTCGGCGCAGCGCGAGATGTCCTCCTGGTGTAACGTGTGCGTGGTGTTCGTGGGTAACAAGGCCCCCGCACTCCACGCATCTGAAATATGTTACTCCTTCTTTTTCTACAGCTTTGTGCGCTTCTATGTCAGTTGCCATTCACATCAGCCTCTCATGCGTGCTCACAGGTTCAGCAGTGCATCCTCAGCAGACTTCTTCCGTTCGCCTTCCATGCTCACTGAAGTTTCTTCTTCCCCACCCAGCATGCGCGCCTGCTCTGCGTAGTACGTTTTTACTGCTGCACTGAAGTCAGCGAAGTTCTTAATGCCGCGTACCTGCAGTTCCTCTAGGAACCTAACTTTGTCTCTTAGCATCTCAACCATCGCTCCAGAGCTTATGCCTCTCCGCGTTGCAACCTTCTGCATCGCGACGCTCTTGTTCACAACAACCTCCGGATCAGAGGGGGAGAAAACGTCTGCGAGAGGGGAATAGGTAAACGCGTTGTTGTAGTCACCGATCCCTCGGATCTCATCGATGGATGTAACGCGGCGAATTATCTTTCCCGTTACGGGGTGCCGCAGTCTCTGGATCAGGATGACCGCATCGATCATGTTGAGCATGGCAGGGTCGACACCAATTGTTTTCTCGGTCAGTCGTGTTACCGCAGAGTGTACGTCCGCTGCGTGGAATGATGTTGAGCCGCCCAGTCCGGTGTTGATTGCTTGGAACATGACGGGTGCCTCCTGTGTGAGGATCTCACCTACGATGAGAAAGTCTGGGCGAATCCTGAGCGCGTGACGTAGGAGATCAACTTGGGTGACGTCCCCGATCTGTTCTCCTCGCTTTGCCTCTCCGCGCAGAACTCTGGAGTAGCGTGCTGTGAGGCTCTGCTTGTGTTCCTGTGGAAGGCTTAGCTCTGGGAAGTCCTCGATAGTGACCGGGTGGTACTGTGGCCTGAGCATCAGACTCAGTGCGTTGCACAGCACGGTTTTTCCGGACCCTGGCAGCCCGATCACAAATATGACTCCTCTATCTTCAATGATCGTCCAGAGGTACGCGGCCATGAGTGGGCTGAACACCGGTTGGTCTAGGAGAGTGGGAACTGTTAGGGGTTCTTTTCGGAATTTTCTAATTGAGATGGATGTTCCGCTTGGGCTTGCTTCGTACCGGTATGTGACGGCCACTCGGTCGTGTGAGGGAAGCATGCATGTCACGATTGGGAATGCAACGCTCACGGAGGAGCGTCCCTTTAGGGCAAGACGTCGGGCCAGTTGGTCCTGATGGTCGTGCACTAGTTGAATGTTGGTTTCAAGCCAGTCTAAGTCTGACCAGTTACGGTCCATGACGATGAACGGCTTGTCGTAGCCGACCACTAGAATGTCCTCAAGCTCAGGGTCATCCATCAGTGGGTTGATAGCTCCGTAACCGACGAGGTCACGCTTCACGTAGTAGATCAGTTTTTCCCTCGTCAGTTCATGTAGACCTCCAACAACGAATTCTTCAGATATCTGTCGCGCTCGCTCCACAATCATGGCCTCTAATGTTTGAGGGTTGTAGGCGTCAGTGCCCATGCCGGGCACCAGCTTCGCAGTGTACGTGAGCCTATTTATCAGGCGCTGATAGAAACTGCTTTCCTCTTCGGAGAGTCTCGGTTCTTCCACGTAGTAGTAGCCCTTGTTGGTGGCCGGAGCGTAAGCAACTCGCACCTTTACCCCGCCCGGGAGCAGGCGTGGTTGTGGTTCAAGCAGCTTAGCCTCAGGTGGAAGAGGTTTTGTGGTAGAGATCAGAGGAAAGAGAAAACCTTCTTCCGCTCTCTCCTTACCTCGAAGGACGTTGCTCAGGGAAGAGGTTAGGGAAGAGAGACGACTCAAGTTTCAATTCCTGCATCTCTAAGGTACGATGCCACCTTCGCGGAGTGTTTACACAGGACATCTCCCTGTGCGGGGCACACCCCGCAGTAGAAGTGTTTAGTCTCTAGGGACACTAGCACTTGGACTTCCCCCAGCGCGGGGTCATCAACCGAGACCCACGGGTTCTTGTTCAGGATCTTGAGCACTGCTTCCTTTGACGGTGTGGGGATGGAACGTGCTGTGCCTCTGCGTGGAGTGTGCGAGAGGGGGGGCCTGGGAGGCACGGTTGGGCTGTGCTGTTTGGCAGAGACGATGCGCTCGTTCATTTCGTGAATCTGGGATTCGAGGTTTGAAAGTCCTGACTGGAGGAAGCGGATCTTCTCTCCGAACTCAGTGCGGGCAGTCTCTGTTTCGCGCTTCAGCATGTTTAGGTGTTCTGCTTCTTGTTGCTCTGTGGCGTTGCTCATTGCTTCGTCAAGCGTCTTCAACCGCTGGTCAAATTTTGCCTGCAGCTTCTCGAGGTTCGAGGCGCAATACGTTTGAGTTGCACTCAGCTCCTCGAGCAGCTGTTTGGAAGTGGCGCGGACCTGGTCGTGGAAGTTTGACATTCCTCGCTTGACTTCGTTGGTAACTTCAGCCTTCTTGTTATTCCATCTGGTGGAGAGTTCCTTCATGGCTTCTCGCTCAAGTTGTGATGATCTCTCTGAAAGCTTTGTTCCAACTTTGTCAGGAAGCAGCTCTGCTTGCATGCGCAGTTGCTCGGAGAGAGTGTTCATTTTATCTAGGCTGTCCTTCAGCTTGCTCACAGTATCAGCGGTCTCTTTCTCTAGAGTGCCGGTTTGATCTCGGAGCGTGATCGCTACTTCTCTTGCATGCGCGTCTAAACTTTCCAGCAACTGGATCTGGGTCTGTACATCATCAATTTTCTTTTCAATCTTTGAGCGTATTTCTGTTAGCCGCTGCTGAGAATTAACTGCTTTTTCGTCAGCTGTCTTCTTGAACGCCACTAGGGCTGAGTTTTCAGACTCGTTCAGTGCTCTCTTCAGCTGTTCCATGTGTTGCTTGGACGTTTCAGTCATTGTGTGTTTGAGTTCCTCGATGTGTTGCTTCGCCAGCTCGTTCATTGTTTCGTTTGACTCGTCGATGCGTTGTTTGAAGCGAGCCACGCTTTCCGTGTGCTGCTTGGACGCCTCGATCACTGTGCGTTGGAGTTCTTCAATGTGCTGCTTCGCAAACTCATCCATTGTCTTGTTTGCCTCATCGATGCGTTGCTTGAAGTGTATCACGCTGTCGCGTGTGGCCTTATTGAACTCCTCCAGAACTTTCTTCACGGAGTTCCCGATCACTCTTTTCAGTTGTTCAAGGTTCTGTTTTGATGCGTCATCCATCGTTTGTTTCAGCTGTTCAACGTTGGCTTCAATGATTTTGGTACCACGCTGTTTCGTCTGCTGTTCAACGTCATTCATCACCTGTTTGACCTCGTTCATTGCTTCATCAACCATTTTTCCAGCTCGTTCAGAAGACACGTTCTTGATTTCGTTGCTGTGTGTTGCAAGCGTACTCTTTAGCTTCTCAGTTTCACCCTGTAGGACGGAGAGGAAGGACTGTTCGGAATCTTCAACCGCGTGCACAAACTGGTTCTGCAGTTCCGTGGCATAGTTGTTCTGGATCTGAGTCAAATCCTTCTCAGCCGTTCCTGAAAACTGCTTGAACAGGGCATAAGTCTCTGTTCGAAGTCTAGTCTCTTCTCCATCAAGGTAGTTCTGAAAGTCCTCCCTGACTTGGCTTCCCTCAGCTTCCATCTCCTGCACGGTAGCCTGAACGGATCCACGCAGCCTCGCTCGAACATCATTGAGTTCATCAACGAAGTTGGTGAACCATTGTTGAAGGCCATCGCTCCCATTGTTCTGGTGCTTTCTGACCTTAAGCAGCTCTCTAATCCTTTCGGTCAGGCGCGAACTCTGGTCACCCTTTGAAGAACCCTCTGAAGTAACAAGCGTCAACTTAGATCGAGAAAGTTATTGTCCACTGCTTAAAAAGCCCATTCTTCCCCAATTCTCCGCAACCCGCTTTCACCCTATAAGCAGGGTGGCGTGACGTGTTTACTCTGATTGTGCGGTGACGGTTAGGTACGTGAGTGGACCGCTGTATGGCCACACGAGCATCCTGTAGTTGGTGTTCGGTGAAAAGTGTAAAGCCATGCCTGAGGAGATCACGAACTGGAAGCTGGCCTGTTGTCCCTCTGGAACTACTAGGGCTCCGTTACCGACACTCCATCCCACCGATGAACCGCCAATAATTTTTCCGTTACCGCCCTTGGTAGGATAAGTGGGAATGGTTCCTGCAGGGCACACGGTTGACCCTCGCTGCATACATGTTATGACGGCTGTGGAGGTGGCGTTGGGGATTATGACTATGTCGTTGCTGCTGTCGTCGGTGAGGGTTATGTTCTTGATGGATATTGATGCGGGACCGTGGTTCAGTATTACGATCAGGATCATTCCTGAGCCCTTGAAGGTGTTAACGGATATCACACTGCTCTGTGAACTGAGATTGAACTGTCCCGTAGCGGACCCGAATAGGCCGTTGAACACGCCCCATAAGCCTGCTACGGCTGCAACGGCGAGAATTATGAGCAGTACTGTTGAAACCACTGGACTCAATGCTCTACGCATTCGCATATCAGATACCACGTTAGACTTCTTTCAGCACCTTTTTAAAGCAACTATCTCTCAATCCGTGTTCAACGAAATGTGCGTGTTCCAGACTCAAAAATCGTTACCTTTCAATCCCAAGGAGAAGCCCTTTTAAAAGCATGCTGAAGAAGCCTTACTTGATGAAACATGGATCGAATAACTCGACTGTTTCTGCTTCACCCGACAGTAATTCGAATGTTCAAAACCCTGTCATTCGTGTTAGCTATTATTCTCTTTCAAGCGAGTAGCGCGATGGCTCAGTGCCCAACCGGCTGGCACAAGATCACCGGCACTCTGTCCGGCGGGGGCACAGAAACGCTTGCCAACACGATGGGAGGAATCTTTCTTGCAATACAGGCGTCCATCTACATAATCATCATGGTCGGCTGGCTGAGCGGACTGGTCATGTGGTCAGCACCGTCCAAGAGCATGATCATCAAGAAGGGCGGACAACAGCAGACTGAAATCTCCGGCATAGCCCTGTTCCTAGCATTGATAGGCCCGGCAATCATCAGCTTCATCATCTTCCTAGCACAACAGTTCCAAGCAACCGCGTACTGCGTACCTGACTAAGTCAATCCTGCACAGAAGAGTGCGGGATTGAATTGCTCTCTTTTTTAATCATTCACACCAGTAGTAGATGGTGTGAAGAATGATGCTGCAAGGACCCCGCTGCAGTTTCGTGCAAAAAATAGTGATCACGTCAGCGGGCTTAGGGATTGCTTTCTGCTCTTTAATGATTCCCATCGCGATGGCACAGGCCACTCCACCGGACATACAACAACTCATCAATGTTCTCTATACCATACTTATCGCGGTTCAAAGTGTCATCTACATTGCCATAGCGATCGGTTGGCTGCTGGGTCTCCTAATGTGGTCCGCCCCAACCAAGAGTATCATCGTTAAGAAGGCTGGACAGACACAAATGGAGATGGCGGGGATTGGCCTGTTCCTCGCGTTGATGGGGCCCGCCATATTTGCTTTCCTTATATGGATAGCAACCCAAATCGTGGGACCAATGATCTGGTCCTAGCACTGATGGGCCTTTTTCATAAAAAAGGGGTGAGGAAACCCACGGATGAACTCGTGGGGTTCCCTTGGCGTTTTTTGATGACCGGATGTGAACGCAGGTTTCCGGGTCTAGTTGTGGGGGCTGTTGAAGTTAGAGTTTGAGTTGGTCGTCGGATGATTGTGGTTCAGAGGTGATTGTTCCCTCTTCTGGGGGGGAAGGAGTTGATGTGGTTTTTTGTTTTGGTGCTTTTGGTGTTTTGCTTCTCCTTTTGTGGATCATGCTTCGAACTTGGAGGGCCAGGGCGAGAACCACGCCTAAGCCGATCACGCCGAGGATTGCTGTGTCGGTCACGGTTACGACCTTCGGTGTCATCTGGGTGTCTTGGTTGAGGCTAATGTGGGATGTGGTTGACCCGAACTGGGTTCTCACTGTTATGTCGTATTCGCCCGCGGGGAGCTGTTCGAGGGTTACGATGCCGCTCTGGTCTGCCGTTTTTATGAGGGGTGTTTTGTCGGGGAACTTTGTTGTGACGACTGTTCCACTAGCCGACCCGTAGATGTAGCTTGAGACGCGCATGGTGATAGTGTACACGCTGAGCGTTACCGTCCAGTTTCCGCCTGGGGTTGCTGGGTATTGGCTCATGGTTGCTACGTTTGCACCGTGATAGTTCACGGTCTTCATGATCCATGTTCCTGCGTCTAGGTACAGGGTGTCGTATGATGTGATTGTTTGGTCCGTGCCCGTTGGACTAGTGATAACGGCCGATTCGGGGGGTGTAATCAGGGTGCTGCCAGCCACGTCCTTGAAGATGAGGGTAGTGAGGAACTGCATCCGCCAGTTTGCCGTAACGACCTTTGGTCCGATCATTACTAGTGTCCCTGACAGGTTCTGGCTGGTGTAGTCTCCACTCCATCCAGTGAACGTGTACTTTGTTGAGATATCATCAGGTGCGGTGACAGCGAACGAGGCGGTGGTGGCGTTGTTGTACCAGTCGTCCCCGTTGATTTTACCAATTGGACTGTTGATTGTTAGCTTGTACTGTATGCCCCAAATGAACGTGATAGTCTTCGGGTTGGCCATCACTGTGGTGCCTGTGTTTGATGATCCGGTCGCATCGCCGCTGTAACCGGTGCATATGTAACGGGTGTCCGTGCTGGTCTGTTGTACCGAGTCCACGCTGAACGTTGCCGTTGAGCCTCTGTCATACCAGCCCATGCCGGTTGGTGCTCCGTACACGCTTTGGAGAGTTAGGTAGACCTGTTCTTTTCTTGTCACGCTGACTGTGATGTCGTCCGTGCTGACGGTTAAGGTTGTTGGATTGGTTATGGCTGTTTGGTTGGCTATGGTCCAACTTACGAAGACGTCGGCGGTGCCTCCCGTGCCCAGCGCATTGGTTGTGGAGAGACTGTAGCTACCCGGTGCCACTGTGAATGATACGACTCCAGTTGACGTTACGGGTAGTACTGTGGTTCCGAGAGTGACGTTCGCGCCCTGCTTATCGGTTACCGTTATGGTGAACTTGTTTCTTGCCCACACGGCCGTGTACGTGTCCGGTATGGTTGGTGTTAGTGGGGAAGTCACAGCTGCTCCCGCTGAGTTTATCCATCGTTGGAACAGCCACGTCTTTCCGCTGACGGTGATGGTCTTTGGTGAAACTAGACTGAAGGTCATGGTTTTGTTAGTTTTCTGCCAGGTTGTGAAGCTCACGGGAGATAGTGAAGCATGGGATGTTCCGTCCACGCTTATCGTGATCGAGTATCCGTCTGGGAATGTGGAAGCTGAGACCCAAGTGATGAGCACCCATTTCTGGTAACTGAAGGTCAATGTGGAAGCAGCGGTAACGGTTTTTGCGGTTGCACTCGATGTGTACTTGACAGTGGTGTCAACGTCAACCTCGCTCTGAACGTTGAACGTGTGGCTTGTGAGACCATCGTACGGTCCGAAAGTGCCTGGTGTTGCGTCGTTCACCTGTGTTCCAGAGTCAACGCCATCCACGTAAATGGTGGTGTAGCCGGTGGATAGGTGAATAGTTTTAAGGGTGACAGAGTAGTCTGCAGGTTTCGCTTTGACGATGAGAGAGATTGCGGTTGAGTGTGCAGTTCCAGTTGTGGTTGCCGTGGCCGTGATCGTTATGGTGTACGTGCCCGGCGTGACGCCGAGGTCTGGGCTTACTGTTAGTGTTGAGGTGAAGCTTCCAGCGAGGGGTGTACCGGAGGTTGTTGGCATTGACATTGGCAGGCTGCTGCTTCCTGATGCTGTGGCGGCCAGATTGATGGTTCCAGGCCAGTACGGGTTGCCCGCAATGGTTATGTCGAACGTGGTCGTTTGTGTTTGATAAATCGATGCTGAGGATGAGCCTATGGTTACTGAGTAGTCGTCCGCTGTGACAGTAACAGACACCGATGTTGAGCTGGTGCGTCCCGAGTCCGTGCCGGTGACGGATATGGTGTAAGTGCTAGCAGGGGTGCTTATGGTTGTTGTTACGGTCAGAGTGGCAGTGAACGTTGGTGTTCCCGACGATGGGGCGACTGTGACGCTCAGTCCCGTTGCGCTTGGTGCGCTGTTTGATAGAGTGATCGGTAACGCGAACGTGCCAACGCTGGTTGCTGTGATCGTGAACGTTGCTGATTGGCCCTGGTAAATGCTGGCGGTTGATGGTGATGCAGCCAGTGTGAACGTTGATCGTTGAACGGTCACGATCAGTGCGGCCTGAGCGGTTAGATTTCCGGAGCTAGTCTTGCCCGTAACAACAACGGTGAAGGTGTTCGTGGGAGTGCTGAGTGTTGATCCAACGAGCAGCGTGAACGTGAAGGGGGGTGTGCCTGTGGTTGGTACAACGTTTGCGGAGAGTGAGGAATCAGCGGTGGCTTGTAGGGTGATGGGTTGGTTGAATGAACCGACCTTAGCAACCGTTCCAGTCGTTGAAGTCGTTGCTCCCTGGTAGATGGTTACAGTTGATATGGCAAGTGAGAGTGTGAATGTTGACTGGATCACGTTGATGATGGTTGTGCTCTGGACTGTAAGGCCGCCGCCTGAAGCTTGGACCGTGACAACGTATGGTCCAGGGATTACTGCTGAACCAACGGCGACAACCATTGTGGATGTGTAGTTTGTGTTGCTTGACGTTGGCCCTAGGGCTACCATGAAGCCGGTGGAGGACATTGATGTGAGCGAGACTAAGACGGGGAGAGTTCCGGTTGTGCTGACGGTAACCGTGTACGTTGATGAGCCGCCCTGGTAAATGTCAGCTGTGGACGGCGCTATCTCAACGGATAGTGGAGGAGGACTGCCTACAGTGAGTGTTATCGATGTCTGAGCGAGCCTGCTCCCGCCAGAGCCCTGTATAGTGATCGCGTAGATCCCGTCGGGTACGGAGAGGCCTATCACGATGGTCATCGTTGATGCAAACGTTGGGACCCCGTATACGGGGGAGAATGTGACTGTGAAAGCTGAGGGTGCTGAGGCTGAGAGAGCTATCTGTGAGCTGAAGCCGCCCACTACGGTTGCGGTCACTGTGAATGTGTATGGTGTGTTCTGGTGGTAACTTCCTGGTGGAGGAGGAATTGCTAGGGTGAAGGTGGAGGGTGTAACGGTTACCGTTACCACCGCTTGGTGGGATTCAACGCCCGCGGTTCCAGTGACGGTTATGAAGTATTGGGTTGTTGTTGCCGCGTTCATTCCTGCACTGATCAGCAGGGTTGACGTGTACGATGGTGAAGGTACGCCGCTCGTTATGGAGAGGGTGTCGTTGAAGACGTTCGGGGCGCTGCTTGCCAACGTGACGATCTGAGCGAAGGTGCCTACCCCTGTGACGGTTACTGTGACTGGCTGTGTTTCACCTTGGTTAAGGGTGAGCGTGGGTGAGGAAACGGCTACGCTGAAACCGTTAGTAATGGTCAGTGTTGCGGTAACGCTTCTCACGATCGGACTTGCCGGAATGCTGGGAGTTGTTCCGGTCACCGTGAAGATGTAAGTGCCGAGTGGAACGTTACTTCCCACTGCTAGTGTGAGAGTTGAAGCGAATGGGGGTATGCCACTTGAAAGGCTGAACTGTGGGGTAACGCCGGATGGGAGGCCAGTCGCTGACAATGAAACAGAGACAGAGAAGCCTGTCGTTACCACGTTGACTGAGTAGCTTGCGATGCTGTTTGGTGATGCCGTGTTCGTGGGGGGTGCTATCGTTATTGAGTAGTCTGAGCTGGTCACCGTGACAATGACCGATGTGCCGACCACTTGCGTTCCGATCGTTCCAGAGAGGCCTATAGCATAGTCGCCCAGTCGCGCGTTGGGGTCAATAGTTACTGTCATTGCTGCTGAGAACGGTGGGGTGCCTGTTCTCGGTACGAGATTGGGGGTTAAACCTGTTGGCGCAGCGGCCGCTAGGTACACAGCACCACTTGAGGTCCCGACCGGTGCTACCGCGATCGTGAAGCTGATGGTTTCTCCCTGTTTAGCGGTCTGTGAGGGTGGTGCGGGGGTTAGTGTGAAGCCGGTTGCTGAAACAACGATCGTTACTGCCGTTCCTGCTTTCCTGTTCTGGTCGTCCGTGCCCATGACTGAGGTTGAGTATGTTCCCGGTGCTACCGAGCCGCCGACCACAATTGTGAGAGATGTGGCAAATGGGGGTACACCAAACTTGGGTCCGATGAACAAACTAAAACCAGTGAGGGGGTCCGGGTCTGACAAAGTGACTGGGCGCCCAAAGGTTCCAGTTGGTGCTACTGCTATTGACACTATTCCTGATTGTCCTATTGGAATTGTGACAGAGGCTGGTGAGGGGGTTAGAGTAAACGTTGATGATACGACTGTAAGAACAGCAATGTCGCTTGCAGTTTGTAGTCCACTCGTGCCGTACACCGTGATCGTGTAGGACCCAACAGGGGTGAGTGTGCTCACAGGGATGGATAGTGATGAGGTGAATATGGGTATGCCATTGTTTGGGTTTGGTGTTGGTGCGGTGGTGCCGAAGCATGATATGCTCCCACACATGACTGTGGGCATAACTGCGGAGAGTGTTACTGGCTGGTTGTAGCCTCCAGACGGAGACACAGTGATTGTGAATGTTCCGGTGGAGCCTTGATCAATAGATAATGTAATGGGTGCCAGCAACACGATGAAGTCTGCTGGACCGACCGTGACGACCGCTCCAGCCCCATTTGTTTCACTCGCACTGCATCCTGTTGCAGTGCCCACCGTTGCCACAACGCCCACACCATAGTCACCTGGTGTTGCATCAGACGCTACGTGAACCGTTAGTATTGATGTGAATGTGCCCTCTCCATGAGCGGGTGATAGGTAAACGCCGCCACTCTCAGCCCACGTGTAAGCTGGAGCGAGGGGAGATAGTGCCAAAGTTATCGGGCACGCCCAACCGGTTGTTTGGTTCTGTATTGTTACTGCAAAGGTTATTGTTTGGCCCTGCAAAGCCGTCTGTGCTGTGGGAGTAATAGCTATAGTGAAATTAACAATGGGATCCGGTGGTGAAAGGGCAAAAAAGCTAGCAGGCGTGGCTGATGAAGTGGACGTGGTTGATGGAGATTTGGACAATGCGCTCTGGAGAGTTTGAACAGGGGCCACCGCTGCGGTGGCAAAGCCCACTTGATAGAGCGGAAACAGCATCATTAGGGCCAATACTAGAAAGATAGGACGATATGTGCCAACTTTCAACTATTACTACCTAAACATTTTAGGGCCGGGTAGCTTTAAAACAGGGGTTTTTCTCATTCCGGGGAATTACCGTTAGGGGACTGGCTTCTCTGGAAGGAGCTACTTTGTGTCTCCACTGAACGGCCAGCGCGGCTAAGGCGAGGATGATGCCTACCACTATGGCGGCTGAGAGGATGAGGTTCGTTGGTGGTTGGGAAGGGAGTGGAGGGGGATGTGTGCTGTTGTGTGTGCCAGTTGTGTTCTGATTCTGTGAAGTGGCGGGCTGGTACATAACCATCGTGGCCTTTAAGGTGCGGGTGGACACTATGTGCTGTTCATAGACGACACAGACGGGCAGGGTCAGGGTTGATGTTGTGTATGTCATGACCGGGACGGTTGTGGTGGAAGTTTTTTGAACTACGTATATGGTTTCAAGTGAAACGTACTCCGTTGACACCGCGGTTACGTTCATCAGAGTTGTTCTAGTTGATTGGCATTCCACAGCAATGGCTGTTGCTGTTTGAGTGATGTTTGTGTTCTGAACCGGAAAGACCTGTGTTACAGTTATGGTCTGTGACCCGGCGCTGGCAAAAATCATGTTGCCTGAGAGAGGTACAGAGAGAACTGTAGCCAACAGTAGGATGCTCAGTATGATTTTTCCTTTCAATCGTTCTTCCTGCTCCGGTGAGACTACTGGAGTGCTGACTGAAAAAGGCAGCAGTTGCCAAAATTTGCTTCATCGTTTATAAAGGCAGGGGGAAAAGGATTGGTTGAACTGAATTAGGTGCAGGTTTGATCAGTATGGCCGACAGTGCTCGAACCCCAGAGAGGAAAGTTGAGCAGGGGGCAATGATGGGAATAGGCAAGGCGTTGCCGGCGGTTGGGGGGAAGATGGGTCAGATTCTTCTGTTGTGTTCAACTACCGTGATGAGCTATACTGACCTGAAACACAGTGCTGCCATATCGGATGCGGCGCTCAGTAAGGATCTTGAGGTTCTTCAGGAGAGGGGATTTATCAGCAAGGTTCCGAACGGTTATGTTGCTACCAAGGATGGGTACGTTGCTGCTCAGCAACTTCGCTTGGCATCGGAGGTCACGCGGCACAAGCTGGCGAGGAAGCTCATAATTTTGCAGAAACTCATTGACCCCAAGGAATTGTTGGGTTTTGAAACTCTCCGTGCGATGGTTGAGCCCCCGGACACGCTCCGCAAGTACTTGGCTATGGCCATCGTGTCGAGTGTTCAGATAGCGTACCTTCACACTGACCCGTTGTCTGCTAGTGATGAGGTGAAACTCTACGAGCAGGCGTTGAAGGCAGTTCGCGAGCTTCTGAAGGTTGATCGTTCACAGAAGCATGCTGGGTTGATAGTGCGTTTCGACATTGACGAAGGGTTCAGGGCGGTGGTGTCTGAGCTGGAGCACAAAGTGACTGTTGCCGGTGACGCTGAGAAGAAGAAGATTCTTAGTGAGATACTGAAAAAGATGAGTGATCCTAAGAATAGGGAGGATCTCTTGAGAGATGCTCTCGAACGGTTCCTGATAAGGTGAAAGATTAAACTGCGAGGGGCACCCGTTTTCGCTTGTAGCGGTTTACCATCATACGCCACACTATCACCGGAAGAATGCCGAACGGTACAGTTATCACGACCAGTGGGGAGGCGGTCATCGTGACTTCCCGCTTGGTTTCAGTTCCATATGCTTTTACAGTGATGTCTACTACGGGGTTCGGATCCAACCCTATAGGTACTTGTACTATGGCGTAGCCCAGTGCGGTTGTTGCAGCCCATTTTCCGTTCACGTAGATCGTTGCGTTCTTGATCATGTAGCTCCCTGCCTTTACCATGACTCTTATAGTCATGCTGCCGAGCATGTAAGCGCTCAGCGTTTCAACACTGACGTCTATGGGATGTATGAAGAGGGAAAGGGTGTTGTTCAGGGTGGGGGCGAGTGGAAACTTGAGAAGGGTAGGCGGCACTTTGGTTGAGGGTATGTGAAGCGTTATGTCTCCGTAAGGACACTGTTGAATCTTAAGGCGTCCATTGTTGTCCGTAGTTATTGTCTGAGTGTAATTGCCAAACTGTATCATGATGGGGGTCTGCTTGATGGGTTGGCTGCTCTCGTCAAGCAGCAGTATGTTAAGTGTAGCGATGGTTGAGTTCACGAGCAGGTTAGGGGTTTGTGATGAATCAACCTGTCCACTGTAAACGTTCGTTCCTAAGAAATATACTCGAACCGGTTTGAAGCCGGGCTGTGTGGTGATGGTGGTTCTGCCATCATCCCGCGTAACGTTTGAAAAGACGCCGATACTCACGATCGCACCTTTCACTGCCATAGCATTCTGATCTCTAACGATGACTAGCACTGAATAAAACTCGGACGCTTCGAGGGTAAGTTCATCGTTGCTCAGCAGTTCAGTGCCTTCTACTGCTATCTTTTTTCCTTGTGGATCGTAGACAGTTACAGTCACCGGTACCCCTGGCCCGCCTGGAACCTGATCAAAGACAGCGCGGCCCTGAGTGAAGTTTGAGGTAAAGGTGACCGTTCCAACATAGGCGACTGCGGTCCAAGTTTGGATTGCGGGTTCTTCCTTCATGAAACGAACCGTCAGAGTGTAAACGTTGCACATGATGGACACGTCCTTCGCGTCACTGACCTGAAGGGTTGTGCTTCCTATCTTAATGTTGAATGCGGACACAGTTACAGTGTAGGTGCTTGGAAGGAGCATGAGGGTTATCTTGTTATCGCCCGGGATCGTGTTGAGGGTGTTGTTATAGACTACTGCAGGGTTTGTGCTGGCGACCGAAAAGAAGAGGGTGTACGCTATGAGCGGGTTATCGTTCGCATCAAACGCGCGAAGTGTGACCGGGTACAGGTCCGCACCGGCAACGAGCAGCGGCACGATCTCTAGCGCGAAGAGTGCGATGAGTGCTAAACCCAGCCCAACGGCTCTCGTGTGGTGCAATTGAATCACTTTTACCTCTACAGCGACCAAATAAAACACCGCTCTGTTCGAAACAGGAGTCTCATGAGGGGGGTAAACCGAAGGATTTAAATCACACTGCTGTACGGTATTATACCCGATACTGTGTAGTGTATGGATGGATGTGTGCAATGGTTACAGAATGTGAAGGTGTTTTCCTCAAGACTACGAGAGGACAAACCGGCGTAGTCTACATTTCGTCCAAGGTCGTAACGGACAGCACTTTTCCCTTCAAACTGGGGGAACGAATGAAGATACGGATCGATGGCAACAGGGTTGTTCTTGAGAAACGTCGTCAACCATCAGGCGGGGGAACACAATCTTGAAAGTGAGAGCTCTTCTGCTCATTGTAATGTTTGTTCTTCTGGTAGCCGCCTCCTATCCGTCCTACCTTCACGCCGATACTCCCTCAACACTGATGGTTGTAGGGTTCAATACGGCAATTTCTTCAGACCAAGCGTCCGCGTTTGTGGCGGTTCACGGCGGCCAGATCACGGACATGAACCTAGTGCTTGGATTCATAATCGTCTCGGTCAGCGACCAGCAAAGTTTCATGGCCTCCGTGTCCAGTGACTCCTCTGTCGCCTTTGTGGGAACCCTCAAATACTTAGGGGTTGCCCTAACGCCGGACGATCCTTACTTCTCACAACAGTATCTTGATTTCATACGCGCCCCCGAGGCTTGGGACATCGTCACCGGTAATCCAAGCATTATAGTTGCCGTCGTTGATACCGGTGTCGATTACAACCATCCCGACCTTGCAGGTAACATGTGGACCGCACCCGATGGAAGCCACGGTTGGAATTTCCTCAGCAACAACAACAATCCGATGGATGATTTCACACCAGACGGGCACGGAACCGACGTGGCCGGCGTAATAGCCGCTTTGCTCAACAATGGCGTTGGAATTTCAGGGATAGCTCAAGTGAAAATCATGGCCGTCAAGGTTTGTGATGGTCAGGGTACGTGCAGTAACGATGATGTCGCCAGCGGTATTCAGTGGGCAGTCGACCACGGCGCAAACATAATCAATCTCAGCATCGGAGGGACTGCTGATCCCCTGCTATACGCCGGCGTAAAATATGCTGCCGATAGGGGAGTGCTTCTTGTTGCCTCTGCCGGAAACTGCAATCATGGCCCGATCATGTACCCCGCCGCGTACGATGAAGTCATAGCAGTAACCGGAATCAACGTTAACGTTGACAGAACGATCAGTGACGTATCTTGTGTTGGACCTCAAGCGGAGTTAACTGCTCCAGTGGTCGCTGAAACAACCTACACCAATAACAATTACGGCATCAGGGGTGGAACCTCATTCAGTGCACCGTACGTTGTGGGTGTTGCCGCACTCGTCAAGAGTCACACTCCAGGGCTAACAGCGTCACAGATTCGAAGTATCATGGACACCACTGCTGCTGACCTCGGACCCTCAGGACGGGATCCTGACTATGGTTATGGTTTGGTAGACGCATACGCTGCAGTTCAAGCAACCTCGCCCCCGCCCACACCAGATTTTAGCATTGGCGTGTCACCCATGTCAATAATGGTGCCTAAGGGCAGTTCCGGAACTGTAACCGTAACTGTAACGTCCATCAATGGATTTTCCTCACTCGTCAGTCTCTCAGCGTCAGGCTACCCTAGTGGAGTTTCAGTGACTTTCGCTCCCAACCCCGTCACTTCCCCGGCAGGGGGATCCATTGCTTCAACGGTGACAACAAGCGTCTCTTCCTCTACCTCAACAGGTGACTATAGCATCACCATAACCGGCACAAGCACCACGTACCACTCAGTTCCATTTTCCTTGAACGTGCCTGAAACGTCAACTCAAGTTACCTGGCAACTGAGTGGCGTCAGCAGCGACGCTGCAGGACCAATACTTAACATCGATGGCGTTAGCTACACGTTCGCTGACTTTCCAAAAAGTTTCAGCTGGAATGCAGGCTCCCCGCACACCGTTTCAGCAGCAACACAGATCACGGCCAGTGTGGGTAAGCAGTACAGTTTCCTGTCATGGACAAATGGTGATGGTCTATCAGGACCATCAGGCACGTACGTTGCCCCTAGTTCAGTGCAAACAGTCACCGTAAACTATGACGTTCAATACTACCTGACAGTACAGGCAAATCCAGTGAACGGCGGAAGCACAGGCCCCCCAAGTGGCTGGCAGAATGCGGGAGGGTCAGTACAGATTGCCGCTGCGCCAAACCCTGGCTTTAACTTTGTAGGATGGACAGGCAGTGGTCCCGGCAGCTACTCAGGGTCCGTAAACCCGGTCACAGTTACAATGAATGGGCCCGTAACAGAAATTGCAAGCTTCTCAGGACCCATATCCCCGATCGTGATGACTGTAAGCTACTCGATCGCTAATGACGGCACAGGATACTCAGCGCCAACCTTTAACTATGTAACGAATGGCGCAAGCGAACAGTTTGCTCTAACATCATCACCAACAAACATTCAAGTGGACGGAGGAACCGCATGGTCTGTCACGCCCAACCCGTTGACCGGATCCTCTACGGCCGAGCGCTGGTACTCAAACCAGCCACTTAGTGACACAGCATCCAGTCAAACAATAGTGTTCCAGTTCCAACACCAGTACTATCTAACGGTACAGGTTGACCCACCGGGAGCAGGCGTAGTCTCACCAATCTCAGGATGGCAGAATACCGGCACGGTGGTACAACTGATAGCCACACCCACAGCAGGTTACGTGTTCGATCACTGGACCGGCACCTATTCTGGAGCAAGCAACCCCGTAACGGTTTCAATGAATGCCCCGGTAACAGAAACTGCAACCTTCGCGGGGCCACCATCAAACCAGTACACGATAACTGTGAACACAAACCCGCCCGGGCTGGACAATCCTCAGGGGAATGGAATTTACAGCGCAGGCACAAGCATCACGATCAGCATTGATTCAGTAGCTAACTATGCCTTCGTGAAGTGGCAGAGGGACAGCGTTGATTACACAACTCAACAATCCTTCACCTACACGGTTGACGCATCCCACACGTTCACCGCGGTCTTTCAGGCCGCTATCACGATCAGCGTCACAATCACTTCAACTCCCACTGGCTCAGGGCTCGTCATTGTCGACAATTCACCGGTTACAACGCCCTACACGTTCAACTGGATTCCAAGCTCGTCACACACGCTGTCCGCAAACAGTCCTGCAAGTGTCTCCGATGGGGTTCAGTATGTTTGGGTCAACTGGAGCGATGGCGGGGAGCAATCTCACACGATAACGCCCTCCATGCCTACCAACTACACGGCCAACTTTGAAATCCAATACCGACTATCCATGAGAGTAACAGGAAGCGGTACAGTCAGCCCCACTGTTGGGATATATTGGTACCCTGCAGGTACTCCGGTTCAGATATCTGCTACAGCAAACAGTGATTACTCGTTTGTATCCTGGACAGGTGAAGGTAACGGTGCCTACTCGGGAACTGCTAATCCAGCAAGCATCACAATGAACGGGGCGATCATTGAAACCGCCAACTTCCAAGCTACTACCCCGCCGCCCTCACCGCCCCCACAGCCCCCACAGAGGTGCATCATAGCCACTGCTGCCTGGGGATCAGAGCTGGCACCTGAAGTCGTTCACATGAGATACGTACGCGACCACGAGATCGGTTCAACACCAATAGGCAAGATCCTCCGCGACGGATGGAACACCTTCTATTATCTATGGTCACCCCCAATCGCGCAGACCATCGCAGCGAATCCCACACTACTGCAGCCACTGTTCCGAACATTGCTCCTACCTCTAGTGGGAGTGATAAACATCACCGAGGTTGTCTTCACAACCCTTGGTGGTGGAGACCCGGCAGCGGTCACGGCTTTCCTAGTCGCCGCAATCCTCAGCACCCTCGCGTACATAGTCATGCCAGTCCTTGTTTTCCACCAACTTGTGCACCGCACAAAAATGTTCAGAGCAAAAAACAAGGCGTGACGCGGAGAAAGGTGGGCACGCTCAAAAGCGTTAATGCGGACAAAAACGGCGCTAATGTAATGCCTACGAAGTTGGCACTAAACCCTGAAATTTTGTTAAAAAAGAGGGTTAGTGCCGACACTTGTGTGGGCACTAACGACCATTTTTCATCAAAAAACGTCTTTTTATGCCCGATCTGTCGGCGTTACATTAAAGCCGTTTTTGTCGGCGTAAAGCCTTTTCGTTCAGTTCTGTCGTGGAACGGTTGAAACATTCCTATTCAGGTAGGAAGGTTACGTTTACCTGTATTTGGTGTACTTCAACCTGCAGGGTGCTTCCGGTGATCATTGGAATGCTAATGTTCTGGCTTTTGTCACCAGAGGTTACTCCAAAGACCACTGATTGTGTTAACTGAATGTTGAAGGCAAACGTTTTAACCGCTGTCTGAGCTTGGAATGTAACCGTTCCCAGCGGTGGACTATTCATTTCTGTGGGTGCATTGAGTATGAGCACGTAGATTTGGACGTTGGTTATGGTCCCGCGTGTTTGGATCTCTGTTATGTAGACACGATTGTTCACCACTATGTAACTGTGCGTGCTGTCTGAGTACTCGTAAATAGGGGTGGTCCCGCGCTGTGAGCTGGCTACTGCCGTGTCGTTCGGATTCAGCGGGTAGAAGGGCTGCGTGTTGAAGCTCACGTAGCTGCCAACGTACCTAAACAACCTGTGCGGTTCAGCGAGGAGGATTGAAGGGTTGCCGTTCACGGTCATGTTAATGATCGTTGCGCCATCATCCTTAATCTCAAAGTATCCGAAGGAGAACCGATGAGCCACGAGTGCAGTATTTTGGTTTGTCAGTGCCAAGTTACGCAGAACATCCGCGGTCGTCTCGATCTTCATAAGTCCCAAGCGGGCTTCAGCCAGCTTCTGATTGTCCTGGCTTTTCGCAATCGTGTAATATGATATGCCAGCGACCAGACCAACAACCATGACCGTGATGAGAGTCACTGCAACAACAGTTTCCATTCAGGTCTGCACCACCGTAACGTTGAGCACGGTCAGGAACACATCCACGGTTGGAGTGTTGATCTGGGTGAGGTTTATGAGAGGGGCGCCATCGCTGCCAAGGCCACACTCAACCGTGACCTTAACAGGCCCGGACACACCAATCAACTGTACGTTCATCGCATTGTTGACGCTGAGCGTCAGAGGACCCTGCTGTACAGCTATCAGTGAGCTACTGTTTATGCTGAGTATGAGGATGTGAACGACGCTCGTGCTACTGCCAATGGTCTCCGTTGTCAGCGCCACTTTCTGGTCAGCAACGATGAAGGTGGTACTATTCGTGTAGTGGTAGACTAGGGAGGCCTCACTAGGGGTTGAGTAGAATGCTCTCTCCACGATCCCTCGGTCGAGGACGTGCGTGTTGGGAAAGCCGCCAATCGAGGTGTGGTACTGGAAGACGTAGTGCGGAACATTAGGTGCACCGTAGAGGGTTGTGTTTCCAACGAGTACCATAACGCGGCCGCTTGGAACTACCGAGAAGATGCCATACGCTGCACTCATGTCCAGCAGGGATGACGCAGCGTCGCCCGACATGAGACTCATTGTGCTCTGTGAGATGCGTTTCATGTAGGCTATCGATGAGTCAATCTCCCTCAGTCGGATGAAGACGATGATGTTGGGCATCGCGTACACGTAAGCGGTCAGAGTCATGCCCATCAGGATGATGAACATTAGGGCTGACGCGACTGCTTCATGCATTTTCAGGGCCTTTCCGTAAGAATGAGGAGAGAATCATTTTTTCTCTGTTTCGTTTTCTTCTTTGGCAATCCCGGGCACTGCCTTTGCCAGTTTCTTTTCTTTCTTCAGCTGCTGGTATTCCTCTTCAACCGCGTCAGCTCCTAGGCCGAGCACCCGTCGTGTTGCCTCTCTGTAGTCTGCTACGCTGTTGTTATTGTTGTGATTGTTGTGATTATTGTGGGACTCAGACTTGGATTCTGATGAATCCTTCTGCTTTCTCTTTGCCATGGACTGTCGCATTTCCTTTTTGTGTAGCAATTTAAAGAACAAGCTCTGACAAGTTCGTAGAAAGGGTTATTCTTCATCGTTATTACAGAAAGGGGGTGTAGTTGGCTGTCGAACCGTGAGGTTCTCGTACGGTTTTCATTTGGTACTCTGAATTTCTTCGTCCCGGTGGCTCCTCACTGTTGGTGTGCATGATTTTGGTTCTTCTAATTTTTAGGTAAGACTGCCTTTAAATCTGTCTTTTAGAAGGGTTTCCTGATGTAAATTGGCAGCAGATGGCGGAGGTCTTCTAGGGCGAATCAGACGGCCTGGCAAGGAGCGCGAGGTAGAGGAAGAGGACGAGGGCGCGTTGCTTGCTCGAAAAGTCGTTGGCATGGAACAGCAAGTAAAAACGATGCAGGCACAGCAGTCCGACACGGTCAAGGAACTTGGTGGTCTCAAGGACACGATCCGCACCTATGTTCAGGAGCAGAAGAACAGGATGACGAGCCTTGAGGACCTGATCAAACAGAGGATGGACACGCTCCAAGCAAAGGTCAAGGAAGCCACATTGAGTGGACCGACAAGCATTTTGGAGCCCGAAGCGGTTGGTGAAGCAGCAGCACCCGCAACAAACGCAGAGGGTGATAATCCTGGTGGATTACCCAGCACAGCGATCACAACCATAATGAACTCAGTGAACATGATCACACGCACAGCCCACGTGATCAATGAACGTACAGCAGTTATCGAGAAGTTGCACAGTGAGTTCATTGCTCAGCAGGTGGTCATATCTCAGAACATATCTGACCTCATCGGACGGATTGATACCATCGAGAAACGGATGGGCATCAAAGCCGTGAAGCCCGAACTGATGGATAAGGTCAGTGAGGAGAACCTCAAGGGTGTTGACCCCGATCTCATCGCAATGTTGAAAGATGCTGACAGTGAAGCAACACAAGAGGCAGCGGCCCTAAAGAAGGACATCGGCAAGAAGAAACTTGCTGAGAAGCTTGCTGGCGCCGGCGGCGAATAACCGCCCAGTTGTCTTACATCCACGTTTTTTGAAACCGGCCTTTCGTCAAGAGAAAACTTGATGAAAATTCCACGACTTTAGTCATGGAAGTACGGCGACGACCCGACGGGCCACAGATGATTTGGCCCATGCGGGGGATGAACAGGCAAGAGAAATAGTAGCCTGCGAGCCCAGAAGCCCACACCCATTCATGGGTGGGTAATCACATGCTCTGGACGGTTATGCTGAACGTGTTGACTTGTCCACTGCCGAACAGGTAAACGGATGCGAGGTATCGGTCTCCCGGTTGTACGACTTGGTTCATGCCCGTGTGAGTGAAGGTTATGTATATGGACTCCTTGGCGGGGAGTACAAGCCAGGCGGTGCCGATGCCGGCCCTTGTGCTGCTCGTGCTAACTGCGCCGGTTATAGGGGTACCAACAGACCAAGCACCGAGCCATGCACTGCCAGCAACGAAGAAGACTTCCAGCTTATCCGGGATGATCGTTATCTTGTTAACGTACATGTCCGAAGTGCCAACGTTGTGGAGGATGATGGCTATCGTGGCGTTGCCACCGGCAGTTGAGGGATCTAGGCTAAAATAGGTGCCCTCCGTGTTCAGGTCGGGTGTTGTTGTGCCGCCTCCGCTCGTCCACATTTTCTGGAAGATCGTGTTTGCAGCTATGGCTGCGGTTACCGCTATTGCGATCAGTATGATTGATACAACGATCTTGTCCAAATGTGTCGCCCGTGCAGGTTCTTCTTACACGGGCTTCTTTGTCTAACACCTTTTTAAACAGGCGGGGAAGAAATCAGCAGGGACAGACACATGTCTGCAACCACGATCGGGTACGTCATTATGACCATTGCCCTCATTGGTTTACTCGGGTTTACTGTGAGCTCGGGCAGGCTCCTGATCGCAGCACAGGGTGTTCCCGGCACATACATTGAATTAGGATCAGTAGCGTACATAGTTGAGCAAGAGATGGTGACCGCGTACAGGGCTTCCAAGACACAGATGGCCACGATTACATTGTCCATCAACATTCCACTGAACATTAATGGAAACCAGTACCGGTTGTCCGTTTCGTCCGGTTCGCTCGTGGCCGAGTGTGGAAACGTGGAGCGCACCTTTCCTCTTCCCACCCTTACAGGTGTCACATGGTCAGGCATTTTCAGTAGCGGAGGACAGTACCTCCGCGTTACAGCTGAAAACGCGAATGGGAACATTACAGTGGAAATTTCAAGCTAGATGGGTGGAAAACGCATGTCATCAGTTCCTCCAGTGGATCAGGACTTGTTGATTCTTCTAGTAGGTGGACTGATCTTTCTAGGCATTCTCTTCTCAGTTTCAGGTAGAGTTTCATCACGTTAAATGGGAATAACTCCAAGCCATGCAGCAAGAGCCGGGCTTAGAATTAGGAAGAGGTAGGATGCTGCGAGGAAGGGTAGAAACGGGAATAGAGGCATCACGTATTCTCCCAGTTTGTTTTTGTTCAGGACCGCAGCCTCCACATTGAGGCACGTGTCAAATGATCCATTTTCAGTGTACGCTCTTGACCAATTGATGAGAGATATCCCTTGAAGGCGGGGCGTGATTCTCACCACGAAGAGGCGGTCCGGCAACCTTATTTTCTCATGCCTTCTCAAATTGATGATTGTTACAAAAAGGAGGCCTATTGCTAGCAGGAGCACCGCCCCGAGGATCAGGGCTGCTATAGGGAATGTTGGAGCTAGAAACGCTAGAGTTACGAGTGCAATGTTGTCAGCACTGCCCAGCGTCTTGGTGTGGTGAAGAAGAAAAGCAACGGCACCCGTAGCGAGCACGTACAAGAGCCTTACAGGCAGCATAGACATTACCAAGTATGGCAGCCACACATAAAAGTCGGACACGATGAGGCCCGGATTCCACACCAATTGTGCGGGAAGTGAAAGGAAGGCCATGTAGCAGTTGTACGCAAAGTACAGTGCGCTCCCACCCAGCCAAACTTTGAGGTAACTGTCAGGCACGTCCAACCCGTGACTGCGCACGTCAAAGAAGGCTACGCTGACGAGGTAGAGTATTGCAAGAGCGCTCCCAATATTGGAAACTATGAGAGTCATCGTGGCTTCTTCTCTTTTTCCATTCTACAATGGGATCCGCAGTACAGGCTTTTCTTCGTTATCTCCCTCCGGCAGTTTTTCTTCTCTTCGCGGAGGAGTTTGTGCTTCTTCATACTCGTTCAGGTTTTGTTTAACCTTCTTTTTCTTATTGGGCCCTGACAGTTTTCTTACGACCACGATTGCTGCACCAACTATGATGAGTACGGTTACGCCAATCTCTAGCGTGACGGGAATCCTTACAGTGGTTTCGGTGTTTGAGTCGTTTATGGTGAGTGTGAACGTTTGCGCAAGGAATTGGGAGTTAACGGTTGCTGGGTATGTTTGCCCGCTTGGGAGCTGTTGGAATGTTGCTCTACCGCTTATGTCAGTAGTTGCTGTCAGGGTTGTGTTGTCTGAGAGTTTGACTAGGATGACTGCACCTTGGATTGGGAGACCGGTCATGATGCTTTGGACGTGAACGGTCATGCTGCTCACGCGCATTCTCACCTGCCAGACCGCCATTGGGCCTGTTGAGTAGATTGCTCCAACGTTTGCAATGTCAGCGCCCTGCCACTTGGCCGCACGCAGTGTGTAGTTTCCTTCGTCAAGCCACATCTGTTGTCCATTCTGTCCGGGGGGAATGGTTATGGTTGTGTTCTTGCCCGAGTGTTCAAACTGTGCTACCGGTGGTGGCTGAAGGGGTTGATTGTTAGCGTCTGTGAATTGAAGCAGTATCAGGTACTGTGTTAACCAGTCCGTGATGATGGTCTTCGAGTGGTCCATGAGCACAGTGACGTTCGGTGATTCTCCTGTTATGTCTCCACTCCAGCCTGTGAAGCGTTTCCTTACACCCGAGTCAGTGTCAATGGATGGGGGCACGGACACCGCGATGGTTACCCCCGCATCGTACCATCCACCGCCTATCGGGTTTCCGTACTGGCTTGAGATGGTTAGCTGATACTGCACCTTCCAGTTTGCAGTTATGCTCTTCGGACCGGTCATGGCGATGGCTCCCGTTGGGTCTGTTCCAGTGTAGTCTCCGGTCCACCCGGAGAACAGTCTTCTCGTACCGTTTCCATAGTCAATGATCGGGTTTGCTTTGAAGTCTGCCTGTCTGTTCTCGTCATACCAGCCGCTCCCATTAACCGGTGCTTCCGAGTTGAGTGTGAGGAAGAACTGTTTCCTGTAGAGCGCGGTTATGTTGGTGTTCGTGTAGATGATCACCGTTCGGGGGTTACTTCCCTCTCCGTCACCCCAGCCCATAAACACGCCTCTCTCTCCCAAGCTCAAGTCTTTGGTCACTTCGACTGTTATCGTGTATGCACCAAACGTGAGTCCCGTGATGAAGACGTCGCCGCTGGCTCCCGTCTTGTACGTTTTACCGTCAACTTCTACTGACAGATCATGGAAGGGGGTAGTCACTGTAAGGTCATACTTTTTTGAGCCTGTGCCTTGGTACAGTGAGATTTGAGATATGAAATTAGAATCCGTTGATGGCACAAAGATTATCAGGGATCGTTCGTCGTCTGTGAAGTACGTTCCGGGCTTCCACACCTTTCCGATGTCTCCGGACTGTCCTTTGCAGCGGACTATGCCGTGGCCGCTTGTTTTTGTTTCGTCCACGTAATAGATCACCACGCCGTCGTCATACATGTTCCTGTCCCACCCGGTTCTTCTTCTTGCCTCAACTAGGTAGTAGGTTGTGTCCGTGAGGGGAATCTTTATGACGTGGGGGTTTTGTGATTCTAGGGGGCTAACTGCATCGCTGGACGGGGTTTTGTTAGGGAATAGTTCAGTTACTTGTGAGCTGTCAAGCCAGCCCATCTGCAGTAGCGAGTATGCGCTCAGCCATGCGGGGGTGGTGCCGTTTCCGCTCCAGTAGCCATGGGCCATCAGGTCCCATTCTCCAACGAAGTCGTCGCAGTACGGACAGGACGATTTCGTGATATCATAATCCCAGAGGTCGCTCAGTCCGAAGGTTAGGCCTAGGTTGTAGGCGAATGGGCCAACAGGATCATTTTCTGCGGCCGCAACTATGCCTACACTCGCACTTCCAGTGTCCGATACGGAAACAGTTAATTTTCCGCGGCTTCCAAAGCTTCGCATGTCGTCTTGGTTTAGGGTCAGGGTTTCATCGTTGCCCGCGAACACGATGATGAGTGTTCCATAATTTTTCAGGTCGTAATTGGAACCCATTACGTTGAGTGCATCGTTGATGAGTGCCAAGCATTTTGAGCTTGTCTGATCTGATCCTGTACCGTAGTACACGTACGTTTCGCTCAGCCTGTACCATTTTGGTGTCACTGTCATGCGGAGGGATAATTTTCCGTAACTCACATCGGACCAGTAAGTTTGGAGGGTTGTCATCTCATCCTCAACATTTAAGGTAGTCTTTGTGTGTGGACGATCGGAAAAGTCAACCGTGAGGACAAGCACGTCAATCGTTTCGGTAGCGTTGTTAACCGCAGACGTGCCCCGTGTTGGATTGAGAGGTAACGAGGGGGCGTTTTGGGGTAGCAATGTGTTGTGCGGGGAGGTTGCGGTGCCGGCATCAACGTTGCCCAAGACTAGGATGACTGATAGGGTAAGCATCAGGAGGCAGGTGACATGGCGGGTGGTCAGCCACAATGTTCATCGCATTTGTTTTGTCGCATGCCTTAAGAAGGAGACCGATGGCTTTTTGTGAGAACCGCTTTTTCTGGAGGAGGTGCCCTGACTATGTTTTGTTCACTTTTAGTGTGGTCGTGTTGCTGGTTGCAGTGCCGGTCTCTGGTCCTCCAGAGTAGGTTGCTTGAATGTACATTGTTCCTGCGGTTGTTGGTTTCCATACGTAGGTGAAGGCTCCGTTTTTCAGTTGTGCTGTTGTGATTTCTGTCCAAGTTTTGTTGTTTGTGCTGTACTGTATTGTGAGTGCGCCGTTGAGTGGTTTGGATAGTGTCAGGGAGATTGTTGTGTTCTGGCCTAGGCTGATGTTGTTGTTTGAGAGTGAGAGGGTAAGTGTGACTATGGGTTTCACGTGTAGTTCAATGGTTTCGCTGGTTGCTGAGCCGATTGTGCCTATGCCGGAGTAGCTTCCTTGGACGTACATGGTTCCTGTGGTCTCAGGCTTCCATGGGTAGCTGGCTGTGCCGTTCTTTGGCTGGAGTGGGTTTCCGATGTTTGTCCAGGTCTTGTTGTCGGTGCTGTACCGTATCGTGAGGGTGCCGTTTGAGAGGTTTTCGGACAGCCTTAGCGAGATTGTTGTGTTCTGACCAAATGTGATTTCTTGGTTTGAGAGGGATATGGCCAGTGTGATCTTCGTGGGTTCAACGAGTAGTGATGTGGAGTTGCTTGTGGCAGTTAGGGATTCTCCTTTCACGCCGGACCAGACGGCACGTATGGAGTAGTTTCCGGGGAATGGTTTGATCCATGTGTAGTTGAATTTTCCGTTCTCAATGTTGGTGGACGCGAATGGGCCCCACTGGGCTGGCATTAGTGGGTTTTCTTGCACTGCTGCTTGGAGTGTTACCTGTCCCGTCTTGTAGGAAACCTTATCCGTATCCATGACTGTGCCTGTGATGCTAGCGTTTTCTCCATAAGGTATCTTGTTCTTGTTCACGTTAACAGTTATGAGGGTAGTTGTGGGGTATGTCACCTTGTAGACGAAGACGAAGCCGTTTGCTGAGGTGAATTCATGCTCGAGGTAGTCTGATTTGGCTTGTGAGATGCCTACTCCCGTGTTCATTATGAAGCCTAGGATGGAGTTGTCCTGCAGCTGTTGCCCGGATGAGATTGTATCGTTAGCGATGATTTTGTCTCCAGTCTTTAGTACGCGGTAGTACTCGATAACGGTTGTTGGTGTTGTGGACGTTTCTGAGGGTACGGTTGTTGTTTTTTGTTGGAAGAGGATTGTTTGGTTGTTGTAGCTGGTCTGGTTGGCGATGCGGACCATCCAGTACCACTTTCCATCCTCTCCTATACCGATCCAGCCGGGTTTGTTCTGGTTGGGCAGTTGTGCGTATGTTGCGAACACGGTCACGTAGGAAACGTTGTAGTGTTTCATCATGGGGATGGCGGTAGTTTCGTTCCGCATGAACATCTGGGCGAGTAGTGCGATCTGTGTTGAGTTTTGGGTACCGTTGTCAGCGAGGGTCTTTCTGTCAGCGAGTGCAGTTATCCAGTATCCATAGTCCCACCAGGCCATAATGACTGCGTCCTTAGGGGTGTTGTCGTGTAGCCACGCAAGAGTTTGCAGCCAGTCATCGTACTTTTGGCCGCCCTCAGTGGGAGTTACTGGAATGCTGGATGTTACGATCGTTGCAGGGGCGTACGCTGCGGAAACAGCCTTTGAGAAGGCAGGCACAATTGCAATGATCAGGATGAGTAGTATGGCGAGGCCAAACTCCCGCCCAACCTTAACGATGCCAGGAATTTTTCTTCGAGGGAATATGACGGCTTGACGGAGTATGTCGATGGCGGGTTTGGCCATCTCTACGGTTGTGATGGCTGCTAGGAGGGTGAATGATGGTGCAAGCAGGAGGGTTAATCGGACAAGTGACCCTGCGAAGTAGAGTGAGGTTGTCACCGCTAGTACGAGGAATATGTCCGTGTCGCGAAGGCGGTGGAGGATGAAGTAGAAGCCGAAGAGGCCTAGGAATAGGAGAGTGTCGTACTCGTAGAAGAATGATGCCCACGTTGCGGTTTTGTGTTCCGCTACGCTCTGAACTATGGGCATGTCAAGTCTCGCGAATGGGTTTATGGTTGAGAGAAACTTTCCGACGGGCAGGGTCATGAACTTGAACACGATGAGAAAGCACGCGATCCCTATCAGCGCAACCGTCACGATTCCAATGGTGTAGCCGCGAAGCTTCCATGATTGAAGTTTGCTTCCGATCTCGCGGGCAAGCAGGAGAATGGTGACTCCAGGGATGACTAGGAAGGTTATGTCCATTAGTGCTCCGCTTTCTTTTGGAACGAGGGGTAACAGTGCCAGGAACACGCCGTAGGTGATCACGTACGAGCAAAGGAGTTTGCGGCTGTACCGATTAGTCAGCGCGAGCACTCCCACGTAGAGGACGATCAGGTCCATCGGGTAATAGTATGCGGCCCATTCTGCTGTCAGGTAGAACAGTGTTAGTCCTGCAAGTATTGCATAAGCGAAGGTTCCTCGGAGAGAGCGCGTTTTCTGGTTAGCGCGGAAGAAGAATAGGAAGAACAGAACCATCAGGAGCACGCCCAATGTCTCGTGGCGCAGGAAACCTAGAGTTGTGCGGCTAATGTTGCTTGGGTTTAACGCCATGAACAGGGCCGCTAGAAGACCGGCCCCTGTTCCCCACAGGTCCTTGCCGAGGAAGTAGCACGCGATCGCTGTGAGTGCACCCCCCACAACAGGGAGCAGCACAGCAACTTGGAATACAGTGGTCTGCACGCCAAGCGCGTTGAGGAACATGTAAACTGCGGCTACGGTGAAGGCAAGGCCGTACAGGTTACTGAACTTCATGATTAGGCCCCATGGGTACCAGCTCATCATGTCATGCCAATTGAACCATGCTATGAATCCGTTCTTCACAACGTACTCTGCCATTCGCCACTGAATGTACGGGTCGAACTCTGACAGGTAAAAGCCCCACCGGAGGGGTAGCAAACGAATAGCCAACGCGAGTACAAATATCAGTGGCAGAACGGTGAACTGTAACGCTCTTCCGCGAGGAACCATGGATGCGGTTTTTCTGATTGCGCGCACCCTGCTAACTATGACTCCTTTGCCAATGTAGGGTCCAAGCTTCTCCTGTAAACCTTTGAGGTGTGGCATTCTCCCTTAGTCCTTCTTAGGAGTTTTACTCTTTGTCAAAGTATATAAGTGTTCTTTGTGCAGGACTATTGGGCGATGCCCACGGTGTTGCCTATTCCTGCAATTATGATCAGTTCTCCCTCTTTCGTTTTTTCTTGGATGAGTTTCATGACGCGCTGGACAACAACGTCTGCGGCATCCGTGATCTCTTTCTTCATCGGGGTAATCGCTTCCTGTATGCTCTCTTTGATTATGAAGGCGTAGACGGGTATCTTATGTTTTGTTGCTTCTTCTTCTATTTTGAACCTTTCTGTTCCAATTCCGCCGATGGCTGCTCCGATGCCTTCACTTATAGCTCCTGTTTGTTCTCCTTCGAATTTGAGTGCAGCGTCAACCATCACGATCATTGATACCTTACCCTCGTTCTCTTCTATTAGGGTTCGAATGGCGTCTCCAGGCTTTCCAACGTTTCCTCCAGGACCCTCGGCCTTGAGAGTTATCACCTTGCGTCCTTCTATCATCGTTTCTGTGGCGACAATGTCTTTTTCGATCTTGCGTTTCGTCAGATCCTTCATGAGCTTTGCTGCCACGAGAGCTCCTGCACCATCACCGACCGGTTGGCCCTTAGCGAACGCGGTGGATGCACCAGCATACGCTTCAGCCTCTTCCATAATCTGGGGGAGCAGCATCTGGAGCTGAATTATCATGTAGAAGCTTGAGGTTTTCTTTCCAAGGAGGTAAAAGTGTCTTACTATCTTGAACAAGAGATTGAGCGCCCACGCAGTTTCAACTAGGTTCTCCAGATTGTTCACCTGAGCATCAGTGGCCTCCGGAGCGATCTTTTTAATTTCACCCTTGAATTTTAGGTCCCGAACATCAATGAGGTGGTCAAGCTTACCAATGATTCCTGCCGGGTCAAGGTCAACCGGAGCAATGAGAAACTGTTCCAGTAAACCCGCAAGGGCCACTGAGGGGTTCTCCTTCGGTTTTCCTATCGCATTGATCGTGTGGAGAGTAAGCACCCTCGCAGCATCCTTCATATCCTCAAGTTTCTTCACGGCGCCACCAAGCTGAAGGAGAGCGATCCTTCCCTGTATCTGTTGACCAAAAAAGAAGGACGCGAAGATCAGGCCAAAAACAAGAAGGTTAGCAATGCTTGAAATGAAGTTATCTCCACTTCCAGTTAAACTGGTCTGGAGAAGCGAAACAGTCAGTGGGATAAACATTCCATCAAACACCGGTGCTTCCCTATTAGCTCACACGAGGTACTTAAACGCTATCCTGCCTCAATCTCACAGGAGAAGATTGCAATAGCTTACGATGCCCCCAAAATGAGGTGTGTGATTTCTGTTTGTGGTGGAAAAATAGTGGAAAAATAGGGCGCTCCGCGCCCTATCTTCCTCGCCCAGCATTGCATTATGCGCACTATGCAAGCGGTGTGAGGAACGAGATATTCTTTTGCACAGACCAATTTAAAGAGGGCAGATACTTCTCCAGTCGCGATCGTGCGCAAAAAAGGATGATGTGGTGGTTTGTTTTTCAGGTGAAGTCAAGCAAGGTTGTTTTCTGTTTCGGGGGAGTGTATCCTTTCTTCTTCACGTTTTCTATGAAGTGTTGCATCTGTTTTTCCTTTCGCTGGCTTGTCCAGTAGTATGCTTCGTCCACAGTATCCTCGGCCATGAGGATCGTTACTTTTCCTATCATTGTTCGGCCAGTTCTGCCTCGTCGCTGTATTGAACGAATCTCTGACGGTATTGCCTCGTAGAAGACCACATGATCCACATCAGGCACGTGGAGGCCCTCTTCTCCGATTGATGTTGTCACAAGCACGTTGAACTTGCCTGCGGCGAAGTCCTTGAGTATTTGTATCTGCTCTGACTGTGTCAAGCCAACGTCTTTTTCATTGCGTGTGGCTTGGCCGACGAATCTCATCGCTGAAACATCTTCAAGGGTATTCAGGTTTTCCACGATGCTCTCCACGGTGGTTCTGAACTGTGTGAACACGATCAGTTTTGCTGTCTTTTTTTCTTTCAGTTGGTCAGTTATCAGCTGTCTGAGGCGCGCTCGTTTCGGATGCTCGCTAGGGTTTATTTGGCTGAGCTTCAATGCTTCAACTATTCGGGGGTCCTTGGCTAGGCTGCGGGCCGACTTGTTCTTGCTCTCCTGAAGTCTCGAAAGGTACTTTGTCATGCTATCGATCCCTTGTGTTTCAAGTAGTTCGATGGCGTGCTGAACGGACAGCGCCTGTGATTGGAGAATCACTGCAGCAAACAGGAAACCCACTCTGGCTTTGGCCAGCCTGCGGTGTAGGCTTTCTCCAAGCTCGAGCAGTATCCTCTTGCTGATCATAACGTTGTTCGGTAGGTAGTGCATTGAACAGAGCTTCCTAACTTTCTCGTCAAAAATGTTGCGGAGCAGTTGGCCGATCGTTATGTAGCTCTTTGGCAATGGGACTCTCTCCCATGCGATGGTAACGGCCTTGACGTATCCTGTTACGTCCGCGTCCGTTTCAGTTCGAGCTTCAACGTTCGTGATCGCTAGCTTCGTGCAGATCTCGTTGATGCGCTCCCGGCGAGAGCTTGGTGATGCGGTTAGTCCTAGGATCAGTGGATGCGATGCCTCGTGCTTGTACGCTTCCGCCACCTCGGAGTAAGCATAGTCCTTCACACAGCGGTGTGCCTCATCGAAGACCAGTATGCAGACGTCGCGTAGGGAATAGCGGTGTTCAACAACAACATCGTTGCGTATTACTTCAGGCGTCGCGAAGATCAGCTTTGCTTTCTGAAACGTCGTGCTTCTCGTTTCAGGTGAAACCTCGCCCGTTAGCATCTCCGTTTCCACGGGGGTATCGTTCTCTGTCAGGTGGTCTCTGAAAAATTGAGCGTGCTGTGCAACGAGTGGACGGGTGGGCGCTAAGAAAACTACTTTGGCATCCGGGAACGCAGAGAGGCGATCCACTGCGGTGAGGAGGGCGATAACGGTTTTTCCAAGTCCTGTTGGTATCACGACAAGCGTGTTCGCGTCCAGCGCAGACTCAGCAATGTTCTTCTGATACGCCCTAACCTCAAGGCCCACCGGCTGAAGCACACGCATGACGCTCCACTAAACCTATAAGAAACTAGGTGTAATTAAGCATAGCCCTCTCAGGAGTGCGCGTAATGAACCGTCTCGTGCACAACGGCGTACTATTCCCGAAGTATGAGCCGAGAGGCTTCAGGATCATTGTGCATGGAAAAACAGTTAGTCTTACTCCGCAGCAGGAAGAGATGGCTGTTGCGTGGGTTAGGAAGCTTGGAACAGAATACGCTGAGGATCCGGTTTTTGTGGATAATTTCTTTCATGACTTCTGTCAAGCGCTTGGGCTCGACAGTGCCATTAGTCCTGACTTTTTCGTTTTTTCCGAAATTATGCAGTACATTGAGGCTGAGAAGGCGAAGAGGCTTGCGATGGGAAAGAATGAGAAGAAGCGTCTCGCTGCTGAGCGCAAGGTGGTCAGGGAGGCAAACAGATCCAAGTACGGGCAAGCGATAGTGAATGATGAAAGGGTTGACCTTGGGAATTACATGGCTGAGCCATCCTGCATTTTCATGGGTCGTGGTAAGCATCCTCTCAGAGGGCACTGGAAGGCAGGGCCATCCGAATCTGACGTAGTTCTGAATCTCTCACCCGATGCTCCAAGACCTCTTGGCAACTGGAAGGAGGTGGTTTGGCAGCCCGACTCTATGTGGATTGCCAAATGGAATGACAAGCTGCGTGGAGATGAGAAATATGTCTGGTTGGCTGATTCGGCATCGGTGAAACAAGAGAGGGAAATTGAAAAGTTTAACAAAGCGAGAAAGCTTGAGCGAAAGATTGGTGAGCTTAGAAATCACATAGCTGCTAACCTAGTGTCCACTGATGTCAAGCGCCGTAAGATTGCGACGGTAGTACACCTAATTGATGTCTTAAACCTCAGGGTGGGTGACGAAAAGGATAAGGATGAGGCTGACACTGTCGGTGCCACAACGCTGAGGCCCGAACACGTCAAGTTTCGCGAGGGTAACAGGGTTTCGTTCAGTTTCCTCGGAAAAGACTCGGTGCTGTGGGACAAAGAAGTTGAGTTGCCCCCACGAGTGGTCACCAATCTAAAGGAGTTCATAGCCACAAACCCTGAGGGAGCGATCTTCAATGGGGTGCGTTCAGAGAATGTGAACAGGTTTCTGAGCGAGGTGGTTCCCGGCCTATCTGCGAAGGTTTTCAGAACGTACCGTGCCTCTCAAACGGTTGAGGAATACTTGAAAAAAGCGAGAGCTCGAAAGAGATACCCTGAGTACATGAAGAAGAACGTTGCAACCCTGGCGAACCTTGAGGCCGCGATCGTCTGTAACCACAAACGAAAGATGCCTAAAAACTGGGAAGCCGCGCTTGAGAAGAAACAGGTACGCCTAAAACTGCTGCGGACAAAAACAACAAAGAAAGCCGTTGAAGCCACTCAAGAGCTAGAGTTGAAGATAGAAACCCTGAAGTCAACGCGAGACTACAACTTAGGCACATCCCTCAGAAGCTACATTGACCCCCGGCTTTACTACCGGTGGGGAAACAAAGTAAACTTCAACTGGAAGAGCTACTACTCAAAGACGCTGCAGCGGAAATTCTCTTGGGTAGAGCACGGCACACCTCCCTAACCAAAGCTGTAAGCATTCTCACGTTTTCCACAGGTTCTGCCTCTACAAACTCAATTTATATGGGCTTTTATGTGATCAGGCCTGATCTCAGGGGTTTTGACTGTTAATGGAAAACATTAAATAATGCTGTGCAATATGGTTGATTGTTGTGTCTGAGTGTTGGAGAAGCTGTACACCATCAGAGAGGCAGCGAGAATTCTCCAGGTGGACAGAGCAA
>Ga0315279_10000610_pt1 | contig 69213 bp, 69 predicted proteins | sample YL17G06_20_MG_FD_203694 | JGI IMG/M metagenome (GOLD analysis project Ga0315279, IMG submission 203694) | Sediment microbial communities from Yellowstone Lake, YNP, Wyoming, USA - YL17G06_20 | ecosystem: Environmental > Aquatic > Freshwater > Lake > Sediment | place: USA: Wyoming | collected...
TCAAGTTCACAATGGGCGATACTAAAGCGAAATTTGACTATGAAGCTAGGCTTATAGGCTTGGAGTTGGCTCAGATCCGTCACAGTTCGTTGGAAGCCGCTCGTGTTGCTTCAAACCGCATCTTGATGGACAAACTCGTGAACAACTACCGCTTGGACGTTCATCCTTATCCGCATGCAATCTTGAGAGAGAACAAGATGATTTTCGGTGCACATGCTGATCGTCTTCAGCAGGGGATGCGTGGATCCTTCGGCAAGGCGATCGGAACCGCAGCCCGAGTGAAAGCTGGTCAGACTCTAATCAGTATCAACGTGAATGCGGAGGGCGTTGAAGCTGCCAAGGTGGCTTTGAAACGTGGAAGCGCCAAACTTCCGATTCCGTGCCGAATAACGGTTGAGAAAGTCCAAAGGGAAGAGGTGACGCCGGTTGGCTGAAATGCGTAAAGATCTGGTTATATGGTTTGAGGGTTTAAGAAAAACGGACATTCCTTCTGTAGGTGGAAAGAACGCGAACCTAGGCGAGATGATAAATGCTGGAATCCCTGTTCCGCCGGGCTTCGCCATAACTGCATTTTCATACAAGAAATTCATTGAGGAAACAGGAATCTCAGCCAGGATTTACGAGATCATAAAGGAGAATGTTACAAACCCGAACGACCCAGCCCAATATGAGATCGCTTCTAGGAAGATACGCCAATTAATCGAATCGACACCGATGCCGAGGGATATTTCTGAAGCCATAAAATCCGCGTATGAGGAGCTGTGCAAGAGGCTCAATTTTAAGGATGTTTTTGTGGCAGTGAGATCGAGCGCGACGGCTGAGGATTTGGCTGACGCCTCCTTTGCTGGACAGCAAGAAACATTCTTGAACACCAGAGGTCTAAATGAAGTCCTTGAAAAGACCGTCAAGTGCTGGTCCAGTCTGTTCACGCCGCGGGCGATCTTTTACCGCACTGAGAAAGGTTTTGCCCATGAGAAAGTCTTCATAAGTGTTGGAGTTCAGAAGATGGTGAATTCCCGCGCCGCAGGCGTGATGTTCACAATGAACCCTGTGACCGGCGATCTTGAACATATCGTTATTGAAGGAAACCATGGTTTAGGCGAAGCAGTGGTGTCGGGAGCCGTTACGCCAGATGATTTCGTGGTGGAAAAGCGGACGTTGAAAGTGATTGAAAGGCGCATAGCCAAGAAAACCGTGCAATACGTCCGTGATCCTAACACGGGCAAGACAGTTCACGTGGAAGTTCCTGCAGACAAGCAGAGCCAACCATGTGTAAACGATGACGAGATTCAGAAACTTGCCGAGCTGGCGAATCGCATTGAGCAGCATTATGGCAAGCAGCAGGACATTGAATGGGCAATTGACCGCGACCTAGCTTTTCCGGGAAACATTTTCATTGTACAATCAAGGCCTGAAACAGTTTGGAGCCAAAAGGCTGCAGAAGTTCCAGGAATTGAAGCTGAAGGATCAAAACCTACAGAGGCTTTGAAAGTAGTTGTAAAGGGGATCGCTGCTGGAAAACGAGGCTTCGGCATAGGCAGGGCTAAGGTCGTTTTGAACACGGAGGAAGCAGCCAAGGTCATGCAGAAGGGCGACATTCTTGTCACGGGCATGACTGACCCTGATTTTGTGCCATTCATGAAGCTTGCAGGCGCCATAGTGACTGACAAGGGCGGGGTGACTTGCCATGCAGCCATTGTAAGCCGCGAGTTGGGCATACCCTGTATCGTTGGAACAGAAACTGGAACGAAGCTCATGATTACTGGGAAAGAATACACTGTCGATTCTAGAAGTGGTGTCGTCTACGAGGGAAGCCAGGCAGCTTTAACTGGACAGCTTTCAGCCGCAGCGGGAGCTACAGCGTCTATGCAAGGTTTCAGCGGGGGCGCCTACCAATATGTGCCAGTGACGGCAACAAAAATCTACATGAACTTGGGCGTTCCAGAAAAGATTGAGAATTACAAGGACCTGCCCTTTGAGGGCATAGGACTGATGCGTATAGAATTCATTTTGGCCAGCTACATTGGTGAACATCCAGTTTATCTTATTGAGACTGGGCGGTCGCAAGAGTTTGTGGACAAGTTGGCTGATGGAATATCAACCGTGGCAAGAGCGATACAGCCGCGCCCAGTTATTGTGCGCTTCAGCGACTTCAAGACCAACGAGTACCGAGACCTTAAGGGGGGCGAAAAATACGAGATTGTTGAAGCCAATCCTATGCTGGGTTGGAGAGGTTGCAGTCGCTACATAAGCGAATGGTACGAAAAGGCGTTCAGGCTCGAATGCCAGACCATAAAGAAGTGCCGCAAAGAATGGGGATTGAAGAACGTTTGGGTCATGCTTCCAGTGGTGCGCACGGTCTGGGAAGCCAAAAAAGTCTTGGAAATCATGCGGGAAGAGGGCTTGGAACGTTCACTAGACTTCAAAGTATGGTTCATGGCTGAAACACCTTCAATCGCGATTCTGGCTGACCAGTTCTCGAAGCTATGCGACGGCTTCTCAATAGGCTCAAACGACATGACGCAGGGCATACTCATGATTGACAGAGACTCAGAACGCTTGGGGCAAATGGGATACTTCGACGAAAGAGATCCAGCTGTGGAGAGGATAATCGCCCACCTTATCAAAGTGGCTCACGAGAACGGCGTGACAGTGTCAATATGTGGTGAGGGCCCCTCGAATCTGCCTGACTTTGCAGAGTTTCTCGTGAGAGCTGGGATTGACAGCATGTCCGTAAACAACGACGCAGTGGTTGCAACAAAGAGACTTGTCGCGAGCATTGAACGAAAGATCACTCTTGAGCAGTTAGCTGAGCAGCACGACAGAGCTTTGGGTCGCCACATTCAAAGACCAAAGCAAGATCTGGAATGGGCACTGGAACGATAGCTACGGGCTCGCCGTTTCCCCTTCTTAGGCGTCTGATCATATGCGCACCGTTCTGGAAGTGATATTATGAAAGGTTTTGACTTAGAAGAAGAAAGAGTAAAACAGGAAATATCGAGATTGAACGCCAAACGCGTTTTGATACAGCTTCCTGAAGGATTAAAACCAGAGGCTTCACGTCTAGCAAAGGCTCTCGAAAAAACTGGGACAACGGCAATAATCTTGGCAGATCCTTGCTATGGTGCGTGCGATCTGCCAACTGTGGAAGCAGAAGGCTTGGGGGCGGACCTAATAGTCCATTATGGGCATGGTAGGTTGCTCAAACACGAACGAGTACCCACAATTTACGTGGAAGCCAGAGCAACCATCAACGTGAACGAAGTGGTCGAGAAATCCCTGCAATTGTTGAAGGAGTGGCGCAAGATAGGTTTGACCACAACGATTCAGCATGTGCAGACTATTGATGACGTGCGCGAGTTTTTGGTGCGTGCTGGGAAAACCGTGATTGTGGGTGATTCTGGACGATTGAATTATCCTGGGCAGGTTATCGGATGCGATTATACGAATGTGAAGTCGATATCCAAAGACGTTGAAGCGTTCCTATTTGTCGGAGGCGGAAAATTCCATGCTTTGGGAGTAGCGCTGTCAACAATGAAACCGACAATAGCTGCCGATCCATACGCTGGCGAAGCTTTCTCGGTTGACAAAGAGGCTGAAAAAATAGTCAGACAGCGGTGGGCGAGCGTCGAAGAAGCTCAAAAGGCAAAGAAAATCGCGGTCTTAGTTGGACTGAAGCCCGGACAAAAGAAGGTAGAACAAGCTTTGCAGATAAAACAGAAGCTTGAGAAGAAAGGAAAAGCTGCGTATCTGCTTGCAGTCAACGAGCTTGTGCCTGAAATGCTTATGGAGTTTCCATCGATTGAAGCCTATGTGAATACTGCGTGCCCGAGAATATCTTTTGATGATGCTTCCAAGTTTCGAAAACCCGTGCTTACTGTGAATGAGGCTTTGGTGGTTGTTGGCGAGCTGTCTTGGGAAGAATCGTGCAGAAGAGGCTTGTTAGAAAACTAGACTTGGAGAGACTGCTCTCCAAGATTGAGGTACATCCTTCTCCTAGACCCGATTTGGAGCAGTACACTATTCCTGCAGATGTTGCGGCTACAATGCTTCGCATCGCAGCATACACGAACGACCATATCGTAGGCAAAGTGATTCTCGATTTAGGCTGCGGCACCGGTAGGCTGGCACTAGGAGCGGCTTTTCTCGGAGCGAAGCAGGTTGTTGGCGTTGATGTAGATAGGATCGCAGTAGGGAAGGCTGTTGAAAACTCCGCAAGGACGAACTTGAAGGAAAACGTGGATTGGGTAATCGCAGACATCAAAGCAATTAGGGGAGACTTTGACACAGTTCTGCAGAATCCGCCTTTTGGTGTTCAGAAACGCGGGGCAGATAGAGTGTTTTTAGAGAGGGCTTTGGAATGCGGTAATATTGTATATTCCTTGCATGTACATCCGGAGAAGGATACATTGTCTATTAGCGAATTGAGAGCGGCCGGTCTTTTGTCTGTTTCTGCCTCTTCTTTCATGGAGCGGTTTGTCGAGAAGTGCGGTGGCAAGATTAGAGTTGTCTATGCTATGGTGATGGCAGTCCCGCGCATGTTCGATTTTCATACTAAGAAAAGACATCAGTTTGTAGTTGATCTCTACGTGATCGAGAAAAGGTAGTGCAATCAAAAGGTTTATTGAGAGGCATAGAAAAGTACTGATATGCCCTTTAGCATGTTTGCATTTACTCTATGAATTCGCATGTAACATTGGAAAAGTGAACGTGAATGGTGAGATCAACTGAAGAAAAGACTGGCCAGTTAGTGTCTCCAGGCGAACGCTTAGGCGTGATTGAAGAGTTCATTCCTGACGCTGGAACCTATGTTAAGGATGGCGTAATCTATTCTATGATCGTAGGTCGCGCTTTGCTGGATCTGTCAAATAAGCGTGTTTCTGTGTATCCTTTGACGCATGAGACAAAAGTTCCGAAAGTCGGAAACACTGTCGTTGGGCAAGTGGCAAGTTCCCAGTCTGATACCGCGAACGTAAGAATCTTCAAAATCGGTAGCAAAGAGCTTTCCGGGGTCTTCTCAGGTGTTCTCCATGTTTCTGATGTGGCAATGAGATTTGTTGACTCCATGTTTGAAGTCTGCAAAGCTGGCGACATTGTCAGAGCTAGCGTGATAAGTGAGAAAAATCAGACTTACCATTTGAGCACAAAGGACAGGAATCTTGGCGTAGTCTTTGCTTTCTGTTCGAATTGCGGAGCAGCGTTAGAGCCACGCCGTCACGAGATGCAGTGCCCAAGATGCGGGAACGTTGAGCGGCGCAAGACAGCGTTTGACTACGGAAAAGAACTATGATGATGTAAAAACGGAAGGTCATGTAGATGCAGGTTAAGGTGTTGAAGAAGACGTCCGACGAGTTCAAGATTGAGATAGAAGGTGTTGGTCACACTTTCTGCAACATGTTGCAGAAGAAGATCTTGGAAGATGATCGCGTAGACTTGGCTGGCTATGCGGTTCCTCATCCGCTGGCTTCAAATCCTGTGATATATATTCGCGCAAAGGGTGAAGTGAAGCCAGAGAAGATTCTGCGTGAGGCTATCGATAGAGCGGTTGACATGAACAAGGAATTCAGCAAGGAGTTTGAAAGGGCTCTCAAGAAAGCTTGACCTTTTTCCTTATCGCTGTGAGCAATTGAGCTAAGCCTTCAATGGCGTCATCGCTTCTTTCGAGTGTAGCAACGCTTTCTTCTAACGTGATGGCGTCTTGCAGCCAAGCGTAAACAAGCAGTGCTTCCGCAGCATCAGCCAGAGCGTGACTATCCATTCTTGATGGCAAATAATCTCTCAAACCAGCCTTTCTCAGCGCTTGGGCAAGCGCGGTGCCTTTGACTTTCCTGCCTAAAGGTTTCAGTTTTCGATTTGACAATGCAATTGAATAAGCGAAGTTTATGTATGCGTCCCCGAGAGAGGCTAATCCACTGTCAGTCAACACTTCTGTCAAGCTGTGATAGGTCGTCACACGTGAGAATGCTTTGAAGGGTTTCTTCAAGGTCTAACACGCCTGGCGCTTTCTTTCCCTATTGCGAGTTCCTAACGAAATACTGGGATAAATCGTCCCGTTCTATTCTTATATTTCACATATTCGGCTCCAAACCGCTGCTCAAGGAGCCTCTCTTCGTCGATAGTGATACGATTGTATCCTGGTATTGCGAGAAGCGGAACAAGGGTGAAGCCGTTTGGCCAAAGAGCAAGGAGTCCGATGAACATGAGGGAATAGCCTAGGTAGGAAGGATGACGCACGTAGTAATATGGACCCCATGTGACGAGTCTGTGGTCGTCTTTCATTGCCCAGGATGTTGCGTATTTGCCTCGAGCGATCACACTCCACACGAATAGGGCGTGTCCAATCCCCGTTAGGATCATACCTGCAATCCGTGAATACGGCATGAGCGGAAAATCATAGCCTGGCGAAAAGGCGTTTTGAGGTGGGACTATGTTGGCGAAGACGATAAGTGGATAAAAGAGGGCTTCTGCAAAGTAGACCAGAGTGCCAAGACCTGCCAGATATACGATAAGAGTTGATGGGGGCTCGATTTCGGCGTAGGGTTTAGAGTCTTCACAACGCTTGCGGAATCTGAGAATGTTGTAAAGGTTCACCGAAAAGAAGCATCCTAGACAAGTGAGTAGGAAGCTGGCCACTATGGTTTCTGCTAACATGATTCTAATTGACTAAAGCGTCAATTTATAAGCGTATGAATCTTCATACTTTGCGCTGACTTTGAGGAATGTTTCTGTTCCCTAAGAGGTTTCGCATCGTTAAACCTGAGATCCGCGTTTTGGGAATTGATGATGGGAGTTTTGTTCCTCATGTGAAAGGATCTGCGACGATTGTGGGCGTTGTTTTTCGCGGTGGCTACTGGCTTGACGGAGTTCTCACCACTGAGGTAGAGGTTGACGGGTTGGATGCCACGGAAAAGATAGCTTCCATGATAGTTAATTCGCGGCATCACAGGCAATTGAGAGTCATAATGACAAACGGAGTGACTTTCGCGGGTTTCAATGTTCTTGACATCAGAAGGCTCAACGAGGAAGCGAGGCTTCCAGTACTGGCAATAACTCGTGAGAAACCAGACTTTGCAGAGATTCGCGCGGCGCTAAGGAACCTGCCGAACGACAAGGAGCGCTGGAGAGTAATCCGAGGTACTGGAGAGCCGATTGAGGTTCAAACGCGAAACAAAAGCGAAAAGGTCTACATGCAGTTTGCTGGACTGTGCGAGGAAGATGCGAGAAAGATCTTGTTGTTGACTTCAACTCGAAGCAATATTCCTGAGGCACTACGCGTGGCGCATTTGATCGCTTCTGGCATCAGTGCAAGTTAGCCGTAATACTTATCGGAGCAAGAAAAGGTTTAAAAGAGACTATGCAGAGGGAAAAGGAACGGACAACGGTGTTATAGATTATGGAATTTTGTCCGAAATGTGGTTCTCGTCTCTCTCCCAAGAAGGGCAAAGCTGGCAAAGACGCAAAATTAGTTCTTGCGTGTCCAAAATGCGGCTACACGAAGCCAGCACCAGGCAAGAAGTATGAGCCTAAAGTGGCCAAAGTCATAGAACCTAATCCACAGCAGCTTGTGGCGGTCATCAGCAAAGAAGAGCAGAAGCTGCGCACCTTGCCTACCGTGAGAATAGAGTGTCCAAAATGTGGAAACAATACGGCTTTTGTGTGGCAGGTTCAGACGAGAGGCGCAGATGAGTCTTCAACGCAGTTCCTGCGATGCACAAAATGCAACTACACATTCAGAGAATACAGCTAGCTCACATTAACCAGCAAATAGTCTATTGTGACAAATAGTAAAGAGAAATTAGCGAGAGTATTTGTTGACTCTAGACCATCTTTTCTTTCTTGGTGTCTTCGTTGCGAAGCTGTGTCTTCTTGGGTATAGTTACTTGAAATACTCCGTTCTTGTATTCTGTCTTCACGGTTCCGTTGTCAATATGCCTCGCTGGCAGTTCTATCATCTTGTAGAAGTGCTTAGCTTTAACCTCAATGCCACCGTCCTTGAGCTTCAACTGTATATCCTCCTTCTCTTCGCCCGGCAACTCAACGTAAATCTTCGTAGCATCCTCTTCTTCAAAAATGTCCGTTAACGGTTCGCGAACTTCATCCAATGCCCTCTTCGGCAGTTCAAAGGGATTCTCAGGCAAGGGCCGTCGTCTCGAAGGCTTCTTGGGTTCAAGTGGCTCCAGCGAATCTGGCATGCTGAAACGACCCTGTATTATGTAGCCTTTTACTCCAGGCTCGTTGATATCTCTCCTTTCCCATGCGCCTTTGATTTTCCCACTTTCAAGATCCTTGATCATCTGCTCCATTTCGCTTCGCATCTTCTTCATGAATCTGGTCTCGAAGAAGTCAAAGCCGCTAAAAACGTCCTCAAAATCATCGTCAAACTGCATTTCCCTTTCACCTCCCTACAATTCGTCAATCTCTTCCAAGGAATCCATCAAACGTCGAAATGCGAGGCTCATCATTATGAATACCTGCCCGAAATCTGAGCAGCTGTACCTTCCTCTGCCTGTCTTCTCCAGAAGCCCGCCCTCTTCCAGCTTCTTGGAGTTTTCCCATACGATTTTGGGGTTCAGATCCAGATCTTTCATGAAATCAGCAAAACTCATCGTACGATCTTGTTCTTCAACAAGGCATCTCATCATCCTGAAACGAGTTTCATGCGATAATGCGTCAAATATTCTAGAGAAATGCTTGAAACTGTCCTCCGTAGCTTTGAACTCGTTCTCCAGCGTGTCTTTTGGCCAATCAGTGGGCGAGAGCGGCATCTCAAACAGTATCTTTCCGTCTTGGATCAGCTGCAGTTTCAATGTCATACTGCCTCGCTCCGTATATTACCGAAGGGTAATTACCAAACAGTAATATATAAGCTTACCTTTCGGTAATAAAAGACTCTTCCAAGAAACCTGCTCAGCCCATGATAACTGCATTGCATTCGCTCAGAAATCCCGACAATCGCATCTCAAGCTACAGAACTTATTGGAGCCAGTCACGGTTTGTAAGAAGAAGGACACTGGTGGGCGTAGACATGTCAGCAATGCGTCCTTTTGATGGGTCAAAGTTAATATCTAAAGTCTTTTATTAAGGACGAAACAATATCACACTGCAAAAAGGTGGCACAATGTTCAAACTGAAAGTCGCAGATGCCAAACTCCTGCGCGACATGATCACAAGCATAAGCATACTAGTAGACGAGGCAACATTCAAACTTGAACCAGACGGAATGAAACTACGCGCGATGGACCCTTCGCGAGTAGCAATGGTCGACTTCGAATGGCCAAAAACCATCTTTGAAGAATACCAATGTGATCCACCGGCCAAGATGTGCATAAACATCACCGAGCTTCTCAAACTGCTCAAACGCGCAGGCAAAGACGAAATCGTCGAACTTGCACTCGACGAAACTGCACATCTAGTGGTCAAGATAGCTGGGAAACACACTAGAAGCTTCACAATGCCTACGCTTGAAGCCTCAGAAGAAGAAGTCCCAACGCCAAAGCTAACCTTCAATGTAAAAGTCAAAGCAACGACCGACGGACTAAACCAAGCAATAGAAGACGCCCAGCTCGTGAGCGACCACGTACGAATTGAGGCCGACCCAGAAAAACTACTCTTAAACGCCTCAGGCGACCTAATGGGCGCCACAATCACGATACAGAAAGGCAGCGACACCCTGCTGGAACTCGACGCCAAGGAACCTTCAAAAGCCACATTCAGCCTGAGTTACCTTTCAGAAATTATAAAAGCCGCATCACAAACATCCGACATAGCCACACTTGAATTCTCAACGGACATGCCCATAAAATTAGACTTCCAACAAGCAAAAGAAGGAAGACTGACGTTCTATCTGGCACCGAGAATCGAAACCGAATAGCAATGTGAAACAACAACATGCAGCGAGCCGCAACCAGATTCACGAAAATAGATCTGGCCAAATACCCATTTCTCAAAGAAACCACAGAATACGTAAAGAAACTAGACCTTAAGATTGACGACCTAACAAAACCTGAATTCGAACGGATTTTAGACCGTGCAGAAGATAGAGTCGAAGAAGCAATACTTTTCACTTTGGTCAACAGAAACTTGCGAGACCCTGAAGTTGAGATATTTTCGTTTCCAGCCGCGCTAGTGCTTGTGACAGCGACACAAAACACGTTTATACAGAAAAGATACGCCCTTGCTGAAGCAAAGCAGACATACGAAGACCTAACAGAAGAGCCTATGGAACGAACGCTTGAGATCGCATGTAATTTCGGGTGGAAACTTGTTTTCAACGAAGATCCTGGCATCCCATTTGACTTTACATTAGGTTTCACAGACTACTTAACAAACATCACTCATTTGAAGGATAAGAAGTGGAAGCTTGTCAACAGAATCCTTTCAGGCGGAATGGTCTACATTACAAGAAATGAGGCCACACGACTGCTTAGTGAGGAAGTGCGAAGGCACATCGAAAGGCGGTTGACGTTAAAGGAACTGCCCAGTTTTCCGCCAAAGATACAAGAAATCGCAGAGAAGATAAGAGAACTGACTGTGAAGAAAATAGGAAAAACGGAAATGGAAGGGTTCCCCAAAGTTGTGGTTCAAACAGCTTTTCCTCCATGCATAAACACCTTGTACCAGTCTTTCACCTCTGGTCGTCATCTATCGCACGTTGGAAGGTTTACATTAACCACTTTTCTGGTAAACACTGGGATGCCCACAGAGAAAATCATTGAGCTGTTCAGAAACTTTTCTGATTTCAACGAGAGAATGACCCGTTATCAAGTCGAACACATCGCAGGCGAAAAAGGCTCACGAACCCGGTACATCCCGCCGATGTGCGACACACTGAGAACTCATGGGGTCTGCGTGAACCCTGACGAGCTCTGCCAGAGCATACGCCACCCGTTAACCTACTACCGGATAAAACTTAGGGCGTCAAGATAGCCATCTAAACGACCATCAAAAGGAGTAGGTTTTATATAGCGAATGCTATTAACTGGAGGTAACATCAAAAGGTGAAGACTTAGCAATGAACTTTTCCCCAATCGAAGGAGACGTAGGAGTAGCTTCCGACATCGGAGTCATCCTTCCGACCTACTGCGAAGCAGCAAACATAGGCAAGCTTATACAGGAAATTGTAAACCTTAACAAGAAAATATCCATCCTGGTTATTGATGATTCCAGCACAGATGGGACAGCGAACATCGTTCGCTCGTTCCAAAAGAAACACAAGAGCATATTGCTACTTGTTAGACCCGGAAAATACGGTCTCGGAACAGCCATAACCGACGGCTTCAAGGCGTTTCTATCACTAAGACACCCTCCAAAATGCATAATCACCATGGATGCCGACTACTCACACAGCCCCAAAGATATACTGCGCCTGGTTTCGGCGCAGAAAAAAGAACACGACTTGGTCATTGGAAGCAGATACTGTTCCCAAGGAAGAACACTCGACTGGAGCATCGTACGCCACGCAATAAGCAGGACAGCTAACATAATGGCATCGTTGCTCGTAAGGGCAAACGTGCATGACTACACTAGCGGAATGCGATGCTACTCCACAAGACTGGTGAAAAGCATAATAAGCGACTTGCACAGCACGACATACGAAATACAGATAGAAACCATAAGACAAGCAAACCTACGAAAGTTTAAGATTGGAGAAACACCCATAACCTTTGCGAACAGGAAGAAGGGAAAATCAAAACTCAGCATTAACGAAATAAAAGAATTCCTCTGTTATGTTCTTCTGAAGCTCTAGGCACTTCATAAGCCGGAAAGGCGCGTATTGTGTCTGCTTTGAAAGAAGAGCGAGTGCTTGTTGTTGGCGGTGCTGGTTTTATAGGTTCTCATCTATGTGGAAAATTGGCAAGTTTGAACAGTCGTCTCACTATTTTGGACAATCTTTCCACGGGCCACAATGAGCATCTAGCAGCGATCTTGCAAAAATACAAAGGCAATGTGAAGTTCCTAAAAGGCGATTGCACAAAACCTTTGGATGTAAGGAAAGCAATTCGAGATGTCGACGTCATCATTCATCTTGCTGCCAATCCAGAAGTTCGTTTAGAGTTGAACGACCCAAAAGTATGCTTTAGACAGAACGTATATGCTACGTATGTCTTGATGGAGGCCCTCAGGAGAGCCAGATGCATTAGAAGTCTTGTGTTCGCGTCATCCTCCACGGTCTATGGCGACGCGTCAGATTTTCCCACAAGTGAAAGCTATGGACCTCTCAAGCCGATCTCGACCTATGGGGCGTCAAAACTTGCCTCTGAAGCTCTCATAAGCTCGTACACGTACACATATGGTCTCAACTCAACGATACTGAGGCTTGCTAATGTCATTGGACCAGGAAGTCATCACGGAGTAATACCAGATTTCATAAGCAAGCTGCGAAAAAACAAGAGGCAATTGGAGATCTTGGGTGATGGAACCCAATGCAAATCTTATCTCTACATTGACGACTGCGTAGATGCGATACTGAGAGTCTCCGAGGAAAGCAATTCTCAAGTTGAGATATTCAACGTTGGTTCTGAAGATTGGACAACCGTTTCAAGAATAGCTGAGATAGTTGTTGAAGAGCTGGGTTTGGAGAAAGTCAACTTTGCATTTACTGGCGGATTGGATGGTGGACGTGGCTGGAAAGGTGACGTTAAGAAAATGCTTCTTGACGTGTCCAGACTGAAGGCTTTGGGATGGAAACCAATGTACAAAAGCGAAGAGGCCGTGAGACAGACCACCAAACGTGTTCTGGCAAAATCAGACTGGCATTAGACTCTCAACTTGTTGTGCCAAACTGAAGGATGGAAATATGAGACACCTATCGAAATCTATATAGGTCGACCAAAAGGGATCAAATATGCCCGCGGCGCAGCTTGTGACTCCTATGCTAGACATCAAGAATCGAAGATTGCTTCTGTTCACTGAGGTTGCTGGTGATACGCAAAATGCCTATGGTCGATATTCTCGATGTTTGTTTAGACTCACCGCTGTCGTCAGCACTCTCTCCAGAACTTGGAATATCAAAGCTCATAGACTCTGTCTCGACCAAGACAGCATCGTACATGGAATTCCTAGCATATTGTCAGAAGACATGAGGTAAGAATCGTTGAGAATAGCACTGTTCAACTGGAGAAGCGTTCTCAGCTCCAACGCCGGAGGCGCAGAAGTCCACCTTTATGAGATCTTCAACCGAATCGCCGAAAAGAATCAGGTATACCTCATTGCTTCCTGCAACAACATGCGGGTCACCAAAAATGAATTGACAATTGGCAACCTTCACGTTTTCCATATCACTAGAAAGGAATTGCTGTATCCACTGTTCTCGTTGAGATTGTTGCCCAGAGTCTTGACTCGAAAATTCGACATAATAATCGAGGATGATAGCAAGGTCCCTATCATTTGGCCTTTGATCATGTCGAGACTTCTTTCGATGCCCTTCGTTCTCATTATACACCATGTACATGGAAAGACTTTGTTCGAAGAATTTCCGTCTACAGTGGCATATGTTGTCTATCTTTATGAGCTTACGATGCTAAAGCTGTATGCGCACTTCAACCCTTACGTTGTGACCGTATCTGAGTCAACAAAGAAAGAACTCAAGACACTTGGATTTCAAGAAGACAAGATTTCGATAGTCTATAATGCTGTCTCTAAGCCCTCAGGTGAGCCAAGCCGTGTCAAATCCTCGGATCCCCTCGTGGTCTATGTCGGAAGGGTCAAAACCTACAAGCGACTTGAGCATCTGGTCCAAGCGATAAAGAATATTCCACAAGCAAGACTCGCTATTGCTGGCAAAGGCGATAACAAGGTTTACGCAAACTTGGTGGTTTTGGTCAGAGAGCTAGGCCTAGAGTCACGAGTCAAACTGATCGGCGAAGTGACTGAAGAGGAAAAACGGTCGATTCTCCAGGAAGCATGGGTATACGTGGCAACGTCAATGAAGGAGGGGTTTGGAATATGTGTACTTGAAGCACAAGCTTACGGCGTTCCAGTCGTGGCGTACAATGTGCCTGGGCTCAGCGAATCTGTGAAGAATGGTTGCTCTGGTCTTTTGGTCAGTGATTGTGACATTGATGGCCTCAGCAAAGCAATAAGCGTTCTCTTGCAGGATCAAGCTTTAAGAGAGCGATTGTCTAGAGGCGCGGTTGAGTACTCTGGTTGCTTCAATTGGACTAGAAGTGCCCGCGAATTCTTACATCTGATTGATCAAATCACAAGACAAAACCTTCCCAAACGTGTGCGTTCCGAACAGGCCAACAGCTGAGTAAACATGGAAGTTTTTATATGGTTAGGACATTGATCATAGCTATGTCATGTATTGCTTATACTCTTGCGTCATTATTGAGGTAGGTCACGAATGACACGTGACAAACTGTTGATCATCATTTATGTTTCAGTTGCAGCGCTTCTGTTTGCGTTTCTCCCTTTGAGTTTTGCTGTTAACTGGTATCATTTTTTTGATCCTATCAGAGTGGGGTTCCTACCATATGTAGACTTTCAAGTAGGCTATCCAGTAATGGGATTTGTGCCCTACGGAGCACTAGCATTATTGAGTACTTCTGAACAGATTTATGGCTACGCAATGCGTTATTTCAACCTGATACTCCTCGTAGCAGCTTTTCTCACGATCTATGAAGTCGTGAGAAAGTACCGAGGACAACGAGATGCTCTATTCACAATGCTAGTCACGACATTGAGCTTGTCCATTTTGATCGCTGGCCCATACGCTAATGATGTTATAGCATTGCTATTCTCCTCCTTTGCGCTGCTATTCATGAGTAAAAAAAGAGCCGCGCTTTGTGGACTTTTTACGGCGTTTGCGATTTTTGCGAAGATTTACCCCTTGCTGTTCTTACCAATATTTGTAGCGTATTTTGACAACTGGCGGGAGAGACTGCGTTTGCTCGGGTCATTTGCCATAAGTGCAGTACTAGTGAACCTTCCTTTCCTAATAATGAATCCTTTCATGTGGTCTGAGACTCTCCTCGGCGGAAATGCTGGAAGAGGTCCTTGGGAGACTGTATGGGCTTTTTTGAGCGGATATTATTCTCATGGCGGTGTTGAACAATTGCACCCGTACTTTGAAGGGTTCTTCCCTTACGCAGAACTCAAACATATATATGCCCCAACAACCTTCGATCATGCCTATTATCTTTACACCAACGGTGCTATACCTTTGGTTATGAACTTCCTGTTGCTGCTTTCTTTTGTTCTACCGTTAGTTTTCTTTACAAAAAGGCGAATCCTTGAGCTCATAGGTCTTTCAAGCTCTCTCTTCTTCTTATCTTCCAAAGGTTACAGCCCTGAATTCATCATCTTTACTCTCCCGATGTTTGCCTTGAGTATACCAGGAAGAAAGAAGTTCATAATCGTACCGTTGCTCGACTTGGCTGCCATCCTGCAAATGATGAACTGGTCAGGTTGGTTTGCCCCCCTTGGTGAAGGGGCCTTCCTCGCCTACGCTGTCGCCCTTCGAACATCAGTACTGGTTATCGCATCTATCGTCTGCTTCCACTATGCCACAACTGGTTTAAAACTGCGTGAAATAGCAATCGGGCATCTTCTATCACTGCGAAAAGACTTAGCGCGATTTGTAGAGGTCCTTTTCAAGGAGAAGCAAGTAGCCAAGAGGGTGGCTGTGATCCTGACACTGATTCTGGTTTTCAGTCTTCTTTTCTACACCACGTATGGAGGTTATACAAACAAGTTGGTCAGATACGACAGAAAGCTGGAGATCAATACTGACGAAATGAGGACAATAGCAATCTCACATGGACTGAAAGAGAGAATGTATATCATCATACCTAGTCGGCTTCAACTCGTGACGAGCGCCGATGACTGCTACGTTGAAGAAGTAAATGTGGAAAACGACACTAGGCTTTTCCTTATACCGAATCATGGAGATTCCACCGACGTGAAGGTCAGGCTTCTATACCCTCTGACTAATTTCTCAATCTCAGAAGTATTGACAGACGACAAAGCCCAGAATATCAAGGGACATGTCGAATTCAACCAACAGAATTCCTCTCTGATGATTGGAGTCAATAACTTGGATGAACAGGGAAAGTATTCTCTGTACCTTTCATGGTCCGTGCATTTTGCCATTGACAATTCCACCGAAATATCGATAGTATTGACCAAGGTAGATGGAATCTTGGACAGTGCAGTTCTTGATGTAGCAGACGGAAAGCAGGTCTTCACGAGTTATAAGCTGGAACCCGAGGATTTCGAGGACGGAACTGCGTGGCAAGTAGTTGTCAACGGATCTTCATTAGACAGATTTCGTAAACCATTTGCTGACTTCTTCGGAAGATCTGTCGGAAACCTGAACTTAGTTCTGTCACTGAATGCTAGTTCATTAGCCACGATCAAGCTTGACGAGCTTTCATATTCCATAAATGACAGTGAAACGCAATTGCCGTTGTCGATCCAGGACAGCATTTCCGCCACCTCTCAAGTTTATGTCGGAGAGTTCTTCGTGTTAAGGGATCCACTTGCCGGGGTTGCCACTTGGGTTGCGTTAGTCGTTGCGCTTTTTTATTTTCTGCAGTCCGTGGAGAGGGTGAGTCTTGCGAATCCTGATTATAAGTGACACTGCGGAGTTCTCAGGAGCAGAAGAGTCCATTGCAACGTTGGCCAGCCTCCTCCACCGGTCCCGCAACATACATGTAAGATTCTGTGCAACTCGATTCATCGATAATTGCAAGGAACCCTTGCCGTTTGAGGATTCATACGTGATCAACAGGAAGAAACCGCAGAATATAGAAGAGTTCTATTCAACATTGCTTAACCCCTCAGTCTTAACCAGACTACTGCGTCATTGTGCAAGGGTGGCTAATGACTTTCATCCTGACTTGGTGCACAGCGGGATATTCCTCAGTGCTTTGCCAAGTGTTATGGTTGCCAGAGAATTGAAGATCCCGGTTATTGAGCACATTCACGATTATAGGGTTCTGAGCCTCACCGACCTCCCTTTCATCAATGGAAATGTTTCACGCATTTCCTACACACAAGAGCTTCGGTACTACCTCAGGAGAATTCGGCCTCAAAAGACAATATTCGCCGTGGGACTCAGACGATCTTTGTTATCACTGTATAATCGTTGTGACCTTCTCATAGCTGTGTCAGACTTCGTAAGGAAGTCTTTGTCATCATGTCTGAAACCTCCCGTAAGAGTAGTCTATAACGTGATAGACACCGGAGCGCGAAAGGAGTGCAGCCAAAAAAAGCGTGATAGGATCAGCATAGTTTACAGCGCAAGACTTTCTTCTCCGAAGGGCTTCTTGATGTTTCTGCAAGCCGCGAAACGCTTACTCGGAAATGGAGTGGATGCAGAATTTCATTTAACAGGAAAAGGCGAGCTTGAAGACTTTGCACGCAGTTTTGCAAAAAAAAACTCTAGAAACGTGCAATTCCATGGGTATTTGCCAGATGATGAGTTAAATGATCTCATAGCGAATTGCCATGTGACAGTACATCCATCACTATGGCCCGATCCGTGTCCATTATCTGTTATCAAATCAGTCAAACTTGGTACTGCGGCTATTGCGTCAGATAGGGGGGGGCTACCCGAGCTTTTGCCACCTAAGTATATTTTTAAGCCTGATGAAGATCAACTGCACGCCAAATTGCTCGAATTTATCAAGAATCCTGACGATTTTCCTCCTTTAGCGTCCATTGACATGAATCCAGAATCAGCCATTGCAAAACTCATTGAAATCTACAGACAAGTAGTAGAAGGGGTGCAGTGATGTCTCATTTGTACGAACTTGAAAGTTTTGTTATGCATTTGATCCCAAAGGATAGAAGCATCTGCGTACTTGATGTTGGCTGCGGCAAGGGGATGTGGGGATACTTTTTGCGTGCACTGCGTAACAACGTCGCGTATCTCTGTGGCTTGGACATCACCGCTGCTTATGTAAGGTTCGTCGCGAAACGGAGCGTCTATGACGATATCATTTTGTGCGATTGTTCTCATATGCCATTCAAAGACCGGAGTTTTGATGTCGCGCTCTTGTCAGAGGTTTTGGAACATCTCAGTAAATCGCGGGGGTATGCCGTTCTCAGACAACTTGAGAGGATTGCAGGAGAATTGGTCATAGTTGCAGTACCACAAGGCTATGTGAGACAAGAAGCTGTTGATGGTATTGCCGCAGAGAAACATGCTTCTGCTTGGTATGCCAATGAGTTTACTTCGCTAGGATTCCAAGTCATGGGTATAGGAAACCGTCTTTTCAAATACTACTTGGCAGAAAGGCATCCGCGTTTATGGGGTGCAGCGTATTACATCTCCACACCAATAGCCAACATATTGCCTCAAATCGCAGGTTATCTTGTGTGCTACAAAGAACTGCAATAATGTTAACAGCGTAGCGCCTACAATGTTGTATACGTGAACTGGTTGAAGTCTTGGTGTTTGAGCAGTTGCTTGTATTCAATTATCGTCCTATCTGGGCTTTGCAGAGAGACTAAAATAGTCCGCATAAAACTATTCCTACGAGAGAAATGTCTACTCCCACACTTGATCTCATTCAAGAGATGTTCCTGAGATATTATACCGAGTGCTCCGGTGAAATCGGCGTTCCTCGCGGGCTGGTTAAGAGAGAGATTGGCGTTGTGCTCTTCAGAGACAGAATCATGGTGAGACATAGAACCCTAAGAACAATAGATGAGCTCAAAGACTTCCTGCGCTCGACGAATCCTTCTGACGTATACTATTCAAGCGCTTATTACGAGCAACCCGACGCTCCTGAAATGAATGCGAAGGCTTGGATAGGCGCAGACCTGATTTTTGACATCGACGCCGATCACGTTCCCACATCATGTGAAAAAATCCATGATACGTGGCAGTGCGTAAATTGCGGTTTTGCAGGAAGGGGATTGGTGCCTGAGGCTTGCCCAGTTTGCCGAGGTTCAAAGTTCCTTGAAAAAAACTGGGTGTGCGACACTTGTCTGGAATCAGCAAAATCCGAAACTGCAAAACTGGTAGAAGTATTGATGCGAGATTTTGGTTTCTCTGAGAAAGACTTACACGTATATTTCTCTGGGCATAGGGGTTACCATGTGCATGTTGAGGAGGAATCTATCAGAGCACTTGATGCTGTTGCAAGAAGGGAAATCGTGGATTATCTTTCTGGGATGGGTCTGGATATTCGCTTTCATGGCGTAGAAGAACGCAATCTTGAGGGTTCGAATGTTTTCATTGGTCCATGCCTGAATGACTTAGGATGGCGTGGGCGAATTGCCAGAGGTGCCTTCAGTTTTCTGCAGGCAGCGGGTCAAGAGGACTTGGCAAATATGGATTTGGACAGGAAAGTCGTAAATGCACTGCTCAAGAAGAAGGAAAAGATCATCGAAAACTGGAAAGAAGGTCATTTGAGTCGAGTTAAAGGTTTGGGATTCGAAACTTGGAGAAAGCTTTTTGAGAGGTCTTCGAGCTTGCAGTCCGTATGTGTGGACACCGTTGTAACGCCGGACGTTCATCGCTTAATAAGGATGGCTGGGACTCTTCATGGGAAAACAGGGTTGAAGAAAGTAGAGTTTCCGATCTCCAAGTTGGAGGAGTTTGATCCATTGAGAGATGCCGTAGCCTTCAAGAGCGGTGCTATGTTTGTTTCCGTGTCAGAAGCACCAAGATTCAGAATGGGCGAAGAAGTGTTTGGGCCTTACAAGGAAGAGACTATCAATTTGCCCACTGCAGCGGCTATGTTTCTCCTTTGTAACAGTGTTGCAAAGGTGGCAGACTAATGTACGATGAGCTATATGAAGCTTGGAAGTCTGAAACAAGCAAGACTGAGCTTCAAAAACTTCCTTCAGACTACTATGGAAAACTTTCTGAATACGTGAAAAAGGTTCGAGAAGAAATGCGTATGCTTGATCCGAGAACAGTCAAGGCGAAGCTTATGCGGGAGGAGTATCAACACGCCAGAATGATGATTAGAGAGCTCATTCAAATTCGATACAGAAAGCTTACCAGTTCTGCCGTTCGGGGCGCAGAGCTTCCCTCCGACTTCTTGACTGAGGAAGAGCAGGCATTATGCAAAGACGTGTCTACTGTTGCAGAAGCCTTCCGGGAATTCGCGCAGAGTCTAGTCAGAGGCCAAAGACCCGCGATTATTCTTGACAAGAGCCCGAAAAGAATAGTGCTGCGTTTTCTAAAGGATGTTCCTGCCATAATAGGGTTAGATATGAAACCTTATGGTCCTTTCAAGCCAGAGGACATTGCATCTTTGCCGGCTGAGAATGCCAAAATTCTTTCAAGACAAGGGCTAGCTGAGAAGGTCGAAATCCCAAGTAACTAGTGTGAATAGATGTCTACTGATGCCTCAGAGCAATATAAGAGGGCATCTTTAGATCCTTGAAGACGGGTTTTCAAGCTTTGGTTCTTGCTTCTTCCAGATTTTGTTCCATAGAATCCGGCTGCCAATTATGATCAATGGATACGACATGATCCATGACATCGAATACAACTGGCCATAATAATCGTGGAAGGTCCAAATGTTGCCACCGTTTATGGAGATCACAAATATCGTCACTATCCTAAGAATGTTGATGAAATACGTTACGATGGCACCCACTACAAAATAGCCTATTCTCTGCTTCCACGGAAAGCCTGTTTTTAGGAACAGTAAGATTGTGATCGCGTATATTGTCAGACTTTCGACTCCTGAGCACGGCCACGCGATTGAAAATGCCCCGGAGTAGTTGTTGTTCCCGTCCCAAGCGATGTAAGTCGGCATGGCCATAGGGCTGCCCAAATACGCAGTGTGGTATCCCATAAGGTTCAGAACGCTTGCAGCCAGGTTTGCTGTGGTTGGGACGATTATTTGAAAAGGGGTAAATCCTCCATAGGGAAAGAGGTTGTCTATGGTATATAGCATGCCGATCGTTCCTAGAAAGATCGTGGTAATCGAGAAATCCTTCAGACTTCTGATGCCATATCCAAGTGCTATTGCCAATGCGAAGGATACGGTCAGAGCAAAGTACTCAGGCGAAAGTAGCATCCAATCTGGGAACTTCTGCGCCACTAATACGCCGTGTTGCGACATAGCCTTTATGAATATCGCGTTGAGACCGTAGAAGTTCGTCAATACCACGTAGATTGTGGGAAGTGTCAGGGCAGCCGCAAACGCTATTGTTCTTATTGATCTTAGCTTGGTGATTTTGGCTTGAAGTTCTTCCCAGCCTAGGATTGCTTCAAGAAAGAAAAGCCAAAGGAAGAAAAAGTAGTAGGTTCTGCCTTTCCAAGTGGCCTCGTATGTTTTAGGGTACTGATAGTACAGAATGGAGAGAGCGATGACAAATGAGATAAAAGTCAAGGAGAACAGAACAAGCGCAACACGTTTTCTTGGGCTCTTTCTGCTTTTTCCTGATTCTAGCGGTGCTTTCTGCATCTGATTGATCTCCCCCTCTTCGCTTGCAACTCTAGTAGCCTTGTTTGGTCTTATTTTATCAATACCAGTGTTTCTGCTAGGCTTTAAGTGATTGGGTTTTTGACCATTTTCCTTTCGCGTGCAGGGTGGCTGCAGATAGCGAAAAGGTATAAGAACGTGTGTGTTTTCTTTATGAAGGCTAGTCGTGATCTCGTTGAATGTCCCCAAAGAAACGAAGACATACTGTCCCAAATGCAAGCAACATCAGACGCATGCGGTTTCGCTTTACAAGGCTGGGAAGCGAAGGGCCTTGGCTAAGGGTGAAAGGCATCACTCGCGTGAGAAGAAGGGATATGGCGGACAGAGATATCCTCTTCAGAGGGAATTTGCCAAGACGACAAAGAAGCAGACTTTGAGACTGAAGTGCAAGGTCTGCGGTTTCATGCGCCATAAAGACGGGATGCGATTAAGAACACTTGCGATTGTGTGATTTGGAGGGAAAATGTTGACAGAGTGGGAAAGACTTATTCCTAGGCCGAGGAGCAACTTCGTTCGTGTTAAGTGTCTCAAGTGTGGCAACGAGCAGGTGGTTTTTGGCAACGCAACGATCAGAGTTAACTGTAATGTCTGCGGAACAGAGCTTGCGGAGCCTTCTGGCGGGAAGGCCAAGATTAAGGGCGAAATCGTTACGATTTTTGAGTAGGGATGAAAGCCATAATGGCCCTTAAGAAACCAGAGTGGCCAGAGAACGGTGATCTGGTAATTGCCACGATCCAGCAGGTCACGGATTTTGGGGCTTATGCCAAATTGGACGAGTATGATAAGCAAGGGCTGCTGCACATTTCTGAGATATCTTCTTCTTGGATTCGAAACATTCGTGATTTTGTGCGGGAAGGTCAAAAGATTGTCTTGAAAGTCTTACGGGTTGACACCGAGAAGAGGCACATTGATCTTTCGCTGAGACGAGTTACGAAGAGAGAAAGAATCGAGAAAATGATGTTCTACAAGAAGGACAGAAAGGCCGATACTCTTCTTCGAGGCATTGCTGAGAAAACCGGGCTTTCGTTGGCAGAGGTTTATGAAAAAGTTGGCGCGCCTGTTGAAAAGGAGTATGGTTTGTACGAGGGTTTTGAAAAGGTCGCTAGAGAAGGCGCAGAAGTGTTGACCAAACTGGGCGTGCCTGAGAACATCGCTAAGGCTTTCGTTGAGATTTCGCAGGAAAGAATCAAGTTGCCCTTGGTCAGAGTGAAGGGCACACTTGAGCTCAGCTGCATAAAGCCGAACGGAGTAAAAATCATCAAAGACGCGTTTCTAAACGCTGGGATAGCAGAGAAGACGCCTGGTGCAAAATTCCGTTTCTATGTTATTGCAGCACCAAAATACGCGGTTGAGGTTATGGCTGAGAATTATAAGAGCGCTGAAGACGTTATGCAGAAGCTTACAGACGACATTGTCTCAAATGTTGAGAAGGCGGGCGGTCAAGGCGTTTTTCGAAGGGAAAAGTGATGGTTTGGCTTCTGAGAGTTTGCGAGAAATGTGGTGAATACACTCTAAGGAAGGATTTGTGTCCACACTGCGGCGCGTCGGTTCATATTCCGCATCCCCCGAGGTTCTCCCCTGACGACAAATACGCGAAATATAGGATGGCTATGAGAAGGGAGAGTTCAGCAGATTGAAGGAGACTTTCATAAAAGAGATAACAAAAGTCGAACTGAACAATCCCATCTTGATTGAGGGTTTTCCGGGTTTAGGTCTCGTCGGCAAGATTGCCACGCGTTTTCTTATAAAACAGCTGAAAGCTGAGCGGTTTGCCTATCTGTATTCGCCGCATTTTCCTTACGTCGTAATGGTCAACAAGAAGGGCAGCGTGAGGCTTTACAGCGGGAAGTTCTGTTTCTGGAAAGACAAGAGTGGCAAGAATGATCTGATCCTGTTTACAGGAGACAGTCAAGCGCAAACGATCGAAGGACAGTATGAGATTTCTGATCGGCTACTTGACTTTGCCAAGCAGTACAATGCGAAGGTAATTGTCACGATAGGCGGCTACAGAATGGAAGCCAAGGAAAAGCCGAAAGTTCTGACTGCAGCCACAAACTCTGATCTCCTAGATAGGGCTTTGCAGGCTGGAGCAATCGTGAGCCCGATGGGAAGCCCTATTGTTGGCACTGCTGGCTTGATCTTGGGTTTGTCCCGATTCAAGAAAGTTGACGCACTTTGCCTGTTGGGCGAGACGCGAGGATATTTGCCCGATCCTAAAGCTGCGCAGAGTGTTCTAGAAGTGCTGCAGAAGATGTTCAAACTTGATGTTGATCTTGGCGCCTTGGAAGAGGAAATCACCAAAGCGGACAAGATGGTTACACGCCTTCAGAAGATTGAGGAAAAGAGGGTTTTGCAGTCTGAGGAAATAAGGAAAGAAGAGGACAAGAAAACGACCTATATCTCGTAAGAAGCTCTAGGTGCCCAGTTCTTTTTTGAGTATTTCTACGATTTTCTCTGCGGCTTTTCCGTTTCCGTATGGAGATTTGCTGGGCAATACCGCTTGGTTCTCTAGAGTCGCGTTCATAGCTTTCAAGATGCTTTGCTTTTCTGTGCCTACGAGCTTCGCGAATCCTGCTTGAACGGCTTCGGGTCTTTCTGTTGAAAGGCGAATGACTAGAACGGGTTTTCTTATGTTTGGCGATGTGGCTTCTTCCTGTATTCCTCCCGAGTCTGTCAATATCATCCGGCAGTTTTTCATGAGTACCAGGAAGTCCAAGTAGCCTATGGGAGGCAGGATTTGGATGTTTTTGCATTTTCTCACTTTCGAATAGATCTTGTTCTGTCGTAGTCTCTTCTTCGTTCGCGGGTGCATGGGGCAGACTACTGGAATCGGTGCTTCCTTGAAGGCTTCAATGAAATTCTTTAGAACTCTGAGGTCGTCAACATTTTCTGCTCTGTGAGCCGTGGCTAGGGCGAACTCTTTGAAGCGAATGGTTTTCATTATCGCCGATTTTTCCTCGGCTATTGGCAGATGTTGGGCCACGGCGTCTATCACGGTGTTCCCTGTTACGCAGATTTTTCCCCAGACATTCTCTTTCTTCAGGTTGGTTTCTGCTGTTTTTGTCGGTGCGAACAAGTACGTAGAAATGTGATCCGTCAGGCGTCTGTTGTGTTCCTCTGGCATGCGCAGGTCAAAGCTTCTCAGTCCCGCCTCAACGTGGCCAACGGGTGTACCAAGTTTGACTGTTGCTAGGGCTGTTGCTAGGACGCCGTTTGTGTCTCCTTCAACTAGTACAGCTGCTGGCTTGGTTTCCTTCACGAGCTGTTCCATGCGGGTCATTATGCGTGCAGTCTGTATTCCTTGCGAGTAGGCTTTTAGTCTGAAGCTATGGTTAGGCGCTGGGAGTTCAAGGTCTTCGATGAACTGTTGGGACATGTTATAGTCATAATGCTGCCCGCAGTGGACGAAGGTGTAGGAAATCCGGCTCTTTTTGAGCGCTCTCACAACTGGGGCCATTTTTATGATTTCGGGGCGTGTGCCGACGACGACCATGACGGTTTTCATCGAGTTTTCACTTGTGCCATTCGAATATTGATCATCACTTGTTTTAATATTTCCTACTATGTGAATCCTATTCTTGGAGTTTGATCTCGAATATTCCTAGACAGTTCTGACTTCAAATCGATTATGTGGATAGTAATCGCTGGTTTGCTTAGCGCTTGTGACACACACATCGTATTATCGTTCTTGTTCGTCTTAAATCAAAAAGACTTGAAGTTGGAGATGAATGTAATGCGTTTGCTCCAGAATAGGGCAGCATTGAGCACCGTGGTGACGACGCTTATCATACTGGTCGTTTCAGTTCTGTTGGCGACGGTTGTGACGTTCTATGCGATCAACGTGACGACTACTAGGGTTCAAGAAGAGTCTTTGCACTTGACCAAGCTGCATATTTGGTACAACACTACTGGTTCATGGGCGCAAGCGGCCATAGTTGTCCTGAACACAGGCGGTAAAGACGTTGTGTTGGACAAGATTTCAGTGCGGGGTCAAGACTGCCAGTGGGCGGACATATACTACTGGAGGACTGACTCAGTCACCGTTTCCAATGATCTAAACGTGACTGCGGACAGATTGACCGGTGCAAGCGCTTCGATTCTCGTGCAAAACGTTTCTCGTGCATTCGCTCAGGCGGACAATGATCTGACTTTGAAATCTGGTTGGACGATCGTGATCTACATCATGGACCCTGATAGCATTGCCTTGAACGACGTTGGGATAACCTGTAGCTTGACCGCGTTCACATCGAACGCGCAGTACGCCAAGGAAGTCAACATCGAGGCTGCTCAATAGCCGTCATGTTTTCTTTTTACGTCTTTTTCAAGTAGCCCTCTCTAGGTTCGTAGATCGTTCCTTCGCGCAGTAGTTGTCCGATGAAGCGTTCTGCTTCTGATCTTGTAATATTATATTTTGTCTCCAACTCGCTTGTGAGGACTCCTTTCTCAACGATTCCAGTGTCCTTTTCAAGCGTCATCAGCGTTGAGAGTATTATTTGCATCCTGTCTCTCATGCTTTTGGGTTTCCCAGTCATGATGATGTCTATGTCCATTTTGTATGAGGACAAATCTATTCCCACTTCTTCGAGAGACTTCTTCATGATGGCAACTGCCGCTTCGGCGTCTTCAGCTGTCACTTCTTTTCTGAGGGCGCATCGTGTTCTAGCTTCTGATACGCGCACTAGGGATTCAAGTTGCCGTGCTGTTATCGCAACTGGAGAGCCTTCTGTTTCACTTGCTGCGCGCATTGCCAAATAGAAGTCGTTGAGGCGTTGCAGGGCTTCCTGAGTTAGGACTGGTTTGATTCCTTTTGCGTAGCTTATGTACTTTCGAAGAATATCAATCGAGATAGGCGGTTCTACGGGGCTCAAGCCTTTTCTGTGAATTTCGAGAATGTGCTGCGACATTTTGCTGTCCGTTTCCTTGTTCGGCACGTCTCTCAAAACGAAAATCAGGTCGAATCTTGAAAGTATCGTGACGGGCAGCGAGATGTTTTCAGCCACGGTCCGGTGCGGTTCATACCTGCCTAGCGAAGGGTTGGCTGCTGCAAGTATGGCGGTTCTCGCGTTCAGCGTTGCTACTATGCCGCCTTTTGCAACTGAAACGGTGTGTTGCTCCATGGCTTCATGGATGGCGACTCGGTCTTCCGGGCGCATTTTGTCCATTTCGTCGATGCATGCAATTCCTTTGTCTGCTAGTACGAGGGCTCCTGCTTCGAGGCTCATTCCGCCTCCTTTTTCTCGAATGACTGCCGCTGTCAAGCCCGCTGCCGTCGTACCTCTTCCGGAGGTGTACAATCCCCGTGGGGCGATTCTTGCTACGTATTGCAGGAGTTGGGATTTTGCGGTTCCGGGGTCTCCTACCAAGAGGGCGTTCATTTCTCCTCTTATCGTTATGTCGGGGAGGACTTTTGACACGCCGCCGAAGAGGAGGTACATTATTGATTCTTTTATGTGGTCGTATCCATAGATTGACGGCGCTATGGATGATATGATTTTTCTGTGTATCCATGGGTCTTTTGAGAGTTCGAGGATCTTCTCTTCTTCGTCTGGCGTGATCAGAGCCATTTCTGGCTCCTTTCCCAAGACTTCAATCGAGTTGGCGTCCACATGCAAGAGAAATGCGCGGAGTTTTCCGAGGCCTCGATAAGTCGGGGCGATTGCGCGAACGGTTCCAACTATTGAGATGTGGTCGCCTGGTCTTGCCAGATCGACGATTTCGGCTCCTACGAGTTTCGCGCTTAAGGTTCTCGGAAGCTGCCCCGGCGGTAAGTCTTCGGGTCTTTCTTGTAATCGAAGGTCTTGGGAGTCTATGAATGCTGAGTCTTCTTGGATGAAGTCGAAGGGGCCTTTTGCCATGCATGAAGGGTTTTTGCAGGCGAATGGTGCTTTGACGAATTGGCCTGTCTGGTTTACGACTGTCTGTTCACCGCATCTTCTGCATTTGAAGGCTGCCTGTAGAACCAGCGGGCGGACTGGTGTTGAGCGGACGACGATGCCATCGACCATTACCAGCTTGCTGATGTTTTCTGAGCCGAGTTTCCTCAGTTGAGTGGGTTCCAGAAGGCGCACAATCCTAGCTTTCAGGGCGTCTGCTTCGAGTTTCTCTGCGTATTCAGGGTCTTCTATCCGTAGCTGTGAATAGGCCGCGTTGTCAGCGTGTTTTAGGTACTCTTCAGGCTTTTGTAGGAGTTCTTCGGCCAATCTTTGGTCAAAAGTTAGCAGGTCTTCAAAATCGATTATCAGTGAGGTTCTGTCTGCTACGGCCATTTGTGAGATTCTTTGGCGGTACTTTTCCGTTTTGAGGAATTCTTGGAATTGTTCTTGAGGATCTATGGTTTCCAGTTCTTCGGTCATTCTTTAGCCCCCTCAATGTCTGATATTTGCGTTTTCCAGTTGTTGATAATTCTGTAAAGGTGTTCATGGAGAAGCCTCTCCTCATGGGTCAGGTTCTTCAATATGTGTTCTGTCTTGGTTGACGTTGACGCGATCGAGATGATCTTTTTCATTCTTGAGTTTATGATGTCTTGTGTCAGCTGTTTGGCCCTTTCGTATTCGCGCATTTTCTCGGGAGACTGGGCGGCGTCTTGTTTGAGTTGGACGAGGCATCTACGGAGTTTGGGATAGAAATCGTCTGGAAGTTTGGACATTTGTCCAGACGTCTGGACGCATTCTGTCCATTGAATCTTGTTGAGTCTAGCCGTTCCCAAGGTTTCGTCCTCGCGAAAGTGCGCAATTCCAGCTTTTCCGAGTTCGAGCGCCACCCAATAACGTGTTTCATACTCATTCCCTTCCTCGAAAGGCCCTATTGTTAGTCCTGCAAGCTTTATTTCAGGACAATTTCTATTTGCTATGATAGTTACTGGCGAGTTCTCAAAACTGAAATCTAGACTCTTAATTGCTGTTTGGACCTTTGTCAGCATGCTCTCCTCTGCCTCTTCGTGCTCTCTAAGCTAGCGCGCAGGGGATATAAAAAGTGTCGTCGAGAAAATCTTAGACTATTTTAGAGGATTTTTCGGTGTGGACAGTAATCGAGGAGCGATTCTAGCCAGCGGAAGCTTGGTCTTGCATGAGACTTTCTGATTGCATTGGAGGTAAGGCTTAAAAGCTAGCGAAAATTTCTGTGATTTTGCTTTACATACGTAAAGGTGAAAGATATGTCGGAACAGAAAACCAGTCTCTTTGAAGAATCATTGAAGCCATTGAAGAAGGCGGCGGCAATACTGAAGCTGGAACCTGATGTCATTGACGTTCTGAGCAGCCATGAACGAGTACTGATTGTGTCAATCCCGGTGAAGATGGACAATGGAAAGATCAAGGTCTTCACGGGCTATCGTGCACAGCATAACACTGCGAGAGGCCCAGCAAAAGGCGGAATTCGTTATCATCTAGGCGTGTGCTTGGACGAGGTTAAATCGCTGTCATATTGGATGAGCATCAAGAACGGTGTTGTAGGCATTCCTTATGGCGGTGGCAAAGGCGGGATCACCTGCAATCCGAAGGAAATGTCTGCCGGTGAGCTTGAACGATTGACGAGAGGCTATGCGGCACAGATAGCACGGTTCATCGGCGTGGATAAGGACATACCTGCGCCAGACGTGAACACTACTGCGCAGATCATGGGATGGATTGCTGACGAATACTACAAAGTGACAGGCGAGATCACACCGGGCGTCATCACTTCGAAAGCTCTAAGCATTGGAGGCTCAAGAGGGCGAGGTGCCGCAACTGGTCGCGGCGGTTTCTTCGTAGCAGTGGAAGCTGCTAAAGTCTTGAAAATGCCTCTCAAAGGTGTCCGTGTCTCGATTCAAGGATGGGGCAATGCTGCTCAGCCAATAGCTCGAGATCTGTATGAGCAAGGCTGCAAGATTGTTGCGGTGAGCGATTCAACTTCTGGCGTCTACAACCCTGATGGATTGGATGTCAAGGCTCTCATAGCCTACAAGGAAAAGACGAAGAGCGTCAAGGGATTCCCAGGGGCGAAGCCGATTAGCACGGTAGATCCGATTACGGTGGATTGTGACGTACTTATTCCTGCGGCGTTGGAAACTCAGATCACGGACAAGAATGCTGACAAAGTGAAGGCAAAGCTCGTAGTCGAATTGGCGAATGGGCCGACGACTCCTGAAGCGGACAGAATACTGCACGAAAGGGGAATCTTTGTGGCACCTGACGTTTTGGCTAACGCGGGCGGGGTGACAGTGAGCTATTTCGAATGGGTTCAGAACCGCATGGGCTACTACTGGAGCGAGGAAGAAGTCGATGAAAAACTCAAGCGTGTAATGGGCGAAGCTTTCAAAGATGTTTACGCGAACTACACGAAGTACAAGGTTGACATGCGAACAGCTGCTTACGTGACTGCAGTCCAGAAGATAGTAGATGCAATGCGTGCCCTAGGCCGCATTTAAAACCCTACTTTCTCTTTTTTCGTTCGCGTTTGAACTAGGTTTTGCTGTTGGGTTTTCGTACTGTAAGCATTTATTAGCAGTTCTGTCTATCAAATTGTGAAGGAGGCCTACTGGGGTTGAGCTTTGAGATGTGGGCTGAGAAGTATCGTCCCAAGTCATTAGTTGATATTGTCGATCAGAAGGAGATAGTTGAGCGTCTGAAGAGCTTTGTCAAGTCTCGAAATGTTCCTCACTGTATCTTCGCTGGTCCGCCTGGTACTGGGAAAACTACGGCTGCGGTTTGTCTTGCGAGGGATCTTTACGGTCAGGTTTACAGGGAGCATGTTCTGGAGCTTAACGCGAGCGATGAGAGGGGGATTGATGTTGTTCGGGAGACCGTGAAGACCTTTGCGAGGTCGAAGTCGGTTGGTGAGATTCCTTTTAGGATTATGATTTTGGATGAGGCTGATAACATGACTTCTGATGCGCAGCAGGCTTTGAGGAGGACGATGGAGCGTTTTACGGAGACTTGCAGGTTTGTTATGTGTGCGAATTACAGTGGGAAGATCATAGAGCCCATTCAGTCTAGGTGTGCGCCTTTCCGCTTCTCCTATTTGCCTAGGGAGGAGCATGATCGTTGTCTGAAGCAGATGGCCGAGAGGGAAAAGGTGAAGTTGTCTGATGAGGGGTTGGAGGCGATTTTTGAGGTTTGCGGCGGGGACTTGAGGAGGGCGATAAACACTCTTCAGGCGGCAGCGTCTCTCAGCAAGCCTATTGATGCAAAGGTTGTGTACTCGATAACCGGGAAGGCCAGTCCTGCGGACGTGCAGAAGATGCTGAAGACAGCTATTAGCGGCGATTTTCTTGAAGCTCGCAAGCAGTTGCGGGACATGATCCAGAAATATGGAGTGGCTGGAAGCGACATAATCCGCCAGATTCACACGGAGATTTTCAGGGCGGAGATTCCTGAAGTGTGGAAGGTGAAGCTGGCTGACGTCGTGGGCGAAATAGATTTCAGGCTTGTTGAAGGTTCGGATGAAGAAGTTCAGTTGAGCGCATTGTTAGCGAGGCTCGTTGAGGCAGGTTGCGACATTAAGAAAGCATAGCTAGGTGTAGTCTTGTGTACGCTGCTTGGACGGTGAAGCATAAACCGCAAACCCTAGCTGAAATTGTCGGAAACAAGGAAGCAATCGAGCAGCTTATCAACTGGGTCAAGTCCTGGGAAACGGGCGTTCCCAAGAAGAAGGCTGCCTTTATCTATGGACCGCCTGGCATTGGGAAAACTGTTGTTGTTGAGACTTTGGCTCATGATTTTCATATGGAGTTTGTGGAGAAGAACGCGAGTGATTATCGCACGGAGGACGCCGTGAACCGTTTCGCGGGTCTGGCGTCTCAGTATGGTTCTCTGTTCGGTGGAAGAAGGATTGTTTTGCTGGACGAGCTTGACGGGTTGACTGGAACGGCCGACAAGGGAGGAGTTAAAGCAACAACTGACATCGTAAAGAATGCGCAATCACCGATAGTGCTGATTTCCAACATCGCCTATGATCCGCGTTTCACGAATCTTCGCGGCTACTGTCTTCTGATAGAGTTCAAGAAGCCAGCTGCCAGTGAAGTGATGAAGCATCTGGTGCGAATTTGTCGGAGTGAAGGAATAGCAGCTGAAGAAGGCGCCTTGAAGTTCATTGCCCAACGCTCCGAGGGAGATGTCCGTTCCGCTGTAAACGATCTTCAGGCTTTGGCTCAGGGCAAGAAAACTCTGAATTACGCCGATGTTTCTTGGCTTGGCTACCGTGACAGGCAGGAATCAATCTTTAACGTTCTGAGAATGATTATCTATGGGAAGTCGTGCACGAGCGCTAAGCAAGCGGTGAACATGGCTGATGTTGACATTGACATGCTCTTTGAATGGATATATGAGAACGTTCCCGCCCACTTGACTGATCCTCATGATTTGGCGATGGCCATGGATGCTTTGTCAAAGGCTGATGTGTATCGTGGCAGGATCCGCGCCGCGCAGGATTGGAGTTTCACCCGTTACGTTATTGATTACATGACTGCGGGCGTGGCTATGGCAAGACAGAAGTCTAGGGCTCAGGGTTGGATACCCTTCAGGTTTCCCACCCGCATACAGATGCTGTCAAGATCCAAGGTTGACCGTGCGATGCAGTTAAGCATAGGCAGAAAGATTAAGCGCAGATGCCACATCTCAGCCGTGAGGGCTTCGAAACAGGTCTTGCCATATCTGCGGATAATTTTCAAGAATAACGTGGAAATGGCTGCTGGGTTGGCTAGATGGCTTGATTTGGACGAAGAAATGGTTGGGTATATTGTCGGAAGTGAAGAAAAGGCTGGCGAGATAGCTAAATTGCTGAGTTAGAGGATGATCTCTTGTTCAGTGAATCTTGCTTCCTTCAACTATGTCCTTTTCGGGCTGCAGTAATATAACATTGCCTTTGTTGTCTTCAGCAGCAAAAATCATGCACTGTGATTCGACGCCCATCATTTTTCGCCGCTGCAGGTTCAGGATGAAAGCGGCCTTTTTGCCCACAAGTTCCTCTGGCTTGTAGTATTGCAGAAGTCCTGCAACAGCCTGCCTTTTCTCTGTGCCGAAGTCAACAATCATTTTTATGAGGTTTCGTGAACCTGGGATCTGGCCTGCTTCAACTATCTTTCCGATGCGCAAATCCAGTTTTTGGAACTCTTCAAAGGAGATTTCCATTTTGGCAATTCACCTTTTCAGATTTTCAAGTGTGCACAACTATTAAGTTTTGTGTGCTTTCCTTTTGTTCCTTATTTTTTCGACGGTTTTCGCGACGTTTTGGTAGCCTCCGACGGCTTTTGCGTGTGTTATTTCGAAGGCTTCCTTCGAAGTCAGCATGTACAGTTCTTCGCCTGTGGCTTTTCTTGAGAGATAGCCTGCTGCGTTCAGGGTTTCGCCGTTCAATCGTGAGTCTGCGAAGTCTGCTAGGTTGCAGATGAGGGCTTCGATGGTGTGCGGTCTGATTGGTCCGTATTCTCCGTGATGGGATGAGACGATGTGTACTAGTTCCAATGGGAAGTTTCTTCGTGCAAGTTCTGATGTTGCGAGTGATAGATGGTCTAGATATTCGGCTAGATCTGTTGATCTGAAGCTTCCGTCTTTGTTCTGAGCGTAGGCTAGGGTTTTGAAGACGTCGTGTAGTAGAACGCCGGCTATGACAAAGTCGCGGTTTGCTTTTCCATGGTAGATTTTTTCCACGGAATTGCACATGGCTAGCGCCAAGTTTGCTGTGGAGACCACGTGCTCGAGGTAGCCGCCTTTGTAGCAATGGTGATGTGACAATCCTGCTGGTGATATGTCGAAACTTAGGCCTGAATATTTCTTGCCTTCGATTTCGAACACAGGGTTTTCCAGTAGGTCGATGACTTTTCGGCGAAGATTCTTGTCAACTATCCTATTAGCCAGAGCTTTGAGTTTTGGGTTGAGCAATTCTAGTCTCACTTGCTCTTTGTACTGGGCGCTGAGGCGATATTGATTTTTCGTTTCTTTTCGGTGGCGATTTCGTGGGCCTTGCGGATCGGTTCGGGGATGCGATTGTTGCGGGTGCAGTTTTTGACGATTTTGATGGCTGTTTCTAGAGATACTTTGTGACCAACGCTGACATAGATGGGTTTGGCTCCGGATTTCGTGGTGACCTCTGCACCGACAATCTCGCCCTGATGCTTTAGATAGGCGACGCCTTCTTTCGTTTTGCTGTAGTCAGCTTTGCCAAATAGTCTGCTCTTTGCTACGCCTATAGTAGGTTTGTCTACTACGAGCCCCAAGTGACTCGCAAATCCACAGTGATAGGGGTGGGCGAAACCTTGTCCATCAACAAGGAAGAGGTCTGGATTGGTCTGCAGTTTTCTGATGCACAAGACCGCGGGCGCGGTTTCTCTGAAAGACAATAACGTTGGGATATATGGAAAGTGGGTCTTGCAGGTTGCGATGCATGACTCCACAAGGTTAAGCGTTTCGTATTCTAGAACCGCGACGGCGCCAATGGACAGGTTCCCAACATAGGCCAAGTCGACTCCGGCGACGAGCCGAACTTTTTTTGGTAATTTGTCTTTGGGGACGATGCGTTTTGACAGTTGGAGTTGTGTTTGATGAGCTTTTTTGATTGAGAATGCCTGTTTTCTGCTCTCAGTTTTCATGTTATGCTGCTCAAGAGGCGAATTCTCAGCCTTTCTTTCTTCGCCTTTCAAATCGTTCAAGATGTTTCTCGAGCATGTTTCTTCGGACTTCTTGGGTGATGTCGCCTCGGGTGATTTCGATGATCTTTCTGGCGACGTCGCATTTTCTTCTGAGTCCTGGGATCAGCATGTAGGCTTCGTCCAGTGCGGTGAGTTCGATGTAGATTTCGTCCATTGTTTGGAGGCATTGTTCTCCTTTTTTGACGTCTCCGTTTCGTAGGGCGTCTAGTGCCAAGCGTCTGCATTCTCCTATGACGTCGGCTAGACCTAGCACGTAATCTATGGAGGGTACGTTGATTTCTTTTGGAGTTATGAACTTTGACTCTTCAACTAGTCTTAGGAATATGTTTGCTTCTGAATATTCTTGGAGTGCGGCGCTGAAGGAGCCGCTGTAGATGATTTCCTGATAAGTGGTTGCGGTGTTGTTGGTTTTTGAAATGAGTTCTCGGGCTTTATCGATGAGTTTTCGGGCTTCGCGTGGCCTTTTCTGATGTATGAGCAGGATGGCTTGCTTGGAATTGCTTGTTATCTTTCTTACGTCTCTTTGGGTTTTTTCTCGCACTTTTTCTTTTTGTGTCAGTTCTTCTTTTATTTCGGTTAGAATGCGTCTCAAAGAGTCCATCTGATCGGCACCTGGTCTGCTCTGCAATATATAGAACTTGAACTATTTATCTTGCCTTTCTTGGAAATAGAAGAAAGGGGTGGTTTGGTTTCTGTTTCGGAACGGTTGTTCTTCTAGTCTTTTTCTGTTGGCACCACTGGCTCTCTGTATTTCTCTACAAGAAGCTCTGAGGATTTGCCGATTTTGAAGCTGACTTTCACGAATATGGAGTCTGCTCCTTTGAACGGGAACATGCTGTCTTCTGCCAAGTCTTTGGGGAGGTAGATCAGGTATTTGCCGTCTTTTCTTCTGAACAATCGTCCTCTTCCGTCGCTAACCATTTTCTATGCGCACCTCAATTTAATTTTTGGTCTAAGACTAGGGAGAATGGTTCTAAAATGCATAAAAGCTTTGTTCTCATTTAATTCAGAAAACGCCTCAAAGCAAAACGTGAAAAGGTTAAATCGCGTATCGTTTGCAAGTATTCTAGCCGTTGCCAAATCTAATAGATTCTCGTAGTCTGCTGAGCAGTACAACTCGGCTTTCTAATGATTCGTTAATGAAATTGTAACCAGTTCTGGTTGCCAAGCTTGTTGCAAATTCTCTTATATCTTTGTGGCTGGGCATTTGTTCAAATTGCAGGCGGAGTCTGGAGAATCCTACGTGCATGTAGGCTTTGGGCTCAACGTGGGTCGGGTTGGCCTTCTCAACCAGTTTAGCGTAGCCTTCTATGTTTTTCATGTTCAAGTCTCTGGTGAGGGTCATCCTGAGCACTGTTGGGCACTTGAAGCTTGGCAGGAGCGCTAGGGTTTCGTTTAGTTTTTCCCAGGCTTGCGGTGTTTGGGGGCGGCAGGTTCTGATGAAGGTTTGTTTGTCGGGGGCGCATGTGGAGACGTAGAGTTGTGTTGGTTCTTCGTTCAGTTTTCCTAGAGAGTCTGGCATGGTTCCGTTGGTTACGAGGAATGTTGTGAATCCTTTTCTGTGGTATTCGTGGATTAAGCCTTGCAGATGTTCGTAAAGTGTTGGTTCCCCGGTGAGGCTTATGGCCACGTGTCTTGGGTTTAGGGCTTCTCTGAATTTCCGTTTGTCCGATTTCGGGTTGGCTTTGTATCCGCTGAGGATCCTGAGCTGTTCTTTGATGCTTGCTTCGACGATTTCCTCTGGTTGATCCCATTTTGGGAGTTTCATTTCGTCCCAGGTGGTTTGGATGTCGCCGCTTTGGGCTCTCCAGCAGAACAGGCACTGTTGTGTGCAGTAGAAGAGTGCTGGTGTCATTTGGATGCATTGGTGTGTTTTGATTCCGTAGAATTTTTGTTTGTAGCATGGCCTGTTTTTGGTGAGGGTTTCGTGGAGCCATCTGCATTTTTTGACGGCTGAATGGTGCCCTACGATGTGGTATTTCTGTTTCTTGAGCATTTGCACGAGCGAGTCTGGTACTGAAGCTTCCATGGCGAATCACTTTTTAGCCATTCAGGCTCTGATGCCTAAGAAAAAACTGAGGATGGTTTATAAACAGTTCATTGTTTGAAGCAGTATTCGATCTCTTGAAACTCGGAGCTGAGTTTTCGTACGTCCTTCTTTATGTTATCTGGGTTCTCATTGTCGATTATTGTTCTTTTTATCAGTTCGGCTGTTTTGAGCATTTCTTTCTCTTTCATTCCGCGTCTTGTGGCTTCGCAGGTGCCGAGTCTGACGACGCAGTCGGCAATTATGTTTGCGCGTTGGAGTTTTTCTCCCGTGGCTCTGCCCTCCGCTGGGTCTCCGTAGTACATGATCACTTGGTGTGACTGCGTGAAGCCCAGATGTTCGCATATGATCGGAAGGCCGTAGTCGTGCAGGGCTTTGGCGAGCGCTTTTGAGTTGCGGATTATTTGTTTGGCGTAGGCTTTTCCGAATTCTTTCATTTCGGCCAATGCTAGGGTCAGCGCGGCTATGCGGTTCCAGTGTGCATTGTCAACAAAGGCTGGGAACACTTTCTCCTTTAGCAGTTCTCCGTGTTCTTTGTCTGCAAGGATTATGCCTCCTTGAGGGCCGAAGAAAGACTTGTGTGTCGAGCCGAACAGCGCATAAGCTCCTTCTCTCAGGGGGTCTTGAAACTCTTCTCCAGCTATCAAACCCATGACGTGTGAACCGTCGAAGCCGACGAATGCGCCGTTTTCGCGGGCGATCTTGGCCAGCTCCTTGACAGGATGCGGAAAGATGATTAGGCTTGCGCCGAAGAGCACGATTTTGGGTTTGACGCGTTCCATCTTTTCTTTTGCTTCTTCAGTTTTAATGTTCCAGTCACGTTTTGAAAACGGAAATGGTTCTGCTTTGAGCTTGAAGAGTCCTGCTAGTCCTTCTTTCCACATTCCTGGGTATCCGCCGTCGTCGGCTGAGATGCACATGAACTGGTCGCCGGGCTTTGAGAAGTTGGCAATGACTATTAGGTCGGCAATGTGTCCAGAAAGCGGTCTTAGGTCTGCGGTTTCTGCTTTGAAGACGTCTCTTGCAAGCTTTTCGCCGGTTTGTTCGATTTCATCAGTGAAGTGCGTTCCCATGTAGTAGCGGTCTCTCGACGTGTAGCGGTGCGTGAGTTCAGAGGACAGAAGTGCTCTTGCGGCTGGGCTCATGACGTTTTCGGAAGGGATTAGATTTAGGCATTCTTTTCCGCGCCATTGTTCATGCTCTTTGACTAGGTTCAGGATTTCATTGATCATAGTTTTGCCTCAGAGTCTAACGAATACTATTTTTTTCTTTCTTAATTTGCTTTCTTAAGCTCTAAGAGAGGGCTCTCCAGCTAGAGTGTGATGCGTTTCATTTGTGGTTTTTGAGTAAAGTCGGTCTCTGGTGATTTTGGAATAGGCGCCAAGCGAATATGAAGAAAGTGATCGAGATCGGCTCTGCTTGGACTGGCGTGTTAGCCTTAACATCACTGCAACGGAGATGTCATGTGTGACTCTCGTTCTTGTCTGTGTGAATTGCAGAAGAATCATATATGGAATAATACTTTGCGTTCATGTTGAATACGAGTTCGTACTACTACATGAAAGAGCGTTACAGGAAGCCCAGGATAAAATGAGGAAGGCACGTCGCGCTGGTCTAGGTTTGGAGTTGAATCCTATGCGCCGACATTACTGCATTGAGCCAGTCAAAATGCAGAAGCATCTGTTGTTCAATTGGCTCAATTTTCTCTTTTTCAGGGAAAGAGGCTATGAAAGGGGCTTCTCGATTGAGAGCGGTCCGCTTGCGGTAGCCATGTTCATGGTTATCCCTTACGTCATGTTTTCGGAGGTGTATTTCTGGAGACAGAGAAGATTTTTTGTCATGTTCGGGCAGCGAATTGCTGGGCTCATTGCGCTGGAGGAGAGAGCTGAAACGCTTTACGTGAGTAATCTGGCTGTTTCTCCTTTGTTCAGGAGAGCCGGAGTCGCCACGTACATTTTGAGCTGTTTGGCACTATGGGCTCAGAGTCTTGGAAAGAGGGCGCTTGAGCTGTCAGTTAACAAGGCTAACGTGCCTGCAATCAGGTTGTATTTTAGATGTGATTTCAGGCGGAAAGTGGAGAAGACGCGCACTCACATTTTGAGAAGAGAAATAAGCGCCTGTGGGAGATCCAGTGAACGATAGAATCAGCTACAGCAAAACAGGCAGTTGTCGCAGTCTTCACGGGCTCACGCGTTAGGAAATGTAGTGCGCTGGTTCTTGGGAATCTTGTGCAGGTTATTTTGTAACGCCAAAAATGCTTTTCGGGACGAATATTCCGTGTTCATCACATACGAGTATTTCTTCGTTCTCCGTTTTTTTCACTTTCATTTTTGCTAGACACTTCGGACACATATTGGGATCGGGCATTGATTCACCTCCTCTTCTATGCCGTGTTATTTCAAGTTGTATTTATTAGTATAAGGAATTCCTTCTTGCATGGCTGGGGAACCGAAGGTTTGTTGTTGGTGTCCTGCCGTGCGACAGTCGAAAATGGCATGCGATCTGATTCAGATGCCTTTGTTCGGCGTAGTGTTAGTTTTGGGTCTCTGGAGGGGTCTTTCTTATGGGTAGCTCGGTTTCCAGATATTTCTGATTCGACAGTCTCTTGACTGCTAGGGATTTTTCTAAGCCTTTTTTGGTTTGTTTTTCGCATATGTCGATTTCTCCCTCAAAGATGTCTAGTATTGCTTGGACTTCTTGTTGTGGATGCATGTGCGGGTTCATCACGGCCAGAGTCGTGAATCCTCTTGATCGCAATTCTGGTAGGAGAGCGGTGAGCCATCTCCTGGTCGAGACTGCATGATGCTGTAACAGCACGTCGGATATTATCTCCAAGCAGGCTCTTCGGGGTCGTCTCGGTAGGCTGTCCAGTTTGCGGAAGGCTGATTCCAGAGCGATGTTTATGTCGTTCAGGTTCCCTATGCCTCCCAATTTGAAAACTCTAGGGCCATCCTCTATGATTTCATCGGCTCGAGGATTGCAGATGAAAAGATAAAGGCTGGTCATGAATTCTTCCGCAAGATGTCTCGTTGCTCTTGCGTCAACGCTTACATAGAAGGTTACGTCGCCCTCTTTCGCTCCTGTTTCGAGGAACTGTCGGGTCAGCAGTTCTCTCTCATCGCATGATGGGGCAGTTAGTATGACCGCGTAGTCTTCTGGTATTCCGCCCAGCAGTATGAGATCGAGTTCGCGGTATCCGGTGGGGGTACGATGTGGGATAATGGCCTCTGAAATGTTGACTGTGAGAGGCTCGGATTCACAGAGCACTTGGTGACCTGTTTCATCGACGCAGAGTATTTTGGGTCTTATTTCAAAGGTGCCTTTGTCATATGATCTGAGTTCAATCTTGAATGCTTCGCTGTTCAATGGGTCTAGTCTTTTTCCTTTCATGTTCAGGCTGCTGTTCTCTTGCGAAAAAGAGTCGCTTTCGCCATGCAGTTGGAAGCCTTCAGGTATGAGGTTTTGCACCATGCCGAGAAAGGCTGGGGCTTTCCCAAGGTTGGCTACGTGAAGTTCTATGCAGAAATCCTCTGCAGCCAAAACTTCCTTCTTGGAGGGAAACAAGTGGGCTCGAATCAACTCGCGCTCGAATTTCTGTAGACCAACGGGTTCCTCGACTGTTGGGCCAGGAGCGGGAATTGCTGTGGTGGTGGAAGCCTCTCCTGGTGCTTTGAGCAGCCCTCTGAGGGCTAGTGCGAATTTGCTTTTTTCTTTCACTCGTTTGATGATTTTGATGACGTCGTCTCTTCTGCCAACGTAATGGGCTGATTCGTAGAGTTTGGCCGATTGTTTCAGGCACTTTTCTGCGAGCAAAAGCATTTCGGTTTTGCTTAACAAGTCAATTGCCAATTCTGCGTCTGTGAGGTAGTTGTAGGCGTCGAGTAGCACCTCGGTGGCAGTCGTCCATGCTGAGGCGTTTTCCAAGCCGACTCTCAAGTAGTATCCTGCAGCAGCCTCAAGGTACTGTTTGGCTTTTGAGAATTCGGTCTTTTCGCGTTTTTCCTCAAACAGGGTTGCATGGTGTAATGCTTTGCAGACCGCGAGGTTGCCTGAAGCAAGGAGAATTGTTTTGTCTTCAATGCTGTGTTCTTTGGCTTTGGAGAATAATTGTGACGCTTCAGAATAGAGCTCTGGAGAGGCTCTGGCATCTGCCAGTTTCATTTTTTGCCACGCTCGAACCATATAAGCGAAAGGTGCGATTTCCCTTTCTTCTGAATCAGTCGTCGAGGTCTTCAGCATTCTTTCGAAAAGAGAAGCAGCAACGTCGTACTTCTCAGCGCTTTCAACGTGCTTTCCTTTTCTATCGTCGATCTTAGCGGCCTCTATGTTCGCTCTGGCAAGGCAGTATTCTGCTCTTCGCAGGCATGCCTTGCTGAGTTCAATCGTTTTCTGTTTCTCGTCGGGGCTCGTGATCTTGTCGATTTCCTTTTCGAAGACTCGCTTGGCTTTGTCGAATAGGTGTGCCGTTTTCCTGAAAGCTGTCAGGGACTTGTTACTTTTCTCCTTTCTGCTTAGGTCTTCGCCATGTTCGAGAAGCGACCAGGCTTGGAAGTTTGGGGCAAGGTAGCTCCATAATCTGGATTGTTTAAGAATGGAGGCTGCATTCCCATAATGCTCCATGGCTTCGGCGTACCGTTCATGTTCGTGGGCGAGGGCGGCTTTCTCTACGTTGCTCCAGGCTTTCATATAGGCGGCGTGGTCCAAGTAGAATCTTGCGAAATGAGGGACAAGTTTGGCGGCTGCTTCATATTCCGTGGACGCATTAATGAAGCTCTGGGCGGCATTCTCGTGATCGGCCAGGCGGTTTTGGTTCAAGGCTATTCGCCAATGGCATTCAGCGGCACGGCTTGGCATGCCGATTTTCTTGAAGTCCTCAGCCGCATTTTGACAAGCTTTAATGGCTTTTTTGAGAAGTGTGTCGTCTTCGGTCAGCCAGTGGAGCTCGCATAGGGCTTCTCCAAAACCTTCTTCAAACCTGCCTACGACCGCTATTCGAGTGGGAATGGGTCTTAGCGTTATGTCTTTCCGACATCTTAGAATGCCCTCTTCAATGTCTGAGACTGCCCCTTGAAGCAGAATTATCTTCTCGTTTTTGTTGTCTTTGAGTCTTGCCAGGTCTAATTCTATTAGCGCAGCGTAGCTTTTGCCGACGCCGTTGAGCCAGTCGTTAGATGGGAACGTTTTTTTGACAATGCCGCTGTAGCTTTGCCTGTGAGTCAACGCTTCTTCCAGTAACTGTTCTTTTGCTTTCTTTTCAGTTTCGAAATTCGAGGAGAAGTGCAGGGCTTTGCTCAGGGCGTGGAGCGTTGAGCCTGTTGCGTCTGGGGAGCCTGAGCGTAATGCACTCTCAAGACCGTGGCGTCCGATCTCTACTGCTCTTTTCAGGATTGTTTTCCTGTCTTTTGGAGTGGCGTCAATGTCTCTCGCCAGAGAAGAGCAGCTTTCGGCGTAGAATAGGTAGGTTTCGGCGATGAAATAGTCTTGGGAAACTAGTTGAAGATGGCGTATTGCATCTTGGGATGATTTGATTATCTGTCTGTGTCCTTCCTTCTGTCTGCTGACGTCTGGCTCTCTGGTCATCATCCAATTGGTGATGAAGGTAATGACGTACTGGGCCACTCCAATCAGAAAGTTGTCTTTTACGATAGTTCCTTGTTCGAGCATCTTTTTTGCATGTTCCAGAGAGGATTCGGCTTTTTCGGTGAAAAGAAGCTTGTAGACAGCTGCTGCCCAATGTGACATTGCTGTATAGTACGGATCGTTTATCTCTTCTGAGAGTCGTATTGCTTTTTCTGAAAGCTTCGAGCATCGTGTTGCAAGTTCTTGGCCTTTTGAGGCCTGTTCGCTGATGTTGGCCGCGTACCAGCTTTGAAGGCTGGCGATGGAATACGCGCGGGCAAGTTCCTTTCTGTTGTCTACTCTCGCCAAAGCCTTGATTGCTTCGTCAGCATAATTGATTCCTGCTTCTGCAACTTCTGCCATTTCCTTCGAATCTAATGCGATGTATTGTCTTTCAAGCGAGCACAGAAGCAGGTCTGTGCAGATTTTCCCGTATTGCAGTTCGTCGGGGATTTTCCCGTACGCTTGCATACTCACCTTGCCAATAGCGAAGCAATCGTCAAGTATTCTTCTTTTTTGATCAGGGGCAGGAGCCAGCCAGGAATCGCAGTACTTTGCCAGTATTCTGCATTCTGTACTCTTTCCTTTGCTTCTGGGATAGTCAGCATGTTCGAAGATCTTGGAAGCCTTCTCGTAGGCTTTTGCTGCGGCTTCTTTTCTTTGCGCGAAGGTTGTGGAGCTTTCTGCCTGTTGGGAAGCTCTGTTGTAGCAGAATCCGGCTTTCTCCCATAGCTTTCCCTGCGTCGCTTTTTTTGAGTCGATGTTGGCGGCTTGCTTGAAAAGCTGCCCTGCTTCAAACCAAGAGTATTCTTTCTCCTTTCCCTGCGCTTTGGCCACTAATTCGTCTATTCGATACAGCGACATAGAAAACCTACAGCAACATAGTTGTTACCTAGAGAAAAACATTTTCTCGTATCTTTTTCGAGGTTTTGGTCACTGTGAAGGACTTTGCGCGTTTGCATCTGTCGAGTCGCATGGACGCGGGAAGGAGCTGCTCAGCTCATGGATGCAGGCTTTGGACACGTGACAGAAATGGAAAGTTGTAGACTCTTCATGAAGAGCAAGTGATGTCGTCAGGGAGGGCTTGAGTGTCTTGTTAAGGTCGTTTTCTCTTGCGGGCTACGGTGTGCAGTAGCGTTGCGATGATGAGTGCGGGCAGGATGATAAGTGTTGGGGGTTCGGGGATTATGGTGATTTCGTGTTCTGAGTGCAGGTATGTTAGGTATATGTAGCTCGTGGAGCCTTGTGTCCAGTTTCTTTTGCTTAGCGGTTGCTTATTGTCTACTAGCACGGTGTAGTTTCCTTGCCATAGTGCGCTGACAAGGGTGTTCGGGATGTCCACCCTGCAGAATCCAATGCCAATTGCTCCGGTTGCGTTGAAGTGGAGGAGTTTTTGCGTGGCGTTAGTGTAGAATGCGGATATTGTTGAGTTGCTTATGATCAGCACGTGTTCGGTGATGAAGCCTAGTGGTACGCTGAAGGCGTTGACTGGGCCTGAGAGGGGGAGTTTGTCTATGTTGTCGGTTCCGAGGATGTATGGGGCGTCGCATATGGCGTCGCTTCCTGGCTGATTTTGATATTGGCCGCTAGAGTCGTCGGTTTTGACATGATTGCTCCAGTAGTTTCCACCGTCAGGCCATCCTATGTCCCATTCGTTGTATGGTGTGCTAGGGAAAAGCATGAACTGGTTTGTGTTGTTGATGAAGTTGTTGTGGTAGATGATGTTGTCTTCGGCGTTGGTGAGCCATATTCCATAGTTGCTGTTTGCAACAGTGTTCCAGATTAGCGTGTTGTTTGCTGAGTATAGGATCAGTTCGATGCCTGTAGACGTGGGGCCGCCTTTCATGTCAGCGATGTAGTTGCCTTCAATTAGGGTTTGGTTGGAGGTGCGGTAGAGGATTCCGAGGTATCCGTTTGTTATTGTGTTTCCTCTCAGGGTGCAGTCGAGGCAGTCGTCCAACTCGATGCTGAAGCTGGAATTCGTTATGACGTTGTCAAGTATGTTGAGGCGAGAAGAGTTCCAGATGAAGAAACCGTAGTCTTCCATGTTTCTGATGTTGTTGTTTTCCACGATGCAGTTGGTTCTGCTTGATATCCATATGCCATAGTGTGCATTCTGCAGGGTCAAATTGGTTATCAGAATGTTGCCTGCTCTGACCTCTATGACTGTCCCGGTTCCGTTTCCGTCTATTGTGGCTGTTCCGCCTTCGCCGATTAGGGACAAGGATTTGTTCAGGATCACGTGTTCAAGATAGGGTCCGCCTCGCACGTGAATAATGTCGCCCGTAATGGCCGCGTTGATTGCTGCCTGAACGCTCAGATAGTCGTCTGGAACCCAGATGTCGGCAGGGGCGGCGCGGACTGTTTCAATTCTCAATGCTGAGATCAAAGCAAAAAGTACGCACAAAAACAGCAGATCTTTCCTCATGTGGCATCATTCATAGTTGCTGTTTTCGGTTTTTATGATTTGCGATCGACGGCCAGGTTTGTGATAATCTTTCCGCAGCAGTGGTGTGCAACGAAAGGAAACTGTTAACTTAAGGAACATAGGCTGCTACTTCTGATTTTTGTTGGTCAAAAGGCACATTGGAATTTTGATTTGTTTTTGTATATTGTGTGATCCTTGGTTTGGAGAGGTTTTCAAAAAGGCTTTTTGTATATTTTGATGGAGATTTTTCAAATTTCATGGAAATACCCTTAGGTTTTTATGGAAAAGTGTCCCAAAAAGACGCCTATTTGATGTTCTATTTTTGTTTTCCCAATCCTTTTGTGTTATCCATAAAGGTTTTTAATGAATAGTAATATGAATACAAAATAAAGAGCAGATCAAGACATCAGCAAAGCTGGGGAGTGCCCAACCAGTAGCCTTATCGCAAAGCCAATGTCAGTGGGATCCAGCTTCGCGATAAAGGTAATCTGTGCTCCCCTGCGCTGACTATGATCTAGTTATTGCGTATCCTCCATTTATACTTGACCCATCTAGCGGTAGCGGAACAATTATCGTACATTCAGTTCGGCAACAGAAAATGGCCTTGGGGTTTGGCATTAAGCTCTTGGTGATGCTAACTCTGTCATTTCATCCTTCAAAGTTTGCATTTCTCTGAAGAGTTTTTCATTTCCAAAATAGAACTTGTCCTCGTGCTCTAGGGCTTTGACATTCACTAATTCTTCAAGGATATACGGCAATCTAAAATAGACTTTTGATTTGTTACTGTAGAACATCGTAACGTGTTCTGCAAATGAATCGGCGTTCTAATAAATCAGATGTTCAGCTTCAAGGGCTGGCCTATAATAGCAACTATCAACATGCACGAAAGTCTCAAGTTGAGATATGCCGAAAGTCTCTCTCAAGGCAGAATAGCGTTCCTTGATTATGTGAGACAAAATGGCAGTGTTTAGCGTCTCGAAATCGTTCTTAGTTTTGACGCTAAGTTCAGTAAACATGTTTCCATAAGAATACCCATGATCCTTATGGTTAACGATGTCCAAGCCCTCAAGTAATTGCAGGTATCGTCTCAATTTTCCTGCTTCTTTGATAGGAAGCGCATCTAGTTCGCTGTCTAATATCACATTGTTCAGTTTTAAGCGAGAAATGATGGTCCCAATTTTGCCTAAAACCCATCGTGCCTCATTTATTTTAGCCAGATTGTCTGATGATGCCTTTACGATTATTCTTTCAGCTCGTTCTTGCCACATGTCAAGAAAATAGGAAAGGTTGTTAACACAGGTCTCTCATGAAGTGGCTTCTGATGGTTCAAGGTTTTCTCCGATTCTAATTGTGCCAAGTCTACGAAGAGAAAGAAACTTCAAAACTGGTTCATTAGGAGAACGGTCATCTTGAATAATGCGAGGATAATCAGATCGTAATTCTGCGACCCATGTTTTGTCTATGGAATCAAATTCTGGTTCCTCAACAGAAATAAGATTGCCATAATGCTGGATTGCATACTTGCGAACTGCTGATATGGCACTTATGCTCATTGCCCTTGCCCCACGGCTTGCTCTGTTACGGGTTTCTCTTCTTTAGGAAACTCCTCTAACATTCTTTGTGGCTTTTTGCCTATTTTAACCTTTATTAGTATTCTGTCTTCATTTTCCCATCTAGTTAAGAAAGAAGGGAGATCTTCGGTTTTCTCGCCAAACATGGGGTCGTTGTAGTAAATCCGACCGCTTTCTTTGTCTAAATCGGTAATGACGACTGCGTGCGCACATTTATGAGAGCCTTCTTTGTCAGACAGTCTAACCCACGCAATCGGGGGTTGCCTTTCACGTATCTCTTCCTCTATTTCATCCAATGTGTGATTTCTTGGTTCCACACGCGCGCGAGCAGAAGATCGCAATGGAAGTCCTTTCAAAGCAAGGATACAAGACTGAGGGAACAAAAATAGGAAAAGGTGCACGAAGAATAACAATCTATACAACTATTGAGTCAAAAGGATCAGAAACAGCCCAACAAGCAATTGATAGAGTATCTCAGCTTGTTTCGCAAGCGACTGATCGAAAGACTGCTGGAAGATCGCTTAAGGCATAATACGGCTAATGGCTTGCATCACCCGACTGTTAACACGAAGAACGGTCACCCACCAAGTTAACAGAACCACTGTAACCCAAAGGCTTTACGGAATCGTCGTTACCGATAGTGTTATAATATTCTGTGAAAGATTATTAATTCTGATGCTTTCTAAGGGGAGAGTGATGAGGATGCCAAAAGGGACAATCTCAACGTATCTCCTTGAAGAACTTGTCGGCCCGCTGAACGACGTGGAAAAAAAATATGCTCCGAAGGAACTCTATGTTGCAGGGCCGCTATCGATTCCACTGTCAGGTCCAAGGTCGTCAGTAATAGGCTCACGGAAAGCCTCCTCTGAAGGTCTTGAAGCAGCTAGAGATATTGCAAGAACTCTTGCAAGGCGAAACGTCATTGTCGTTAGCGGGCTTGCTGAGGGAATAGACACAGCGGCACACAAAACCGCGATTGAAGAAGGCGGACATACGATAGCGGTTCTTGGAACGCCTTTAGACCATGTTTACCCAAGAGAAAATTTCGACCTTCAGAAACTCATTATGCGCAATCACTTGATCGTTTCACAATTTCCAATCGGACATGCCACTCAGCCAAAGGATTTCGTTCTTAGAAATCGAACGATGGCACTCATTTCTAACGCGTCAATCATTGTTGAGGCTGGGGACGGCAGCGGCTCTCTGCATCAAGGATGGGAGGCTCTCAGACTCGGTAGACCACTCTTCATTTGGAGTTCTATCATGAATGACCATTCATTGAGTTGGCCAAAGAAAATGGAAATGTATGGAGCAATTGAACTCAGAGATCCAGAAGAAGTGCTAGATGTTTTACCCTCTCGGGAAAGAATCCTTGAGGTGGCTCCATGAAACATGGAAATATCTCAACTTGAGTTTGGTGCGCTCTTAACTTATGCACCTCGTGGGGATTCGCCAGAAATACGGCATTCTAGAGATGTGATGATTGCTCTTAAGACGGATGGATTTGTAGGAGAGCCACCGATCCTAATGTCAGAATGGATAGCGCAGGCAATACAACGAAAAATAACTGAGCTTCCATTTGCGTCATTTTTCCAACCAAACACGATTCTGGTTCCAACGCCAAAGAGTTCTTTGATGCAGCCAAACACACTATGGGTCCCCGAACGAATTGCGACTGCTCTAGTCAGAACAGGCATCGGAAAAGATGTTGCCTCATGCCTCGTTAGGGCTAAACCTGTGCCAAAGGCGGCATTTAGTTCACCAAAAGAGAGACCAACTGCAGTTGAACATTATGAGTCGATTAGCGTCCAAGGGAGCCTCTCCGAACCAGATGAAATTTTGTTGGTCGATGATGTGGTTACTCGTGGAGCAACTCTGCTAGGTGCCGCAAATCGGTTGGCAGACTCTTTTCCACAAACTCACATCCGTGCCTTTGCAGCCATGCGGACGATCAGCAATCAATATGAATTTGAGAAGGTGTATGCTCCGTGTGTTGGAACGATTGACCTTTGGGAATCTGGGGACACCTTTCGGAGACCGTAAGCTCACGCTCACCTTTGCTGGATTGTCAATGTTCCTGAGTCCTTGCTCCATTTTCTGAAAAGTTGCCAAAAACAAGTTCTTACTGGACAACCAGTCAACCGATTTTTGACAAGGGCATCTATCAACCGACAACTTGACAGAACCCAAAGGCGAAATGGTTTTAAGTTGCAGTTGGGCAAATTGTGGTTGTTTGAGGCAAATGGTGGGTTGGCAGCTGAATGATTCTTCTTCCCTCCCCCTTCAAGCTCCATCCACCATTCTCCTCAAGTCCTGTCCGGGGTTAACCTGCGAGCCTTGAAGGTGGTTTTCTTCGGCGTGCGTAAATTTCATTATGGCTGGTCAGCGCGCGCTATCAGTTTTCACTACAGCAAAGCACGCGCAATTTTTATAGACGTAAGAACAGAGTCTAACGTCTCAAGGAGAATGAATTGTGCCCAAAGGCAAGAAAGAGAAAACTATAGATCATAAGCACCACATGAAATTGCAGAGAGATAAAGACCTGAAAAGGAAAGAGAGACGGAGCGTTGAACTCCCTGCAGAATATGGTAAACATAAGAAATAGCGTGCGAGAATAGCGCAATAGTCTATCGCTCTTCAGTCTCTTAGTTCGCTCAAGCCTCTTAGTTCTCTATGTGCAAAAACCTTATCCATTGTTCTATCTGTTCTTGAGTGGTGATTGCATTGAGCATGGGAAGCGACAAGAAGAAACCGATGACTAAGAAAGAACGAGAAGAGAAAAGGAAAAAACATAAGGAAAAGCGATTAAAGAAATAGTTCGAGTTATCTCACATTCATTCCTAACGTGCTCTTTTGAGCACACGACGACTAATCTCTTTTCAACCTCTTTGTTGTCTCAAAACCCCGAAGCAAGCGAAGCCTACCTCTTTCAAGCCTCTTAGTTCTTTTCAACCTCTCTGTTATGATATCATTGTTCAACCGTTATTGTTCTTCACGCAATCGCGTGTTTGTATTTCACTTTTCAAGATAACAAATGAATTTCTAGAATTCTGCTTTCTAAGCGGAGAGAAGGATAGCGCGCGCACACGGGATTGGCTGGGTGTTTGGTAATCCTAGACCTCAGTTTTGAAGTCCGAGAAACGTGTCAAGACTGATAAAGCTTTGAATCGAAAAGTACTGAAAAGAGCTGGAAGTCTGGGAAGAACCACTATGCTGTGAAACCTAAACGTTAATAACACGTACGAGTACATCTAATTGACCGACCACAAATGAAGAAAAGCGGCCGGTCATCAGGCAACAGTGGCTCATTGGAAAGGCTACGAATCGAGATGCTTTTTAAAGATGAAATCGAAGAGAATAACCTTTACCTTGCGGGAAGCCTAGCCTACTTCTTCGGTGTCCTCTATGCATGTTTGACTGAACAAGTCAAAGGATATTTCGGCATGGTTCTGATCTTGACTGCAATAATGATGATATGGTATCTTAGAGACAAGAGGAAGGAAACCAGAAGAAAGTACGAAAAAGAGATTGAATTGCTGGCAACAAGAAGCAGACGCAGTCATTAGCGCGCGCGAAGCTTGCGAATAAAAATAGAAGGAAAAAACAAATGGATAACTCTAATTCAGAATGCTTGCAAGAATTGACTAATCAACATGTCTGTTAATCTAAACTCGCAATAATGTTTATAAGTAGTTAGCTACATATGTAGCTAACTGAGGATACGAATGGGAAAATTAAACATAGCCGTAAAAAAAGACATTGAAGACAACTTTAGAAGGGAAGTATTTAGACGTAAAGGCTTAAAAAAGGGAAACATAAAACAAGCTGTCGAAGAAGCAATGCTATTATGGATTAGCACTACGCAAAACTCTAGTAAAGAAGAAGATAAGAAATCGTAGATAACAACGGCATGAAATTGAAAAAAGGAGAGAGAATCTATGCATGAGAAAAATGAATTCCAGTGTTTAATGTCTATGCCTAATCTAGGGGACTATCTTGGGCAATGGATAGCGATAGTTGGAGAAAAAGTTGTAGCTAGTGGAACTGATGGAAAGGTTGTCTTTGAAGAAGCAAAGCGTAAATGCCCAGGTAAAGAACCGCTCATCCTAAAGGTTCCGCACGATAGAGTAATGCTGTTGTGATTTTTTGGCACATACGATTCTAACATGCAAATATCTCAGCTACAAATTGCCAAATACAAATCCCCCCGTTTCTATACGATTACCATTGCTCCATATCAGACTTTGTTGTAACAAAGAGACTCTGAGAACTATCGGACTTGTCGATTCTGGCTCTACGACAACTTTTGTTCCATTAGAGTTAGCAGAGATGCTATCCGCACCTACAGAAAGAGAAGAACAGGCTGTGGGCGCAGGAGGAAGATTCCAGAACACAATAAGAAAACTAGACATATCGATTCTCAAGGGAAGAGACCCTGTGGTCACATTCAAAAATTTCGCTGTTTATGTGCCAACAGAAATAGATAGAATTCCTTATGTTGTCTTAGGGCGTGACTCAATCTTTAGAAAAGTCGATGTATTATTCAGGGAACGTATACAAAGGTTTTATCTTCGCACTCCCAAAAAATGAGAACACACATCTAGACGAAAACTCGATTTTCTTTTTTTAAGAAAGCTCATCCGACGAAAGTTAACAGCAAAACTTCACCGATGAGAAGTTACCAGAACCAACGAGCGAAATGGTTTTGAGTTGCAGTTGGGCAGATTGTGATTGTTTGAGGTAAATGGTGGATTGGCTAGCTGAATGATTCTTCTTCCCTCCCCCTTCAAGCTCCATCCACCATTCTCCTCAATTCCTGTCTTGATTGCCCCGTGAGCCTTGAGGGCGGTTTTCTTCGGTGTGGGTGGATTTGATTGTGGCTGGTCAGGCATGTTTTTGATGATGTGCGAAAATGGGTTGTGCGGTTTTGAGAATGACTGTGGTTTCACGGGGTTATGTTGACGAGGATTTTCGGTCTGTTGTGGTGTTTCTTTGGGAGACTTTCAGGAGGACGGGTTCTTGTCAGAACTGGTTTCCGGACAGGTTTGAGAATAGTCTTGTGGGGCGCGGCGGTGCGAGTCAGACAGGTGACATCCGGGTTTGGGAGGAAATAGAAGACACGGCCGCACGTCAAACGAGCAGGATTGTTGCTGTGGCTAATTCGGAATCGTCGTCGCATTATTTTATTCAGGTTGATCCTGCTTATGGTTTTCTTGAGCGTGAGATGCTTTTGTGGATTGAGGGGCATTTTGGGGATAAGAAGAAGGACCGGGGCAAGAAGGAGAAGCTGAGGGTTCATACGATTGAGGGGAATTCTGCGCGGGAGAGGCTGCTGTCTGAGCTGGGTTACGAGAAGGGAGAGGTTGCTGGTTATCTCAGATTGCGTCCCGTAGACTTGCCTGCTCCAGAGTTTGAGGTTCCTGAAGGGTATGAGATCCGATCTGTTCGGGGAAGGTCTGACTATGACCGGTTGACGCTGTGACGAGACTGTTCCGATAGGTTGTTACTTTTCCGTTGATGTCTCTTCGTGTATTATTGTGGGACAGCTAGGGATAAAGGCTTAGTTTATTGGAAGACAGGGACAATCGAGCGCGAAGAAGCGATGGAAAAAAGCATTCTGATGTACAGTTACCAGAATTCGCATGGTTGATGAGACCAAAGAAGCCGGGAAAGATGTGGGCAGGCGACGCCGCTAGGGTGCATAACGCGCATGTACATGTGAGGTAGCTATCCACGCTTGCCCTTACCACCGTGAGTCTTCGTGAATATTGGAAGTCGATTATGCTATGAAAACGTTGTTTTCAGATGATGCGGACCTTGCTCTTGAAACCGCAAGGGGCTCCACATGCATTATCAGCCTTTACGCCTTGGTCTTGTTATCATGCCACCTGAGCATAAGAGCCCAGTCTTACACTCGAAAACCTTTATTCAAATCCTAGCATATGTCTTGCGCGCGCCGTAAAATTGGTTTACGATTTCTGAAAACGATCGTTTTAAGAATAGAATCAAGCATATTACAACTCGTTCTCTTCGGAAGAGGTTTGTCTGATGCCCAAAAAGGCGGAGAAAGACGAAGTCAAACAGTATCTTCATGATGAGCAGAAGCGCCTCAATAATCCTCCCGTAGGTCTAGTTACTGCAGAAACAGACAGACTAAATGGCAAGATAACCTACGAGTTCGATCCGGGATCGGAACACCCTTTTACTAGTAAAAACATGCCGGATATGCTCGGTCAGAGTACGAATCTCTCTAGTATCATTTGCAGACCGTGGCGTGAATATCACGCAATTTTGCCTTTGTATTTCTTCTCAAAGTCATACACACCGATCTGATAACTTCTCATTCCCAACTTCGCTATTCTCTCAGTAAGTCCGGTGATTTGAGAGTCAAACAGCGTGGCTACTGTTTTATCCACCACTCGGTAACCTAATTCTCCCAGGACGCCAAGACCAGCAGCTCCGGCAGGTCCCGCTGCTGCGTAGCTCATCACTGCCATGGCAAGAGGTAATCCAACTTTTAGCCCCATAATTCTCCTCGGGATTGAAGGATCTTTCCAGATGTTTTCCAAAACTTCAGACAGTTCTCTAGCATTCCTATCGATAATGTCAGGACGGTTCATGATTACTCCGTCGTTCAAGGCTTTGAGTATTCTATGCAGATCATACGAATCGAAATGGGCGAGTAGTTCGCAGCATGAACTGAATCCTAAGGGCGCATATGTTAGTTTCTTAACAATGAACTTCCCTATTTCACATGGGAAGCTGAGTTTACTAGGGGAGTACTCCGGCAAATACCTATGCCCCAAATAGAGAGTATCTAGTGACATGTTTTGCATGTCACAGCGAGTCCCAAGAAGAGGTTTCATAATCAGTTGTTTCGCCAAATGTAGTAGAATCATGGCACCACGAGGCGAATCGATCATGAGCTCTTCGATTCTGTTGATTATCGGGTTCTCAGTCAACTTAAGAAAGGCGAAAGCATTTTGACATCCCTCTAATGTCTCGCGAATCAGTCGCCTATTCTCAGTGCTTCTGCTGTCAACTTGTAAGATGTGAAGAATTTCGTTGAGAAAACTGCCCTTGGCGAACATTCTGAAGGTTTGATCTGAGATGTTAAGCGCGCGATGATCTTGGGTCAAATCCTCAAGCTGTAGATAATGCATTCTAGGAGGATTCAGTTCCTTGAAGATTGGATCAAGAAAGTCGAACCCCTCAAAGCGTAAGGCACATGCATAAAGTGAGATCTGGATCTTGCCTGTTTCCTTTGCGAAATCCACTATTCTGGGGATTTCAGATATTCTGAAGTAGCGCTTTTCAAATTCCCTTGCAGAGAGAAAGGGACCGATAGGCACGATAAGTGACCCGCAAAAAGGAACTTGTGACCATATATCTTCCCCAGCAGATGAGCCAGCGGCCTGCACTACAGGTTGTTTAAGTCTAGAAAAACGATTATCAGGTGGGAATCTGTCTCTTCCAAGCTCGAAGTCATCGTCGAGTCTTTTTAGGAATTCTCTGCGTACTCCATCCTCTCTTTCGTCATAATCAGTCAAAAATTCCTTGTTCATAAAACTCCCTCCAGTCCATTCTGAGCTCGAATTCTGAACACTCCTTTCATAAGTCCAATAAATTAAGCGTTATCATTCAACTGAAATTCGGCACAGAATATGCGTGTTCGTCATATCACATAACTAGGCTCAGGGTAGCAGGCGCGAGTATATTGATCTCCTCACGCAGAGCACTCTCCAACATCATAACAAGCTCTTCATGTTCTCTTACTCCCAGCAAAGCCCAAGATTCTCTTGACTAAATCCCAAACATCGTCGTCAATCTCAATCCAAACCATCTTCTCGCCTTACTCATGCTTTACCATACTAGCGCGCGCAGGAGTCTTGGTCAGACTATGCATCACGGTTTGCGCAAGCAGTCCAATATAGATTGACTTCCACAAGACATTTCTATTTGTTACTGAACAATCAGCACAACGAGCTGAGACTATTGCTTACACAAATTGGCACCCAATCTGACAAGAGAATAACTTTCAAGAGAGTCCCGACTGAAAGCATTTTCCCGAATCCCGAGGGAAACCCAAGGAGAAACATCAAACAGAAGGATATTGACAAGCTCTGTGATTCAATAATTGCCTGCGACGGCATTTTGGTTCCTCTTGTCGTTTTTCCCGGCCCTGAAAAAGATACGTTTTTCCTGCTAGATGGTGAGAGACGGCTCACAGCCGCAAAAAAACTAGGTCTCAAAGAGGTTCCAGTCAACATTTTGCCAAAAGAACTTGCAGGAGCAGAAAACCTGGCAACTATGTTCACTATACACATGGCCCGTGTACCATGGAACACTATGGCAAGAGCTATGGCGCTCAATCAATTCCTGAAGATGAAGCCAGAATTTGAGAAAGATAGAAAGGCACTCAGACACATCACTGCGATGTCTTCGTACGAGATCAATAATGCAATACTTGTCCGAATGTTCCCGGAAGAGCTTCAACTTAGGGCGGTCTATTCAGACAAACCAAACGGTCTCGAACCCTCCTATTTGATTGAACTCGCGAAAGTAATAGAGGCGGCCGAAGAAATGGGGATTTCAAAAACTGAGGACAGATCGGAGGTTATTCGTTCTTTCGTGAGCAAGATCGGCAATGTGGTACATGACCCCTATCAATTGAAGGATTTAAGAAACATCCTGAGTAATATCCCCAAAAAAGAAGCAGACGGCATTTTTAAGACGCTTATGAAAAAACCAGAACAGAGCATTTCCCAATACGTCCTCGAATATCAGAACAGGGTTAGTGGACTTCGTTCAATACACGTGCCCAGGACCAAATGCTCAACTAAAGATGCATTAACAACAGCAAAGATTCAATGGCAAGGACTGCTTCTTTCTCTTGCTACGCTGAAGGATGCAAAACTGTCTCCCTCGGCGTTACGGGAAATTAACAACCTGCTAGATCAGACTGCTTCAGCGGTCAAAGAGCTCTGTTGAGGCTTGTCACGAATGGCGGCTGCTGGTCACCCCCCTACGAGGCGGGATATGATACAGAGAGTAAAGACCTCACTCATCGCAAAGGGTTACTCTGAAAAGCCGGCAATTCGAGGGAGGTTTGTTGCCAAACTGAGAAGGATATTGAGAAGAGAAACCACTTGGAATCCAGACATCTGTCTTTCCTACAAAGGCAAACGTCTATTTGTGGCAGATGTTCAGATTCTTGACAACAGACGCTCTCAGTACATACCTACACATATGGAGTTTCTAGCTCCAACAATCTCGTCGAATTTTCCTTCTGCAAAGATGGTTTTGTTTATTCCGCTGGGCGCAAGTCTCGAGGCCTCAGCAATTCAGAATGCTGCCAAACTGAAAATATCAATAGAAGCTATTGACCTAAATGGCAACTTGTACGAAATTCTAAACCCTTCCAAGACTTGCAGGAGTTCTAGGGCCAGCGCAGAACAAGACTTGGCAGTGTTGGCGCAGGTGAACTCCGGATGGTACATTCCTAAAGCCCTCGTAGAAAAGGCGCTCAGAGTTCAAAGACTCGACTACTCAAAGAGACTTAAGGAATTTGCAAAGAAATATTTGAGAAAACGGACGCGGGTGAATCTGGAGGATCAATACAAACTTGCTTTCAAGTGTGTAAAAGAAATTCTGAATGATTACAGGATAGCCCATTGCAGTAAATCCTTACTTGTTTCTAGATACCTGCAGCAGCTTGCCAGAGAAAGGGCTCAATCTCGAGATCACTTTCTTCACTCTTTTCAAACCTTTCTGATCGGAGCCATAATTTTAGACCATTGCGACAGGTCAGTTAGACCGATCAACCTTTCGCTGTGCGGGCGATGCCCAAGACTGGACCTGCCATGGCTTCTGGCATCGATTTTTCACGACTATGGTTTTGACATAGTGGATATTGAATCGCCACTTCACGTTAGAACCGCTTCATTTCACTATCAATCTACATGCAACCTACAATTCTCAAATGCCATCAGTTCATATTTTGATTTTAAGAAAAATACGATGGATGATTTGGACACTTGGAATCCCAATTCGTATCACGTTGTGAATAATGACTTGCAAAGTATTCTATTTGACGCAGCTTTGGACACTCATACAGAGAATTCTGGTGAAGGATTTAGACCTAACCATGGCGTAGTAAGCTCTTACGAAATCTTGGAGTTCGAGCAAGAGCTTTCAGCTCCAGTTCCTGGAAGTAGACCGATTTTCAGTAGTGCTGCTTTCTCTGCTGCGTTGCATGACAAAGAGATTTGGGCAAATCTGTTCGAACGGTCAATTCTTCCTATAGATGCAGCAAAGTTTCCCTTGTTTTATCTCCTAGTTATGTCTGACACACTTGCAGAGGCAGGAAGACCTACCAGTAAGCACGTAAACGAACATGAAGCCGTCTTAGTCGAGTTCCGGATGCGCCTAGATTCAGTATATTCATCCGTTTGGTTTTCGAATCCCGAAAGGGCTTACATTATGAACTTTTTGGTAGACTTCATCCAAGAGAGATGCTTCATAAACCCGTACTTGGATTTCAGAGTTCGTAGCCTTCATTCATAGTTCAGAGTATGGTTTTTCTCACCAATTAGCGCCAGTTTAAACTGTGAGCTTACTGACATGTGCTTATCTCTAGACCTCTAGCAAACGACCGTAGGACTAAAAAGATCGCGCGCGCTTAAGAGAATCCTTGCCTTCCTTCATCGTCATTTCTAAAATGTGTTCGGGGTGTAGCAGGCCGCTAATGTGGGCAACGTACTTACCCGTTTCTGTTATCCTTATTTTCTTATGTCTTCCTTCTCTCTCTTTCTCTATGTATCTTTTCTGTTCGAGTTTTTCCAGTATTCTTTTATCGAGTCTAACGTGGCACGCAATATCCCTTCTTCTTGTGTCGTACGCATACTTCTTCAGCTCACGTTGGGTGAATCCTGGGGCGCCACTTTGCCTTAGAAACTTCAGAATGTCTGTGTATAGCATTTCGCCCTGGCAAAGTTTGACCAGGATCTGTAGACTTACGTTATCAGGTTCGACAAGTTCAAAGTTTTCCAATTGGATGATTTCCGGTTCTGGTGAATCGCAGATGCTGAGTCCGTGAGTTTCTTCTTCTTCTTTGGTTTGAGCATACCTGTCGGCCACAACGTAGTAGATCTTGGCATGACGAGCCATGCCTGCCAGACTAGCTGCTACAGAAGTCAGCCTGCCACACGCAGACATATTGACGTAAACGATGTTGTTCTTGGATTCCTCTTCATGGATTATATTATGAAATGTTCTTCATGACCTCCAACATATCAAACAAATCAACGTTCCAGACGCGAACCTGTATGCCTTTTTCAAGTTTGTTCTTTACGACATCCAGAAACAGTCCTTGCTTCTCAGTCATATCCGCAGAGTATTTCTTGTTCTCAATTATTGACAAAAGGTAGGCTCTGTTCGCTTTGTACTTCTCGAAGGGTTTGATCGCTCTGTCCACTTCGTGACCCAACGGAATTATATGCACTATTTCCTCAACTGTTCTCATTCAGCTCACCTATTCCGAACATGTTATTGACGTTATAGATGTTATAGTCGAGAACTATAACTAGGTTTTGCTGTAAGATATTCTGTTGGGGTTAAACCGAGATGGAAGAAGTTCAAACAGCTAGAATGGAGATAATTCCACATGCTGTTGAAAGAATGTCGCAGCGTAAGTGCAGCCTCAAACGAGTTTTGGAGTTCTTGACAAGATGCGACGAAGTAGCTGTATTTGGAAACAACCAAGGATGCGAGATACTAATTCCTTCCAGAGGTAGACTGGTTGGAAACTTCCGTAACGGAATTTTCATATGCAAATCGTTCCTGAGGACTCCGTATAAAGGCAGAGACTATTACCCAAGAGCCATGTGTTTGTTCAAGATCAGAATCCGATCAGTGGCAATTCTAACACCCAACGTCAAAGGAATTAGGTTATTGAACTTCCGCAGAAGGAGGATTTAGGTTTGCACTACACGAAGCTTGTAGAGGGACACAAAGCCTTCTATACAGGTGAGAATAGGGCCAAAAACTACGATAAATATATGATAGAACAGAAAAACTGGAAAGTCTGGCAGACCTCTGTTGTTTCGAAGACAGAAATAGAGAAGTTGTTTCAATTCATACACAGCTGGGACCTTTTTTTCCGCGGGGATCCTTATGTTTTTCAAAGCATTTACCAGAAAATATACTCACTACTCGAGGAACTGAGAAATGAGAGAACAGAAGATGGTGACTTCAGCAATGCATCTCTCAAAGAAAAAGTCCAGAACGTCTTCGACTGGGTAGCTAACTGCACAGCAATAGAGCGATATGAATCTACAGATGCCTCAAATACTGCACACTATTCTGCCGAATTTCTTTGTTATGTGGGATGATAAAATAAAAACTTTGACGGTTGGTGGCGGAAGGAACGGTAGAACCTATTCCTATGAATTTCTCCCGAAAATGCAGCAAGAGTTGAATGAAGCTATTGAATCTTGCATGTCAGATATGAAATTGGATAGGAAAAACGCCATCAAATACATTCGGGAGCATTGCGGCTACGAAACGTTGGCAAAACTGGCAGACGAGCACAACTATGTTAAATACACTCTACAAGACAGAGCATTCCAGCTTTCTCAATCTATCATTGTGCCTTCCACGCGCGCTTGCGAAATATCTATCGTTGACTTACTTTCTTTTGAATAGGTTCCCAATGGTTTTTCTGCGTTGGGTGAATATCTCTCTTGACCAACGACTTCTGACAGAATGTCATAAGCTCTGCCTACTCCTTTCATTCCACCTAAGGCTGAAAGTGGAGACGTCTTCGCCTTCCAATCGAATGACCTGACAGGACTCAACTTCTCCTCCAAGAACCCCGGCTGTCTAAAATCGATTCTTTCTTTGATTGTGGTGTGCAGTAAATCTCTAGCAAGTCGATGAACCGCGTAGATTCCGAGTGCCGTCAAAAGCAGATACTTCTTATCGCCACTTTCATCTTTCCTACTCTTTCTGTCACCACTTTTCTTCCCGATGTTTGAACTGAACCTTTTGCCGAATTCCTCTCTTTCTTGTCTAAGTTTTTCCGGTCCTTCAAATGCATCTGGAATCAACGCTCTAAACGCCGACCAAAAAGCTTCCAAGAAACACACTTTGTCGTCCGTCGCCAGATTCGAAAAGTCCTTATCTTTAAAGAGAGTCTCCAGTGAAGAAACAAATGAGTTAAGCTGTATTGGTTTCCCACTGTTTCTTTGACCACTTACATTTATCTTAGCTCTGAGAGGAGAGTTTTCCTTGCAGTTCAGAGTTATGCCTATTTGTGCCCCAACTATTCGCCATCCTTCTCTATCGACTATTGACAGACCCTCAATACCACTTGTTTTGATGCTGTAAAGAAGTGCATCTTTCAGCGACGGACTGATGCCTCTTTGGGTTTTGTTAACTACAAAAAAGATCGTCTTTTCTATGTCTTCAGCTGAGAGAGACTCTGCAAGTTTGGATTTCTTTCCTTTGATTTTCTCAGCAGCACCCTGTGAGTCAACGAATACTACTGGAAATTCGTAATCCATCAAGTCGGAAAACAAAGAAGCTCCCAAGCTTTTTGAAAACATGAATTGATCTCTAATCTTGCTAAACCCACCCACTCTGTGTTGACCATCTATGATCCATAGTGCGCCTTTCTTTCTGCCTATTCTCAAGACTCCTAAGTCACCGTCAATAGAAACAAAATTGGTCTTTCTCAAACCCACCAAAATGGCAGGCATGACAGCAAGTGGGCTTTTTTCCAAGTACTCAACGAGCTGGGAAGTTCTCTCTTCATACCGCTCGCGTTGATATCCCTCGAGCTCTTCCTCTTTGAATTTGTCCAACTCATAAAGACTTAGAACATCGATAACTTTCATTTTTCCAACATACATTTCTATATCTTTTTGAACAAGTTTGATGGCTGTTACTTCGATCAGTCCATTTTGATTTTCCTTAGCTTCGACCATTTTGGAAAGAAGTGTTAGTCTTTGATCTTGTTTGATTTTTTCAGGGAAAAACATTTCAGGGTTGTCCCAGCATCTTTCACAAACATGCCTTTGTCCATTCTCGACTGGATGAGGATCACCCCTAATTTCGAAACCACAACAAGAACAGATCATTGAAACACGTCCTCCTTAGGGAAAATAAACTCCTTAAAGGCATCGTCAAAATTCTGGCATCCTTCTACTTTGACTTTCATCATTCCGTTGTATGGTGGGAAAGTCCCGCCCGAACCGATAACTCTACGTGCAGTCGCAATTGCCCCCAGCCTTATCGTGTCCCATTTTGGAGACACGTAGTCGTTCTTTTTCAAAGTGTAAACTGGCTGGAAACGCATGGGGTAAGCAACCGCTCCCCAGCTAAGGACATTCTTTATTCTTAAAAACAAGTCTTGAGGACTATCAGTGAAGTTGTATAGCAAATAGACAAGGATATTCCTTCGTTTGATGCCGCTCGAGTCAAGGAACTCAATAGCTCTCTTTACAGCTGGCCCCATTTCAGAGGTATCATAAGAAATTCTCACAAACCTGTCAATCTTCACTTCGGATATTTTCTTGGCAACTTCTTCAGTGACCAATCTCGCATCAAGTCCTTGATTAAAATCGACTGAAAGACCCAGGTCTCGAACTTCTGACAAAACGGTTTCCCAACTCTTGCTAGCTAGAAAATTGTTGTCGAAAAAAATCACTTTGGTATGTCCTGGCCAAAGCAGGTCTTTGATGCTATTTCTTTCGGAGTTAAGCTTGCCCTCTATGCGCGAAACTCCGCAGAAAGTGCATGAGCGAATGCATCCTCGCGTAGCAAAAACAATACTAGCTTTCGACCTTTTGTTCCATTCGGGAACCAGATCATAATCTGGGCACAAACACTCAGCTTCACGGAATATTCCCTTAAAAATGTGCTTGGGATTCACTCCACTCAACGCCGCGTGTTCAGGCATTAATGACGCGTACAATCCGCCTAACCAAAGCTCTGAATTAGGAAATTTGGATAAATGGTATCGGATTGTTTCCCAAACTGGTTCCCAAGCCCAAGTGAAAAGACTTGTCACGTAGATTTTGTCTGGTTCAGCATTGTTTGGTTCTTCTGTCCCATAAACCAGCTCAGTAGTGTCCCCCAATTTCTTATGGTATGCAGAAAGTTTCAGCAGCCCCAATGGAGGATATGCAGAGTAATACTTCGGTCTCACCAGCAGTATGTGTTTGGACTTCACGATCTCTCGACCCACTTGCAGCTGCTTTCCCGATCGTAAGGATATTGAGAGAAGACAACTTAAGTCTTTGTAGCACAGAATTGCGCTCGCGCGCAATTTGTGGCATGCGCCTTGACCAACAAAACCCGAGAAATGGATTTGAATAGGTTATTGTAGAATTGTTCTTTTCATTTTAGGTCAGGCCAGTTGTCTCTAATATAGTCATTAGCCTCACTGATTCCCATGGTGTGAGTTGAATTCCCCTCTCTAATGCAGAAATCCTCATTACCATCATATCTGACATAGGCCGGACGAGGCGATTTTACCACTCGGACTACCGCTATCTGCTTATCATCAATTTTCTCAAATTTTATGTCGACGAAAGGTCTTCGACTCTTACCTATATAGGCATTAATTAACTCAGTGAAGGTAAGCTCAAACTGGTCCAAGCTATCATGTAAGCGAGCCAAATCCTTCTCCAGTCCTAGTATTGTTTTGTCATCACCTACGCCGATTATCAGAATTCCTCCTTTTGAGTTCATAAATGAGGCTACGACTTTGGCGATGATGATTTTCATTTCTTTGCTGTACTGTTCCTTGCGAATATCCCAAGACATTGATGATTTGAACTCTACCTTTTCACATTCGCCTTTGTCAATAAGCTCTAAGGTGGGTATTTCTTCGAGGCTGAATTCCGCATCTGCCGACGGTTCTTGGATATTCTGTGCGATTTGTTCATAAGCTCTAAGCAAATCGCTTTCCAGTTTCTTTGCATAGGAACCGTATTCACCGCTCAGTACTTTTGCTTTGAGTAACGATATTCCACCAGTGGCGTACTGCTCCGCGATAGAATAGGTCTTTTGTTTGTTCAACAAAACATTGAGTCCGCCCTCATCGGCCACGGCGACAGCGTTTATTAGAGCGCTTTCTTCATCTGTTAGATCTTTTTCAAAAAAGAATTCTTTTCTGTTTCTTAGCTCAATCTTGCATCCTTCGCGGTAGCCCGTGACCATCGCAGCAATGAAGATTTCATGATTGTGGACCCCCGCGAACGGAGTGTCCTTCTCTTTGAGCCTGTTAAAATCATCGAAGTCTTTCTTGTCAACAAATAGTCTATCGATGCGGGGTTTTCTTTCTTCAGTCAACCAATTCCACCTCTGCAGTTTTGCCTTCGCCTTGGTCCCGGAAATTTATAATATATGCCTTTCCTACCTCCTTCGACAGTGCCTCTCTGACTTCTCTTGTGTATTCTTCTTCAGTAACCAATAGAGTCACTTGTGTTCCAGCCAAATAATGCGGTAGGTTTTCGGCAATATTCCTTCTTGGTTCCCTGGAGATTCTTGCGAGGGGCGTGTCGATAATAATCGGGACCTTAAAACCGGAAACACTGTTCAAAGCTGCCATAAAAGACAATGCGCAGACTTGCCGCTCTCCCGCTGAAAGTGTGCCCAAGGCCTCCCTACCGTCAATGTATGGCACAGAGATGTTGTAATCGTCATCGATCGCCACGCCCTTGTAAGTATTCTTTTTCCATATTAAAGCCAAAAACTGGTCGCTTGCCTTTTTCTCCACTTGAATTCTCACTTCCTTCATTATTGCATCCTTCATTTCTTTGGCACATTGGATGCTCTCGTCACAAAACGTCAGAAGACCCCGGAGGTCATCGTATTTTGATTCTTTTTTGAGTTCCTGCTTCAGCTTTATTTCGCAGAATTTTATTCTTCCCTCTCTCTGCAAAATTATGTGCTGCTCTTTGCCTATTTGGATGTTCAGGTTTTCTCTGTCCTGTGATGCCTTTTGTCTTTGTGTTTCCCAGTTTCTAATTTCTTCAATATCGGCCCGCTTGATTTCTTGAGAAATCGTGTTTAGTTTGCTATTCATCTTGTCCTTATTTTCCTGGAAAGAGTTCAATTTCTTCTCTAAATATCGAATCTCGTCAGGGAAGCTTCTTATGCTTTTCATCATCTCTTGGATTCGTACGTTGGACTCAATAAGCTCGTTGCTGAGTTCTGACAGTTCAGCTTCTTGGAGAAAAGCTTCGACGTTCTTTCGGCGAGATGATGAATACTCGTCTTTGTTTGTTATGTCACTTTTACAGATACATTTTCCCTTGTTTAAGAGATTCTTTATGAAGATGGTTTTGTACATTGGCGGGATCAATCCTGCTTCTTTCCTCCCATCAATCAGTTTCTTCGTTTTCGCTAATGGATCATAGGCAAAAACGATTGGCATCGCTTTGTGAAGGATTTCTATTCGTTCATCTTCGAGGTCCTTGATATCATCTTGGAGTCTGCCAATGGTTTCTTCTAGTTCTCCTCGTTGCTCTTCTAGGCGCTTGATATTCTCAGAGGATGAATTCCGAAGTTTTTGGCTGAGTTCATTTTCTAGATTAGCTGCATCATTCCTCTTCTTTGTTAGATCGGCTAGTTGTTCTTTGTCCGTTACGAGAGAGTGTGTGTGAATATCAAGTTCTTCTCTGATTTTTTCTACCTCGGGACTCAAGCCTCTGGTCTGCTTCACAAATTCATTCTTTCTTTTTGTAAGACGCTCTATCAGAGTCTCGAAAAGTCCCAATTGGGATATCTGGAAAACAGCTTCTCTAATTTCGTTACCCGATTTTTCCTTGAAATATGCGTCCATTCTTTCTCCGTCAAAGAAGAAGTATTCTTCTATGTCTTCTGGGACTAGACTATCAATTCTAAACTGAGCATCTTCCCCATATTGGGGATAGCCCCAATCTCTCTCTCCTTGAAGCATGATGCACGGGGGTGCATGCGGCGCTGGGACTTCTGCGAGCTTTCCTTTGTTTTCTTGGTAACTCTGAGAGCGTGAAACTAGAATCTTCTTGCCATTATCACCGATAAATTGGATGTCAACTGACATTTCCACGATACTATTCCTTTTTTCATCTAAGGAGGCCACGTTGACAGGAGGTAATCCTCTGTACTTGCTATCCATATGGTATTCTTTCCCAAAGAGACACCAAGTAATAGCGTTCAAAAGGTTAGTTTTCCCAGCACCGTTAGCCCCTTGAATAATGGTAAAATCAGCTTGTGATGAATGTGCAAATTCGATCTTCACGTCTCTATATTGGCGAAAATTCTTCATGTGTATGTAATCCAGCTCCATCATCTATCCTCCTCGGCTTCACTGAATTTGGCCAGTCGTTTTATGTTTCTGTCGTAGTCTTCAGCGTATCTTGGGTTCTTGTCCCCTTTGTGTCTCAATTCGATCATCAACAGCGTCCTAATCAATTCCTTGACTTCATCTGAATAGCTACTCTTATCGAGCGCATCCAAGATTCGCTTATTCACGTTTGACATACACTCTATCTACTCCATACATTGCTTCAATGTTCTCCATAATCTTGAGACACTCTTCCGCGTTTTGCGCGATTTTGGCAAAATCGCGATAACGCTCAAGCTCTTTGGTTATTATTTTTCTCTCAAGATCTCCAAGTTCTTTAGGCGTAGATGATTTGATGGTAGGCTCAACAATTATGTCGTGAATGATCGCCCTTTCTTTACCCGGATATTTTCTCAGAACCCGTCCCCTCCGCTGAATGTATTCCCTAGGGTTACCAGAATTGTCGAGCATAATAGCTAGCCTCGCCGGTGGTACGTCAATTCCTTCATCCAAGCACTTCATCGATACTAACGCATGATACGTCCCTGAAGAAAATTGTTTGATCAGGAAATCTCTTTCTGACAGGCCACCGAATCGTTCATCAGCTCGCGTTCCTTCACTTTCTGTGAACTTATGCTGAATTATGTTCTTTTCACTAAGAATTTCCTGTACGCTTCTTATCTGTTGAGGTGAGCAATAAACAAGACAGAATCTAATTCCAGGCAGTTCATCCAGCAGTTCTTTGAAAACAACAAGCTTATTGATCGCGTTACGAATGATTTTTTGCCTCTTGATGCAGAGTAGAGTGTATATTTCATCTTTTTCCTTTTCATCTTTGCTTCGGTAATAGGCCTTGGATATTTTTCGAGTTTCAGTTTCGTAGCTTTCCAATTCTTCGGGCGTGAGGGAAGTGAAATGTGGTCTGTATATGTAAGGTGTCAAGTAACCTGCATCTATAGCATCTTTCAATGAATACTCGAAAACGACATCCCCAAAATAAGCGAAAATTCTGTCTGTACCCTCAAAGTCAAACCATCTCTTTGGCGTTGCACTGAGGCCTAATCTGAAATCATACTGGTCAATTAGCCCCTTTCTTCTTTGGGGAGCACCTATTCCATGTACTTCATCGACGATCAGGAATATTTTTTGATTTGGTGCTCTTTTCTTGCTGTCTAGAACTATGTTCATGAAGTCATTTGACGAAAATGTGACATGAGTGGTAAGCACTAAAAGTTTTTCAGCTACATTATTTTCTATGTCAAGAATACTGTCGACCAGAGTGTCTTTCCATGAGCTTTGACTGCTATCGGCGATGATTTTTTTGCCTTCGACACCAAATTTGTTTGCTTCCCTGAGCCATTGTTCGCTAAGGTGAACATAGGGGTTGCTTACTACGGTTATTAACCTGCTTTCTTCCTTGCCCAATTGATCGAGACAGCTTAATGCAGTAATGGTTTTGCCTGAACCCGTTGCCATCTCCAGAATCCCATTTTTCTCATGTTCAAACCATCTTTCAACGGCCTGCTTCTGATATTCTCGAAGCTGGGGTCCGATGATTGGCTTACTCCCCCTAGCCCATTTTTCAAGGTCTATTTCTTCAATTGAAGCCGGGGCTATCTCGATGAGTCTTTCTTCAATAGCCTTCGGTATGTCCACGATTCTTGTTCTTCTAGCGTTGCCTTGCCAAAACTTTTGAAACTTCAGCAAGTCGGCTTCAAAGTAGTCTTTTTCGGCTTCAACCCAGCTTCTGAAAACCTTGAATTCTTCAATATTACTCTGCCATCCTTTTGCACTTTCGTTGTCAGACCCACTGAAGGATATCTTGTTCCCGTCAATGTCCTCAAGAATACCTACTTTTTGATGAAAAATCCCTTGTCTGTTAGCCTCCCCAAACTCAAGAGGAATCCCGCTATTGTCGAGAACAAGTGCGATTTTTATGGCCAGTTTGCCTTTTGCTACTAACCACCCCAAAGCTCTAACATGGTCCTTAGTAAATTCGTCCTCAAGATCATCAAGTTCTCTTAAGATTGACTGCTCCAATACTTTTTCCGGAGTATCGATTGCATTTCTAATTGCAATTACGTCTTGCTCTTGAAATGTGGCTCCAGTTACCAGTCTTATGTAGCCACCATTTCGAATTAGCCCTGAAATTCCTTTTGCGGCAGCAGCCAAACTGGTTGACGAAAAGAAGCCGGTCAGTCTCGAGTATTGAATAGAAACTGCCAGGGCTGGAGAGTAGAAATCTGCTAGGATATTGTCGATGTCAGAGTCATACGCATTTTTTATCTTGAGGTTTTGAAGGCTCATACACCCTAGAGTCTCCGTGCGATGCTTGGGTCGCGACCTCGGGTCAGCTGATCTCGAGGTTTCGTCAAGGCCACAGCAACCAATCGTTCGGGCCGACATCAATTATATGAAAAGCTGACGACTTAAGAGTTACGTTGAGTTCGGCTTCTATTCGGCGCGCGCCTGTTCCAGACAAGAAACACCGAAAGGACCGCCTTCAACACAAGCAACCAGAAAGAACAGAAGCTCAAAGACGCTCAATCTCGTCAACCACAGATGAAGACCAATAAGGCTTTACCATCAACACCAAACCGCAAAGCATGACATTGACGCATCAGAAACCATAGTCCGACATACGGCGGAAGATCTCAGAAGCTCGTGCTAAGTCTTATACTGATTGGCAGATGATACTGAAGATTATGACTCAGATTGAAAAGCTGAAGGTTACGACTCTCGGGGATAATCTGGTTTATGATGAAGGTTATGGTCAAGCTGGTCTGTCCTTACTATTGGATCTGATTGACGCCAAAGGCGAACCTAGAAAAGTAATCTTCGACACAGGAGACAACAAAGAAGCCCTGATGCACAACATAAAGCATCTCAAACTGAACCTCAAGGACATCGACGCCGTAGTGCTGAGCCACGGGCATCGGGACCACACTGCGGCAACGGTGGAAATAGTAAAGGCTGCCGGAGACATCAAAGTCTACGGGCACCCTCACACGTTCATACAAAGATTCGTCAAACGAAAACAGAAACGAAGCCGAAACATAGGCGTCCCAACGGGACAGGGAATAGCAGAAATCGAAAAAGTCGGCGGAAAAATCATACTCTCCACCAAGCCTGTGCAGGTAGTTCCGAGACTCTGGACCACCGGACAAATCGAAAGAAAAACCTTCGAAACCGTAATACACATACCAGGCGGAGGCAAACTCGTCACCACCATCGACGGAAAAGAAACCGAAGACCAAGTACTCGACGACCAGGCATTATGGACCGACGTCAAAAAAGCCGGACCCTTCGTAATCACAGGATGCGCCCACTCAGGCCCCATCAACACCCTGACACAAGTTCAAAAACTCGGAGCCTTCAACCACATACACGGCCTAATAGGCGGCACCCACATGCTCTGGCGCCCAGACAACTACGTCCAAAAAACCATCAACGAACTAGCAAAATTCGGCCTCACCACCATCTCCCCATGCCACTGCACCGGCTGGAAAGCCACAGTGTTCTTCTGGCAAGCATTCCCCAAAGAATTCATCCTAAACTACTGCTACAGAACCATAGAGGCAGGAAAAAAACCAAAGCAACAAGTATGGTAACCAAAACGTGCAACACTCCATCATGGTGAGTCAATCGTAAGTTCAAACCACCGACTTATAGATTTTGTTATAGACTCGGCAGATGAAAACAAGCATTTTCCGACTGCGATGCGAACCTCTAGGAGGCACCCAGAACTTCCTCAACAAAAACGGCAGACAAATCTGGACAACCAATTCGCAAGAAGCATATAAGTCTATTAAAAACATTCTACCATATAATACTGACGATATAGCAGCGTGGCTCGAACATGGCCCCAACGAAGGATCATCCAATCAAGATTCTTGAATCCGTACTGGAAAGAAGAAACGACTGTCTACACAAACTCAACGGCGGAACCAAGAAAACCCACGCAAGATAGCAACCTTCTGCGCAACCGCATACCATCAGACAGCCATGCTACATTCTGGACGAAAGACAAAACGCGAAAACCTACCATCCAACCGAAGCCATGGTACAGGAAATAGCCGAAAAACCTCAAAACACACTCGAACAATTCACAACCATGCGAGACCCGCAATAAACTAACAACCCATAGGCGCAACTCAACCGACCTCTTAAGATTTTTAACGCAATACCCCATAAAAGGGGTGATTACGTTAAATTTCGAAAAAACCTTGCCGTGGCGTTTTTTCAGATATCTTAGCGTAATACCCTCAGAAAGGGTTGATGTCTCTAGATCTCTTAAATGCCTGAGAGTAGCAATTTTTAAATAATTTAATGTTATATACCCTAAAAGGGATAATTACATTAAAAACGTGAAAACGTTGGTCACGAAGATCGAGGCTCTCTACAATGCTTTGTTGGCTATGAAAGTAGTGACCTTCGACGAGATCGTGCAAGAAGCCACAACCAATGTCAACGTTCCCCCAAATCGAGAATACATCAACCGGAAATACGTGACAAAACTGACCAAAAACCACAAGCTACAACGAATACGAAAAGGTCTGTACCTAGTCCTTTCGCCCCTTGAAAAAACAGAAACATACATACCCGATAAGCTGCTAATCGCCGCCAAAATCAAACAACAATACTACTTGGGCTACCATACGGCGCTGGAATACTACGGCTGCGCACAATCTCTCTGGAATGAAGCCTACATCTGCATCAAACCAAAAAGCAGATTCGACCCCTTCAAATACAAACACCTCAGCTTCAAACCAGTATTCACCAACGACACTACCACAGAAATCCACCGAAGCCTCTACCTGAACATCGCAATCAAAGTGAGCAGCAAAGAGAGAACATTAATGGAATGCCTCACCAAAATCCAGTACGCCGGAGGATGGGAAGAAACTATCAAAAGCCTAGAAGGACTAGGCGGCGTCAACCAAGAAAAACTGCTCAATCTACTTAGTAAACAAAAGAGTCAGATGGCAATCAAACGAATCGGTTATGTTCTAGAACTTCTAAAGAACCGCTCACAATTCTACGAACACATCGAAGACCAAACACTTGCCGAGATTCAAGAACTCGTCACAGAACCCGCGCAATACCTCATTTACGGAGAAAGAGGGACACTTCACAAGAAATGGAAACTATACGTCCCAGAAGGCTTCGAAGAAAAACTCAGAGGAAT
>Ga0315279_10000611_pt1 | contig 68999 bp, 71 predicted proteins | sample YL17G06_20_MG_FD_203694 | JGI IMG/M metagenome (GOLD analysis project Ga0315279, IMG submission 203694) | Sediment microbial communities from Yellowstone Lake, YNP, Wyoming, USA - YL17G06_20 | ecosystem: Environmental > Aquatic > Freshwater > Lake > Sediment | place: USA: Wyoming | collected...
AAGTCACAGAATTCGGCGAACTCCTTTGGTCCAAACTCATCAATTCTTTTCTTAGGAGACCAGGCAACATATTTTTCAAAGGGATGGTTAACGCCTGGATCGACAACAAACTTGTCTTCAGAGAGCAAACTTCCGAGCTTGTAAGCCATCTTACTCCTAATCACTTCTTTAACCTTGGGCTCTACTGAAACACGGTAACTGAAGACAACTTCATCATCTACGCGGTCTCTAATCAAGAAGTGCTGATTCTTTACACCTTCAACATCTTTCACGAAAGCATAGAAACCGACGACGCTCCTGATGTTGTCTTGCTTACATTTGAAAACCGCTACACACCAATCATCACTTTCCATAGCAGACATCACTCTATCTTCGAATTTCTTACTATAAAACGCTAGCGCGCGCTTGAACCCAAGAAGACCAAGAGGGTCTTTGCAAAAATCTGGTATAGAACGCTTTTCATACAGTTCACCCATACACTAACACCTTCAAAAACAAAAGGCTGACTTGAGTATTTATTGGGTCACGTACCTTGCAGGGGAGAGGTAGCCTTGACCTTATGGTTAAATATATAGCCAGTCAAGATAACATTCTGATTAGAGGAAGAAGTGAATGCAGGAAAGGGCTAAGCGAAAGTGTAAAGCTTGCGGAAAACTGTTCATGCCAGACAATGATTTTCAAGGCTTCTGCTCAGACAGGTGCTACCACGTTTTCAAAGGAGAAATGAAACCAAGTGCTTAGCATAATCTAGCCTTTCGCACACATTTAGAGGCGGTTCCTCTAAACGATTTTAGCGCGCGCTTTGCGGGTGGACTAATACCTGGAAGGGTTTAGGCTTCTATCGTACTCATACCCAACTGGGTTCGAGTCCGATGGTGGGGCTGCCCGGATTTGAACCGGGGTCTATAGCGCCCGAGGCTACAAGCCTAGACCAAACTAGCCGACAGCCCCCTCTTTGGCTCTAGAAGTGGAGTTGTCGTTTAAGAGCTTTACCTACCGCAAGAGTTTTCTATTCGGCAAGAAAATTCTGGTTCGTTGGGATGAGTTGATTGCCTAGAGCATTATGCTGGTTGGGGTTACACAAGTGGAGGAATTATGGGGATCGGGTTATGATCAGCTGGGAAGAACCAGCCTTTTTCATAGGGACTAAGAAGAAGCAAAAGATGGTTTTTGTTGAAAGGGAATGCTTAAGATGCGGGATCAAGCAGAAGAGGAAGTTTTCTGAAAATATTGATGGGACTTTGGCACCTGTAGGATGGGACATAATACAAGATAGAAAACAGTGACTTTTCTCTAATGAAGGGAAAAGGCTATGATCCAAAACTTTTCAATAAACGGCAGATTGACCGCAAAATCCCTTTCTCCTTAACCTTTAAACCATTATCCAGCCAATACTAATATCCCCTACTGTTAGAGAGGAGGGCTCAACGAGGCTTGTCTGTTCCACATCGCGTCCGCGGCGTTAAAGTACTTAAGGCTGTTTCTTCACCTATTAGGTTGCAGATTTTGAGTTTGCTTTTTGACAGAGGGCCCCTTTCGTACACTGAGTTGATGAGTTCTTTGAAGATGAATCCGAGCAGGGATGCTGGAAGGTTTGCTTATCACTTGAAATTTCTGCTTAAGGCGGATTTGATTGAGGCAGATGTTGAAGCAAGAAAGTATTGCTTGACCGAGTTAGGCAAGATGGTTCTTGACGTTGCAGATCGTGTGGAGAAAAGGGCTCTGAAGCCTAAGGGTATGCTTGTACGTGCTTCCAGGCTTGCGGTAGAAGAGTTTGACGCGAACAAGATAGCAAGTTCTCTTATAAGAGAGGCAAGAATGCCTGCTGATCTAGCTCAGAAAGCGGCTAAGGAAGCCGAAAAGAGACTGCTGAAGGCGAGAACCAAGTATCTTACGGCTCCGCTGGTCAGAGAGGTTGTGAACGCGATCCTAATCGAGAAGGGCTTAGAGGAATATCGCCACAAACTCACCCGATTAGGCCTTCCAGTTCACGAGGTTACCTTGCTCGTCGAAGCCAAAGGCAAGATGTCCAAAAGAATGGGGTCTGTGCATGAAACGGCGGGGGAAGCAGTTCTCAAAGAGTACATGCTTCTGAAAGTGTTTCCGAGAGACATCGCAGATGCATACTTGTCTGGCTCGCTACACATTAGGAATTTGGGCTCGTGGATTCTGAAACCAAGTGAAATAGTGCATGATCTAAGGTTTTTCTGTCAAAATGGCCTGAGCTTTGAGAGAATAGACAGTCTTCAACCCTCATGCGTGCCGCCTCAGAATTTTGAGTCTGCCCTATCCACAACTTTCAATGTTGTTCTGCATTCCGCCAAAGAGGTAGCAGAAACGCAGACCTTCGAATACTTTAACGTATTTCTCGCTCCATTTGCCAAAGCAGCAGAGACGTCGAAGACCAAGGAGGCTTTACGTTCTTTTATCCTTGACATCAGTCAGCATGTAGATGTATCTCTAAACTTGGAGTTGACGGTTCCTGATTTCATGGGTAATAAGCCTGCAATCGGGGCGTCTGGAAAAGTTGCTGGGGTTTATGGGGACTTTGGGGAAGAGACTCAGACTTTGGCATCGCTCATTCTTGACGTATTGATTGAGGAGGGCAGAACTAGACCACTTTTGAACCCGAAGGTTTTGGTCAAACTCCGTCCAGAAACGTTCACTGATGAGAGGGCGAAGGCCTTGCTTTTGAAAGCTCATCGTCTAGCATCAGAGAGAAGCATGGTTTACCTTGCATGCCTACTGGAGGAAGATCAGAAGCAATCGATTTTCTTCACGTCTGGGTGTAGGCTTGGAACAGATTTGACTAAAGACTGGGAAATTGACACGCTGCGCACAGGATGCTTAGGAATGGTATCAGTCAATCTACCGCGAATCGCGTACGAAACTGAGATGGATAAGTCAAAATTCCTTGAGCTTTTGAAGGAAAGGCTTGAAATGGCAACCCGTGCTCTAGAAATCAAATATGGTGCATTGAAACAGCACGGTGAAAGGCTGCTTCCTTTTCTTATGCAGAACGTTAATGGTGACAGATATTTGAGACTTGAAGGTTCTTCGCGTTTGGTGAACTTGATCGGGCTGAAGGAAACTTTGGAGACATTCTGTGGAAAGAGCTCTTACCATGATGAGAAAGCTCTGAAATTGATGGAAGAAATCAGCCAAGTGATAACAGACTTCTTGCGTAAGTCCAGCAAGCGACAGGGAAAACGACTGCTTCCAGCCATGTTACCTGATATTGAGGCTTCCGAAAGATTGGCGCGGCTGGACGTTGACAGATACGGCTTTGGAAAGGTCAAATTCTCAGGAACCAGAGAAAAGCCATATTATTCCACGATCAGCATGTTACCCATACAGGGTTGCCAAATTCCTCAAGAGTTTTTAGCGATTGAACAGAAACAGCGTGACCTACGTTCAGGTGGGAGCTTTGCAGCGATAGAGCTTGGAGAGGCTGAATGCAAGCCAGATGAGTTGATGTCCTTAACTAAGCAGATCGCGGGAGCTAGCGGAATTGAATTCTTTGTGTATAATCGTAAGCTGACTTATTGTGCAAACTGCAAAAACAGCTGGTTCGGCTTGTTGCCTAAGTGTCCATCTTGCGGCGGAGTAGGCACATTAAGAATCTACGATCGCTTTGCATTGTCATGAAGCCATGAGCATTTGACGAATCAGCGCTCTATTTTACCGCGCCAAGTATTAGCGCTAAGAGAGCCATTCTTACGACTATGCCGTTCCAAACCTGCTCGAAGTACCGCGCAAAGGGGGTGTTATCCACTTCAGCTGCTATTTCATCGACCCGCGGAAGAGGGTGCAGAATCGTCAGATCTTTCTTGGCTTCGCTCAAAGCTTGCAGATCTATTCTGAAAGAGCCCTTAACCTTCGCGTATTCCGCAGGGTCAGGAAAACGTTCCTTCTGAATCCTCGTAACGTACAGGACATCTACGAGTGGGATTATCTTTTCAAGATTCGTTCTCTCTATGACGGATATTCGCTCTTTTATTGTTTGGAGAACCTCTCGCCGCATTTTCAAAGTTTCTGGCGAAACTAGGTATAATTCGATGTTGTACAATGAAAGCGCATAAGCCAGCGAGTGAACGGTTCTTCCGTATCTAAGATCTCCTACAAAAGCGATTTTCAGCCCGTCGATTTTGCCCTTTTCCTTGTTCATAGTGTACAAATCCAAAAGGGCCTGCGTGGGATGCTCTTCTGCTCCACTGCCAGCATTAAGGATAGGTACCTTGGCGAATTCTGCGGCAAGTCTGGCTGCGCCTTCAAGTGGATGCCGAAGAGCTATCACGTCAGAGTAGTTTTCCACCGTTCGAACGGTGTCTGCCAAGTTTTCGCCCTTCTTGACTGACGCGATTTCTGCTTCCGCAAAGCCTATTGTGGAGCCGCCTAGTTTGTGCATGGCGGATTCGAAGCTCAGTCGGGTGCGTGTGCTTGCTTCAAAGAACAAGGTTGCGAGGATCTTTCCTCTGAGCATGTCTGAGCCTTTTGAGGCTAGTGGTTCCATTGACTTGGCGGTTTTGAAAATGTAGCTGATCTCTTCGCGGGAGAAGTCTTTGATTGATATTATGTCTCTGCCTTCAAACTCCAAATCCTATACCCAGCACAACAACTCTATGCAACTCCTAAATAACCTTTTTTCGAATCGTCTCACTTTGCAGGAAATGTGTCCGACTGCTTTTGCTTGAAGAAACGTATGTCATTTTCTTCGGATAGTAATGGAGCAAAGTTAAAACCATTGAACATCCTACGATTTATTTGAAGGAAGAGTCGGGTTCATGGTCAGAAAGTTTTGGCGAAGCAAGTGGTTCATTGTCACACTCGCCCTAATTTTGTTGATTCTTCTAGCATCGCTGCTGGCTCTCAAGATAGATTTCGGTGAGAGAGAGGATGAGGTTTTGCGATACTTCTCGCAACAGGAAGGTATGCCTGAAGTGTTCGCCAAACTTGGAAATCTTACAACTGAGGGTTCGGTGATCCTTTGCTGGTGGGACTATGGCCGAGCAGTTAGACAATGGAGCCACAGAGAAGTGATAGAAGCATACCCGTCAAGGGACATATGGTACTCTATGGGAACAGCCAGAGACCCATTACGCAACCTAGAGACCCAGATTTTTGGAACGTGGGGGTCATCAGAGAAGATTCATGACTTGGCAAGAATATTCATGCTCCCAGAAGAGCAGTCCTTGCAGATCATGAAAAACTATAATGTCTCGTATGCTTTGGTCTTCACGCCAGATGACTTGCAGAAATTCTCTTGGATTGCAGACATCGCGGGTTACAATGCATCAAACTACCTAAGAGTCGACACTTTCGGACCTACAGAGCTTGGCTCTCAAGTTACTTTGCTCCGCCTACTTAAGGATCAGACATTGCACCCAACTCACTTCACGAAGCTTTTCGACAATGGCAAAGGCAAAATATATCAGATCAACTATCCGTGGCATGTGTGAAAGGCTTAAAAATCTCTTGCCTGTGTTTAGAGTATAGCCTCTCTAAGAGGGGGATGTTCCGCATGAGTGAAACAGAATTGCACGTTTCTAAGATTAAGAATGGCACCGTCATTGACCATGTTACTGGTGGACACGCTTTGGACGTGGTCAAGATTTTGGGGATAACGGGGCGAGAGAGGGGGACAGTCACAATTGCGATTAATGTTCCGAGTAAACGCTTCAAGACCAAGGACATAGTGAAGATTGAGGGTCGAGAGCTTAATCCTCAGGAACTCGACAAAATCGCGTTAATTGCTCCTCATGCAACGATAAACATTATTCGGGATTATAAGGTTGCTGAAAAACAGGAGGTCAAGTTGCCTAAGAGCATTGATAACATAATCAAGTGTGCCAATCCAGCCTGTATAAGCAATAGTAACGAGCCTGTGCGGGCCAAGTTTTACGTTGATTGTGAGGAACCGTTGTTGCTGAAGTGCCACTACTGTGGCTATGTTATGGAGAAAAAGGATGTGCTTCAACAGTTCTAGGCTCGTTTGATTTGGTATTCGGAACCTGAGATAATCCTTATATCGTAATATACAGTATTCTCAAGATTGATATGTCCAGAAGTTGACATACTGCTCATGTGTAGAACAGGAAAACAGGTGTGAAGAAAATGTGGGAGATACTTGCCCTTGGATTGTGGACGTTCTTTGTAGCGTACACAACATGGTACTTCACAAAAGCAAAGTACACTGTGCCAATATCCGTCAACGAGGCAAGAATATTGTGGAAAATCCATAGGCGAGACCTGCGTTGCAATGGAAGAAAATGGCGAGAAATAAAAAGCGACGAAAAGCTGGTAGGCTTCGAATGTGAATGTGGGTATAGGCACGTACAAAGGCGTCCAGTTGTGGCGAGCCTACCTACCGCTATAGAAGAGCAGCAAGTCGAAATGAAAAGCAAATTGGACAACGCGCGAAAACCACTGCAACTCCAACGAAAATAGGATGTCCTGTCTTATTGTCTTATTACCTTCTTGGGGATGTGAACCCAAACAAATCAAGCCATGTCATATCAATGTTAAACGATTCTACTCCAGCAGACTCCTGTTTTTTACCGTGAGTTCATATGAACGAGCGCGTCGATAGATTGTGGAGCCGCACAGAACAAAACGGTGCGCTGGTTTCATATGCGTGAAATGTAGCTGAAGACGTTATCTACGTTAAGTACGCTTTGTACTTTTCGACCATGTGGTGAGGGTGATAGCTCTTCTTTGCCTTTCTTAAGCCAGATATTCCCAAGTCTTGTTCTCTGTTGACAAACTCGAAGTCTGTTAGTGCCCTTTGGCAGAACCATTGATTAATCACTTGATAAAGACCCTTAATCTCAGGATTCGCTTTCTCAATGTGGATAACCGCCGTTGCATTGTTGAGTCGTTCTGCAACTGTGAACGCCTCCAATATTCCATCAACATAGATGACTCCTCCGAAAACGTTCAATTCTTTGTAGTGCTCGAAGAGTTGTTTTATCGCTTGATTCTCGGCTGCCAAGCTTGGTACTTTATCGCAGTTGCGGAGGTTGCACCATTTGGCCTGAAGCTGTAGACACTGATCGATTACGGATGCTGTAATATCGGTATACTCGCATCTGTGTTTTGACAAGCACTGAGTTATCAGGTTGCGTTTCGCATGATATTTGTCGCCTGAAAGATCAACTAGGTCTCTTGTAAGGTAGACATAGTCCCACTCGTCACGACAAGGCTCAACCCGGATCTTGTGCGCAGTAAGCTCTTCAGCTTCCGTTGTACTAATTCCATAGAGTAGTGGAAGACTGTAATTCCAGCCGGCAGCTTGCTTCAACGTTTTGAGCACTTCAAGTAGAGACTGCTTTCTGAACGGAGGCAAGAGAATCAAGCTACCATCAACCTGCCGTCTATACTGAATCAGAACGGTTTCACCAATGCGTGACAGCTGGACTGGCTCAGATTTACGCCACATAAAGAGGTTTCCAAAAGCCAGTTCTGAGATTTGTGGTTGCTCTTCCCCTAAAAGCGTATCCATGAGCTGTTTGTCTTCGAGACTTATGGCTCGGAACTCGGGGAAGACAGGGAGCGTTTCGATCCTATTCATTTCCACTTCGCCATAAGTCAGCCGCATTGGCTAGGACTGTTTCTGTTTGAAGAAAAGTCCGAGACTTTATATGCCTTCAGGCGTGAACTGGCTACTTACTCGCAGAAAGCCTCTTGTACCTTTTTTCCTTGCAGTGTTTGACAACCCGCAAGGCAATTCTACATTTGACTCCTTTGCTTTGTGATGCCCATTTTGAGAGATTCCAATACAAATGCTTCGTGAGTTATCTAAGCGCACAGATAGTGTTGTGGCGCCGCCGATAGGACTTGAACCTATGACCGACTGGTTAACAGCCAGCCGCTCTACCTAGCTGAGCTACGGCGGCCCAAATTCAACGCTTTAAGAGCTTTCAGTTTTCTTGTGATATTTAAATCTAGTCATATTCAACGCGGCTTCGGTCTAGCTGTTAGTTTGCTTTGCTGACACGTTTCATTGCTGCTTCTCGCTTAGAAAAGTGTATATGCCCGAGTTTCCAATAAAGTTGAAAGATCAATGGAGCGCTAGGATAATTTGAAGAAGATCTTGGAGGTTAGGTGGCATGGAAGAGGCGGCCAAGGAGCATGGACGGCTAGTGAGCTCTTGGCAAGAGCAGCTATTTCTGAAGGAAAATACATTCAATCTTTCCCAGAGTTTGGCCCCGAGAGGATGGGCGCCCCCGTAACGGCTTTCACGAGGATAAGCGACGAGCCGATTCGTCTGCATTGTGCTGTCTACAATCCCGATGTGGTCGCAGTCTTGGATCCTACACTGTTGAAATCCGTTAAGGTTGCTGACGGACTCAGCGAAGAGGGCGGCAACATCATAGTTAACACGACTGAGAAGCCTGTTGATATAAGGAAGCTGCTTAACTCGGATAAAGGCAAGCTTTGGACCGTTCCAGCTACTGAAATATCGATAAAAATATTGAACATGCCCATAACAAACACTGCCATGCTTGGAGCAGTGGCCCGTGTAACTGGGATCGCCAGCTTGGGCGCGATTGAAGAGATGGTTAAGGGCAGGTTTAGGCCTGATGTTGCTGAGAAGAATTTTGCGGTTGTGAAGGAGGCTTATGAGGAGGTAACTTGCGAATGAGTGCCAAAGAAAAAGGTTGGAAAGAAGTCTCGCCTGCAGCTGTTTGCTGGAAGTCGAGCAGAACTTACTTGACTGGCGACTGGAAGACCTATCAGCCAGTGCGAGACCTAGAGAAGTGCACTCGATGCTTGTTGTGCACCATTTTCTGTCCTGATGGAGCTATCCTTTGGACTAAGGAGAAAGGTGACATAGAGTTTGATCTTAACTTCTGCAAGGGTTGCGGAATCTGCGCGAACGAGTGCCCAGCAAACGCGATTGTCATGAAGATGCCCTAAGGAGGATGTGAAGAGTGAAAAGCGTTGTTAAACAGGAGATCACAGGATTGAACGGAGATGAAGCTGTTGCGCTTGCCGTGAAGCAGGCAGACGTTGACGTAGTTGCGGCTTACCCGATAACTCCTCAAACCATAATGGTGGAGAAGTTTAGCGAATACGTCGCCAACGGCGAAGTCAACACTGAATTCGTGTGCACTGAATCTGAGCATAGTGCTATGGCTGCATGTCTTGCTGCTGCAGCAACAGGTGCAAGGACATTCACGGCTTCCGCTTCTGCAGGTCTGGCTTTGATGCATGAAATGCTCTTTGTAACGTCAGGATGTCGATCCCCTGTGGTGATGGCTCTTGCGAACCGGGCCCTTTCGGCTCCTTTGAACATTCACGGTGATCATTCCGATGCTATGGCTCAGCGCGACAGCGGTTGGATACAGATTTATGCTGAAAACGCGCAGGAAGCCTATGACTCGATCTTTCAGGCTTTCAGGATAGGCGAGCATCTGGAAGTCCAGTTGCCTGTGATGGTTGGGTTAGATGGCTTCACTATAAGCCACACGTTGGAAAATGTGCAAGTACTCCCAGATGACGCAGTGAGGGAATTTGTTGGTATTCGTCAGTTGCCCACTGTTCAGACTCATGATGGCAAGGTAGTGCCTTACCGGCTTGATCCAGACAACCCGATGACGATGGGGCCTGTGGCATTGCCTAACTACTATTTTGAGTTCAAACGCCAGCAAGAAGAAGCCATGAAGAGCGCTTTGAACGTTATTCGGCAAGTGAATGAGGAGTATGCAGGCTTAAGCGGAAGAAGCTACGGCGACGGACTGCTTGATCCATACAGGCTCGATGACGCCGAGATCGTCATTGTCTGTTTGGGTTCGACGGCAGGGACAGTGAAAACGGTGGTCGACCAGTTGAGAGATGATGGCGTCAAGGCTGGCTTGCTCAGAATCCGAGCTTTTAGGCCGTTCCCCGACAGGGAAATAGCCAAGGCGCTTTCTAAGGCAAAAGCAGTTGCAGTCATGGACAGAAGTATGAGTTTCGGCGGAAATGGTGGAGCCGTTTACATTGAAGTCTGCCGTGCGCTCTATGTTTCACAAGTGCATCCGTGGGTTGTTGACTACATTCACGGGCTTGGCGGAAGAGACACGAGTCCTAGCCAGATCCGCAATATCTACGTGGAGCTGCAAAGGACGGTTCAAGCTGAGCGCATTGATGAGAATGTAAGATATGTTGGATTGAGGGAGTGAAAACAGGAGGAATATGTGAAATGTGTTTTGCTGACGGAAAGTTTACCGCAAAAGACGTCGCTGAAAAACCTGACCTCTTCCTTTCAGGACACAGAGCATGTGCTGGCTGTGCGCCTGCAACCGTGCTTAGGTTGATAATGAAAGCAACAAGAGGCCCAACCATAGTGACGAATGCAACTGGATGCATGGAGGTATCGTCAACGATCTATCCCTTCACGTCTTGGGCAATCCCTTGGCTACACACTGCTTTTGAAACTGCAGGAGCAAACGCAGCGGGAATCGAAACTGCACTGAAGATTTTGAGGAAGAAAGGCAGAATAAAGGACGAGCAAGTTGACGTTATAGCGCTAGCTGGAGACGGCGGAACCTACGACATAGGCATACAGGCGCTTTCTGGAGCTGTTGAGAGGGGGCATGATTTTCTGTACGTGCTTTATGATAATGAGGCTTACATGAACACGGGCATTCAGAGAAGCGGAGGCACACCGTACGGGGCGTTCACGACAACCTCACAGACCGGCAGTGTTGTTCCAGGTAAGCTAGAGCAGAAGAAGCCCATTGCGGATATCATGGTGGCTCATGACATGCCCTATGTAGCAACCGCATCGCCATATTACTGGAAGGATCTCATTCAGAAGGCCAGAAAAGGCATTGAAGTGAATGGTCCCGCATTCTTGCACGTTTTCGCGCCTTGTCCAAGAGGATGGCGAAGTGATCCAGCAAAGTCCATTGAGCTTTCAAAGCTGGCGGTTGAAACCTGCATATTCCCATTGTGGGAGGCTGTGAACGGCGAGTACCAGCTGTCCACTCCAAGCAAAGTTATTGCCTTAGCTCCACAGAAAATGAAGAAGCCAGCAAAGGAATATCTCGAAGTGCAGGGGCGATTCAGGCACTTGTTCACGCCGAAGTACGGGAAAATGATTGAAGAAATCCAACAGCAGACAGACGCAAGATGGCATAGGCTGCTCAAAAAATGCGGAATGACACAACCAGCAAAGACCGCGTAAAACAAGCTTTATCTCTTTTCTTATTCAAATATTGCAGTCTTAGGAGATCCAGCCTTGAAAGTCGTTTCGGTAGTTGATGGTTATGAGCAGACTTTTTGGGATTATGTCAACAGAGACCCGCTGAACTACTGTTTCTTCATCTTTGACTGGCGGCAAAACAGAGACAAGACTAGGATTCTGTTGGCGATGGAGGGGAAGAAGGTTGAAGGGTCAATGCTCGTTTACTGCGATTACATCGTTCAATTGAGAGGCAGTCGTGAAACTGTGAAGTTGTTGCTTGATCGTTTGAGTTTGACAAGTGTTGAGCTGCAGGCTCCTTTAGATTGTGAGGATCTCGTTCTTGTAAAGTTCAGGCCAAAGATTAGAGAAGAAATGATTCTCATGCGTTTGAGAAGGGGCGAGGAACGCATCCGAATAACGACTGTTCCTACGAAGTTAGGTGCTGAAGATGTCGAAGAGATTGCTGATTTAATGCGGACAGCTGATCCTGGTTGGTGGGGAGAGGTTACCGCGGAAAGAATTAGGTCTAGGATAGGAGATGCGTTTTGGCTTGGCATAAAGCAAGATGGGAGAATTGTGTCCGTTGGGGCGACGCGTTTGACGGATTTCGGAAGCAACATCCATGTTGCAGCTACAAAGGAACAGCACAGAAACAGGGGATACGCCACTTCAATAGTATCAGCTTTGGTGAAGGAGATTTTGAAGACTTCTTCAATCGCACTGATCCACGTCATAAGCGACAACGCTCCAGCAATACGGGCATACTCAAAGGTCGGATTCAAACCCTACAAAACTTACCTTTCCATAAGAAACTAGCAGGGTCTAATCGTAGGGCCTAGCTCTCTAAGGCTATTCTACCCCCTCATATATAGGTTGAACCGAGGCTTCAGAGGGTATCTTTTATTTGTCAATACAACCTTCGTGTCAGTCTCGATTCGAGGCTGAAAGGTATTTTTCTATTTCGTTTTCTGCGTTGTCTGCTTTTATGAATATGGGCACGTTTTCCATGCCTGTAGCTATGTAGCTTGACAAGAGCCACTCTCCAGGCGCAAACTCCAAAGTCTTTTCCAGTATGCCCTTGTCCACCATGAAGGTTTCGCTGATAAGGTTGCGGTCGTATGGACGCGGAAGTGTTCCCACGAAGTATGTATGAAGTTGCTGCAGAGCGTTTGTGTTCAGATAGGCTACTCGTTGGGTGGCTATGCAAACGCCTAAGCCGTATTTTCTTCCTTGCCTAAGCAGTCTCTCAACTTGCGATGAGCATTGGCCTTCGATGCCGCCAAGCGTGTTGGGAATGAACTCTTGTGCTTCGTCGAAGACAAGCAGTATGTAGGGTTTGACTGTGAATCGGCGTTTTCTCCGCATGAGCAGGTCTTGCGTCAACTCTATGGCGAGTTCTTTTATGGTGAATGGGTCCGAAATCGAAATGCACACGAGGTTTGTGGTTTTGTCTTCGAGTAGCTCTCGAATTTTTTCAATGGTCAGTCCAGCTGTCTCTTTTGTCTCTTCTTCCTTTCCTTTCTTTATTATGTCCAATATTGCGCTTCTGGTTGTTGCCCAGGCATATAGCCCACTTTTGTCGTGTACTCTGAACTGTTCGACTGTTTCAGTGGCTATTCCATCTAAATAGTGGACAAAGTCTTCGCTGGCCTTCTGGTTCTCGCTCAGGCCATGTTCCGCCACGTACTCAAGTATGGCGTCGTGAATCTTGTCGATAGCGTTCAAATAATGTGGCTTGTCCACGTTTCCGCCTCTTTGGCCGTCAAGCTCGTCTAGGACTTGGCTATATGTTGGAATCTGTTGTCTGGGCTTTGTGTAGTAAGCCAATTTGCCCTGATCCATTACGCACTGCAATCCATGCTTAGTTCTCTCATCGGTCTCGTACTCTCTCGGCTTGACAACCGAGTTGAAGAACTGCTGAAGCGAATCAATCCTATGCTCAAGAATCACTTTCGCCGAAACATCTGGGTCAGCCAACAAGTCAAGCAACAGGAAGATATACTCACAACTTATGTCAAAAACCACAATCTTCGTATTATCCGTGTGTAGCAATAGTCTTCGGAGAATGTTTGACATCAAGTTGCTTTTGCCTCCTCCAGTGAAGGCGAATACGCCGAAGTGGTAACGGACAAGCTTCTCAAAATCGACATAGATGGGGATGGCGGTTTTGCTAGCCTCAAACATCTTGATCAAACCGAGTCTTGGGTCGGCTCGTGCGTCTTCCACAGTCTTGGATGTGTCCACACCAAATTCTTCAGCAATCTTCTGGTTATACATGCGATTTATCATTTCGCTGTTCAAAATGCGGCATGAGCTGCCTATGATTGGGTAAGAGAAGCCTTTCTCGAACTCGAATCTGCAGTCTTTGTTTAGGATTAGGTCGTAGTTTATTGGGATGGCGTCTATCTGAATCATCATCATGGACTTGTCATCGGTCTGCCAATCGTCTTCAGACTGCTCGATAATTTCAAACTGCATAGGATAATAGCCATGGTCAGATAAGCCGCGCAAGCCAAAATGCTCTGGCCAGACGCGGCTGATCTCCATAAGCGTGAATCTTTCCGAGTTTGGTTCTTTTTGCTTGAAGTTTTTGACTGCTAGAAGCATGCCCTCCTCCAAAAGCCCCATCAAGTCCTTCTGGTACTCAACCTTGACTCGGCACTGGTAGCGGGCGCTCGTTCCTGCAACTTTGGATTCTTCGCCGCCGACGAAGAATCTGGGGATGACGGCGGCTAGTCGTGCGTTGAATTTACCGCTAAAGTCGGTGAAGCAGGTGCTGTTAAACTTGTTCTCTTCTTGCGGCTTCAATCGTGGCTCTCCTCTCTCTGAACGTGCTCATATAGAATACGAACTTTCGCAATTTATGATTATTGACGATCCAGCCTGCCGTCGTGTCTACTATGCATCTGAACTGGTTGTAATTCCATTTGGCGATTTTGTCTGCAATGAATAGGGGTTTGTTGTGGCCGAAAGCCTCGGGAATGCTTGAAGGAGCCATGGCGATTAGAATATTCATAGCCAGGTCTTGAAGCTTGTTGGGGACGCTCTTGTCTTTGAATAAGATGGCCTGAACGGGTTCTTTTGCGCTGCCGAACTCGTTCCAAAACTCAACCAAGTTCTCAGACTTGTAATCATATTCTGGATAGACTAGGCGGTCTATGAGGAGGACGTTGCTGCGAAGCATTGGGTCGGATTTGGCTTGGCTCAACTGCACGTACGTTTTTAGAAATGCTTTTTCGAGGCTCATTCTGTTTTTTATGGCTCCTGAAACGTAGCCCTTGCGATTTTGCCTATCTGGAATCATGGTTCTGAAGGCTGAATCATACTCGATTAGGCTCCATGGCGGCTTGAGCTTGGCTGTGTTGAGCATGCTTGTTGATTGGAGTATCATGCGGTCAGTGTTGGGCAGTCGTTCGAACTCTTCGCGTGAGAAGCTCTTCTTAAGTAGGCCTTCGTTGTGCATTATTGGGATGAGTTGGCGTTTGAAGTCTCTTGCCGCTGTGTCCTTAGTAATGCCAATAAGCAAGATCCGTCTTTTCCAGCATTCCTCCATCAGCATATGTAGTGTGAAAAGGGTTAGAAAAGCAACATCCACAGTTGTCAGCCAACGTTCCTTCCCGTCCTTCAGAATCTTCATTACGTCGGCATTTTTGCCTTCTGACGTTTTTGTGAAGAAGAAGCGGTCGCCAATAATTGTTACAAGTTTCCTGATGCGGTTGGAAGTTGTTGCGTATTTTCGGTTAAGCTCGTAGGTTCCTTCTTTCTCGATTAGGATGTTCTCTTCCACAGAGCGGTTAAGATACCTTCTCACCCTTCTTGCCCTGTTTTCGTCGGCTATTCCCAGCCCTTCCCAAATCCGCTTCTCGGTCAATGGTCCTTTCTGCTTGGCCTGCTCGATTATTGCGTAGCTTAGGCAGTCGGATCTCGGCGGCGGTAAGCCTAAGGCTGGGTTGCACACACATTGTCTTGCAATGGTTAAGTCGTTGACGTCAATATCCTCATCATCCACCTTGTATCCGATTAGGCTGCTTTTTGCTTTCCACAGGTCGCGTTTTGCCGTATCATAGATTAGGCTTGCTCTTTCTATAGATAGACTTCTGTCCAAGAGTATGATGCGCATGTTCTGGTCTGGGTCTGTGGCAAGCTTGTATGCAAGATAGAATTCCGCGAAAGTCATTATCCAATTCGCTATCGTTGCATTGTTTATTATCGTCTCATCCGTCAATGGGATATTTGGGTTGATGTCTCCGTGCTGGACAGCCTCGGAAAAAGTCTGATCTATCTCCGGCACGTCATTGACGTAGACTGGCACGACGCTTGAAATGCCTGCACTTTGGCGAAGGGTTTTCTCATCATATTCTATGATGGGCTTGCTGTTCGGGCAGAAGATCACGGTTCCTGTTGAGGCGTAAGCTCCTCCGAAAAAGATCACCAAGTCAAACAGCGAACGTGAATACATTGTGCCATCAATACCGGCAAAGCGGACGCGGTCAGCTCCAAGAAATTCCTGGGCAGTTCGGTAAGCTTCTTTCTCGTTAAAATCCATCCTTATGAAACCCGCAAGCAAGCTATCATGAAGGCTCCTGAGCGATGAGAAACGTTGCTCATAGTCCAAAACCTGCGATGATGCGCCAAGCCTGAGAACGTCACTGCTTCGCTTCAGAGCGTCAGTTAATGAAGACAAGCTAGGTTTCTCCCTACCTCTTCTCAATTGTCTTCTAGGAGTTAAAATCTTGTCTATACGTAGGCATTTCCTGAGTCTTGGCTACATGCCGCAAAAGACAAGAATGCCTTCTGTTACAGGTTTATTAAGCAATCTTGACAAGTGAAACTGTGGCTAGTTGCGGGGTTGCCCTATTTCCGCAGCTGATGGAGATTTCTCCCGCACAACCCCCCATTTTTTATCCAGTCCAAGGATTGTTGATCTGTGACTCGGTATGAATTGAAGTAAGCATGGTAGATCGACAGTTCGATTGGTCTCGGTATTGATTTGAGTGATAATGCGGCAGTGTGCGCAGGTGCGCTTGCATGCTGTGCGCTTAATAGTCTCGCGCGCGCTAAGGACCAGAGGGCGCGTGTCAACGCACGTCAAAATGCGTCTCTAATCGTTGGATGAGGAAATATTGACGAGGAACTCTGTCTGGATCGAGACTTTGCTTCTGGTTTCAGTCTTGACTAGCATCCATTGTGTTCCAGCGTTTGCATGGAGCAATGGTGGCTACAGTTCCAACCCGTCTCAGCCGGTTTATGGGACGCATGATTGGATTGCTCAACACGCGTTGGACTGGTTGCCTGCCAGTGAAAAGCAGTTCATTCTCGACAATCTGGCGAATTTCCTTTATGGCACTGAGTTGCCTGACAATGGCGGAGCTCCTGACGGGATAGGTGACACGTCTAAGCATCACGTGTACTACTTTGCCAACGGCATTTTGCAGGAGGATGACTCGGCACTGCGAGCTCAACAGGAATATGATGAGGCAGTCAACCTTTTCAAAGCAGACGATGAAGTGGGTGCAGTCAAAACGCTTGGCGCCATGACTCATTACATCGCTGACGTGGCAGTGTTCGGTCATGTGATGGGTTCCAAAACAGATTGGGGAAATGAAGTACATCACAGCGACTATGAGACCTACGTCAACGAAAGAACAAACAGCTATGCAGACGACTTTAACACCTACCTAGTTTTCGATGGGACCTTAGACAGCATTTCTGCTTACAACGCTACCTTGAAGCTTGCTACGGATACAACATTCGACACGAATGGAGATTTGACCTGCACTTGGATGGACCAGCACTATGATTGGAATGATCCGACGTTTAGGAACCGTTGCGGAGAATCCCTTAACCTAGCCGTGAACCTTGTTGCCGATGTGCTACACACTTTCAGCTTGGCCGTTCCCGAGTTTTCGCCAATTCTGTTTCTGCCAATATTCATTACTCTTACGATGATTGTTGTTTTGTACGCGAAGAGAGTGATGAGAAGAAAGCTGTAGCCGAAGTAACAATGTTTCATAATCTTTATTTTTGACTGCTTGCTCTGTTATTTCATGGGTTGGAGAAGCAGTGAGTCGACTGGCTAGGAAACCCTTTGCCATAATGGTCTTAATGTTCCTATTGATGAGTCTTGCAGGTTTCGCGCTTGGCACCAAGTCGGGCTGGGAGGAACCTAAGACAATCATTGTTCCAGACCAATACCCAACGATTAATGAAGCCATAGCCCACGCACGCGATGGAGACACCATCTACGTCAAAGCTGGAATATACTATGAGAATGTTCGCGTGGACAAGACGTTGACTCTTGTGGGAGAAAACGTAAGCACGACCATAGTTGATGCGAACAGAACTAACACTCCGATTCTGCTGAATGCTCCTTATTCCACGGTCACAGGGTTCACGTTTCGAAGAAGCCAGCTAAAAGATACGATGTTTGAGCCAATTTTCGGCGGACCCTACGGGGTTCTGCTCTTCTTCGGCTGCAACGTCACGGGAAACATCATAACCGACAACGGCATAGGCATATATTCATGGTATGGACATGACAACATAGTTAGCGGAAACAACATAACATCCAACAGTATAGGCGTGGGTCTTGACCTTGACACCCAAAGCACCATTCAGGAAAACAGTATCTCCGACAACAACGTAGGCATCTCGCTTAGTGGCTCTACACATAATCGCCTCATCAGCAACGAAATGGCAGACAATGGTATCGGAGTCTTTGTCGGCTTGTCCTCGAACAATAGCCTTCTAAGAAACAAGATCACGCACAGCGAAATCGGGATAGAATTCTGGTTTTCCACCACAAACAACACCGTGGAAGAAAACAGCATAGCAGAAAACCGTTATGGGATCGAAGTGCTTGAAGCGTCAGGTAACTGTATCTACCACAATAACTTTGTTAACAACACGTATTCGGCTGATGTTTCAAGCGATTCCGCTAACACGTGGGATGATGGCTATCCTTCTGGCGGAAACTACTGGAGCGACCACAACGGAATAGATGCGGACCATGACGGAATAGGAGATACACCCTACATCATAGATGCAGACAACCACGACAACTATCCCTTGATAGCTCCGTTCCATGGCTTTGACGCAGGCACTTGGGGCGGAGTATCCTGTGATGTAGACATTATCAGCAACTCCACCGTCTCAGACTTCTACTTCAACCCCGAAGAAGGCCCCTTCCTGCGCTTTGAAGTGTCTGGCAAGAACAGAACCAACGGCTTCTGCCGAGTAACAATTCCCAAGCAGCTTCTGAGCGCTGAGCATGGATGGGTCGTCCTCGTCAACCGCCGAGCCGTGAACTACAGGCTAATCCTTGACGAAAGCCGCGCATACATATACTTCTTCTATGATCACAGCACGTGGACGGTTGAAATCTGGGGAACGCACGCAGTGCCAGAATTCGCTTTAGAGCCTTTCCTGCTGTTGTTCATGATCGTCACAGCTTTGACTGCAATCAGCCTTAAGAGAATGAAGATTGCACCGTTCAGAACCGGAATCAGCAACTACCAAACTGGATAAGACATGCAGAGAAAAGCGCGTTCTTTCAGCACTTCCAAAAAATTCCGTGTAGATTCATCTTTTTAATCGTGAAAATTCCTTAAATTTCGCTCTTTTTCCTATTCTGTTTGAGGATTGAGCTGCTTGCGCAGCGTGTCTGTTGATGATGTTCGTGACGTGATAAACGTTGGTTCAGCCGATATTCCAGACGAGAAGATTCTGAAGATGGTTAAGCGTGCTGAGGTTACGTTGGAGCTTGAGCTTGGCAAGGAAATCAACTATGCAGATTGCACAGACGCGGAAAGAGAGTTCACCACTGTTCTGTCAGCTATCTACCTGTCTGTTATCTGACGGGTGGCAGCACCTTTGGTTTGAACTTTAGTGTTGGCGATCAGAACGTGTCTGTCTTAGGTAATGCTCCGCCGTTGGATGTTTTGCAGGCTTCGCACTGGTTCACGGAAGCCGTGGCTGAATGGTTCCAGAAGCAGGTCAAGGTTGGCAGTGCAAAGGTGGATGCGTGGAATGTTGAAGAGGGTTTTGACTGGGCAAGCATTGGAAAGGTGCGCCTTGACTTTTGGCCTGAAAGCGGAACTGCAACGGGTTCTTGCTGGGTTGACGCCTTGTTCTTTGGGGGAAACAGGTACAATTCAGTGCAGGAGGATGCTGGCAGCCATGAGGGACTGATGCTGTTCAGAAAGAGAAAATAGAAGAATACGTTGTAATGTACGAAACACTGTAGAAAGTATTACTACGCAGATATATGGAGATGTCTCCCGCGCAACCCCCCATTTTTCCATTCTGTGCTTCTGATGTCTGGCGGACCGCGCCCTAGTAGCTGAGACGCTGGCCTGCTTTTCGGGCTCTTCTCGCTTTTCCGTCATTTCTGTTTCCTCTCCGCAAAATTTACGCACATTCTGGGACTATAAACCTTTTTCAGCATGGGCGACGCACAGCATGCATAGATTTTTTCGGAAGAGTTATATGGCGGTTGAACCAATCATGATTTCGGAGAGGGCTTGAGCTATATACGTTAATTAGAATACTGTGATTTGAGGAAAGAGGAAGGTTGCATAGAAGAATAGTTTCTGGAATAATGCTGACATCGCTGCTAGTGGGCGCGTTGACATTAACACTTAACATTCAACAAGGTGACTCCTCGAAACCAATAGAAGTAGAATGGGCAAGAAAATACGGCGGAGCCGATGAAGAGGTTGCCAACTCTATTGTGAAGACAACTGACGGTGGATACGCATTAGCTGGTTATGCCAAAAAAGGCTTTAACGATGATTTTTGGTTAGTTAAGGTTGACTCGCTTGGAAATCACCAGTGGAACAAAACATATGACAGAGCCTATAGTGATATTGCATCTTCTGTTGTGGAGACAGCTGACGGCGGATACGCATTAGCTGGTAGCACAAATCCTTCAGGAACTAACAATGATTTTTGGTTAGTTAAGGTTGACTCGCTTGGAAATCACCAGTGGAACAAAACATACGACAACGGTTACGATGATTATGCATATTCTATTGCGCAAACTGGTGATGGGGGGTATGTGTTAGCCGGTACCACACATTCTTCAGGAACTAACGATGATTTTTGGTTAGTTAAGGTTGACTCGCTTGGAAATCACCAGTGGAACAAAACATACGGTGCTGTAGGCAATGAGCGGGCATATTCTGTTGTGGAGACTAGTGACGGATACGCATTGGCTGGCCAAACAGGACCTTACGAAAATTTGGACTTTATGTTGGTCAAGGTTGACTCATATGGGAACATGCAATGGAATCTAACGTACGGAGGAGCCAAACCTGACAATGCATATTCTGTTGTGGAGACTAGTGACGGATACGCATTGGCTGGTTACACATATTCTTTTGGAGCTGGCAAAAGTGATTTTTGGTTAGTTAAGGTTGCTGCTCACGCGCATGATTTGGCTGTCACAAACACTGTTCTTTCAAAAACTGTTGTTGGTCAAGGCTTCACTCTGAACGTAAACGTGACAGTCGAAAATCAAGGATACAACTCCGAAATCTTCAATTTAACCACTTACGCTAACGCCACCCCCATCCAAACATTCAACATCACAAACCTACTACCTGGATCCAGCACCACCATCACCTTCAATTGGAATACTTCTGGCTTTGCTAAGGGCAACTACACCATAAGCGCCTATGCTTCGCCAGTAGATGGCGAGACAGACACTGGGAACAACCTGTTCACAGACGGATTCGTTAAGATTGGCATTCCAGGGGACATAAACGGAGACACTGTCGTTGATTCAACGGATCTAGGCATACTCGGCAGCGCTTGGGGCTCATTCAGAGGCGATCTAAACTACGTCCCAGAAGCAGACATCAACGACGACGGCGTCGTAGACTCAACCGACTTAGGCATAATGGGCGCCCACTGGGGCGAAACAGAATAGCCTGCACCTTCAAAATGGACGCGATTGGCAGGGCAAACTAAGGGCGCGCGCTGTCATGTAGACCTCGGAGAATCCAGAATGCTCGGCGTAGAGGAATTGAAGGAAAAGATTGAAGTCACCGACAAAACCGTTGAATGCCCGGTTAAGGGCTGTAACGAAAAAGTGGAAAGACAACGAAAAGATACGTGTAAGAAGAAGACCAAGTTCAAGTGCCCAATACACAAGATTGTGATTTCTCCATCAACTTTCGAATACCCAAGTGAATTCGATAACCTGCTTTGGAAAGAAGGTCCAGATAAGGAAATGCTTGAGAGAATAAAAGAGGTAAAAAGAGAAAGTCGGCGGATAGCACATGATAATAGTGAGGATGCCGTTAGCTGGAATATCTTCAGATTCTTGGAGAAAAATAGTTTGATTGAAGGATTTCTAAATTTGATAACTGGCTCAGCCACAAAATCACCTGAGGTAGTATATTGGTCATACAGCCAAGAAGAAGATACCAGCTGTTCTGAATTGAATGAAGCAAGAAAGCAATTCGGCGAGAAAGCAACGGAGGGTTCGGAGCCAGATATCATAATCAAGACTAATAGTGCCCTATTCTTTATTGAGGCGAAGTTGACCACTGGAAATGAAACAGTTCCCACGGATGTGAGCAACTCCCAAAAATATGAAACCGGTGGCGATAATTGGTTCTCAAAAGTCTTCAACTCGGATTTCAAGACAGTTGCAATAACTGAGAAAAAATACGAGCTATTGCGTTTCTGGCTACTCGGAACGTGGATAGCAAAGCAGCAGGATTTGGATTTCTATCTCATCAGTCTAACATTATCTAGACGAGAGGTGAATATCGAGGACATCTTCAAAAGACGCATTAATGAGAATCGGCGAAGCAAATTCCTACGAGTTACATGGGAGACTATTTATCAATATATCTTGAAAAGCAACTTTTCGAGAGACAAAGACATTATGGTAAGATATTTCAGGAATAAAACCATTGGCTATGATGGAAATGGAAGATTGCAGAGAGCATTTTCAATACCATAACTGTGAGCAAGGAAACGTTTAAGCTTGTTTTTGGGAGTGCGCGGCTTGACCGTTTTCTGAATCTCTCCCTCCTCGTCGACAATGATAACGCATCGCCATCTTCCTAATCCCAGTTCCCAATTAGAACAAATATCAACGTCATCTTTCCACATTCTGGACATAAATATCGCGTATCGGGCAGTCGAAAATCTCCCCTCTCATCACTTATATGCCATAAAAATATGTCTCTGGATTTCTTGGATTCGCTTGTCTGTGTTCGTAATGACGGGTCGTTATAAAAAGTAACTTTCTTTCCACAGTCAGGGCACTTTTCCTGTTTTTTCATATAGTTTTTGACAAGGAACCTTTGGCAGTTGAGGCAGATAGCTGGAGCTATACAGGTTGTTTGAAAATTGCGGAGGCCGCCACCAGCAAAAATGTCTTCTGACTCAAAGCCACATTTGCAGATTGCTTTTATGATGCTCCCCATTGTGTCCACACGTCACGAGCACATTCGTCGTCCAGTAGAACTCCAGGAATTAATGAATTTAAGTTGTGTGAAGCTGGAGTTCATACCAAAAATACCAAATCAAATCTATGCGCGCTAACTTTGTGTCAAAACATGTGCGCGGCGTACATGGGTTCACGGTCTAGGCTGGACTCAGCGCTCAGAACGCTAATGGCGAGAGGCGCAGACTTGTCTGATCCAGAAACAGTGAAAGATGCGATAGCCCGTCAAAGCTGGTCAGAGAACCGCAGACGCAACGTAGCCAACGCCTACAACCTCTACGCCAACAAGTATGGCATAAAATGGGAAAAACCAAGAACAAGCTTCACACGCAAACTACCATTCATACCAAAAGAAGACGAACTTGACTCCCTAATCTCCGGCTCACGCAAGAAACTCGCCACCTTCTTACAGCTCCTGAAAGAAACAGCCATGAGATCCGGAGAAGCGACAAAACTAAAATGGACAGACCTAGACGAAGAAAGACGCATAATCATCCTAAACGCCCCCGAAAAAGGCAGCAACCCACGCATCTGGAAAATCAGCATCAGACTAACAGGAATGCTCGGAAGCCTGAGAAAAACCAGCGAATACATCTTCGGAAATCCCAACACCCGCTCCATAAGAGCGTCATTCTGCGACACACGCAAAAGCATCAGCCAAAAACTCCAAAACCCACGACTACAACGCATAAGCTTCCACACATTCAGACACTGGAAAGCCACAAGCCTATACCACCAAACAAAAAACATACTACTCGTCAAAGAATTCCTCGGACACGCAAGCCTTGACAACACACTCCTCTACATCCAAATGGAACAAGCAATATTCGGACTCAACGGCGACGACGAATTCACCGTCCAAGCCACTAATGACAAGGAAGAAATGAAGAAACTCTTATCCGTCGGCTTTGAATATGTCTGCCAGAAGGACGACATGCTATTCTTCAGAAAACGAAAATAAGTAGAAGCATGTTAAAAAACCTGCGGAGTCAAGGCAAAACGGGGCGGGGTTGCCCTAGCCTGGTAGGGGGCAGGCCTGCTAAGTCTGTGGCTGGAAACGGCCGCGTGGGTTCAAATCCCACACCCCGCGCCATACTCTTTGTTCAGTTCTGCAATAACGTGTTCGAAGTGACCTGTGAGTCGAAGACTCGCTAACACAGAGGCTGAAGAGAGCCAAGAGGTCGCAGAGAGATATGCAGTGTGCTTCAGTGCGCTAATGATTTAATAGTTCAAACAGCTAAGATTTTTCGTGTTGAAGGTGCGAGTGTGGAAGCAGAGAAGATACTTGTTTCAGACTCGTTACAGGAGACCCTTTGGCGTCTAGAGGAAGTTCGTTACGGGTTTAGAGACAAGTCTGATCGTTATGTGCGAGAGGCATTAGATTGGATTCTGACAAGGCAAGGATTGCAGAAAGCCTATCGCAATTTGTTTGCGCCGACTGATCAAGATCTTCGTCAAGGGCTACGCTTGCCAACTGGTGAACTAATAAGATCGGGTGCAGCTTTACGGCACATTCTGGGTGAGGAAGCACTGCGAACAGCAATTGCCTATGGACTTGGATCATCTTCAGCAGCTAAACAGGCTGTGAAAGGATTCGATCAGATTCTGGAAAGAGGAGCAAGAAGCAGTGGAACATATTGCTGCCACAACTGCACAATAGCCTTTCTCAGAACAATAAATGTAGTCAAACCTAAAGAGTGGGACAGAATCCTTGAGAAAGGTCTGAACAAAATAAGAGAAAAGCGGACAAACGATGGCAAATGGCACAGTTATCCTTTCTACTACACGTTGCTGACGCTTTCCGAGTTGGATATAGACTTGGCTCGTGCTGAGCTGAGATATGCAAGCAAAGCAGCAGAGAGACTCTTGAACAGATACAGGGGTAACGACAGAACATCACGTTTCAGAAAATTGGCATTAGAGGCAGCACTCAGCGACACCTAGGAACACATGCTTCTGAGAATTCCGAAAGAGAGAGGCTGAACAGAGGCCTTTAAGGAGCACGAAGTCGCGCAGTAGGTTATCTTGCTTCTTTTTCAAACGCTGTTGCGACCTTGAGAGCTACTTCGATGTTCTTCCTTAGTTCTCCCATGCTTGGTGAAGCGTTCTTGTAGTATTCAATTGCTCCTCTGTCTCGGGTTCTTACCAGTATCAGGTTTGTTGGATAGAAATAGTGTCCGAACACATCCTTGGCTCTCAAAGATTCCGTATTATCGCTTGCAGAATACTTGACGTGGATTTGAGTGAAAACCACTTTGCCTCCATGTTTTTTCATTGTAGCCTTCTCTAGCTCGGTCATTTTGGGCTTCTGCTTTTTGCACGCAGGGCATCCGTCTCGTGTAATAGAAATCACGTAGGCCTTTCCAATTTCAGGGGCCAGGAGATGCAGCGCAGATTTTCCTGTTTTGGAAATCTTCTGCTCAAGTTCAGCAAACTCAGTCTTGTTAATTGGCATAGGGTTTCATCAGCTAGAAAGGATATTTAAGCAATTGCCAAAGCATCTCTTAGGTTGAATACTGTTACTTTGATTTAACAATTGAGTCTCACGTGATAGTCATGAAAGTGTTGTTCGTCTGCTCTGGAAATGCGCATCGCAGCCCCTTAGCAGAGGCAATACTGAAGAAATTGAGACCCGACCTCGTAGTGAATTCTGCAGGAGTGAACGTGGGTATCCCAATCTCGACGAAAGTCAGGGAATATCTGGCAGGAGAAAATGCTGAACAATACCTCAAGAAAGCCCCTGAAAGCCTAGACGGCAGAAAGCTTCAGGAATTCGACCTTATCATAGCTATGCAGCAAAGTCACAAGAACGCTGTTTTAAGCAAATGCCCAGAATGCAAGGACAAAATAGTTGTCTGGAATATTGAAGACCCATATTTCATGCTAGACGAAGATGCCGAGAAGGTTTACAGGCGAATCAAAGAGAAAGTCACCGAACTGGCGCAATCATTGTAGACTCTGCAACGGTGAATTTGCGTCACTTGGAACGCGCATTTTGCATAGTTTTATATCTTGTTTAAGCACAGAAAATCCTCTAACGTAAGATCAAGTGGAGGTGAAACTGCATGGCAAAAAAGGGTGCCAAATACAAGTGCGACGAGTGCGGGCTCGTCGTCGTGGTTGACGACCCATGTGGTTGCTCTTCGTGCGACCTGGTCTGTTGCGGCGAACCAATGAAAGAGGTCAAACCGAAAGCCAAGAAGTAACGCGAGTTTAGTCTCCAAACATCTTCGTCTTTCTAACGAAGACTGAAAGGCTAATGCTCTCTTTTTCCCCATTCTTCCCTGAGTCTAGTTACGAAGCCTTCCTTGTCTTCACGCAGTCTTCTTTTCACTTCTTTCCCAGTAGAAGGACAGTCCTTATATTCCACGCCTACGATGCTATGAATAATCCTGTCTATGTCTAGCTTGTTTGCATCAGTAACCTCGATTCCCGTTTCTTTGAAAATCTCCTTAAGATGCCTGAAATAGCAGGTCACGTCAACCACCAGAGCAATAAATGAATATCTGGGATTATATAATATCTTAGCTTAGAAGAAAGCTTACAACAGAAAAAACAAGGAAAGAGGAGTGAACAACAACCTTGAACAGGCTCATAGTAGGCGTCACTGGAATGGCCGGATCGGGAAAATCAATAGTCGTAGAAGCTGCTGTTGCAAATGGCTACGACGTTGTTTCTATGGGCGATGAAGTTCGTGAAGAAGCCAAGAAAAGATGTATGGAGCCAACTCCCGAGAATCTTGGAACAGTAATGCTTGAATTGAGACAGGCTGAAGGCGAATCCGTCATTGCCAGAAGATGCATCCCCAAGATAGAGAGGACAGCAAAGCAGAAAATCCTCGTAGACGGCGTAAGAAGCTTGGCTGAAACGGAAGAATTCAAGAAGCACTATCCAGATTTCAGCCTCATCGCCGTTCACGCATCTCCAGAAACTCGATTCACCAGAATCTACAACCGCCAGAGAAGTGACGATCCAAAAGACTGGCTCATCTTCCAAAAAAAAGACCAAAGAGAACTCAACGTAGGACTAGGAAACGCTATAGCCATGGCACAACATATAATAGTAAACGAAGGGAACCCCCAAACGGCAAAAGAAGAGGCAACAGAGGTTCTGAGAAAGGTCGAAGCAAAATGGACGAAATAACCGTTCACGTAGAAGCAGAGGTCAACCCAACCGAATCCGAAGACAAAGTCAAAAAAGCCATAGAAAACATCTTCGGCAATGTCCAAACCAAAATTCAACCTATATATAGGGGGGTCAAAATCACTTCCGAGAGCAAAGGTCTCGAAACCCTCACCAAACTCTACAGCATATTGCGCCGAGAACACATCCGAGACGCAGCCCGAACAGCCCTCTTTGAAGGACTAGATAAGAATAGCATCAGCTTCTGCCTAAACAAACAAGTCACATACGCGGGACACGTCTCCTTCGCCAACGAAGTAGCCGAATCCCCACTCGGACCAATAAAAGTCAAAATAGAATGCGCCAATCCACGCGAACTGATAGACTGGCTCACTTCAAAAACCACATAATCAGGTGCTACTCTTGTCTGCCAAGGCGTCAATAACTCCTCGAGGTGCCATCCAACTAGGCAAAAGCATCGCATGCGACGCCTTCGACGAAACCAGACCATTAAGAGTCGTCACACATGCCCACGCCGACCACATGATAGGTCTACAACAGAGCCTACGCAACTGCGAAAAAGTCCTGATGACAACAGCAACAAAAGACTTAATCGATGTCATGCGAGGACCACTCTTCCTAATGGGCGGATTCGTGGAAACACTTGACTATGGTAAGACAATGCAATACGAAGAAGAGAAGATAACCTTCTTCAAAGCCGACCATATTCTCGGAGCCGCACAAGTGCTCGTCGAAGACAAAGAAGGAAAAAGAATTGTCAACACCGGAGACTTCAGAATCGACGAAACCCCAGTCCTAGAAGCTGATGTTCTAGTCATCGAAGCCACCTACGGAAGCCCAGCCTGCAACCGCTCCTTCGGAGTAGACGTAAGAAGCCTACTCGTCTCCATAATCGAAGAAGGACTAAAACAAGGCCCAGTATACGTCTTCGGCTATCATGGAAAACTCCAAGAAGTCATGCAAATCCTACACACAGCAGGCGTAAAAGCTCCCCTCCTAGCCTCAGAAAGAGTCTTCCTCGTATCCAAAGCATGCGAAAAACACGGCATGCGACTCGGACGCTTAATGCTGTCTGAAGAAAGAGAGGCAAGAGAACTAATGGAAAAACAATCACCATGTATAGCCTTCTACCACATGAACACGAGAGGCAACATAGGCCTAGGAAACTACCGAGTCTACGTAAGCGGCTGGGAATTCGACTCCCCAAGCCGCCAAACAGCAGACAAAGAATACGTTGTAGCACTAAGCGACCACTCCGACTTTGAGGGACTAATGGAATACGTGAGACAATCAAAACCAGAGCTAGTAATCACTGACAACTCCCGAGTCGGCCACGCCGAAACACTAGCCAAAGAAATCCGAAAGCGCTTCGAAATCCCAGCCATAGCCCTCCCCAAGAGATAGCACGTTCTTATCTAGCTAGGATCCTAAAGCACTACCACTACAAGCCTTTTCTTTCAACAAGAAATCGGTTCTCCTTACTTACTTCAGGGTAGAACGCTGATTCGGATTCCGAATTCATATTACTTAAATAACAAGAGACCAGACTTTCCGTTACGGTACCGAAATGCCACCTCCACTACAGCCAGAGTTCTTCCTATTGCTGGGCTTAGACCTCTTTCTAGCAACAAGCCTACTGACATGCTTGCTGGACAGGCACTTTCCGTGGCAACTGCCATACTTGTACCAGCTGGCAGCGTTAGCCGGATTTGGACAGCTACTTGTAAGCAGAGAATTCATCGCGCTCTTTGACAGCTACATGCGATTCTGGTACTCCGTCCTATACCTAACCGTAGCCTTGGCAAACATAGTCGGAATCAACGTATATCTTGGATTCATAAAGAAAATGCTAAACTACGCGAAGGTCACGATGTTCACGGTGACCTTTCCAGCTCTCTCAATAGCGGCATTCTTCCTCGCCAACTATGCAGAGATTGCCGGACATCCGCTTGTCATGGTTCCGCAAATGTCTTGGGAAACCACCTTCATAGCCATAGTCGCCTTCGACACGTTCGTAGTGGGAGTAGGCACCTACGTCTTTTTCAAACCAAAGTGGTGGTACATAGCAGTCGGTGCAGGCACGGCGATATCCGGCGCAACCGCATATGCCTTTCTTAGACCAACGTGGGTAGCAGCGGCATTCGTGGTTTCCGCTGTTGCTCTCGCTTTAGCCTGCGTTCTTGTTCTTGGCATAAGCGTGTACGTGCTGGCGAAAATATGGATAGACACGTTGAAAGAAAGAAAAAGAAAAAAGGAGGTGAAATGATAAATGAAAATGAACTATAAGAAAAGCCTAAAACTAATAACACTGCTCGTATCAGCATTACTCATAGGCACGGTAAGCGCAAGCGTCTACTATTCGTTAACTATGACCTCAACAGTTTCAGTTGCGACAAACGACGTCTACTTCGTGCTGGGAGCAGACAATGAAACAGCAGGAGTGTCTTTGACTGGCGCCCGTAACACGACTGCCACGATTTCATCTCTCAAAGCTTACGCTAACGCAACCACCACTTACAGTGATCCATTGAAGGTGAGAAACAACGCAACATCAGGAACTACTAACATAAGACTGAGACCCGTTACACTCAGTGGAGGAGCTTCGCAATTCGTCTTTATCAACTTCACGTTGAATGACGGAGCAACTACGTATGCTTCCTTGAACTACACTTCAAATGGCAGCGTTTGGACCACACCATCCACGACAAGTTTCGTACAGATTAGTGCACCGACAGAATGGTATGTAACAATTGAGACCAAAGCAATCGATGGCGCTACCTCAGCCTCGGTAACAATAGCCATAGCAGTGGACATCCAGTAGTTTCCCTTTTTTTTTCTTTAACCCGAAAACGTTCGTGAACGTGATGAAAACAAGCTCAGAACGTCGCACTATTCGATTCGCCGCATGGTTAGCTATTGCTCTGCTCACTCTGTTTATTCATCCGCCCCAAAGCGCATCAGGAAACGCATACTACGCTCTCTTATCGCAACCTTATGCAGCTGTTGAAACACCCCTTGTTACATTGGAGAATGGAACAGACGGAACGAGCATTTTAAATGCCAATCACACAAATGCCAGAATCACGATTGATGCAACACAGTCCCAGTTGACATACAACTACTCCCTTAACGTCGTAAGCAACAATGCCAGTTCTTGCGAAGTCAGGTTAGAGGAGTTCTACAATACAGACATTAGTCGCATAAATGCAACGATAATCCTGCACGATAATTCCAATTCAAGTCAGCAAATCACAATGAGCGGCGGAAATCTAACCCAGACGAACACATATTTCGATCTAGCAAGCAACGGCACAATACACGTGGGCGTAATGGACTTAATTGAAAGCTCAGAAGGAACAACAATCCTGAACGTCTACATAAGGACAAGAACACTAAACACGACAACCTACACTCTTTACATACTCACATTCGAGTTTACATAAAACCGCGAACTCCAGAAGCATTTTTATCCCTTCACGTTCGATAGTAACGGGTTATGGTGAATGACAACATGTCCAAATCATCATCAATTGCAGGCTTCTACAAGCTTAACCCAAAAGAGAGACTCAAGCTCGTTAAAGAATTCGCGCATCTCACCGACGAGGAAGCTGCTATGCTGCAAGACACAGGCTCCTTACCCTTAGACATGGCAGATCGCATGATAGAAAACGTGGTCGGCGTCATTCCGGTACCGCTAGGCATAGGAGTGAATTTTCTTATAAACAAACGCGACTACCTAATCCCGATGGCGATCGAAGAACCATCAGTCGTAGCTGCAGCCAGCTACGCTGCGAAAATGGCTCGTGATGGTGGAGGCTTTTTCACTAGTAGCACACCGCCGATAATGGTTGGGCAGATACAGGTCGTAGGCGTCAAGGACCCCTATGCGGCCAAGATACGCGTCATTCAGGCAAAACAGGAGACATTGAAGAAGGCGAATGAACAAGACCCTGTACTTGTTTCGGCTGGCGGTGGAGCAAGAGACTTGGACGCAAAAGTCATCAACACAACACAGGGACAGATGCTTATCGTCGAGTTGCATGTTGACTGCCGTGATGCAATGGGGCCTAACGCCGTGAACACAATGGCAGAGGCTGTGGCGCCGATGATTGAAAGCTTAACAGGAGGTCGAGTCCTTCTACGGATAATTTCCAATCTTGCCACCAAACGGCTAGTCAGAGCGTGGTGCACCGTGCCCAAAGAATCCGTGGGCGGGAAAGAAGCAGTCGACGGCATAGTCAACGCCTACGCTTTTGCAGCAGCAGATCCATACCGAGCAGCAACACACAACAAGGGAATTCTGAACGGTATAATCGCCGTGGTAGTCGCAACCTGCAACGACCACCGCGCAGTCGAGGCTGGAGCCCACGCTTATGCGGTGAAGAATGGTCATTATACTGCTCTGTCTACGTGGGAGAAAAACGAGAATGGAGATCTAGTTGGTTCAATTGAGTTGCCAATGGCAGTTGGCTTGATAGGCGGAGCTGTGCGCACACATCCGATAGCTAAAATTGCCGTTAAGATATTGGGAGTGAAAACAGCAAACGAGCTTGGAGAGGTTCTGGCGGCTGTCGGCTTGGCTCAGAATCTCGGCGCCTTGAGAGCCTTGGCACGCGAAGGTATCCAGCGTGGTCACATGTCACTTCATGCCAAGAACATAGCCATAATGGCTGGAGCAACAGGCGACCTCGTTGATATTGTCGCTGAAAAGATGGTTCAAGAACGCAAGGTTCGCATGGACAGAGCAAAAGAACTTATAGAACAATACAAAGCCACTGGAAAAACCTAAAAGCATAAGGCAATTGCATTCTAAAAACGGCGAGAAAATGAAGATACTGCCCGGACCAGCATCAGAGGAGCTCGGTGAACGAATAGCCAAACTCCTGAGCTCAGAAGTGATGCCAATATTTTTAAAGGCTTTTCCAGATGGAGAGTCCTACATCAGATTCGAAGTGGAGTCCCTTCAGGGCGAAGATGTGGTCATAGTTCAAACGACGAGTCCGCCTCAAGAGCAGAGGCTTATGCAGCTTCTGCTGATGGCTGACAACGCGTTGGACATGAAAGCAAAGAGCATAACGGTTGTCGTACCGTATTTTGCCTATGCCCGTCAAGATAAGCGGTTTTTGCATGGTGAGGTTTTCAGCGTGAAGACGGTTGTGAAGTTGCTTGAGGATTGTGGGGTAGGGCGAATAATCACTGTGAATGCTCACAATCCTGCTGTGTTGAAGGCTTTCAGAATTCCTATTGATGACTTGTCTGCTATTCCTCTTTTGGCAGAGTATTTTAAGACGAAGGGTTTGGTGGAGAATCCCGTTTCGTTGTCTCTTGGCAAGAAGGCTCTAAGTGTGGCTGCGGAAGCTGATAGCGTTTTGAAAGGTGGCTTTGACTGTGTTTCAACGAAGAGGGATGTGCGGACGGGAAATGTTACGCTTGAAGTTAAAGAGCTTCAAGTCAGAAATCGTGATGTTATAGTGTTTGATGACATCATTAGCAGTGGCGGAACTATGGCTAAAGCCGTGAGACTTGTCAAAGATCAGGGTGCAAGAAAGGTCTATGCGGCTTGTGTGCATCCGTTGCTGATGGGTGATTCTGAGAATAAGATTCTGGAGAATGGGGCTGAGGAGATAGTGGGCACTGATTGTGTTCCCAGTCGTGTGAGCAAGGTTTCTGTAGCCCCTCTAATATGTACTGCGCTGATGCAGAAAGGAGCATGATTGTGGTTAGGCTTTTTTTTCTGGTTTCTGGGGAACATGAGAATCTGCCAGTTTCTGAGCTGAAGGCGATTCTTGAGGCTGAAGACTTTGCTTACAGGGTTTTGGAGAAGCTTGATCAGGTTGTTAGGCTTGAAGCTGATTCAGCCTGTGTGGAAGCCGTTAAACGCAGAGCGGCTCTTACGAGGCTCTGCGGATTCGAGCTTTTTAGTTGCGAGGCAAGGATGAGCAGCATAATCAAGGCTGTGCAAGCCGCTCGGCTAGTTGAGGTCTTGAAAGAGAAGGAGGAATTTGCGGTTCGAGTGAAACGTGTAAGAAATTATGCTTCGAAAATAGATTTAATGAATCTTGAAAGAAAACTTGGAGAATTAATACTGACTAGCGTTCCCAATGCTAAGGTAAACTTAAAGAAACCAGCAAAAACCTTTGTTGGCATTCTGACGAACGAAAAGTTTGTATTCGGGGTGAAGCTTGCCGAGATTTCAGCCAAGCCTTTTGTGGAGAGGCGGCCAAGACGAAAGCCTTTCTTTCATCCCTCAGCTATGCAGGCGAAGCTTGCGAGGTGCATGGTGAATCTGGCTCAGCCAAAGGCTGGCGATTTGGTTGTTGATCCGTTTTGTGGCACCGGAAGCATGCTTATCGAGGCTTCACTTCTTGGTTGCCGAGTATTGGGTTTTGATATTCAACGTCGCATGGCAAGAGGGACATTGCGCAATTTGAGGCACTTTAATGCTGAGCCTGAGGGCGTCGTGGTCGCGGACGTGCGTTATCCCCCGTTTACTAAAGCTGATTGTGTGGTGACTGATCCGCCTTATGGGATATCTTCGACTACTAGGAAGCGGACTACTAGGCAGTTGGTTGAGGAGCTTTTGAAGACAGTTTATGATGCTCTTGAGAGTGGGCGTAGGGTTTGTGTGGCTTCTCCTAAGACATTGAAGATTGGAGATGTAGGCTTGGGCTTGGGGTATAAACATTCAGAGTCACATTTCGTTTATGTTCACAGGAGCTTAACAAGAGAGATAGCGGTCTTCGAAAAGGTGTGAGCTATGAGTTTGCATGTGATCTTCCTCGGGACTGGAGGAAGCGTTCCAACACCCAAAAGAGGTTTGCCCTCTGTTCTCATACAGCGGAAAGGCGAGCAAATAATGTTTGACTGTGGTGAAGGAGTGCAGAGGCAGATGATACAGGCGAAAGGTGGCTTTCACAGGAAAATGAAGATATTCATAACGCATATGCATGGTGATCATGTTTTGGGCTTGCCAGGGCTTCTTCAAACCATGGCTTTACTTGATCGAACAAAAAAGCTTGAGGTTTATGGACCAATTGGAATCAGACGATTTTTGAACTGCATTGAGGAGACAGTTCAGTTTGTGTTGACCTATCAGATTGAAGTTCATGAGATAGAGGGAACTGGTGTTGTTTGTGAAGAAGAAGAGTATGTTGTGCAAGCAGTCTCAGCCAATCATGTAGTTCCAAGCTTATCCTATGCATTCGTGGAAAAGCCGAGACCGGGAAGGTTCTATCCCGAAAAGGCTAAGGCTCTAGGCGTCCCGAAAGGGCCACTATGGTCAAAGCTTCAGCAAGGACACAAAATCAGACTGCCCAGCGGGAAGATTGTGAAACCTGAGGAGGTTGTTGGAGCGTCAAGGCGTGGAAGAAGAATCGTGTATACAGGTGACACAAGACCCTTTGATGGTCTTGTCAAGTTTGCTGCGGGTGCGGATTTGCTTATTCACGATGCTACGTTGGATGATGCTTTGATTGAAAGAGCGAAGGAGGATGGTCATTCGACTCCAAGCGAAGCGGCTGAGACTGCGAAGATTGCTAAAGTTGGACATTTGTTTCTGACGCATATTAGTGCAAGATATGATGATGCAAGTCCGCTTCTGAAACAGGCAAGGAAGATCTTCAAGAAGACGCAGGTTGCCGAGGATTTCATGAAGATAGAGATTCCGCTTCTGGAAGGTTAAGTGAACAGTTCTTTCAGTTTTTGCTTGCTTTCTTCAATTCGCTCAACAGATTCAATAACTGCTACTCTGTCGTAGGATATCCTTCTCATCAGATCTGCAGTCTTCTCCCAGTCGATTGTCCCGCGGCCTACACCTAAGTGTTGATCTTCTTTTCCGTCGTTATCGCTCAAATGCATATGCACAATTCTGTCTTTGAAGGTCGTCAGGAATCGTTCTATTTGCCCGTTGAGGCTTGCGTGCCCGATGTCCAAAACCAAGCCTATTTCTTCATCAACTTCAGCGTAAAATCTTGTGAAATCTTCTACGCTTTTCATAAGAAACGGAAAGGGTTCAGGCACATTTTCTATGACTATCTTAACACCGTACTCACTTGCGATTTTGACGAGTAATCTTGTGGTTTTAAGGTTTCGAAGCCAGTCCATGCCTGGATAGAACGAGCTTATGCCAGTTTTTATTCCCGGATGGAAAACCCACGCGTAAGCGTTCAACTCCCTTGCGAGTGTAATGGATGTCTTCATTCTTTTGAGCATCGCCTTAAGCAGAGGCTTGGAGGGGGAAGCGATGTTTATGTCTGCGAAAGGTGCATGGACAGAGTACTCTATGTTGTTGGATGCTTTGATATCGTTAAGTGTTGATACTCTTTGTTTGTTCAGTTCATGGAGGCCGTCGTCAACTATTTCTATGTAGGTTGTTTCTGCACCGATGATTTGTTTGGTCATTTCTTTGAATGGTTTGCTCAAGCAATACAGCATTGACAAGCCGATCTTAGGTGTTGCCATTCTCCTTTCCAGCAGTGATTCATTGAGAACTCTACTTTCGGTTTTCGTGCTTATAACCTAGCGTGGTGAATAGGCTGAGAAGCAAGTTGCATGGTAATCCTACTGAGTCGGATTCCGAATATGTATCATTACTTATAATTCAGAATTCGCATTCATACATGTTAAATGCGGTATCGTAAGAAACTGGATTCAATGCCAAAGCTTCCACGGATGTCCTTGGAATGGTGAACAGTGAGCTATTAGACCCTATTTCAGCATTTGCAGGTGCCATCATATTCCTCATCTCTACTTACTTAGTCTACCGTCTGAAACCGATAAGACATTATCTAACCATATTTGTTATGCTGGAAGGTTTTTCTTTCCTAATGGTTGGAATCTACCAAGCATTGTATGAAACCTTACCCCGTCTTTCGGCACAACTGGTTGCCACTTTCCACTATGCATTCCTCTTCTTGGCCATCATATATCTGATCAAATCGATATCTTATCCCCTTGAGAGCCTAGCTTCGATAAAGCATGTCAAGGCATTTGGGGTCAGGCTGCCTAAGTTGTATCCTGTTTCTTTTCTAGTTGCACATGGAGCAGTAGTGACCATTGCGGCATTTCTTCCTGGGGCAGTATCTGGCTTAAGCATGGTGGCGCCTTGGTATTTTGCCGCAGCAAGCAGCTTTCTCTTTAATCTCTATCTCACGATTTCTTGGCTTTTCTGGAAATATTGGGTTTACAAGAAGGCGATTTTGAAGGCTCCGATGATATCGAGCCACAAGGATGAAATCTCTCTTCTCATCGTTGGGATTCTAGGTCTTCCCCTTGTAACGATTCTTGGTTTCTATCCGGTGCCTATGATTCCAACTTGGGCTATCTATTTTGCGCACATTGTCTTGGCTATTGCATTGGCCCGTTCCAGGTTGTCCTTTTTCACGAGAAGGGGCGCTTTTGATCGATTTTTCTGGGCATTCTCAAACAAGGAACAGCTTGAACTCTTGAAAGCCGTTATACAGCAAAGCTCAGAGGGTATGACGCTAGCGGACATGGCTAACCGAATAGTCTTCGCAAACGCTAGTTGGGCAGAAATGCACGGATATGAACCGAATGAGCTGATTGGAACGAATCTTGACGTCGTTCAGGTCCCAGAAGAGCTGGAGGAAATCGAAGATGCAGAAGTATCGTTGTTATTCAAGGATTCATGGGCTGGAGAGATCGAGCATCTAAGAAAAGATGGTTCTGTCTTCGCAACGTTAAGCACCATTAATCTCTTGAGAGATGCCAAGGGGCGGCCGCTTGCTACTCTTAGTATTAGCAGAGATATCACGGAAAGACAGCAAATGGAGAAGAAGCTGAAAGAAACAAGTCAAAGGCTTAAGATGGTTTTTGATAACGCCATAGAAGGGATCATAGTTGGAGACCCAAAAGAGAATCTTACTTTTGTTAACAGGGGCTTTGCTGACATGCTGGGCTATAGAGAAGATGAACTCGTCGGTATCAACCTGCAAAAAATCGTGGATGAAGAAGGTTTCAAAGAAATCGGAAAACAGACAGAAGCTAGAATGAAGGGAGAGGTCAGTCGGTATTCGCTTGCTATGTATAGTAAAGATGGCAAACCGCGGATTGTTCAGATATCGGCGGCACCTTTGCTGAACGAGCAAGGAATATACTTGGGCTCTATTGGCGTTGTAATGGACATTACTGAACAAAGACGACTTGAGCAAGCACTTCTGGAATCCCAACAGAAGTTTGAAAGACTGTTTAATAACAATCCAGAGGCAGCCGCCTTTGTAGATGTGAACGATTGCGTTCTGGAGATTAACCCTCGGTTTACTGACCTTTTTGGATATCTGCCGGAAGAGGCTAAGGGAAAAGCACTTGATAACCTGATAGTGCCGGAAGCCAAAAGGGAAGAAGCGGAAGCATTAACCGAAGAAAGCATGTTGGGATACATTTACCGTGAGACAATCAGAAAAACCAAAAGCGGATTGCTGGTTCCGGTGTTGATATCTGCAGCACCAATTACCGTTGAAGGCAAATTCACAGGTTGTGTGGTATCATATAGAGATATCACAGAGCGCAAGAGAATTGAGAATGCATTGCGAGATACCGAGAAGAGGTACCGTCTTATTTTCGACAATGTAAGTGACGTAGTATTCTTGTACGACACGAGCTTCAAGGTCATCAGCGTGTCGCCTTCAGTAGAAAAAGTCTTGGGATACAGACCTGATGAAGTGATTGGAAAATCATTCCAAGATTCGAATCTCCTAGCACCAGAGCAATTGGAGACTGCCTTATCCAACGCCATTCGAGTGTTGGAGGGTGAACGTATAGGTTCAGTAGTTTACGAGTTTATCAAAAAGGACGGAGGCAGAGGTTTTGGCGAAATCAACAGCTCTCCATTGATTCGTGACGGCAAAATAGTTGGAGTAATCTCGGTTGCAAGGGACATAACGGAACGGAAGGAAATCGAAGACGCGCTACGCGAGTCAGAGGAGAAAATCCGAAACATACTCCAGTCGTCTCCAGATGCTATTACGGTCGGTGACCTAAACGGCACTATAATTGACTGCAATCAGGTAGACGTCGATATGTTCGGCTACTCAACGAAGAAAGAAATGATAGGCAAGAGTGAGTTTGAGTTCATCGCGAGAAAAGATCGGGAGAGAGCCGCTGAAGTCTTGATGAAAGTTGTTGATACAGGCATCGTGAAAAATTTCCAGTGCGATGGCGTGGCTAAAGATGGTCGTGAGTTTCCAATAGAGATATCTACAAGCTTGGCACGAGACGCCTCAGGTAACCCCAAGCACCTTGTCGCGATAATCAAGGACATCACCGAACGCAAGCAAATGCTGAAGAAGCTGGAGGAATATTCTCAGCAACTTGAAGAAATGGTTGAGAAAAGAACCAAGCAGTTGAAAGAAGCGCAAGAACAACTTATCAAATCCGAGAGACTAGCCGCTATCGGACAAGTAGCAACAATGGTAGGACACGACCTTCGAAACCCATTAACGGGCATAAAAGGCGCTGCATACTATTTGAAAACCAAGCCTGCGCTAAAAAAGGACAAAAGAGCAAATGAAATGCTCGGGCTTATCGAGAAAGACATAGAATACTCAAATAAAATCATAACCGACCTCTTAGAATACTCGCGAGAAATCCACCTAGAACTAACGGAAACTACTCCAAAATCAATCATTGCCGAAACATTGTCTCTACTTGAAACCATCAAGGACATTCAAGTGGAAAACTTCGCCCAAAACGAGCCAAGAATAAAGATTGATATAGAAAAAGCAAACAGAGTTTTCATCAATCTCATCAAAAACGCATTTGACGCGATGCCACATGGCGGAAAAATGACCATAAAAAGCACCGTAACAAATGGCAACGTCGAATTTACCTTCATAGACACAGGAATGGGTATGACAAAGGATCAGATGGGAAAACTGTGGACACCCTTCTTCACAACCAAAGCGAAGGGAATGGGGCTAGGTTTGTCCATCTGCAAACGCATTGTGGAAGCTCACGGAGGCCGAATCTCCGTTGAAAGCATGGCTGGTGTAGGTACAACGTTCACAGTTGTCGTTCCTATCGAACCAAAACCAACAGAAGGAGGTGAAAAAGTATGGGTGAACGTCCCAGAATCCTTGTCGTCGACGACGACGAAAGCATCAGAAAAGTCCTAGCAACAGTACTCGAAGAAAACGGGTACACAGTTGACACTGCAGAAAACGGAAAAGAAGCAATAGAGAAAACCAACACAAGATTCTACAACCTAGCATTGTTCGACATTCGACTCCCAGATATCGAAGGCCCAAAACTCATCGCCAAAGTGAAAGAGACAGTGCCAAGAATGCGAAAAATAATCATCACAGGTTTTCCATCACTACAAAACGCTATCGAAGCCCTAAACAAAGACGCAGACGCCTACATAATGAAACCCTTTGACATGGACAAAGTCCTCCAAACAGTCAAAGAACAACTAAGAAAACAGCAAGAAGAAAAGAAATACGGCCAAGAGAAAGTCACCGAATTCATTGAAACACGCGTCAAAGAACTAGAAGAAGAGAAAACAGTGACCCCCAAAAAATAACGCCGGAATCATTCATTCCACGGACAGACGGCAACCTAAGAGGCTCCTCTTTGTTAGATCATATTATCAACACGCTAGGTGTTGGATTGACCGAACGAATCCCCCTTGCAGAGGACAAAACTACATTCACCATTATGGCAGGAAATAGAGCAGTCGTTGAACCAGAAAACTTCGAGCTACTACTCAATTCGGTGGACGAAGCTCTGATGCACCTCTTCAACGAAACTGCCGCCAAGTCAATCTACACATACATGAAAGGCACGTGCCACTTGGAACGAAAAGATATTGCGAATAAACCAGATCTTTTTTCCGCCAGCTTGGAAAAACTGTTGGGATCGGGAGCCTTTGTCATAGAGAATCTGATTCTTAAGAACCTGTGCTCAAAGCTTGAATTGGAATTCGCAGAGAGAGAAGACTACAAGTTTCCGGACTATATTAGAAAATTGAAAAAGGCACAAAGATTCGAATCAAAGCACGCCTTGGACCATCCAACAGAAGGTTGATTCAAGAACTCAGATACGCTTATGAAGTAAAGCAAGCAGGTGTCATAATGCCGATCCTTTTTGTATGCATCGACGAAAGCAAGTTTGTTCTCGTTAGGTTGAGACCTGATAATGACAATCTGGAGTCAAGTGAGGATTTCGGATTCTACTCACAAAATCGAAATCTTTGCACTTTTTTCTTTTCATTGCTTGGCCTAAATCAAAAATAGAATACGTTCATACGTTGAAACTTTCCCTTAATCACCATCTGCCGACAAGGCAAGAAAATCGTGTTGTCACCGCTTCTTTCTTCGAAGGAGTTACACTATGTTAAGATAAACGGTAGCACTAGATAATAGGATTGGAGCTCCAAAAATGAAAACCAAGCGGTCTGAATTAGCAGGAACTAAGTCGGCGGTGACTATCTAATACTGTGAATGCGATCTCTAGAAGGATGAATAATGCCTACTCTTCACTTTCACGAGGAGAAATTGAAATGCCCATACAAGGGTTGCGGAAAATCTTTTGACAAGCCAACAGTCTTGATCGATTCATCCTCAATACCACGGCAAACATGTTACGCCTGTCCTTATTGCATGTCAAAACTGGCTGTAATAGCAGAAAACATGAAAATCGTCGACGTCAAGGCAACCGAGTACCCGAAAGTCTTCGACTCGCCAGCCAAATGTGCTCACTACTCTGGATTTCTCAGTCTTTCTCCTAGAAATGTACCGATTCCAGAAGAATGCCTAATCTGCCCAAAAGTTCTTCAATGTGGCGCCAGAAAAGGATGTACAAGTTCTGTCTGATATACGCTTACACATGGCTCCTAGGATAGCGACGCCTTAGACCCGTCTGAAACGTAAGGAAATCCATGTCTGCTGTTGTTCTGAATTGACCGCTACACACTCCCATGGCAATCTCTATGAACTCTTTCAAGGTTTGGTTGGCGAATTTCCACGCTGGGGAACCACACCTGATTCCAGCGCACATGGAATCAGCATAGACAAAGAACAACTGCTCACCATAATGGTAAGCTGCTTCTTTCGCGCAACCATACTTGGGGTGAGTCAAAACTTTGAAAGGCCAGAGTTGACAAGCCCTAGGCTTCATGTACTGTAATCCGCAAGAATGGATGTCTGAGAAATGGCACAAGAATGCGCATGATCCATCGCCTCTTCTCTTTACGTACAGCCTATCCAAGCCTGGAACAGTTTGTTCGACACCATAGCTCTTAACGATCTTCAGCCACTCGTAGAAGTTCAAGACTACACTGTAGAGTCTGCAGCAGTCGCCACATGCATTGCATTTCCAGTCTGCAATGTATCGCCATGGAACAAACTGCATTTTTCCCGTCACTCTGAAGAATTCAAAGTAAAATAGCCTCTAATTAATCTATTTGGTGAAGGGTTTCAGCTTTTCCATAATCTCTGCTGGAATCGGTGTTGCCTTCCCGGTTTGCTTGTCTGCAGCCACGATCACAACATAGCCTGTAGCGAGCAATGTCGCATTGTCCTTGTTGAAGATTTTGAAACCAAGCTTCATTGACTTTTCTTTTAGCTCTTCCACGACTAGTTCCACTTCGAGAAGATCGTTGAACCTTGCTGGTTTCTTATATTGGCAGAATGCTTCGACCCTGGGAAGCCACAGCCCTCTTTTAGCCGTGTCGGCAAAGCTGAAACCTAGATGTCTGTAGAATTCTTCCTCCGTTCTTTCGAAGAATCTGAAATAGTTGGAGTAGTGCACAACTTGTGCAGCGTCAGTGTCTACCCACACGATTCTAAAAGAAGTCTTGAAGACAGGTGAAGACATAAGGTTTCACGTGCCTAGGCTTTTTTGTACAGGTATAGCGTGTGTGAAGGATATCCCAGGGTTTCGTTTTCGCAGTAGTTCTCAACCCTGATGGGTTTCCACCCAACGATTTCATAGTCATGAGAAACTATTCTTACCCCTTTCTTCAGTTCAGACTCGAGTTTCGCTTTGATCTTTTCATTGGCGCTTGTCGTCAGGTATAGGAAGATGACGTCCGCAGAAGTTAGATCCACGTTGAACATGTCACCGTTTACTATGGTTATTCTGTCTTGGAGGCTCTTCTCATAAATCGTGCTCAACGCCTTTTTGACAAGGTCTTCTCTAAGTTCCACGCCTACAGCTCTCGCACCAAACTCCTTTGCTGCCATGACCACTGCTCTGCCATCTCCTGATCCCAAGTCAAAGAAAACTTCTCCAGCTCTGAGTTCTGCGAGGGTAAGCATTCGCTGAATTACTTGTGGCGGACTAGGAACATAAGGCGCGATATACAGAGCAAATGCCCCCGTTCAAGTGTGGTTCTTGTTTTGGTTTATCCAATAGTCTTGTTCTTTTAAAGATTTTCCATGTTTTAGGCAACGTATGTGGATTTGTTTGCAGAGGGTGAGGGCTCTCTTGGTTTTCGCGCTTCGCCGCATTTCATGCAGCTTTGAGCGCAAAGTTCAAGATATTTAGCCTCGTCTCCTGCGCCCACGCTTTCGGCAGCCTTGCGGCACAGTTCACTTGGTTCTGGGCATCCCGAGTCACTGCAAAGTCTTGATACATAAAGGCAGGTTTCCTGCACATCCTTTGGGTCTAAAACGGCTCTATTCGTGCGGATGAGTAGACAGATCTCTCTTGCCAGAACGCATGTCTTGACGTATTTGATTCTTTCAAGAACTTCATCCCGCAGTTTCTTTCGGCTTATCTCCAAACCTTTGATCCCCTTGCGACAGATAATCAGGCTCTTACGCACAAGTAGGCAGACATTAATTTAAGATTTGTTGTATATCTTGAACTGCTACCAGAATCTCTTGGCCATGGCTTTGCGTTCCGCTTCTAAAACGAATTCATAGAATTCGTCGTTGAGTCTGGTTTCTTTTGTCAGAACTTCCGTGATGTCTGACAGCTGGATTCTTCTAGCGGATAGGGCTACAGCGGCCGTTTTTCCATATTTTGCCATTAGCTGGGCAGTCTGCAGTGCTTGTTTCTGTAGTTTTTCTTCGCTCTGCGTCAGTCTTTCACCTTTCTTCTCAATCAGCGGCAATGCTTTCTCTTCTTCCACCTTCAAAAGTCCGATGCTTGTGGAGCCGCATCTGGGGCACTTCGGCTTGTCCGGCAATTGATTGACACGTATCATCTCTAAGTAGTTCCAGCAGCTCGTGCACAAGAAGCCACACGTTTCGCTGAGCAAACGAGCTTTTGCCGACTCGACAAGCACCGCTCGCATCCGCTCAGGAGGAATCAAGTCAGTTTTCATGCTGACTCGCTCAATGCCCAAACGGGCAACCGGCGTGGCATTTCCACCAGTGTCAACCTTCTGCAACACGATCTCGTTTCCGCGAATCTTGCCTAGAACATAAACTAGTCTTTCTAAATCTAAGTCTTTTGTGAAAACTTCTTTTAGAGCTTCATCATATATCGGTGTTCCTTCGAAGCTCTTGATCAGTTTCTGAAGGCTTATGCTGCTGAAGTCAGCCCATTTTTCCAAGGCTCCGAAGCGTCGTGCGACATGGATCATTCTTCGCTTGAACAGTCCGGTTTTTACAGTGGCCCTCGTTAGTGTGTCTCTGACCGTCTGATCAGGCATTGTCTTCATGTCGTTGATCAAAGCTACGATTTGCTCAGCGTTTGATGCACCCATCGTCTGCACGAAAATGCGGTAAGCGTCATGTTGAACCGCAACGGCAAATCCGACTTTTTCTGACAACAACTGTCCCAACAATTGAGCGAAAGCTCGGTTCGTAAGCAAACCGAAGTTGACGTGAATGAGGACGAAGTCCTGCCAGTCTTCGATGAGTATTCGATTGTCTGTAGGAACGGGAAAGCCTGCGTTGACTTGCTCAATCGTTTCTTTCAGCGCGCCCAACATCGTTTCCGTATCGGATGGATACTGCTTGCTTAACCCAGCTGCTATCTCTTCAGCTGAAAGTCCTTTGCGCAACTGTTCTTCGACAACGCCTCTAATACGTCCGACTTCCTGAGACACTTCGAACGGTACAGGAATCTCCTCACCTATCCAGCTTGGAACAGCGCCAGTTGGGTCGTCAACAGGTCTAACGTAGACTTTCTCTTCGGAAACGTGTTGAATCTGCCATGGGCTGCCTCTTATTATGAATTTTACGCCTGGCTTACCATATTCAGCCATGAAAGCTTCGTCTAGAACTCCTACTGCGGAATCGGTTGATTCGTCAACGACTAGAAACTGTTTCTCTTCAGGGACCATGGACAAGTTGCCAAAATAGTACTCGAACAGGGCTTTCGTCTGTCGTGGTCTTAGGACCATTTTGTCTTCGAAGGAGACCCATGCCAAGCGAGGAAAGCGTGAGTGCATGTATTTGAGGATTTTCTCGACATCTTCTGTGGTCAGATTCTCGTAGGGATAAGCATTTTTGAACAGCTCTACGATCTCTTCAAAGCCAAGCCGTCTGTTCTTAATCAGTAACCCGGCTATTTGATGTGCTAGGACATCATAGGGCTTGGGTGGAATACCTACAGGTTCTAGATCTTCTTGCAGGGCTTTTTTCGCTATGACTAGAGCTTCAAGGGCGTCATCAGAATCCATTGCCACAATTATTCCTTCAGCTATGCGTCCGACTCTGTGGCCACTCCTGCCCACACGTTGAATGAGTCTTGTCACTTGTCTTGGGCTCATGTATTGTATGACTAGGTCTATTCTGCCAATGTCTATGCCTAGCTCAAGCGAGCTTGTGCACACGAGTCCTCTCAGTTCTCCGTTCTTTAACCCTCTTTCAGCTGCTATTCGTGAAGGCTTTGCAAGAGAACCATGATGTATTGAGATTGGAAAATTCATGTCCCAAACCTTGAATCTGCTTGTCAAGACCTCGGATTCTGAGCGTGTGTTTGTAAACACGAGTACGGACTTGTACTTGTTTATGTAGTTGCGGATTAGTCGAAGTCTTGCGGCAACTTCTGGGTGAGTGTACAATTGTGAAGCAAGTCTATCATCCTCTTCTACTGGTTTTGGGAAAACGATTTTGAGGTGCATCATTCTTGCCACTGGCACTCGCTCGATTTCGACAGGTCTGCCTTTTCCAACGAGGAATTGTGCCACCTTTTCTGGACTGCCTATTGTAGCAGATAATCCTATCATTTGGAAGTTTCTGCCAATCATGGCTCTGAGCCTTTCCAAAGCCAAGCTCAGCTGGCTTCCGCGTTTGCTGTCGGCCATTTCATGCACTTCATCGATCACTACCCAACGGACGCTCTGCAAGTGTTGGCGCATGATCCAGCCTGAAAGTATCGCCTGCAACGTTTCAGGTGTCGTTATCAAGATGTCTGGCGGGCTTCTGGACTGTCTCGTCCGCTCTTTGGTCTCTGTGTCTCCGTGTCTGACGGCTAGCTTGATGTCGAGATTGTTGCACCACCATTCAAGCCTTTCAAGCATGTCACGGTTCAAAGCCCGCAGAGGTGTGATGTACAGAACCTTAATGCCTGGGGTTCCTTGCTGTCCTTGAAGAAGCATGCTCAATATGGGGAGAAAGGCTGCCTCAGTTTTGCCTGTGGCTGTGGGTGAAATGAGAAGAACGTTCTTTCCCTCAAGGATTTTGGGAATAGTTTTCTCCTGCGGCTCTGTGGGCGTTGAGAATTCCCTCTGTTCAACAAGCCTTCGAACAGGCTTGACAAGCAAGTCAAAAGCGTTCTTCGAAGCTTCTTTCAAGTTCTGCAGAGCCTCAGTGTCAGAATGAATAGCATGAAGCCGATGGTAAAAGCATTTTGGAATCAATTCTCAGACAAGCCGCAGAAGCTTTCCAAAAGGCAGAATGGAAGCAGCGATGCGATTTGCATGTAGAACGGTTGTTGGACGGATATTCAAAGGCTTGCATTGACGGTTCGCTTGGATGTGTTTTACATTTTAGGCGCAAATCTACTTGCTGGGCATATGTGCTTTTTAGTTGATTCCGCAATTTGAACGGATGAGCGTATGACGATAGTCGATGTTCAGATGCTTTTTTCCTGCATGAAGTCGATGATTCCTCTCTATGGATGATGTTCAAGTCAATTCTAGATGCCTATGAAGCGAGAAATGGAGCTGAATCTGCTATCATAATCGCTTTTTCTCGGGTCATGTAGGGGTTTTGAAGGCTTTAACATAAAAGTCTTAGCTTGATCATCATGATTCTTTGCCATAAACATGTTTAAACTTGAAGCTTGAATGAAGGTTTTCTATTCGAAAACAATGGAAAGTGTTTTATCTATCATCATGAGAAACCGTGGATACTGAGATACATTGGAGGAAATTGAATGGCTAAATGTCCAAAATGTGGAACCATTGTTTCATCGCCTAGGAAAAAGTGGACAATGGCCGGACGCCCATCTAAAGCTGGAAAAAGAACTCAGTTAGAAATCGGTCTTTTCGACTGTCCAAAGTGCAAGAAACCATTCCGAGAAGTACTAAGCAAGAAGAAGATTTAGGCGCATAATACTTCAAACTTACCTCCCCTTCCTTCCCCCCTATTTTTTAATTCTCCTGAAGCGTTAAGTTTTATAACGTCGGAGCCTAAATCAATGCAACACTTTGATCGGTAGAAGGCGAAACAATGACGGTTGAAGGGCTTAAGAACTTATGGAAGAAGGAATTTGCCCAGACGGCGATAATGATTGTCATTATATTGGTAGTGGTTTTTGGTTTGTGGTTTGGTTCGCAACTGGTGTTGGGAACGCCGTATCCTGCTTTGGCTGTGGCGTCTGGAAGCATGTGCAAAGTGCAGTACATGTATTGTGATGGCTGGAGTCACCCTTTTGAGCGTACGTTGCACATTGGGGATTTGATCATTGTCAAGGCAGTGAATCCTAAAGAGCTCAATACTGCACCGTACCCTGACGGGGACATCATAGTTTTTCACAAGCCCTTACCTACACTTGATTTTCCTGATGAGCTGATTGTTCACAGAGCAATAGCAAACACTACTAGAGACGGAATTGTGTATTTCAGAACGAAAGGTGATGGTAGTAGTGGTGGAGGAGACTATTGGGGTAATGATTATAGAGGGGAAAACTACAGTTGGAATGGCATGGTCTCCGAAAAACTCGTAGTTGGCAAAGTTGTTCAGCGTATTCCGTGGATTGGGCATCTGGCTCTTTTGATGCGCAACTCTTATGGAATGTATATAATAATAGCCCTCATAATCCTTATAGTAATTGTAGAGTTCGTCGTTCCGGAGCTTAGAGGCAAAAAGCCTGAGACTAAGCCAGAGCCAGCACAGGAAACTGGAGAGGTTCAAGAACCTAAAGCTCCGTCTTAGAGCTATGAAGATGTTTTTGTTGGTTCGCTTTTTTTGAGTGTTAGATGCGTTTTGTGCGTGTGTGCGTGGAATGGTTGTAGGTCCCTCTATTCGGGGTCGAATATGTTTGGTTGAGTGAGCTCTGCGTGGGGGTCAAAGAAGAGAAACAAGAGTCAACTCGGTATTGATAACTGATCTTGGAGAAGGGGCGTTCAAGGCTGTGGAAGGAATGAATTTCTGGATTGGTTCTGTTTGCTCTACGTCAAAGCTTCTTTTCGTTTCGATTTAGTCTTTTTGTTTTTCGGCTTCCTTGACTATGTATTCCATTGCCTTGTTGTAGTCCTCTTGGGATACTTGGCGATTTTCTAGGATTCTTTTCGTTATCTTGTATTGTCTGTGCCAGTTGCGAATAATCAAAGCGATTAGCCAACTTTGCTTGGCGATTAGCGAAACTATGAGTCCAGTTTGACCATACAGTATGCCAAAAAAAAACGCATGCACATACACCTAGCGCGCGCAAACTGCCGGAAGTCGGCTTCGAATACGTCTGCGACATGGACAATACCAAGCTATTCAGAAAGCGAAAATGAAAAGTTACTACCTACACGAAAAAGCTCCTGAAACCTAAGGTTTTATAAAGAGTATTTAAGCATTCACTGCACTATAAGAAGTGGTGTTTGATGCCGAAAAGCAAGGCCATCGTGAATATTGAGAATGTTGTTGCTTCTGCCACTTTGAATCAGAAAGTTGACTTGAACGCAGTTGTGAAAGGTTATCCTGGCGTAGAATATAGACCTGAGCAGTTTCCAGGATTGATCTACAGGATGGAAGAGCCTAAAGTGGTTATACTGCTGTTTGCAAGCGGGAAGCTTGTTTGCACGGGAGCGAAGAAGGAACAGGATGTTCATGATGCTGTGCTTAAGCTTCATGGAATATTGGAAGAGCAAGCCCTAATATTCTATGAATAGACTGGCTATCAAGAGCTTCTTCATCTTTTCTTAACTTGCTTCAAAATAGTCTTCATTTGCTCTTCATCTATCGTCCCAATCTCGCACAAGGTGCTAGTTATTTCGCTGATGTCAAGCATTGCATGAAGCTTGATCCCATCCTTCTCAAGCTTTTCTTTTCCGCCCTCTTGCCTATCTATAAGCACAACTGCCTCATTCACGACTCCTCCTTCGGCTGTTATGGCTTTTGCTGCCTTTTTCAAAGACAAACCGGTTGTGATTAAATCATCAATCAGCAAGACGCGGTTCCCGGGTGCAAGGATTCCTTCTATTCTTTTTTGTCTTCCGTGAAGGCGGATTCCCTTGCGTGTGTAGAGGAAAGGTTTCTTGAAGTTGTATGCGATCAAGGCTGCAAATGGTATGCCCGTGACTGGGATTCCTACTATTCTTTCAAAGTTCTTTTCGCCTATTTCTTTTCTTATGAAGTTCACGTAGAAGCCACAGATTTTCTGAAAAGCGTCCGGAAAGCTTGGAACTATGCGTAGGTCTATATAATAGGGGCTCATTCTTCCGCTTGTGAGTTTGAAGGCTCCGAACTGCAGAGCGCCTATTCTGTCCAGGATTTTGCACAGTTCAACTCTGACTGTTTCGTCAGTCACTCTTTTCACTTCCGTTTAGAGATCTGGTAGATTTTTCCCACTTCTGGAACTAGGCACGTGATTTTTGGGAGATCCTTCTTCAGCAGTTCGGCGAATCTCTTTAGATCTGCCGTTGAACCAGTGTGGTAGGGAACTGCGACCTTGGGTTTTGTCAGTCTTGCAATGTCAATACCAGTTTCAGGTGAGGTGCCTGGTGCGATTCCAACGGTGCAAAATACAACGTCAGGTTTTTCTTTTTCGCCTATGGTCGCCATTTCTGGGAATGGTAGGCTGTCTGCTGTGTGGAAGACTCTGACTCCGTCCTCGCTTGTGATTATGAAAGTGATCGGCGTGGTTGCAGGTGGATGGTTGCATTTTTCAGCTTTCACGGAGACTTCGCCCATCTTCACTTCTGAGCCTGGGCGAACTTCCTGCAGTTTCTCTGCTGGGATTGCGATTCGTAGTCTTCTTGCTGATGTGGGGTCAGCTATGACCATGCATTGGGTCAGTTTTTGCATTTCTGTGATCAGAGATTGGTCCAAATGGTCATAGTGTTCGTGGGTGATGAGAACTGCATCGACGTTTTTGAAATCTCGCGGCTTAACATCAACAGGGTCTATTACGAGGGTTTTTGAAGGGGTTTTGATGGTTACTCCGGCATAGTGATTGAACCATACGAAGAAGACTTCGTTTTTAGCGGGAGTCTTTTCAATTGACATAACAGATTCCTCACAGACCAGTAGTTACGTCGTTTGATTTTAAAGAACTTGTGATGCATTCTGACGTGGTGTTTGATAAGGCTTAATAGTTTCTGCTTGCGTGTTTCAGTATTCAAGTGATGCTTGCATGGTTGACGTCTGGCTTCCATATGGAAAGACAGAAATCTGCGTGCGCGTGCCGACGCGGAATTTTCTGGGCTCGATTGAGCCTAAGGAAAAGCCAAGTGTGCCAGACGCTAAGACTGAAGTTGAAAGAGCTTTGAAAGAGCCTATTGGCTCTGGAAAGATGAGCGAGATTGCTAAGCCTGAGTATAAAGTGGCTTTGGTGGTTGATGATGCAACTAGGCCCTCGCCTAGCCAGCTTATGGTTCTGCCTTTGCTTAATGAGTTGAGTATTGCAGGCGTGAAAGACGAGAATATCACGATCATTTTTGCTTGTGGAACACACAGAGCTGTTAGGCGAGAAGAAGCTGCTGTGCTTTTAGGCGAGGAAGTGCTGGCCCGTGTGAAGGCTGTAAGCCATGATTGTAAAGCTCAGGATTTGGTCTACGTTGGTGCAACCCAGAAATATGGAACGAAGGTTTATTTGAATCGTGTTTTTGCTGAGGCTGATTTGAGGATTTTGACGGGTGATGTTTGTTTTCACTATTATGCGGGTTATGGTGGTGGGAGAAAGAGTGTTTTGCCTGGGGTTGCGGGTGAGGGGACGATTAAGCATAATCATGCTATGCTCTTGGACGCTAATGCGCGGACTGGTGTTTTGGATGGGAATCCTGTTCACGTGGATATGGTTGAAGCTGCAAGACTTGCGAAGGTAGATTTCATTTTGAACGTTGTGACTAACAGCAGGGGTGAGATTGTTAAGGCGTTTGCTGGCGACTTGGAACAAGTTTTCAACGAAGGCGTTAAGCTCGTTGACGAGATGTACCGGATTACGGTAGACCGTAAGGCAGATGTCGTAGTTGTTAGTGCTGGTGGGAACCCCGCAGACTTGAACCTTTACCAAGCCCACAAAGGCGTGGATAGCGCACTTGAAGTGGTCAAACGAGGTGGTGTCATAGTGCTGGTGGCTGAGTGCCCTGAGGGGCATGGGAATCAGGTGTTTTATGATTGGATGGTCAAGTACGGTGATTTGAAGTCTATTGAGCGGGAGATTAAACGGAATTTTGTTTTGGGCGGGCATAAGGCTTACTATTTGTTGGAGGCTTTGCAGAATCATCAGATCATCTTGGTTTCTTCCATGCCCGACTATTATGCTTCGAACATTTTCAAGTTGAAAACGGCCAGAGCGGTGAATGAGGCTTTGAATGAGGCTTTCAATATTGCGGGTAAGAATGCGAAGGTTTGGACGATGCCGTATGGCAACTTTACTTTGCCTGAAGTTAGAGCGGTTCAAGAGGAACAACAGCCCGTTTCGGTAAGCGGTTAAATATGGCAATGTGGTAAAGCAGCTTTGAAAATCATGGCTTAGAGTGGACGGAGACGTGGAGCTTGCAGGAGACTTATAGGCTCAGAAAGTTTGCTTTGAGTGACTTGCAGATGGTTATGGAGATTAATAGTTTATGTTTGCCTGAGAATTATACGGATTTCTTTTTTGTTGATTTGTATCGTAGGTTTCCTGAGACTTTCATCGTTGCTGAAGAAGATAGTAAAGTTGTTGGTTATATCATGTGTCGCGTTGAGGTTGGCTTGTCCAGTATCGGATTGAGCGGGCTGATCAAGAAAGGTCACATTGTTTCTGTGGCGGTCATGCCTGAACACCGAAAGAAGGGTATTGGAGAGGCTTTGGTGAGTAAGGGTATGGAGGCTATGAGGGTGTATAATGCTAAGCAGTGCTTTTTGGAGGTTAGGGTGACTAATGATCCAGCGGTGAAGCTGTATAGGAAGCTTGGGTTTGAAGTTACTCGCACAGCGCACGGATACTATGCAGACGGAGAAGACGCCCACGTAATGAGCCGCAAATTGTGAAACATGCAGAACCTGAAGAATGATCTTTATGAACCAGCATTCGTCAGCTAGGCTTCTTTTCTAGATAGAAGCAGACAATGTCCACTTTGCGCAGCTCTTCAGCCATTTTCTCTATCTTGTCAATAGAGCATCTCTTGGGTGAAATCAACTCGCCCCTGAACTTGCTGGGAATCTGATCGAAAATGCTTTCCCACTCTCTGACTGTGAAGTATCCGCCTCTTCCTCTCACTTTATCGTCGTCTGTCTCATGAGGCCAAAATGCTTCGTAAACTACCACTCTTTTTCCATACTCAAGCAACTTCTCAAAGATATCTTCAGTCTCAAAACGGTAAATGCAATCCTTCTCGCTACCATCACACTTGTGCTTTTCATCACGCTCGTGCACGACACACTGATCGCCAAACCTCAAATGGTGCAATACCTTGCTTACTATCACAATGTTAAACTCGCCCTTTCCTATCTTTTCTCTAGTTAGTATCTTCTCAAGCGTGGTTTCGTCAAAGAAATTGCAGTCGTAGAATCTGATCTTCGTCGCCGAGAAGAGTCTCGATTGCTGTTCAATGTCAGATGCCCGATTTGGCAACGCATCACTTATTCCCACGATCTTCCTCGGCTTGTGCTTAAGAGCAATGTAGAGCGACTTGATACAATCTGTTCCCACATCCAATATTGTTTTTCCCTGCAATCCACTTTCCGCATTTATTCCAAAAGCATCCTCAATCGTAGCCAGCTCCGTTAGGCATTCGGTCCATTCATTCAATTCGTCTAGTAGATCATCTTTTTCATTCAAGCACTTTTCAAGTCTCTTCACAAGAGAGCCTTCATCGCACATCAGATTCCACCGATTCTTTAATTCAACTCAAGAAATATAAACTATGTTTAAGGAGGTCTTAAACAGATGGCGAACGAATACGGCAAACTATCCTATGTGATGTGGAGCAAGCTGTAGGTCACGTAAGTGTGAGTTCTGCTTTGTCGTTTACGTAGTTTATTGCTTGAAGCACTGATTTTGCTAGTCCCAGTAGGCTTAGGAGCATTGCTATTGCGAGAAATAGGCGAAGGTCGATGAGTAGGTTTATGTTTTCGATGGTCATGCCCATTATTCCGCCTTTCAGTGACAGCATCAAATAGAGAATCACGAACATTGCCTTGCCTGCGCCGAAAAAGTATTGATAGATTGTTCCAGCCATCAATTCTCCAATAACCATTAGTGTGATGTAGATTGCGACGAAGGTTTCGATTGACTGCTGCAAGCCTGGAATCATTGTCGCAAATGGAGCCACGAACATCCATAAAACAAAGTACACTGCATAGAAAAGGACCCCCTTTATGGTTGCCTTTAACGCCTTGCCCGTGTACTTTCGAAGACTAGCCTTTAAGCCGCTTTTTCTCTCGTTAGCCATACAGAATCACCCACGGTCCATAATTGAAGTATTGCGCGTGCAGAGTGAGTTCGAAATATCCGCTTGGAGTTGCTTGTGGTGTCATAGCAATATAAAGCTCAATGTTCCCGCTGTAAGGCGAGTGTTGTGGAGCGTTGATCGTTGCTGTGCCTGCGCCTAGAGATAGGTCTTGGCTGTTGTACATGTTTATTTGCAGGTCTCCGGCGAGGTCGAAGAAGGCGTGATTCTCAAAGCTGATTGGCACTGTGACTTTGATGTGAGTGATGTTGTATGGTTCATATGCTGGTGCTCCTAGGGCGAAGTTGTAGAGGGGTGCGCCCCACGGGTAGGAGAGGTTTGCGGATGCTTGGACTGGGATCAGTTCTGCAAGGCTCATGCCTACAGACTCGGCAATGTTTAACTGTGAGTCACTGAACAAGTAGCTCGAACTGTTCTGTATTACGTCATTAATGTCCATCGTTACGTTATGGAAGACGGTTACTCTCTCGCCTTTCCTAATGGTTTGTACAAACGTTGATCCATGCGCAATTGGAGAACCGTTTGCGTCTGAGATGTCTGTTGTAACGTTGAAAGAACCTAGGTTGTAGAGGCCTCTGTTTTGAATGTGTATTGGCAATGAAAAGAGGAGCTTGTTGTCTAGGGCAATGCTCATTTGTGGATCTCCGAAATCAAACTGGAAATCTTTGACTGAGTAAGCTGCAGAAATGGAGAAAATGATTAGGAATGCCCAGAAAATCGTTGTGGCTATCCCTATCATTCGAATTGGAACGTTCATGCTATTCCCTTTCTGCGCTTGCTCTAGGTGCGGATTCTAAGAATCGGAGGATTGAAGCTTAGAATTGCCGTTTTGAGGCTGCTCTGGTTGTGGCTGCGGCTGAGAGACTTCTTCTGGCGGTATGACGATGATCTCTGGTTCTGGTGGTTTGGCTTCTGGTGGCTTGGTTTCAGGGGGTTTCGGTTCTTTCTGCGGTTCAGTCTTCGTTTTCTGAGGAACTGGTTTGGGCTGAGCTGCAACCACTGGTTTTTGTGGAATAGCAGTAACAGTGGAGACAGCTGGGACAGCTTCAAGCTTCGGTGCGTTAGCAATTAGTGTAACTCCTCTTATGGTTATCAATGAGCTTATCCAGCCCATTATGCCGAGGTACATTACGCGTATGCACGTTGCGATCAGAGGAGCCAATGCTTCGCCGAATGTTCGCACTAGGTCTTCCGATGCAATTATGTTTAGGCTTTGGGTTAGGAATCCATAGGCGCTTAGGAAAGTGAAGATCAGCAGAATGATGCCTATTGCCAGTACTGTGACACCTGAAAGGGCTATCTTGTCTCTAAAGTTCTTGAACATGCTACTTTCACTTGCTTCTATTGTTGCTGATGGATGTTATATTAAATCTTCTGATACAATAAACTTAATCCGCGTTAAATAGCAGAAATCAAACAGAAAAATAAAGATTGAAACTATGGCGACAAGCCAAGTTTCTGATAGATCTTTTGCCTGTTTGCTTCAACAGTCTTCGCAACATCAGTAAGCAGGTTGTTCCCATACACATCAACAACCACAGTTACATTAACCCTCGTTGATGAAAGATTGTCTCAGGATCAGGCTAGGTTGCCGTGATGTTTATGCGTATTGAATCCCAGAAAAACGCGTTGTCTACTCTAACGGGTTGGGTGAAAGAGCCGGCTGAAGGTATGAGTGCCTCAATCAAATACGTTCCTTTGTCAATCTTTTCTTGAGGGTGATAGATGTTGGTCTGGTTCCAAACAAAGGTTCTTTCAAGAGATTGATGAGGACCAATTGTGAATTCTGTCTGACTATCATAGTAGGAGCTGTACCATACTTGAGCCCAGATGCTCGGATCTTTTTCATAAACATGGCTTACAGAAACCGCTATCGGATCGCTACAAGACGACGTAAAAGAGTGAGGTATGAAACCCAAGTTTCTTAAAGAGACTGTGATTTGCACGCTTTCTCCAAGCTTGTAGGCGGACTTGTCTATGACGACCACGAACGACCAATTCGGTGCTACAGCAATCCAAGCTGAATGAGCCACAACTGCCGCTACTACTATCACACTAAATGTGAGTAGGAGAAACTTCTTGACACTCAACGTCTTGTTTGTAAGCATAGGTTAAACTAGAAAAGCGTATAGACAAGGGAGAGTGAATATGTAGCCAATTATCAGCCAAGAGGTCAAACTGGCTGGCTCATATACACAATTAGCAGACCTAAAGCGGCTAGAATGAAGTCTACTATGCAGAACAGAAGGATGTACAGTTTGGGTCTCATTATCTCTGAGAGAACTATATGAGTCCGCCCTCTTAGATTTATTCTTTTCAGTTTGGGACACACCATGAGAAGACTGGCTAGTTCTCGCTACCTCAACCGAATCCCCTCCCTGTGAACCTCAACCCACAGGAACAAACGCTAGTTCAAGGTATATATAAGGGGTATAAAGTTCGCCTAGACCCTGAAGACAATCCAAACTTGATGGGTCAGGACGATCATGAAGTCTGACCAGAAAAACGAAGGGATAAGATTATGGTGTTATCCCAAGTTTCTGATAAATCCTCTGCCTATTTGCCTCAACAGTCTTCGCAACGTCGGTGAACAGGTTGTTTCCATGCGAATCTATAGCCACGGCCAACGGACCAAACTCCTCAGCTTCGAAAATCCACATGGCTTCAGGCATACCCAAATCGTACCACTCAACAGTTCTAACGTTCTTGATAGCCTTTGCAGCAAGGATTGCCGCTCCACCCGTGAAAGCACCATAGACAGCTCCATACTTTGCCATGGCATCCGTAGTCCTCTTGCCCATTCCGCCCTTGCCAATGACCACTCGCACTTTGAAGTTCTTAATGAACTCGTCTTCAAAAATGTCCATCCTCGTGCTAGTTGTTGGACCTGCCGCAACCGCAATCCACTTGTCCCCTTGCTTGCTCATCACTGGACCGCAGTGAAAAACGGCCAAGCCTTCAAGGTTGATGGGTAATGGTTTTCCTTCTTTGAAGTATTCCAAAGCCCTTCTATGCGCTTGATCTCTGGCTGTGACTATTGTTCCAGTCACGTAGAGCACGTCATTCACTTTGAGCTTCCGGACGTCTTCTTCCGAAATCGGTGTTTTCAGTTTGTAAACTGCCATTTTCCTTCACCTCACCAATTCAACTTATGCGTCAGATATTCGACATTCCCATCAGCGCTGATCCTTGCCGTGGCCCTTCTTGCTGCCCAGCAGTTAAACGCAACAGCCGCGGGGAATGATGCAGGATGCCTAAATGCAAAATCTATGTGCACTCCTAGAACTGTGGTGTTTCCGCCCAGTCCCATGGGTCCGATTCCAGTCATGTTGACCGCCTCGAAGATCTCTTTCTCAAGCTTCGCAATTTCAGGGTCCGGATTATGTTCAGCCAAAGGTCTCAGCAAGGCTTTCTTTGCCAGTTTCATGGATATGTCTGCGCCGCCTCCCATCGCAATGCCCAGTATGTTTGGTGGACATGGTTGAGCTCCAGCCTTTATCACAGCTTCTACAACGAACTTCTTCAGTCCGTTTATTCCTTCGCCTGGAACTATCATTCCGCCGAGGCACACGTTTTCCGAGCCTCCTCCTTTCGTCATCACCGTCAACTCCAATGAGTCTCCTGAGGTGATTTCCCAGTTCACGAATGGTATGTACCGTCCTGTGTTGTCTCCGCTGTTCTTCCCGGTGAAAGGGTCAACCGCATTCGGCCTAAGCGGAACCTCTTTTGTGGCTCTTCTTGTCGCGTTGATTAATGCTTCTTCGACCTTGTCGAGGTTCTTCGCGTTGGCGCCTGCTTTGGCGTAGAAGATTATTGTGCCCGTGTCTTGGCATACGGGTGCCTGATACTTTTCGGCCATTTCAATGTTGTCCAGAATTGTCTTCAGCTGCGTCTTTGCTGTTTCGCTCGTTTCTTCAGCGTAGGCCTTCTTAAGTGCTTCTTTGACATCGTCAGGCAGGTAAATGACAGCCTGCTTTATGATGTTGAAGGCAACATTTTCGACGATTTTTGCCGTTTCCAAAGCTTTTCGCCCTCATTTACTTGACGTTTTTTATGAATGAACCGTGTACTTATATCTTATCTCATGCTGACTGCAAAACTCAAGGGAGCATCAAGAGAATCGATCTTGTGGAAAAGAAACCAAGTTTTGAGTGTCAAAGCGTTTCACTTTAACCGATCTCTCCATAGGCTAGGCGTCGTAATACTTCGCGTGTTTTAAATATGACTTTCTTCAACTGTTTCACTTGCTGTGAAGGACGAGGGGGAAGTGCTTAATGGCTGAAGAGGAAGAAGAAGAAACGAAAACTGAAGCTGCAGTTGCTAAGAAGAAGTACGAGTTTTTGGAGGACTTGCCTGGCATTGGACCCGCTACGGCCCTGAAGCTGAAGGAGTTGGGTTACCATACGATTGAGTCTTTGGCCATGGCTACTGCTCGCGAGCTAGAGCCTGTAGGCATAAGCGAGAAAAAAGCCTTTTCAATTATCGAGACTGCACGTTCTTCAATCGGGGTTTCTTTCATTAGGGCGGATGAGTTGCTGAAGATGCGGAAAAGCGTTTTACGTTTGACCAGTGGAAGCAAGGTCTTGGATAGACTTGTTGACGGTGGGTTGGAAACGCAAACGATAACCGAATTCTACGGTGAGTATGGTAGTGGGAAGAGCCAGATTTGCCATCAGCTATGCGTGAATGTTCAGCTGCCTCCTGAAAGAGGCGGTCTTAGTGGTTCTGCGCTGTATGTTGACACTGAGAACACTTTCCGAACTGAGCGGATTGTGTCGATGTCCAAGCATTTGGGGCTTGATCCCGAACAGGTTGCTAAGAACATTATTTACGCTGAGGCTTACACTTCTGACCATCAAGCATTTCTACTCGATAATGCGGATGAAGTGATTAAACAGAATAACGTTAAGCTGATTATTGTTGATTCTTTGACCGCGCATTTTAGAAGCGAGTACATTGGACGCGAAATGCTAGCTCCCAGACAGCAAAGACTGAACAAGCATATGCACAAGCTTATTGGCTTGGCTAGGGCTTTCAACGCCGTTGCCGTTGTTACGAATCAAGTTATGGCTAAGCCAGACGTGTTTTTCGGCGATGCCGTTTATCCTATTGGTGGGCATATTGTTGGGCACACGAGCCATACTAGGCTTTATTTGCGAAGGGCTGCGCATGGACCTATGCGCATAGCGCGTTTGGTTTCAAGTCCTTATTTGCCTGAGGGAGAGGAAATCTTTAAAATAACGGAGAACGGCATAGAAGATGCTTCCGAAGAAGATAAGATGAAGCCTCGTGGTCGTTAACGATGCCCGTGCCGTCAGCCTTGGTTACACGATATTTCCAGCTTTTGGCCAATAGGCAGTTTACGGAAGCAGAGCGTGAGTTGGATAGGATTAAGCAGAAGATGCACAAGACAGAGTGGAACCGAGGCTATTTCAGAGCTTTGTTTGGCATGTTTCTCTCACGCAAAGCAAACGGGGACGCCTACGCGTTTTTCCCGAAGCTTGATCTGACTGACAAAGCTGCGTTGCATAGTTACAGACGCGAGTTTCTGGAGCATGTGGGAAGCAAGCTTCATGGAGATTTTGATCGCGGATATTTCTCAGCTTGGGCGGACTGCATGCGCGTGTTCAGTCGGTTGAACATTGTTGATCTTCCAAATGCAAACGGCACGGCGGCTGATAAGGACAAGCTTGAGACTGTCAAGGCTGATAAGGCTCAGGCGACTATGGAGAATTTTCTATCTCAGGAAGAAGACTAGACTGGCCTAGCAAGTATGGTGTAGAACATAGCCCAGAAGACTATCCATGAAAGCAAGTATATGCCTATTCCCGTGGTCATAATCTTCTGAGGCTTTTCCACAACGGTCACAAACTTGTGCTTCACAACATAGTAGGATATTACATAGATAATTATTGCTATGGACATGCTGTTGAAGAAAAGCGATGAATTTGCTGGAAATGGTTCGCCTTGCTTAACCTGTGGAACCTCATTGGCCGCTATTGCGTAGCCAACACACACGAGTGCGGCAACTATTCCCAAGAATAGTCTCAGCCAGTAAATCTTTTCCAGAGGTCTCATGGATGTTCAGCCTTTGCGATTTATATTTTGAATACAGATTTAAAGTTGCCTATTATCTGGAGATCCGTACCATCAGCGTTCTTCACTCAACAAGGATCTTAACTCAATCACAGTTCATTATGCAATCAAGTTCCGATCCAAAACTAGCACTCATTCTGTCTATTGCGCTCATGTCTAGAAATGCTTTATTGAGACCGAGTCTCACATCTTTAGGAATTTGAGCACACGATTCTTTCTGCTCTTGTATGCCTGTTGTTGCTGAGGGTTATTGCTTTGTCGTAATCGAATACTTTACTGTTTGATCAAATGGGTTTATCATGATGTGCAAGTCTTCGCGCGTACGATACATAGCGGCTCTGCCGCCCGCTTGGGGTGCGCCTGGTACGCCTGTTGTTCCGTAAATATACGTTAATTTCACCGTCCAGACCCAGTTCTTGTCTGGGTCGCAGTTGCCTTGGAGAAATAGAAGTTGCCATGAGGAACCCATCGGCTCGAATACTTGCCTGAAAACCTCGACAGCCACGTTCATTGCTTCGTCTTGATCCATGCCGTCTGCAAGATTGATTTTGGCGTTGACAATAAACGTTTGGTTACTGGAAGAAGGGCTGCAGACGAAGCTAACAAGATTGCCCCTGCTGGATGGGGCCAGAATAAAGAAATGCCTTCGAACGCGAGAACAATAAGTAAGGCAATCGCGGCTACAGAAACGACGAAGCTGGTCCTTCTTCGTTGCCAGATCGGTTTTTGCACGCTGCCCTGACTATTATCAATTCCCAAGAACAACGACACACTCATATAATCTACGATGGTTCGGAATACTTAACTCTTGGTTCTCTTTGAACGTAGTCTACAAGGACGAACCCCTGAAATGAAAATGACTAGTCCCTTGGTCTGGAATGCGAGTGTCTATTTATAGCCATTTGGAATACACATTTGATATGTGATTTGAGTTGCGGAGAAGAGAGTTCACGAGTCTTGATGTGCTTGCTGTTGTCCGAGAGCTGAAAGAAGCTGTTGTGGGTTCTCGTGCAAGCAACCTTTACCAAGTAGATGAACACACCGTGCTTTTCAGGCTGCATAAGGCTGATAATCCTGATCTTCGGTTGGTCTTGACGGCTGGCAAATGTATACATTTAACCTCATATATCATGGAGAAGCCTTTGACTCCACCTGCATTTTGCATGGCTCTGCGGAAATTCCTGCGGAATAGTCGACTGGTCAATGTTGATCAGTATGAGTTCGAACGGGTCGTTGTCTTCTACTTCAAAACTAAGGATGGCGTGTTGAGACTGATTTTGGAGCTTTTTGGCGACGGCAACATAATATTGGTCAGCGCGAATGGCACGGTCTTGCAGGCTTTGACATACAAGCGTATGCGAGATCGCAACATTCTTCGTGGTGAAGCCTTCGCTTTTGCGCCTTCTGTTGGGAAAAACCCGTTTAAGGTTAGTCAGGAGGAATTGCGGGATGGGTTGAAGAGTTTTGGCGACGTGGAGGTTGTTAGGGCGGTTGCGCGGTTTCTGAGTATTGGCGGCGTCTATGCCGAAGAAGTGCTGTTGAGGGCTGGGATTGAAAAAACCAAACCTTCCAACACGTTAAGCGAAGCGGAATCTAGTGCTTTCTTTGACGCATTGCAGAATCTGCTCTCGCAGGTCATGCGCTGCAAACTGGAGCCTCGCGTGGTGATAGATGAAGTTGGCAGTCTAGTTGATGTCATTCCATTCATGCTCAAGAGGTATGAGAACGTTAGAGCTCAATTTCTTCCATACGATAGTTTCAATGAGGCTTTGGACGAGTTTTACTCTAGAGTGGTCGCTACAGAGAAGGCTATGGCTGGATTAGAAGTTGACGGGCTGAAGAGAGAAGCTGAAAGGCTCAAGCGGATCATTGCTGAACAGGAGAAGGTTCTGGCCGAGGCTGAAGCCAAAGCAGAACATGATAGGCATCTGGGCGACTTGATCTATGCTCACATCGGAGACATTCAGGCCTTGCTTGATAGATTCTCAAACGGCAGACAGCTTGGCAAAGAATGGAAAGCGATTGTTTCTGAGGTCTTGACCGAAAAAAACGCTGGCTTGAAACCTAGTGTTCTTTTCGAATCTTTCGACCCCAGAACGCTGGCCGTCAATGTCTGTGTAGACGGCTTTGCGTTTGGCTTAGATTTGCGCAAGACAGTGTATGAGAATGCAAGCGCGTTCTACGAGCAAGCCAAGCGAGCCAAGCAGAAACTCGCAGGGGTAAAGACGGCTTTGGATGATTCACAAAAGAAACTGATTGAAACTGAATCCAAGTTGAGAGAAGCCGAAACTTTAGAACAGGTGAAGCCAACCGAAGCTGTGGGGGAGCTGGTTAAGCTTAAAGTCAAACACAAGGAGTGGTTTGAGAAATTCAGATGGTTTGTATCTTCTGACGGATTCTTGATTGTTGCTGGCAAAGACGCGGTAAGCAACGAAGTTCTAGTCAAGAAGCATACTGAGGAGAGTGATGTTGTCTTTCACGCCGATATCGTTGGGGCACCTTTTGTAGTAGTCAAAACTGGAGGCAAGAAGCCTAGTAACCAGTGTTTGCGTGAAGCTGGAGAGTTTGCGGCCTCGCTTTCAAGGGGTTGGCGTGAGGGCTTCGGAAGCGTGGACGTTTACTGGATCAAGCCTGAACAGCTAAGCAAAGGTGGACCTTCTGGTGAGTCCGTGGCGCGTGGTGCGTTTGTCGTTCGCGGCGAAAGAAACTGGACTCGTGGAACACCCTTGAAGCTGGCGATTGGTGTCGTTCTTGGAGAAAAAGGCACGTTTCAGTTTGTTGGAGGCCCTGTTGAAGCTGTGAAGGCTAGGACAAATGTGTACATTGTTGTCGTGCCAGGAGATCGAAGCGGTAAGGAGCTTTTCAAGTATGTTCTGAGGGTCTTGTCTGAGAAGATGCCTAAAGAGTTGAGGGAGAAAGTGTTGAAAGCCTCGGTTGAAGAGGTAAGAGATTTTATCCCCTATGGCAAAGGCACAGTTTTGTAGGGCATGTATCCTAGCTAGGTGGACGGTAACCAACTAGCATACTGAGCATTCCTAGCGATGTCAATTGTGACGGTGTGATTGAGCGCACTGAAGAGCGCTCTAGAAAACTCTTTCAAAAGCAGGTAAACGGAGTTTTCGCCTTTCCCATCATATCGAGAATAGCATCAAAGCTTTTTAGATGAGATTGCTGTAATATGCAGCCATAGATGAAAGCAGGAGAGGAATCTTTGAAGGACACAGAGTTGAAGCTCCTTTCAGAGCTTATGAAGGACAGTAGCCGAAGCCACAGGGAACTTGCTAAAGTGCTTGGGATTTCCCAGCCTACGGTTAGCAGAATGGTCAGTAGACTGGAGAAGGCAGGTGTAATAAAAGAATACACGATGATTCCCGACCTCCGCAAACTCGGAATTGAAATCATAGCGTTCACTTTTGGCGTTTGGGTACCTGAAATGCTTAAAAGCTATTCTGAGGGTACACGCATAGAGAAGGCGAAGAAATTCATTTCGAAACACCCAAACGTTATCTTTGCTTCATCGGGACGCGGCTTGGGAATGGGAAGAATGATTTTAACAGTTCATAAAGACTATTCAGACTATAATGAGTTTATGAAACAAACTGAAAACGAATGGGCAGGGCTCTTGACCAAGCTTGAATCCTTCACTGTAAGTGTGAATACTGATGCAGTCACTATGCCATTTTCGCTCAGGAATTTGATGGAATACATAAGAAAGACGGAATAAATGACGCGCACAATACATGTTGCTATTTGCAGAGCAAATGGAAAAGAGTGTGGTGTTATGTTGGAGAGTGTAAGGTTTTATGCTTAAGCTAACACCAATAAACCTATCTAAGTCATAAATAGTCCACGCTTTGAACTTTAACGGTCAAAACCTTCTCAAGCCAAAATCAGTTCGTAAGTTCAACTTATATATAGGGGGTTAAATTCAGTTCGAGGGCTAAACTATCCTGATGCTGTATCAGTAGTCAAAATTCATAAGTCATATCTTTCCTCTCTTATGAGCGCACTCTTCGTTTTTGTGTCAAACATGACAGCAAACACTGTCCAAGAGCAGACGGAACTTGAGCAAGTCAAGTGCGGAAAGAGAAACGCAACTCAAGAAGATCAGCTATGCGTTAGTTGCCGTTTCATGAATACTTCCATTGAGCACATAAGGGAATTCGTTCCATACGCGATGGGCAGAGTACTGGATACTTCGATTTGAAATCGACGTGTACTATTCGAAAATCGGCGAATTCTGCATATGGATCATTGCTTCATAATCAATATCTAGCTTGAGAAGCCATTCTCTACTTGTAGGGGAAGAATGTTGAAAAGTATTTTCCAAAAACAGGAAATCGTGGAACAAGCCAAATGTGTCAGGTGTGGAAAAAGAACTGCAACTCAGGAGGATAAACTATGCGACAGTTGCCGATTCACAGTAACCATCAGCAACTTGTGCAGCAAAGAGTAGAGAAACTAGCACTTCCGATATTCGTTTCAACTCGCAATTCGAAGCGGTCCAGTTAGACAGTAGCCTAGATGGCTCCAAACCGTTTTCTCAAAGTGTTCCTGATCGTGCCGATTCCCAGCTTTTCCTCTTCCAAGGCTTCTTTTCGTTTTCCCTCTTCTATCTGAGCCTCACGAGCTGTTTCTTCGCGGTTGTACTCGTCAATCTCCTTGTTTGTCTCCTCAACAATCTGCTTAACCCAATCAAGTTTATCCTCAATGTCGCTGAGCGTAGTAACAAGCCTAAGCTTATCACCAATCACAAACAGCTTCCTGTCCCACAAGTGCCTACTCGACCTCCACTCACGATCGAAAATGTCCAGCCAAACATGATCAGGCACAGCTCCCAAAGGAAGATCAATAACATAAGCCTTACGGAAATAGCGATCCCTACCTATAGCAACAGCTTCAGCATCGAAAGACGACAACAAGTTAACCTTCTTAGCCACCTCTTTCATTACATTCACCGAGAGGATAATAGACGGAGGCACTTTAAAAGTTCTATGCAAAAAACCAGAAGCTCGGCTTATGAGTGTTTGGTTTTCAGAAGATTATTGATAAAATGTTGCCGCAGTTTTTGGTCTGTGGGCTATTTTACGTGGGTTTTCTTGCTTCCGCCGTTGAGTTTGTGGAGGCACTCATCCCTTCTTTCCATTACTGATTTGAGGATTTTTATGGGATGTTCTTTATTTTGGGCCATGTTCGAGCCACTCTGCTATTTCATCAATATTATAGGCGAGGATGTTTTTAATAGACATATATGTTTTTTGTGGTTTTTCGGTCCAGATTTTCTTGCCGTCCTTGTTGAGGAAAGTTTCTGTTGTTAGGAGGGCTAGTCGATGGTTTCCATCTTGGTAGATGCAGGGTCTTGTGGCTAGTTTGCGGAGGAATACCGCGGCTTTTCTTTAGATTCCCGCTGTTTCTCTAGCTTGTTTGAGGATTGTTTGGAACAGGTTGATTCCTGTTTCGTATCCCGTGTAACCACTGTATTCCCTTATTAGCATGTCGTGGGCTTCTTCTATGAAGCGGGTGTTTGGGTACCAGACGTTGTTTTCAATGAAGCCGTAGTGTTCCTCGGGTTCGGTTTCTAGTTTTCTGAGTTTTTCTTCGATTTTCTTGAATCGATATTTCTTTGACATTGTCTGTGGCCTGTGTTTTGTGCTTGTGGTGTTATAATGTTTTGCGTGCGTAGGTTCTACGAGGTGTCGCTTAGTTGTTCTCGGATTGTGCTGAATTGTTCGAGGGCGTTCTGGAGGTTTTCGGTGATTTGTCTGGCTATGGTTTCGGGTGGGGGTAGGTTTTGGGTGTCTTCAAAGGTTTCGTCTTTGAGCCAGAAATCTTCTTTTTGGGGTTTGGGGGTAAAGTTTTGTCTTTTTTTGGCGGGCGTGCCTATTCCAAGTACGAAGATGGAGATTGCCGTGGTCTTGAGCTGGGGTTTTTCGGACGGAAAGATGATGATATGCTGTGGAGATTGAGATCATCATCTTCCATGTTGAGTTTATGTTGGTTGATGATTCTTGGTGGTGGTTTGGATAAAACTTTGCCCCAACCAAAACCACGACGTTCAAGGATGGTTAATATCACCCTATCCGAACCGCCGCTCACCTTCCTCTCGCGTGTTTGTCTATGAAAAGATATAAACGAAAGGAGGGAATTGAAAGCAATTCCTACGAAGGAGTCAAAAATGATGCCTGAAAGCACAGACACTTCAGTCTCAGATGAGCTCGTTAAGCGTGTGGTGGAATTTCACGGTCATCTGGGTCCATTCTTGGTTTTAGGTCTAAAAGCTGGTCTGCTGGCAAATTCATTGCTCGGAAAGGACTATTTTAAAACAATAGCTATCGTGATGACAGACCCTTCACCTCCGAATTCTTGTTTCGTTGACGGTGTTCAGTTTGTGACTGGCTGCACGATGGGAAAAGGCAACATAAAACTCAGGAAAGGCAAAGATGTGTCTGTGCTTTTCTCGAAAGAAGGCAAGAGACTAAGATTAGGGTTGAAGAAGGAGATACTAAGCTATATCAAAAGCATATCATCTGAAGAAGCTTCCAAGGAAGCATCGTTAAACCTACTCAACAGGTCCACACGCGAATTGTTTGCAATAGAAAGGTAATCGTCTTTGGATATAACTTCATCCCCCTATTCACTTAAGGATAGCGCGCACTAAATTATTGATGTAAGTGCTAAGATCAGCAAAATACCCAAAGCAGTAGTCAAAACGGTTCTCCAGTTTGGATACTTGTATGTTTCTGGCAGTAGGTTGACGGCTCCAATGTATATGAACTCTCCTGCGAATGCTGCAAGTATCAAAGAAAGAACTGTTTGACTTATGCCAATAGACGACGTAGAAGCGATTCCTAAGACTGGAGCTATTGCATCCATTATTAGGAATATTTTGGCATTTTTGACATGTTGCTTGTTCTTCAACATTAGCGTAACTGTGTTTATCCCATCTGTGAAGTCATGAAATATTACAGCAAGAGCAACTATTAGACCGACTGATGAATTGATTTGGTATGCTGCTCCTATCGCTACCCCATCTAAGAAGCTATGAACAACTAGGCTTCCAGCTCCTATCGGACCCATTATGTGCCCGTGTCCTTCGCTTTCTTTATGATGATGGACTAAGAAGTACTTTTCAAGAAGACTATAGAACAGGAAAGATGCTACGACAGTAATCATTATGTATCTTATGGGCAGATTGACAGAACCAGAAATCTCTAAACTTTCTGGCAAAATATCAAAGAACGTAACTGCAATCAAGCTTCCAGAAGCAAAGGCAAAAAAGTAAGGTAGGGCTCTTTTGAATCTAATTGCAAAAGCCCCACCTATCAATGTTGATAAGAATGTCGTAAATGACAACCCGATAATAACCCAATCCATTGACTCAAAATTGTCATGCACATACTTATTAGCTTAGCGCGCGCTCAGTTGCGAACTTGATAAAGCGATCGATGAGCTTCAAATAATAGCAGTTTCAACATCAAAATGCGATTGAATCATAGTGGTTTTGATGGTAGCCCGGGATAGCTTCAAACTCTCGGTTCAAACTTTTCCTGCATACTATCAATTTGCAGGAAAGAAATAGCTTAATTGCGATTGAAACGACTACGTTTTACTAGCATTTTCACTATTCACCTGAGAGCTCGACGTTTCTTCCCGGTCATGTTATGGCGCGCGTTAGAATTCCAGAACGCTTATGCTACGTGTGGATAAAAAAACGGTGCCTTTGGGTTTGGGATAAAACTTTACCCAACCAACCGGAACCTCTAAATGGCATATTCCGGACAGATAGAAGCACGGAAAAGTTATAGCCTTGGACCAGAAGAGAACTCATTCCTAGAAGGAATAACCAGTTGTTCTCCAAATCGGCTAGTGAGTGGTCGAGGGTATGATGAATAATGAGAAGCTTGCACATCAAATCGTAACGTCCTGCTTGAACATAAGAGAAGGTGAAGATGTATGGATTAGTAGCTGGGACCATACGGTCAACGTAGCTTCTGAAATAGCTATGCTGTGCAGGCAAAAAGGAGCCAGACCGTTGATTACTCTTACCACAGAGAACTATTGGACGCGTTCATTGCAGGAAGTCCCAAGGGAATTGCTGGAGACTCTTTCGCCATTTGAAACTGCTACATTAAGACAGACTGACGCATTCATTTTCTTGTTAGGTCCAAAAACTCCGGTAGATTGGAGCAAGATACCTTCGGAGAAACAGGAACTTGCCAACATCTGGTTTCTCGAGTCAAACAGATACATGGATGCGTGGCGAAAACTGGCTCAGAAACGGTCTGTAAGAATGCTAGGCGTTGAATACTGTTTGGTTACAAAAGAGCGAGCACAGGCTCTTGGTTTGAACCATGAGAAATGGAGCAAGGTTATGCTTGCAGGCTGTCTAGTTAACCAGCAGGAGATAGCCGATAGAGCTTCCAAACTGGCTGAAATAGTCAAGCGTGGTCAAGAGGTAGACATTGCGACACCCTCTGGTACGAAGCTCAAGTTTAGGCTGGTCGGACGAGAACCGACGCTTGGTGACAGTGTGGTCAGAAAAGAAGATGGGACAAAAGGAATCGTTAAGTTTTTGCCTTCAGGATTTGTGGAAGTTGCAGCAGATGAAGACAGTGCAGAAGGGATTGCAGTATATGATGCTCCCATTTTAGTTCACGGAGGTAATAGAGTCAAGAATCTGACATTAAGCTTCAAACATGGAAAAATCGTGAAATATGACGCACAATCAGGAATTGAGGCGTTTGAGAGCTATCTCAAATCTGAGGACGCGGACTCTAGCAAGTTTGCTTTTGTTGGCTTTGGGCTTAATGCAGGGTTGAGACACGGCTTCACTCAAGACGATAAAGCTCTGGGTGGCATCACAGTTGGAATTGGAGGAAATGAAGACAAAGGAGGAAAAAACCGAACCGCCAGTAATCGTCACTGGTGGGGTTCGATGACTAAGGCGACAGTCAGCGTTGACAGCAAGACAATAGTCTCCGATGGTTTGATGCGTTAGACCTTGGTTGGATAAAACTTTACCCCTAGAGCCCTCAGCAAAGAGAAAAAAAAGGAAATGCGGGAGACGTCGAGACAGCAGTGTCATCGCCATGTGAACCCGGATTCAAACCCCATCCCCCGCACCAATTTACCGGTAAATTTTAAAGCGCGCGCGAGGGATGCGCAACTGAGTTTGATGTTTTAGTTGTTGACAAAGACGCAAGCGCGCGACCGAGCATTCAGAATCTGTACAGGTTGCCCACACTGTTCCAAACCACAGCTTCAGGCATTGCGTGGGCAAACTTGCAGATAGCCTTCCAACCGGTACAGTGTGAAGGCGCAAGGATTGAGGGATTTATCAGTTTCAGTTCTCTAACTGTCTGATCAATCCTGCATTCAAACTCTTTTCCAGCTAGGTGAAAACCGCCAATTATGGCATACATCTTGTTAAGCCCTGCGGTTTTTTGTGAGTAGAGTGCAGTATTGATTATGCCTGCGTGTGCACAGCCAGATACTAGTACTAAGCCTTTTTCCCTGACTTTTATCACGAGTGCTCGATCGTCTCTAATCCTTGGATCAGGTAGCCACTCTCCATCGACTAGAATTCGATGTTGTGGAAATCCTTTTTCAAAGTCTGTTTTGTGAGGGATTTCACCTGTGACAAGTATCGTGTTGTCGGCTATGAAGTATGGTTTTTTTGTTCGGATGTATCTTGCGGGCTTCACCTGATTATCTGAGGGAAAATCGGGATGGCTTCTTATTTTTCCTTGAAGATCAGCTACACCCCTTGTTTTGAACATATCTTCATGCACGATAATCGGTAGATTCTCCTTGTTGACGACTTTCAAAACTGCTAGTAGACCACCAAAATGATCGTAGTGACCATGGGACAGAACGATGGACCCGATATCCGAGAGGTCTATTCCCATCCTGATTGCGTTAGTCACAGCGCCTTCAGAACTGCCTCCGGTGTCAAATAGTATTTCGTGTATCTTGTTGTCACAAAAGACGCGGACAAGCATTGAAAAGCCGTGTTCAGCCATGGGTGGATGAAAATGCTCTTTGAACCATTCCTCCCCTCTCCTTTCTTTCACCCACTCTCGGACCTGCTGGACTCCTTCTTTTTCGATTGATGACAGAAAGTCGATCGAGTTGTCTATCAAGCTCACTATCTCTAC
>Ga0315279_10000612_pt1 | contig 68940 bp, 60 predicted proteins | sample YL17G06_20_MG_FD_203694 | JGI IMG/M metagenome (GOLD analysis project Ga0315279, IMG submission 203694) | Sediment microbial communities from Yellowstone Lake, YNP, Wyoming, USA - YL17G06_20 | ecosystem: Environmental > Aquatic > Freshwater > Lake > Sediment | place: USA: Wyoming | collected...
CATTCCGTCGAACCTCAGGAGGATCATGCGATAAAACCTAACTTTCCGGTACTTAACATCCGTCCGGTAGTTTCCTACCGGCGTGCTGTGGATCTGCGGTTCTCATGAGGAGGTTGGGGAATTACTGTCTCTCCCGACGCCGTTGCCGTGCGCTGCGGAAATTCGCAAAAAGCGCAAGATATCTGCACTTTTTGCGAATTCGTCATGCGAGCGCACATTTGGCGCCGAATTCCACAGCCGAGGAGCGATGCGCGCCAGCCCCCCCGGTCTACGGGGCGCCTTCCGTCCGTCCATGGACTCGGCGCCCCTCGCCTTCCATGGCTACGGCTCATTCATCTCGATTAATCGTGCCTGGAGGCTCTGGCTCGAGCCTTCCATGCGCAGTTTTTTCCTCAAGTTCATGCGGTGAAAGTCCACTGCCTTGATGCTCAAGCACAGGCGCTCGGCGATTTCTTTGCTGGTGCGGCCGTCGAGCACGAGTGAAGCGATTTCCCTTTCCCGGGGGGTGAACTCCCGGTTGTGGGCCGCGAGCTTCCCGATGAGCGGAGAGGTGATCCGCGCAAGCAGGGATTCCAGGAGCACGACGTCCGCCAGATGCTCGGTGCCGGCGAGCCGCTCCTTCAAACGCGCGACAACGGGCGAAATTGAGAGAGTGATGTTGGCCACCACGTCGTTCACTGCCCGGCGCTCCGCGCGGTCGCTGCGACGAAGCAGAACCTCCAGGGCGATCTCCTGCTCGTGCAGGGTCTGGTCCTGGAACTGGATCCTGCGCTTCAGGTTCTCGATCGTGCGTTCTTCCTCGTTGAGGTCCGAGATCTCGCGCACGTACTCGATGAGGCAGAAGAGCTTGCCCGAATCGTCGTACAGCGGGAACACGGAGAGCTCCTGCGTCCCGGGCACCCGCTCCGGGGCCTCGTAGGGAACGAGGCCGGACTGCGGCCGTCCCGTGCTCAGGCAGGTGGTGGACGGACAGCTTTCGCAGGGGACGGTGCGGCCGTGGTAGACCTCGTGGCACTTGCGGCCGACGACCGGCGCCGCGTGCGCGTACCACCTTTCCATCGTGGTGTTCACCCCGAGGATCGTGAAGTCGAGGTCCAGGATGCTGATGCCGTCGGGGGAGTTGTTGAAGATGTACGTGAAGAACTGCTCGAACTCGCGGACCATCTCGTGCCGGCCATCCCCGCCTGCCGCGGGCGCGGCGCGTGTGTGTATCCAGCTCTTCAGGAACGAGAGGTCACTCATGCGGGCAACGGGGCCGGTCGGAAGGCCGGCCCCCGGTCCTCCATCAGAACTTCACGTCGATCTGCCTCCTGGTCGCCGCGGATTCGGCTATGGCATCGCAGATCACGTTGTTGCGGTAGCCGTCCTCGAAGGTCGCCGCGTAGGGGGCGACGTCCTTCTTGTTGACGATGCAGTCCAGGAAGTGGTGGAACTGGTGCACGAAGGTGTGCTCCCAGCCGATGATGTGGCCGTGCGGCCACCAGTTGGAGATGAAGGGATGGTGTCCCTCGGTAACATTGATCTCGTGGAAGCCCTGGGTTTCCTTCGGCTCCTCCCCCACCCAGAACACTTCCAGCTCGTTCAGCTTTTCGAGGTTGAACCTGATGCTCCCCTTCTCCCCGTTGATTTCGAAGGAGCCGTGGTTCTTGTGACCCGCGGCGAAACGAGAAGCCTCGAGCGTGCCGATGCCGCCATTGGCAAACTCCATGACCGCCACGAAGGCGTCGTCCACGTCCACCTTCGCCGTGCCCTTCCCGTCGGGCAGCGGCCGCTCGGAGATGAACGTCTTGGTCATGCCGCTCACGCTCTTCACCTCGCCCATCAGAAATCGGCCCAGGTCCAGCACGTGCGACCCGAGGTCCCCGAGGGCGCCGCTCCCGCAGCGCTTCTTGTCAGTGCGCCAGATCATGGGCGTGTGGTAGTGCGGCATGATCCATTCCTGGAGGTAGAATGCGCGGAAGTGGTAGAGCTTTCCGAGCTTCCCGCTCCTGACCAGCTCGTAGGCCTGCCGCACTGCGGGAACGAACCGGTAGTTGAATGCGGTTTGGTGCTTCACGCCGGCCTTCACGGCTGCGTCCAGCATGGTCTTCGCCTCCTGCGCGTTGCGCGCCAGGGGCTTCTCGCAGAACACGTGCTTGCCGGCCTTTGCAGCTTCGATGCACGGTTCGGCGTGCACGTCATTCGGACCGCCGTTGTCGAAGAGCTGGATACGCTTGTCCTCCAGCATCCTGCGCCAGTCCGTGTAGTACCCTTCGTAGCCGAAGCGCTCCGCAGCCGCGGCCGCGGCCTTCCCGTCCCTCCCGCACACCGCGATCAGCTTCGGGATGGCCACGGGCGGATACATCATGTAGGGAAGCTTCTTGAACGCGTTCGAATGGGCCTTGCCCATGAAGGCGTACCCCAGCATTCCGATCCCGACCTCGGGCGCCGACACGGTGGGCTTGGCCCCCGCCATCGAGGTGAAACTCTGCGTGCTTTCTGCCATCGCTCCCCTCCTCCCGGCGCTACTTGCTGGCGAAGGCGGCGTCAAACGCGACCGCCGATGCCGCGAAGTCCTGCTTGCGGACCATGGCGAGGGCTTCGGGCGCGCCCCAGTCACGGTCCATTCCGCTGTCTTCCCATTCGATCGAGAGCGGTCCCTTGTACCCGATGCGGTTGAACGCCCGGATGATGGGGTCCCACTTCACGTCCCCATGTCCCGGTGAGACGAAGTCCCAACCGCGTCGCGAGTCCCCGAAGTCCAGGTGACCGCCGAGAATGCTGTTCCGTCCGTTCAGCTGGAGTCGGGAATCCTTCACGTGGCAGTGGAGGATGCGCGTGGGGAACTCTTCGATGAATGCGACGGGATTCACGAACTGGTGTATGAAATGGCTGGGATCGAAGTTGAATCCGAACGCGGGATGGTCCTTCAGCGCGTCCAGGGTCCGCCGCGCGGTAACAATGTCATAGGCGATCTCCGTGGGGTGCACTTCGAGGGCGAACTTCACCCCTTCTTTCTTGAACTCGTCCAGGATCGGCAGCCAGCGTCCCGCAAAATCCTTGTACCCCGCGTCGATCATTGCCTGTGTCGTCGGAGGGAAGAAATACAGCTTTGCCCACACGGGGCTGCCCGTGAAGCCGTTGACGACGTTCACCCCGAAGAGCTTCGCGGCTTTTGCCGTCTTCTTCACGTGCTCGGCGCAGCGCTGGCGCACGCCCTCGGGTTTTCCGTCTCCCCACAACTGGGGGGAGAGGATGGCTTTGTGCCGTTCGTCGATGGGATCGTCGGCCACGCATTGGCCGATGAGATGGGTGCTGATGGCGAAGACCGCCAATTTGTTCTTCTCGAGGAGGGCCCGCTTCTCCTTCACGTAGGAGTCCTTCTCCAGGGCCTTGTCCGCGTCGAAGTGGTCGCCCCAGCAGGCGAGCTCCAGCCCGTCGAAACCCCAGCCGCTGGCCTTTTTCGCAAGCGTCTCCAGGGGAAGATCGGCCCACTGGCCGGTGAAAAGTGTCACTGGTCTGGACATTCTATGTCTCCTTTCGCAAAGCGACTCTAGCTCAAGAGCTTTCTCAGGAACGCCAGGCCGTCCTTCGCCAGGCCGTCCGGCGTCGGCGCAAGGGGCCTCCATACTGCCGCTGCGCGGGCGATCTCCTTTACTTCCGTGGAGAAGGACTCGATCACCAGCGCCCCGTCGAACTTCACCTTCTTCAGTGCGGCCGCGATCTCGTTCCATGCCACGTGACCGGTACCCGGCGTCCCGCGGTCATTCTCATTCGCGTGCATGTGCACCATGAGCGGCCCCGCCGCCTCGATGGCCCTGCCGAGGCTCTTCTCCTCGATGTTCGCGTGGAACGTGTCCATCATGAGCTTCATGCGCGGGCTGTCGATCATGCGCACCAGCTCCAGCGCCTGCTCGGTGAGGTTGATGAAGCTGGTCTCGAACCTGTTCAGGGGCTCCAGGGCGAGGGTGACCCCCTTGTCCTCGGCATAGCGGGCGACCTGCTTCAGGTTCTTCGCGCAGCGTTCCAGGTCGCGTTTGCGCTGCTCGGGTGTGGCCTGCCAGGTGCGGCCCACAGCGGCATAATGCGGACCGACCACCGCGACGGCCTTCATCGTGACAGCCGCGTCGATGAGATGCTTCAGATATGCCACGCCGCCCATCTGGATCGACTCGTCCTCGTGGCTCGGATCGCGGCCCGCGCCCATGACGCCGCAGATGGAACACTTCAGGTCATTTCGCTTGTATGCCTCAGCGGCCTTCGCGTAGTCGATGTCCTGCTCCCCCTCGATCGGGATTTCCACCAGGTCGAATCCGAGTGCCTTTGCCTTGTCCAGGAACGGGAGATGCTGGGTCTTGAATGGAGACGCCCAGAGGAACGTGTTGATTCCGTAACTGATCATGGGGTTACCTGCACCTTCACGGGATTGTCTTCCCGGGCCTTCAGCGCGCGGATCGCGGCCCCGGCTTTCGGCAGGGGCACTGTGCTCGTCACCAGCGACTCGACCTTCACGAGTCCTTCCGCGATGGCGCGGATGGCGGTGGGCCAGACCATCGGGGCCAGCCAGGAGAAGCGGATCTCCTTGTCCATCGTGTGCGTGGACAGGGCGGGCACCTTGATCACATCGCCCGTGTTCGGAAGTCCGAAGTGCACCAGGATCGCCGCGTTGCCGGTCACGTCAATGGCCTGTTCGAAGGCTTCGTTGGAGCTCGTGGGCACGATCGCGCGGTCGGCGAGCATCCCGTGGGTGACGTCGGCAATGGCCTTCTTCAAGTCCTTCACGTAGTACTTCGATTTCGTGTCCTTCGTGTTGAAGAGGTAGTCGGCTTCCCACTTCTTCCCCTCCTCCAGGCGGTAGTCGCGTGTGCCGATGAACGCGATCTTTCCCGCGCCGGTGGATTTCGCCATCTGGATCATCATCATTCCGATGGCTCCCGGGCCGAAGATCGCGACAAACTGCCCCGGCTCGATGGCCAGTTTCTTCACCCCGTACACGGCGCAGGCGAAAGGCTCGATGAACGCGCCCGCCGCGTAGCTCACGGTGTCGGGAAGCTTGAACAACCCCGTGTACCGGGAGAGGCAGTACTCCGCGAATCCGCCGTTGGCGGTGACTCCGGGAACGAACAGGTTCGAGCAGAGGTTCGTGTGCCCCGATGCGCACGCGTAGCAGGCATTGCAGTGCTGGACCGGGTTGACAACCACGCGGTCACCGGGCGCGAAGAGCTTCATCGACTTCGCGACCGAGCCGACTTCCACGACTTCGCCGGTGAACTCGTGCCCGAGGACGATCGGCCCCTTGCCGCTGGCCGTGCCCACGGGTGAGAGTCCGTAGTAGTAGGAAATGTCCGATCCGCAGACACCGCAGTTCTTCACCTTCACCAGGACGTCGATGTCGGACACCCGGGGAACCGGGATCTCCTCCATCTCCATCTTCTCGCTCTCGTAGAAGACCTGGGCTTTCATTTTCTCGGCCATGTTCTGAGCTCCTTCCGAAAGGAGCCCGCGGACCGCTCGCGGCCCGCAGGCAGGTTCGACTACTTCTGGCCGTACTTGGCGACCAGCTTGTCCATGAAGGCCTTGGTGGGCGCGGTCTCTTCCAGCGCGTTCGACCAGAAGCACAGGTCGATGGGCCACCATTCGTCGTCGTAGCCTGCATCGAGGAATGCCTTCGTGATGGAGTCGAAATCGAGCTTCCCCTTGCCGAAGGGCGCGTGGGTGCTCGTCTCGTTGTCGTGCAGCGTGCCGTCCGAGTCGATGAAATGCACCGCCCCGATCTTGCCCGTCAGCATGTGGATAAACTGCACCACGCCCCCGGGGAGCGTTTCCTTCCGCCCCATCTGGCGCGCGCCGACCACTGAGCACATGTAGCCATGGCAGGAGTCGAACATGACCTTGAAGTTGGGATGGTCGACCTTGTAGGTCATGCGGACGACCTCGCTGGGTTTGTTGAAAAGAAAGCCCGGCTCGAACTCCCAGACGAATTTCACGCCGCTCTTTGCGCAGAGCTCGGCGGATTCGTGCCACCGCTCGGCCGCCTTTGCGAAGGCTGTTTCATAGTCGAGGCCGCCGGGAATCCCGGTCGGGGGATCCTTCGTCTCCGTACGGAGCTTCGGGATGCCCATCTGCGCGCACATCTCCAGGTGCCCTTTCACCACGTCCAGGTAGTCTTTCGTGCTGGTCGTGATGGGGGACGGAAACGGCGCCGCCACGCCTGAGATTCCCAGCCCGGCGTCGTCGAGCATCTTCTTGATCTCGGCGCGCTTCTCCTTCGTATTGGGCTCCAGGTGGGGAGCGAAGGCCCCGAACTCGATGCCGTCGAACTTCAGCTCCTTCAGCTTCTTCACCACCGTGGGGAACGGGATGGGCTTGTCCGAGTAGCCGCCCCAGATGTACGCCCAGGTACCGACGGAAATCTTCTTCTTGCCCATGGTCTCCTCCTTGTGGATTTGCCTACTTCCCCGAAACCAGCCAGCTGCCGTAGCGGGGAATCATCGGGACATCCCTGTTGATGTCCGGACCGAAGAACTTGATGATGAGCAGGTCGGCCTTGCCGGCGTTCTCCACCGTGAGAGGCGCCGTGGCCCGCGCATGCGAGACAAGCAGCTCGTCCTTCGTGAAGTCTCCCGCCTTCACGTCATGGCCGTCGAACCGGCCGCTGCCGCGCCAGACCAGGATATTGTAAACGCCCGTGTCGAGGCTCGTGTACTTCCCGCCGGGCTTCACGACGAGCTTCTTGCCGCTGAACTTGTGCGTGTTGTAGTAGATCCAGGACTCCTCGCCCCCGGGCTGCTTTCCACCGGGCACGGGCTGGGGGGAGGTGTGGCGGTTCTCATAGAAGAAGGGATCGCCGCTCAGCTTCCAGTCGATCTGGTTGAGCACAGCCCGCTCGCCGATCTTCTTCCGGTCATCGGGATGGACGTCTTTGAACAGCAGCTCCTTGGAAATGATCTTTCCCGCGTTCAAGGCCTGGAGCATGGCGAAGACGTCGGAATCCTCCTGCAGCTCGATGGTGAGCGCCGTCCCGGGCGCGTGCAAGCCGCCCGAGGGAAGATGGAAGCCCTCGTCCGGACACTGGAGATAGGCCCGCGCATGGCGCAGGATCAGGTCGTCTTTCCACTCAACGAGGTAGGGAAGGAGCACGTCGAACTGCTTTCGTTCCACGATGGACGGGTGCACGCCGAAGAAGGTCTCGGGGTGCGGGCCCATGTCCACGCCTTCCGGGAAGTAGTATGCCTCCTCCTTCGCGGTACGGCCCAGCTTGTCCATGTCCTCCTGGCGCTGGTGGAGGTGGTAGGGGATCCTCGCGGCAAAATCGAAGATCTTCGCCAACCGTCCGAGTCCCTTGTGCGTCCGGGCGTATGCCTCGCCCATAAGAAGGTCCCCGGCCGCGCCGACGGCATCCCTGAGAGTCACCCGCTCGCCGTCGAGGGCGAGGTAGCTCAGGCCCTCATCCGGAGGGCTGATCCGATTGTCCGCCTTGGTGGTGGAGCCGATCCATCGCTCGCAGATCCAGCCCCTCTCCCCAACATCGTACTCGGACTCCTTCAGACCGAGCCTGCGGCCGGGGGGAAGAAAGTCCCTCGCCACCCATGCCGGCTGCAGCCGCAGGATGCCGTTGCCCGATGAGAGCGCCTTTTCAACCGTTGCACGCACGTTGCCCCCCACGCCCCACACCCTCCTCTTCTGGTGCCGCTGCCTGTCAGCGGCGCTCGCGCTTCATTGCGACATGGCTCCAGATCATGAAGCCCAGCAGGGAACAGAACAGAATGAAAAAGCCCGGCTTGAAAAGCAGGAACGTCCAGGGCTGGAACATGCTGACAATGCCCAGGACGATCCCCACGATGAACACGTATTCGATCGTCTTGTAGGTCCTTTCGGGAACGCGCTGGTGCAGCAGCTTGCTCACGAACACGATCAACGACATGAACCCGAGGATGATCGGCACGAACACCAACAGGAACGGGATCGCCAGCAGGAGCACGTTCCTGGAAGATTGCAGGTCCGGGACCAGCGCCTCCAGCACGGGCCGCGCGCCGAAGCTGAGCGCGAAGAGGACTGCCGCGGAGATCAGCAGTTTCAAGGGAATGAGTGGTCGAATTTTTGCCATATGCCCTCCCCGCACCTACCGCGCGTCCCCGACGATCCGCGCCCCGTCGGATCCAAAGAAGTGCAGCTTCTCCCGCACGATGTCGAATCGAATCTCTTCCCCTACTTTCTGTGCCGCCATGCCCGGCACGAGGCCGACGAGCGAATTGTTTCCCGAGCGCAGGTGGAGGATGGTTTCCACCCCGAGCGGCTCGATCAAATTCACATTCGCCGTGAATGCGCCCTTCGGGTCGGGGCGGATGTCTTCGGGCCTGATGCCCAGGAGGAACGATTCCGGCAGCGGCAGCTTCGGGGCGGGCACGGTGAGGCCGCTGTCCACAACGTGGATCGTCCCGTCCTGGCGTCCGGCCTTCAGCAGATTGATCTTCGGCGTGCCGACGAGCTGGGCCACGAAGGTCGTGCCGGGCTTGTCGTAGATGTCATCCGGCGTCCCCTGTTGAACGATCCGTCCCTCATTCAGCACGGCGATGCGGTCCGCCATCGTGAGGGCCTCGATCTGGTCATGGGTGACAAACAGGGTGGTGCTGCCCTGCGTTTTCTGCAGGTGTTTCAGCTCCACGCGCAGTGACTCACGCAGCTTTGCATCCAGGTTGGAGAGAGGCTCGTCCATCAGGAACAGGCGCGGCGCCCGGACGATCGCCCGGCCGATGGCGACACGCTGCATCTCACCGCCGGAGAGCTGCGCGGTCTTTCGGTTCAGCAGCTGCGTGATGCGGAGCTTCTCCGCCGCTTCATCCACTTTCTTCCTGATCTCGGGCTCGGGCGTGTTCCGCATGGGAGAGCGCAGCGGAAAGGCGAGGTTGTCGTAGACCGTCATCGTGGGATACAGCGAGTACTGCTGGAACACGAAGGCCACGTCCCGCTCCGCAGGGGTGTAGGAATCCAAAGCGTGGCCGTCCAGGAGGATGCTCCCCTCGTCCTGTTTTTCCAGGCCGGCAATAACGCGCAGAGTCGTGGTCTTGCCCGCGCCGGTGGGCCCCAGGAGGACAAAGAACTCTCCATGCTCGAAGGAAAAGGAGACATCGTCCAGCGCGGTCACCGTCGGAAACCTCTTGGTGATGTGCTGCAGCTCGAAGCGGCTCATGGCGCCTCCCGTCGGATCGCCGATTCCGTCCGCGGATCGAAGAAGCGAACCATGTCGGGATTCAGCTCGAACTTGACCGGGGTCCCTATTGGGTAGCTCGTCTGCCTGTCGCTCCTGATGTGTACGATCTCGTCCCCGCAGATCCTCACGTGAAGCACGGTGTAGGCCCCGTGCATGTCGGTTGTATACACCTCGCCGGAGAAACTTCCGCTGCCGTTCACGCGCGCAGCCTCGGGACGGAATCCCATGAGGACCTCGTCGCGGCCATCCAGGGCGCGCGTGATGGCCGTGTTCCATCCGGGAGGAAAGGGCGAGCGCCCGCAGTCGCCGATATGGACGGCCCCCTGCGACACGCGGCCCTTCACCAGGTTCATGCCGGGGCTCCCGATGAACCGGGCCACGAAGAGGTTCGCGGGGTCATAGTACACCTCCATCGGAGTGCCGACCTGTTGGACCTCGGCCTTCGACATCACGACGATCCGGTCTCCCATGGCCATGGCCTCGATCTGGTCGTGGGTCACGTACACAGTGGTGGCGTGCTGGGCGAGGTGAAGGTTCTTGATCTCCGCGCGCATCGATTCGCGCAGCTCGGCATCCAGCGCCCCAAGGGGCTCGTCCATGAGGAATGCCGAGGGCCGCCGCACCAGGGCGCGGGCCAAGGCCACGCGCTGCTGGTCACCGCCGCTGAGCTTCCCGGGGCGCGCGCGCAGGAGGTGGGGGATCCGCAGGATGTCCACGACTTCCTTCAGGCGCGCGTCGATGTCTTGCTTCTTCATGCCCTGCGCCTGCAGGGGGAAGGCGATGTTCTGCCGGACCGAGAGGTGCGAATACAGCGCATAGAACTGAAAGACGAACGCCAAGTCGCGCTCGCTGGGATGATTCCAGGTGACCTCTTTCCCGTTGAGGAGGATCTTTCCCCCCGTCACCGTTTCCAGGCCGGAGATCATGCGCAGCGTCGTGGTTTTGCCGCACCCGGACGGTCCGAGAAGCACGACGAACTCGCCGTCCTTGATCGCAAGGTCGAGCGGCTTCACCGCGTGCAGGTCTCCGAATTTCTTTTCTACTTTGCGAAGCTCAATCGTTGCCATCTGGGCCTACCCGCGAATCGCGCCAAAGGTGATGCCGCGCAGGAGGTACTTGCGCAGCGCGAATGTGACGATCACAACAGGGATCAGGAATCCCATGGCCCCTGCCGCGATGGCCGACCACTCGATGCCCCCGCGCCCCATCATTGTGGCAATCGTGACCGGTGCAGTCCGGGCGCGCTGGCTGGTGAGCATCAGGGCGAACGCGTACTCGTTCCACGCGAAGATGAGGCAGAAGACCGTCGTGGCCGCGATGCCGCTCACCGCCTGCGGGAGAACAATCTTGAAAAACGCCTGTATGCGGGTGTATCCGTCCACGAGGGCAGCCTCCTCGTACTCCTTGGGGATCTCGTCGATGAACCCCTTCAGGAGCCAGACCGAAAAGGAGAGGTTGAATACGGTGTAGAGAATGATCATGCCGAGGTGCCGGTCGTGGAGCCCCAGCTGCCGGTACATGAGGAACAGCGGGATGGTCACGACGACCGCGGGGAGCATCCGGGTGCTCAGGATGAAGAACAGCAGGTCATTCTTGCCCTTGAGGCCGAAGCGGCTGAAGGCGTAGGCGGCAAACAGCCCGAGCACCACGGAGGTCACGGTGGAAGTCCCCGCGATGATCACGGAGTTCTCCAGCCGGGTGACGTAGGCGGACGGGCCCGTGATCTCCATGCCCGCGTCCAGAGCCATCCGCTCGAACAGCCCCAGCTTGCCGGTCTTGGCGTTCTCCTGCAGCTCCTGCAGCCGCGCAGGGCTTGCCACCGCTCGGTCAGTGAACAGGAGCATGAAGCCCTCCAGCGTCGGCCGGAAGAGGATCTTCGGCGGCGCCGACATCACGTCCGCGCGGGTCTTGAGGGCAGAAATTGCCATTACCCCTACGGGGAGCAGCATGATGAGGGCCATGATCACCGATACAAGGGCAATGAACACCCGAAGGGCCCTTGCCCGAGGGTTCACCTTGTCCACGCGCGTGGCCTGGGCGACCGGAATGCGCGGTCCCCGCTCCTCGAATCTCGCCATGCCTCAGGCCTCCCCTTTGATCTGGTTGAGGTACTTGATGTAGACGTTGCTGGCCGCGATGATGATGATGAGAATGATGTAGGCCAGCGCGCTGGAAAAGCCGGTCTTGAACGTCCCCAGGAATGCCTGGCGGTAGAGGTTCACAGCGATCACTTCGGTCTGGTCCCCCGGACCGCCTCCTGTCATCGGCATGATCACGTCGAAAGCCTTGAACGCCTCGATGGTGCGGAACAGCACGGCGATGAGGAGAAGGGGCGCCACCTGAGGCAGCGTGATGCGCCGGAACTGGAACCACGGGCTCGCCCGGTCGATGGCGGCGGCCTCGTAGAGGTATTCCGGGATGGCGTTCAACCCCGAGAGCACGAGGAGCATGACAAAGGGGCTCCACATCCACACGTCCACTATGACGATCGCAAACAGGGCGAGCCCCGGAGTGGACGTGCCGAAGAACTTGCTCGCCAGCATGTCCACGCCCTTGCCCGCGTCTCCTGCTCCGAGGATGAAGTTGAAGAAGCCGAAGTTGGGGTTGTAGATCATCTTCCAGAACATGCCCACGACGGCGGGTGAGAGCATCATCGGGATCAGGATGAGGGTCGTGATGAGCCCGCTGCCGAAGAACTTGCGGCGCACGAGCATGGCGAGCGTGAACCCGATGATGGTCTGCAGTCCCACGGACATGAGCGCGTACCGGCCCGTGGTGGCGAAGTAGTGCCACATCTCATCGGAGTTGAGAATGGTGGCGAAGTTCCCGAGTCCGACCCACCCCGGCGGCTTGTTCTGCACGGCGAGAAAATTGGTGAAGCTGAAGTAGAGGCTGTACAAGAGGGGGAACAGGTTCACCGCGATGAGCAGCGCCAGGGTAGGCCAGATGAACAGGTTCTGGATGGCGCGGTCGCTCAAGTGCCGACGCGCCTGACGGAGGCCCGCGGCGGTGGAAATCCCCTGCGTGTTCGAGGGCATACCCCTATCCTCTTTTCGTTCCACTCCATCTCTCGCACGCGGCGGATGCCGCAGCGCCATCACATTCTGGATTGTAAAAAAAGGGGAGGCAGGCGAGCCGCCTCCCCAGTCCAATGACCGAGAGTGGGATCAGCTACTTCTTGATGTAGCCGCCGTCCACGAGGATCTTCTGGGTTTCGGCAGCCAGACTATCCATCGTGTCCTTTGCCGTCCCGACGTTCTCCACGATGTACTTGTGGAGCCATTTCTGCGTGGCAGCGAGGATGGGTGCGTAGTCCGGTATGTTCCAGAAATCCTTCACCATGGTCATGGTCTTCGCGAAGGCCGGGTTGTACGGTGTTCCCTTCAGGAAGGCATCGCTCTGCAGGGCTTTCACGTTGCACGCATAGCCGCCGAGCTCAGCCCACCGCTGCTGGGTCTTGTCCTGGGCGAACCACTTGATGAAATCCAGGGACGCCTGCACGCGATCCTGGCCGATGTAGCTGATCACACTCATGCCCTGGCCCCCGAGTGCGGCGAACCGCTTGCCTGTGGGGCCGGCGGGGTTCACGAAATAGCCGACTTTGTCGTAGTATTTCGGGTTCAGCTTCGGGTTGATCAGCATGGGAAGGAATGCGAAGTAGTTCATCATCATAGCGGCCTTCCCGTTGACGAACGCGTCGTTCATCTCGGGGAAGAACGCATTCGAGAGTCCTGGGGGCGAGAACTTCTGGTACAAGTCGTGGTAGAGCTGAGCGGCCGCGATGCCTTCCTTCGAGTTCACGACGCCGAGGACATTGTTGTTCTTGTCCTGCCACTCCATGCCGTAGGAGAAGAGCACAGTTTCAACGCCCATGGTGATGGCATCGTAGTCCTTCTGGGTGTAGATAGCCGCGCCCCACATCTGCTTGTCCGGCCGGGTGAAGAACTCCGCAGTGTCGTAGAACTGCTTCCAGGTGTCCGGCGCTTTCAGATCGTAGCCGTATTTCTTCTTGAAGTTTGCCTTCTCGGTCGGATCGTTGAAGAGGTCTGCTCGATAAGCGAAGCCGCACGCATCGCCTTCCGTCGGAAACGCCCAGTACTTCTTCGAGCCGGCGGGGTACTCGCCGTAGTACTGCAGCGTAGCGGGGGTGACGGTGTTCGTAAGCTTGTTGTCCGACATAAACTTTGTCAGCTCGACGTACTGACCGCTCGTGGCGCCGGTTCCCAGCCACTGGCTGTCCCCGACGACCATGTCCCACTCGGTACCATTCGCGGCCATGGCCGTATAGAAGCGGTCTTGGAACGAGGTCCAGGGCTCCTGGACCACCTTCACGGTCGCTCCGGTGTATTCCTTGGCCAGTTGCTGCAGGTAGTCAGCAGGGTCCCACTGCGCCCACAGGATGCTCAATTCTTTCGGCGCCGCCACCAGCGAAGTCGCCGCGAGAATAAGCACGACTGCGAACAGAACGATGCTCAGACGCTTCATGCTTCGTCCTCCTTCCGGAAATGAAAAGTAGTGAAAAGAAACCACAGGAATTCGTGACTGCTTCGCGCATTATTATGCACGCGCGTGCATTCACTACGCGCATCCTACACCCCGTGGTGCAGAAATGCAACATTTTTTTTTCTTCTACTGTATCGTCCTCGTGTTAGCCTAGGGTGGGCATTTTCCCATTGGCTCTACGGACGTCTCACCGCATTCTGCCGGCAGCGTTTCAGATGCTCCATGCCGAGCACTTGGCCTTCGATTTCTCGTTCGTTGCGATACACTGGATCGTTCCAGCCCTCGACGTCGATCGTGCCCGCGTAGCCTGTCCGCCGGAGAATTCTCATAATTTCGACCCAATCAGAGTCACCGAAGCCCGCGGTCCGCTGCACCGCCCATTCCCCGGTGCCGAACAGGCCCCGCTCACGGATCAGGTTCCAGTCGACGTTGGCGTCCTTTCCGTGAACGTGAAAGATCCTCGGGGCCCAGCGCTCCAGCTGCAGCAGGGGGTCTGCCAGACAGAGAAGCTGGTGGCAAGGCTCCCACTCGAGCCCGAGCGCGGCGGATGGGATTTCCTGGAAGAGCATTTCCCACGCGTCCGGCCCGATCGCGATGTTCCAGCCGCCCCTCTTCCACGTTCCCCCCATGCGGCAGTTCTCCATCGCCAGGCGCACCCCTCGATCCTCCGCCCGGCGCACCAGGTCCGAGAAAACCGCCTTCCAGGGTCCGATGGATTCCTCGATGGGCTTGTCAGGGACCCTTCCGGCGAACCCCCCGACGATGTCGGTGCCAAAAGTGCCGGCCTCCTCGATCAGCGCCTCGAACCCGCGGCGGGTTTCCTCCGCGGCCGAATCCCCGCGCAGCACGTTGCCGTAGATGCCGAGGGAGCTGATGATGGTGCCAGTCTCCTCGGCGGCTGAGCGCACCTCCTGGGCAAGGGCGTGCAGGTCGACCGATCCCAGCGTCTCCCAGAAGAAAATGGAAAAGCTCTCGAAGCCGCGCGGGGCAAGGTCCCGGATCCTGCTGACAGGATCCTCGAGCACCTTGACGACGGTCCCGATGCGAATCCCCGTCATGCCGGAATCCGTGCGCCAAGGGGGACCGCCCTTCCCTCCCGGGCGGAAGCCGCGCACGCCTCGATGATGCGCTGTACCTCTACGCCATCCGTGAAATCCGGGGCTTCCCCGGGCGCCCCCCTCACCTCGCCGACAAACCGCTCGTACGTCGAGGGCACGGACGGCGCTTTCAGCACCGACCATGCGCCCGAGCTCGAGTCGAAGAAGCGGACGCTGTCCCGCGAATCGGCAATGTCGGCCGCGAGGGCGCCGTAATCCCCTTCAATGGTGAAAGCAAACGCGTCGAGGCTGCCCGGCGCGCGCCAGCTCGCCCTCGCAGAAACGAGGAACCCCGGTTCCATGCGGAACACCGCGGCGCAGGAGTCGGGCACGCGCTGCCCCTCGGGCCGGTCAGGATCCGGGGTGAACGCAGTGACGGAACAGGAGACCGAGCGGATCTCGCCAAGGATGAAGCGCACCGAGTCCATGATGTGGCTCCCTAAGTCGCCGATCACCCCCTCAGTGCTCGTGCCGGGGACGACTCGCCAGCGCCAACGCGGCGTGAGGTCCCATTTTCCCCATGCGTCGTTGAGGAGCCAGCTCTGCAGGTAGCTGAACGCGGCGCCGTGGACCATCCCCAGACGTCCTTCCGACACGAGACGGCGGGCGAGCGCGACGGCGGGGGCGTTCCGTTTGGAGAAGTTCACGACCGCGGGAACGGCAGCGGCGCGCGCGCGGGCGAGCATCGACTCCGCTTCGGCCAGCGTGCGGGCCAGAGGTTTCTCGGCAAAGACGGGCAGTCCACTGTCGAGCGCCTCCAACGCCGAACGCGCGTGCCCGGCGTCCGCGACGGCGGTGGAAATGCAGTCGACCTCTCCGGATTTCGCCATGTCGGCGGTGGATGCGAACCATCGCGGGATTCCCATCCGCTCGGCGAATCCCCGGGCGCGGTCCAGCAGACGGTCGGAGCACGCGCTCACCGAGACACCCGGCAGGGCGGAGAACTTCTTCGCGTGGTATTCGGCCATCCCCCCGGAGCCGACGATGCCGATCCTGACCAGCGAGGGGGACGCGCTCAACGCTCGAGCTCCCGGCGCGGCTCGGCGGTGGACCTCCGGGCCACATACGATGTGTCCAGCCACAACTGGACGGGCTCTGAGACTTTTCCGTTGATGATGTCGACGAGGAGCTGAACCGCCGCCCACCCTGCCCTGCTCACGGGGTTGTCCACGGTGGACAGGGGGGGCGTGACGTCGGTGGCCGGATGGAGGTTGTCGTACCCGATGACACTCAGATCGCGGGGCACGCTGATCCCCGCCTCTGCGCAGTACTGAAGCACCCCCAGGGCGGCGCGGTCGGAGCTGGTCATCACGAGGCTTGGGGGATTCTTCCCTGCGAGCAGCCGCTCAGCGCTTTGGTGCCCCGAAGTCTTGGAAAAATCGCCTTCCGCAATGACCGTTTCCATCCCCAACTCACCAGCGAGCCTGTTGAAGACGTCCAGGCGGTCGATGGCATTCTTGTAGGACATGTCTCCCGTGATGTAGCCGATGCGCGTGTGTCCCAGTGATGCGGCGTGCTGGAATGCACCGCGCATCCCCGGCTCGGGCCGGGCATCCACCGAGTACAGGCCTTCGGCGTAATTGTTCACAAGGACGAAGGGGACGTTGTTCTCCCCGAAGTACCGGAAACCACCGTAATCCGCCCGGGTGACGGCGAAAAGCAGACCGTCGAACGTGCGGCTGCGCACCAGCGCACCGTAGTCGCGGCCTTCCGCCTCGACCTTGTCCAGGACGATCGTCACCGAGAATCCCCGCTCTTCTGCGCTGAGAACGGCGCCGTCAAGCAGCGCGGGGAAGTAGGCGCGGGAGAACGGCGAGAACTTGTGGTACGACGGCACGACGAACGCGATGGTGTACGTGCGCCGCCGGGCAAACAGCGCGGCCTGCCGGGAGGGCACGTATCCCAGCCGCTTTGCCGCGTCCTTCACCCGCTGTTTGCTCTGGTGGGAAATGAGAGGAGAATCGTTGAGGGAACGGGAGACCGTCGACTCCGAGACGCCTGCGAGCCGCGCGACCTCGATACGTTTTGGATTTTTCATGACACTGCCTTCCGGAGCAAATGTACTCGGAGGAGGGAATCGAGTCCACTGGACTTGACAACCCGCGCACGGCGACATTCCCTACCCCCATGAGCTTCCTCGGTATCGACGTCGGCACGACCGGCTGCAAGGCCTCTGTGTTCTCGGCGAAAGGAGAATCCCTCGCCTTCGCCTACGATGAGTATGACATGGTGCGGCCGCGGCCGGGGTGGCTCGAGCTGGATCCCTCCGACGTGTGGGCGCGCGTCCGGCGCACGATCGCCAAGGCGGTGAAGGCATCCGCACGCGACCCCGTGACCGCCCTGGCGGTTTCCTCAATGGGAGAGTCGATGGTCCCGGTCTCGCGGGATCGGCGGATCCTGGGGAACTCGCTCCTGCTCATCGACAGCCGGGGCGAAGAGTACCTCCCGCTGCTCTCCTCCGGGCTCGGCGCCGAGAAGCTGTACCGGATCAACGGAAATATCCTGGGGATCCAGTTCAGCCTCCCGAAGCTGATGTGGATCCGTGATCACACTCCCGAGATCTACGCGGGGGCGTGGAAGTTTCTCCTGTGGAGCGGCTTCGTCTCCTTCATGCTCGGCGCCGAGCCCACGGTCGACTATTCACTGGCAAACCGCACGCTCCTCTTCGACGTGGACGCCTGCGCCTGGTCGCCGGAGATCGCGGGCATTGCCGGTATCGACCTTTCGAAGCTCCCCGATCCGGTGCCCGCCGGGACACGCATCGGCACCGTCTCGGGGCCGATCGCGGAGGAGTTGGGCCTCGCAAAGGGAACGGCGATCGTGGCCGGCACGCACGACCAGTGCGCAAATGCGCTGGGCTGCGGCGTGACGGATGCCGGCTTCGGCATGAGCGGGATGGGGACCTACCTGACCATCATGCCGGTTTTCTCGGGGCGCAAGCCCCCCGAGATCATGATGCGGTGGGGATTGAACACCGAGCACCACGCGGCGCCCGGACGCTTCGTGAGCTTCATCTACAACCAGGGCGGGCTGCTGCTGAAGTGGTATCGCGACACATTCGCCCGGGCGGACAGGGAGGCGGCCGAGCGCGCAGGAAGGGACGTGTATACGGACCTTGTCGGCGAAATACCCGCCGGCCCCTCGAGCGTCCTCGTCCTGCCTCACTTTACCGTCACCGGTCCCCCCGAGTTCGTCACCGATACTTCCGGGGTGATCAGCGGATTGAAGCTGGATACCACGCGCGGAGACATCCTCAAGGGGATCATGGAGGGGGTGGTGTTTTACCACAAGACCGTGGTGGACTCGGTCGCGGAGGCCGGTATCGCCCTGCGGGAGCTGCGAGCCGTGGGCGGGGGGAGCAAGTCGGACGCGTGGCTCCAGATCTCGGCCGACATCCTCGGCAAGCCGATGGTGCGCACAAGGGTGTCGGAGGCGGGCAGCCTCGGCGTGGCCATCCTCGCGGGGGTGGGAACCGGCGTTTTTCCCTCCGTCGAGGACGGGGTGAAGGCCATGGTCTCCCTCGGCGAGCGGTTCGAGCCAGATCCGGCCCGGCAGCGCGCGTACGAGGAGAGGTTCGCCCGCTACAAGGCCCTGTGGCCCCTGATGAAGGACTTCCTCAGGACATGAGGCTTGCGCGAATGCCCGTCAGCTTGAACCAGTCCTTGATCAGCGACACCGTGCGGGCATAGACCGCTTCCTGGGCGGCCTTCTCGGTCCCGGTCTTCAGCGCCTGTTCGTAGACCTGCCGGATCTCCGTGCCGACGTTCACCTTGGCGATGCCCCGCTTCATCGAGGCGAGCATGTCCTGCTGCCTGATGCCCGAGCCCCCATGGAGGACGAGCGGAACGCCGGTGACCTGGGCGAGCTTTGAGAGGTGGTCGAGGGCAAGCCGCGCCTCGACTTTCTTCTGATCCTTCGTGGCCTCACCCACTGCCCCGTGGATGTTGCCGATGGCCACGGACAGCCAGTCACAGCCTGATTCGCGCGCGAACTGGACCGCTTCGTCGGGACGCGTAAATCCCTTGCCGGACTTGAACAGCTCCTCGTACGGCGGCAAAGGTCCGTCCTCATGCCCGAGCACGGCGCCCAGCTCTGCCTCCACGGGCACACCGCTCTTCCGTGCCAGCTCCGCGATCTCACGTGTTGCGCGGATGTTGTCCTCCAGGGACAGCCTCGAGGCGTCGATCATCACGGACTGGTAGCCGAGGGAGATTGCCTCCTGGATGATGCCCCGGTAGTCCACGGTTTTCTGGTCCTCGTCGATTGCCGGCACATGGTCGAGGTGGATCCTCACGTAGCGGGGATCGTCATGCCGGCGGAACTCAGCGATGACAGCCGCGGGGCTCTTCGCACCGAACTTCACCCAGTCGATGCGGGAGACCTCCACCAGGGCGAAGGAGTCCTGGTCGCGCACAGCGCGGATGACCGGCTCGGTCATCGGCAGGTGCGCGATATTGAACGCGGGGATGCCGAGACCGAGCTCGCGTGCCTTGAGGATGATTTCGCGGGTGTCCTTCATCAGGTCCTCCCCTTCGCCATACTTATGCCTCCTGTGCAGGGTGACGGGTGAGAACACTATCCCGAGGGGCGGACGTCCGGCAAGGGCGCCGCGGTACCCCGCGGATTTACGCCGCCGAAGGCGGATTCGCGCCGGCCCAACCCTACGCCCAGTACATCTTTCCGGGCGCCTCGGCCATCAGCACGTTTTTCAGCATGGCCACGCCCTTGGCGAGGCCCTCGTTCCGGGACATCAGCGCATCCTCGTGTTCGATGGAAATCACGTAATCGTATCCGGCGAGCCGAAGGGCGCTCATGATATCCTTCCAGGTCTTCTCGTCATGGCCGTAGCCGATGCTGCGGAACGTCCAGGCGCGTTTCGGGATCTGATCGTACGGTTTCCAGTCATTGCAGCCATTGACCGCGAGGTTCAGCGGATCCACCGAGCAGTCCTTTCCGTGCACGTGATAGATCGCATCGCCCAGGGCGCGGATTGCGGAAGGCACCTCCACACCGTTCCAGAACAGGTGGCTCGGATCGAAGTTGCAGCCGAGGACCGGGCCCACCGCGTTTCGCAGCTTCAGGAGAGTCTCGACGTTGTACACGAGGAATCCCGGGTGCATTTCCACGGCGATCTTGACCCCGTGCTCCCCGGCGAACTTCGCCGCACTTTGCCAGTAGGGGATCGCGACCGTGTTCCACTGGTAGTCGATCATCGCCAGGTTGTGCGGCGGCCACGGACACGTCACCCAGCTCGGGCTCCTGTCACCGGCGCATCCCGCGGGCAGGCCGGACATGACGTTCACCACCGACACCTCCAGGAGCGCCGCCAGCCGGACAGCCTTTCGAAATATCGCGTCCGACTCGTCGGCGAGGGACGGGTCGGGACTGAGCGGCTCGTAGTGGCAGCTCAGCGCGCTGAGGATCAATCCACGGGAATCCAGGGCCCGACGGTAGGCCGATCGCTTCGCCTCGCTTTCGAGCAGGTCATCGACCGGACAGTGGTGCCTCCCCGGGTACCCTCCCGCGCCGATTTCCACCGCGGTCACTCCTGCCGCGACGGCCCGATCCAGCGCCTTCTCGAATGGCATGTCCTGAAAGAGAACGGTGAATACGCCGATTCGCATGACAACCCCCTCCTACATTGCGTCCTGCTGCCTGCGCAGCCTCACGACGGTGCTCGCTTCGTCCAGCCGCACGTCCGCCCATGTGACAACTGCCCCTTGTGCGACGCGCCTCACGACCTTCGCCCCGGGAGCGAGCCCCACGGGCAGAGCATCGAGTTTCCGGGCTTCATCCGCCCGCTCCATGGTGCCGAGGAAGGTGTAGCCGCCGAACTGGTCGAGAGCTTCTCCGGGCGCGAGGTCTTTCTTCGCCACGGTCATCACGTCCACTACCGGCCGATCCAGGGGCACCAGCCATGGTTCCCGGTACAGGTGCGCCCGGGCCACGGAGATCGGCGCCTCGATGAACCAGAGGTGGTAGGGCCGGAAGAATGTTGTGTAGCGTCCGTTGCCTGCCTTCAGGTACCGGAGGTCTTCCGCTATGCGGGTGTTGTCCACTCGCACAGTGAGGAAGACACCGCCGGACATGTCGCTGCCCTGCACGAAATCCACGACACCGGGGAAGGGGCAGATGCCCCCGTCCTCTTTCAGAGCAAAGATGTCGCTGATCGTCGCACGGTTGGCCTCGGGTCCCACCATGCCCCGCTTGATCGGCAGGCAGCCGGTGGCATTCGCCACGCAGGCCATCTCGAACATGGTCTTGGTCCCATCGACATAGGAAGCGATCTGGTAGGGATCCTTCCCGTCGCGGCGCGCGGAGTCCGCAACGGTGTCCGGCGTGGCCGCGGCGTTGAGAGCGTTGTTCTTCCCCTTGCCGATGGCGATGGGCTCGAATCCCAGCGTCCGCACGTACTCCCAGAGCTCCATGAGGCAGCCCGGCTCGTCGCCGCTGGACACCGTATAGAGAATACCCGCCCTGCCCGCGAGGTTCCTGAGGATCCGGCCCACCGTAACGTCGGCCTCGATGTTCACGAGGACGACGTTCTTTCCGTGCTGGATGCACGACCATGCGGTCTCCGCGCCAATCGCCGGAGAGGGAGTGACGTCGACAACGATGTCCACGGCCTCGAGCTGGGCAGCCAGGCCGTAGCAGCCGGTCACGACCCGCTTGCCGTGCGCGAGCGCATCATGGGCACGGGACACCGTGTCCGCTTCCACGATGGAGCCTGAGGGCACGCCGGTGGACTCGAAGACCTGCCGGGCTAGCCCGGTATCCGTGTCCGCCAGGACCGACACTTCGATGCCCTTCATCCTCGAGACCTGGGTGACAAACCCGCTGCCGATCCATCCCGCGCCGCTCACCGCCGTGCGGATCCGCCGTCCCCCGCTCTCCCGTTCGAGGAGCTCGTCGTACAGCATCCAGTCCTACCCTTTCCTTTTCGCGCGGATCGCTTCCCGCGCTGCCTCCGCGATGTCCCCCGCGGTGAGATGGTGCCGCGCCATGAGCTCTTCCACCGAGGCGGATTCGAGGTACGTGTCGTGAATGCCGATGAAGCGCATCGGCACGGGACAGGTCTCGGCCGCGACCTGCGAGACCGCTGCGCCAAGTCCTCCGCGCACCAGATGCTCCTCGGCGGTCACCAGGGCGCCTGTCTCCCGGGCAGCGGCGGTCACCGCGTCGCGGTCAATGGGCTTCACGCTGAGCATGTCCAGCACGCGTGCCTGGATCCCCTCCCCGGCGAGCTCGGCCGCGGCGTCCAGGGCCGCGCCCGTCATGAGCCCGCAGGCGACGATCGTCACGTCGGCGCCGAATCCGCCGAGTACGTCGGCGCCCTGCCGGAGCAGGTTCGCCTTGCCCACGGCCACGGCGCACGGGCGCTCCCCATAGACCTGCGGGAACTCCCCCCGGCTGGAGCGGATGTAGACGGGCCCCCCGTGCGCCGCCGCGGCCTTTACCGCCGCGGCCATCGAATGCTCGTCGCTGGGCACGAGGATGGAGAACGTCGGAAGCCCGCCGACCAAGGCCAAGTCCTCGATGCTCATCGAGGTGGGACCTTCGCGGCCCGTGGAAATGCCCGCGTGGCTTCCCAGCAGCTTCACGTTCAGACCTGCAATGGCCACCTGCAGCCGGAGCTGGTCGTACGCGTTCGGCAGGAGAAACGACGGGAGACTGCCGACGAAGGGAATGAAGCCGTTGGCGGCAAGGCCGGCGCTCACCCCGACGAGATTGGCTTCCGCGATCCCCATGTTGAAGAAGCGCATGGGGAGCTCCTTCCGCATGCCGGCCATGCCGGTGGAGCTGGAGAGATCGCCATCGAGGGCCACGATCCGCGGATCCGCGCGCGCAGCCTCCAGGAGGGCCTCGCCGAAGGCGTCCCGCATCTGCCTGGTCCCCGGCCGCAGCCCCCCCTTTTCACCGATGCGCATTGAGGATCTCCTCCCGCGCCTGCGCGAGCTGGGTGCCGCTGGGGCTGCGGGCGTGGAACGTGTAGTCCTTCTCCATGAACGAGACCCCCTTCCCCTTTTTCGTATGGGCGATGACCACCTGCGGCCGTCCCGACACCGCGCGCGCGCAGCCGAGCGCCCGGCGCAGACCGGCAAAATCGTGTCCGTCCGTCTCCTCGACGTGCCAGCCGAACGCCTTCCACTTGTCGGCAAGCGGCTCGAGGGCCATCTCGCGCTCGATGGGACCGGTCTGCTGGTACTTGTTGTAGTCGATGACGGCAGTGAGCCGGTCGGCCCTGTAGTGGGCGGACGCCATGGCCGCTTCCCAGACCTGGCCCTCGTCGCACTCCCCGTCGCCAAGAAGGACATACACGCGGTAGTCGAGGCCGGCCAGGCGGCCGGCGAGCACGCTCCCCAGGCCGAAGGACAGGCCCTGGCCGAGGGATCCGCTGGTCACCTCGACGCCGATGGAGAGGTTGTATTTCGGGTGACCCTGGTAAGGGGAATCGATGCATCGGAACTTCAACAATTCCGATTCGGGAAAGTATCCCGCGCGCGCGAGCACGGCGTAGAGGGCCGGCGCGGCGTGTCCCTTGCTCAGGATGAAACGGTCCCGTTCCTGCCAGGACGGCTCCCCGGGCCGGCAGCGGAGGATTCCTCCCAGGTACAGCACGGTGAGGATTTCCACCGCTGAGAAGCAGCTCGTGGGATGCCCCCCCATCCGTGCCGTCATGTCCAACACGTCAAGGCGCACCCCGCGCGCGGCCTCCACAAGAGCCTCGTCCTTCATGCCTGTCACGATGCGTCTCCCCTCAGCCATGCACCGATCTCCTCTCCGGTGGGCTGCACCGGATCTGGCTTCAGTCCGGGGATAAGACGGGTGGCCTCGTAGAGAGCCGGTGCATATTTCCCGTGGATGCCAGCGACGTGGTGGATGTACGGACCCCGCACGATCCGCTCCTCCCACAGCGGCCAGCTCGGCACCTCCATCCAGAGGTACGTGCCGAGGGTGAAAGGCCCCTCGGTGCCGCGGCCGTGGCCCATCAGCAGAGAGTACTCGCCGCTCACGCCATCGAACCTGGCCACGGTGATGTCCCCTCCCTTGATCTGGAAGTTCCCTGTGCCCGGCCTGTGGGGCGGGATGACGAAGTGCGTTCCGAGGAATGCCGTGTTCGGTTCCCGGACCAGGGCGTGCGGGAAGTTTCCGCAGTGCCAGAGCAGCTCCGCGTTGTCATTGGTCGGGTGACGGACCGTGAGGTCGGCGAAGAACGGGGGTGTGCTCCAGCGGGCCGCCGCATGAAGGAGCAGCGCGCTCAAGGCGCCGTGGATGTCCGTCTCACAAGTCACCGGCAATCCCATGGAGGCGAGCTCGCCGTTGACGAAGCAGGGGTAGATGCCCAGCGCCTCCGGCAGGTCGTCGTGGCACTTGAACGCAATCGCGTCCAGCTCCTCCTGCCCGGCCCAGTCGGCAAGGTACAGCTTCAGCGCCGCCACCCTCAGCAGGGCCTCATCGTTCACCCCTTTCAGGGCGACCCGTGCCCGCATCGCCTCTGACTCTTCCTTCGCGCGAGGATCGGAGGCGGCAATCTCCAGGACACGTTTCGTCAGCACCACGAGGTCGATCGGCACCATCTCGATGCCCCAGCGCCGCATGAGGTCCTGCTCGTTGACGATCACCGTGTAGAAGTTCGGGGGCCGCGTGCTCACCTGGCCGATGCGCGCGCCGAGAAATGATTTCGCCGCGGATACTGCGGAGAGGAACGTCTTCACACCCCGCTCGAAGACGGGATCGTCGAGCCGCGAGTTCACGATCCATGAAAAGTGCAAACCGTATTTTTTCAATACATTCGCCGTGGCGAAGAGCCCGCACTGCGTGTCGCGCAGCCTGCTGCCGTCCGGCAGCGGCGCCTCGTCCCGGGGACCCCAGAGGAGGAACGGCTTGCCGACCTCCCGGGCAAGCTGGGTCACGACCTCTTCCGTGCCGAAGTTGACGTGCGGTGAGAACACTGCATCGACCTCCGCCTTCTTGAACAGCTCTGCCGCGGCAGCCGCGTGCTTCCGCTCGAAGAGCAGCCCTTCCCCGTTCACGGTGTCGATGTTCACGAAATCGATGCTCCAGCCCTTCAGCTTCTGCTCGACGAGCACCTTGTACTTCGCCGCATCCTCAGCGGAGAATACGAACCTCCGCGTCGGCGCGAGCCCCAGGAGCAACTTCTTCCCGTTCCCCATGGTGATGCCTCCTCGTCGTCGTCTGTCCGGTGTCAGCGGTCTCCGCCCACCAGCTCGTTGTGCAGGACGTAGCGGTCGGCCCGGTAGCAGATCTTCAGGTATTCCACCGCCACGTTGTCCTGGGAGAAGGTGACGCGCTCGAAGACGAGCAGCGGCGCGCCGGTCCTGATGGAAAGCAGGCGCGCAAACTCGGGCGGTGCGGGGATGGCCTGGATCGTCTGGCGCGCCCGCGACCAGCGGATTCCGTATTCCTTCTGCTTTATCTCCCGAAGCGAATTGTTCACAAGGTCATGATCGAGGATTCCCGGAAGGTGGCGATGGATCAGAAAGGACTCCTCGACGCACAGCGGCTCGCCGTCGGCAAGGCGCAGCCGGTCGATGCGCGCCAGCTCTTCGCCCTCCGGCACGGCGAGCGCCTCGGCGATCGTGCGCGGGGCGGGAACCAGCCCCATGAAGATGATCTTCGTGCCGGGGGTGAATCCCCGCTGGATCATGTCGTCGGTGAAGCTCACGATCCTCGTCATGCCGTGCTCGAGCTTCGGGGAGGCGACGAAGCTTCCGCGGCCTCGCTCCCGGACGAGCAGCCCCTCGGTGACGAGCATCTCGAGGACTTTCCGGACGGTGATCCGGCTCACCTCGTACTGCGCGATGAGCTCGGATTCAGGCGGGATCATGTCCCCCGGTTTCCACTGTCCCGACCGGATCCTGCCCTCAAGCTGCTCGTAGAGCTGCTGGTACAGCGGGAGCTTGCTCGCAGGGTTCAGCCCTTGCATGGTCTTTTGCTCCATGGCATAATAGTCATAATGTAATAATGTTATGACATTTATATTCCTTGAAAACGGATTTGTCAACAGGGTAGCATTGAAAAATGGACATCGTGACTTTAGGGGAATTGATCCTCGACATGTTCGCCTCGGAGACAGGGAAGGATTTCCGGACCGTTTCCGCTTTCATCCCGGTAGCCGGTGGCGCGCCGGCCAATGTGGCGGTGGCCGCGGCGAAGCTGGGGGCCCGTGCCGCTTTCATCGGCAAGGTGGGTGAGGATGCCTTCGGCCGCAGGCTCGAAGCGGTCCTGAAGGGATACGGCGTGGAGACCCGGGGGATGAGGTTCGACCGGCAGCACCGCACCACGCTCAACTTCATGACCATACCGGATCCCAACCGCACCGAAATGCTCTTCTACAGGAATCCCGGCGCGGACATGCTCCTTGCGCCCGACGAGCTCGACCAGAGGCTGCTCGCCTCGACCGCCGTATTTCACTTTGGATCGGTGAGCCTCGCGGTGGAACCGTGCCGGAGCGCGGCCCTGGAAGGGGCGGCGTTCGCGCGTGACAAGGGAGCCCTTGTGTCATTCGACGTCAACTATCGGCCCAGCCTGTGGGAGAGCGATGCCCAGGCACGGGCCGAGATCGTGGAGGCGCTTCCCCGCGCCGACATCGTGAAGGTGAACGAGACGGAGCTTCGTCTCCTGGCCGGCACCGACGATGCGCCGGCCGGCTGCGCGAAGATCCTCGAGTGGGGACCTGCGCTGTGCGTGGCCACGCTCGGCCCCCATGGCAGCGCCTGGGCGGCGCGGAGAAGCGCCGGCAAGGTGCCGGGCTTCACCGTTGAGGTCCTGGATGCGACCGGCTGCGGCGATGCATTCATGGCCGCCCTGGTCGTGCGGCTTCTTTCCACGCTGGGCGGCCGGACGGAGAGCAGGCGGTCATCGCTGGAATCGCTGGACAAGGACCAGCTTGCGGATGCCCTGCGCTGGGCGAATGGCGCGGGGGCCCTCACCGCGCGGCGAAAGGGCGTGATGCCCGCCCTGCCGGAGGCGGCGGAGCTGAAGCAGTTTATCGGCGGGTGACGCCGGCGGAGAGCCGCAGAGCCGCTTCTCGCAGCGGCTGTCCCCAACCGCTTACCCCTGGGCTGTGCGGCCGGACAGGTGATCGATCAATGGCTGCGTCACGAGGGGGACCACATCGCCGATCATGTGCGGCATGAGGTTGCCCATCACCCCTGGCATGAGCTGCGGCATCTGCTCCTCCATGTAGGTCGGCATGGGAACAAGCTTCCGCACCCTGTCCAGCATTGTCGGCATGAGACTCGGCATCATGCGGGGGAGCAGGATGGGGAAGAGGATGGGAAACACCGGCTTCATCAGGGAAAGCAGGAAGGGGGCTCTCCTTCCCATGAAACGCATCATGGGTCCCATGCCCAGGGGCATTGCGTCGATGAGCTCGGGCCACATGGTGGCCATGAGATCAGCGAAGCCCCGCGGCGTCATCAGGGCGATCATGGCCTCGAAGACAGCCCACTGTTTCTTCACCTCGGGGTTGGGATCGGGCAACTGGTGACCGAGAGCGGTCGCGGCGTAGCGGGCGAGATCCACGATCTCCACCTGCATCTTCTTCCTGTCGGCAGTCACGCGCAGCTGGAACTGGCAGCAGGGGCAGAGGGCCAGTACCTTCTTTGCCCCGACTTCGACCGCCTCGTCCAGGCGCTCCTTCCCTATATCCGCGGCCACCAGGGGCTCCTTGATGAGCGTCAGGACGCTGCCGCAGCACCTGCCGTTTTCCTTGTTGGATTCCATCTCCACCAGCCGGGCGCCCGGGATCGCCTTGATGAGCGCCCGCGGGGCCTCATACACGCCCGAGACGCGCCCGATGTGGCAGGAGTCGTGCCATGTCACGGTTTCGGGTTTTGCGCCGTTCTTCGGGAACGCGAAAGAGCCGTCAGCGATTCTCTCCGCGACAATCTCGCTGTAGTGTCGGGTCCTGATGTCGTATCGGATACCGAGCTTCTTCGCCCACTCGGCATACCCATGCCTCCACATCATGTCGCACGCCGGGCACGAGGTGATCACCGTGTCGGCGCCTGCCGCCAATACCTGCTCGACATTTTTCCTCATCGTGTCGGCAAAGACGTCCCACTTTCCCGCAACCAGCATCGGGGTGCCGCAGCAGTTCTCGTCGTTGCCCAGGTGGACGAAGTCCACGCCCGCCGCGTCGAGGAGCTTCACGCTGGCAATCCCGATATCCTGCTCGACGTAGCTCGCGGTGCAGCCGGCAAAGTACACGGCCTTGCCCTTGCGCCCGGGGCCGTGGCGATCTACAAGGTCCGCCGGGAACCACGCGGTACGGTCCTTCCGATAGCCCGCCCAGATATTCCCCTGCGTACCGGTGGCAGCAGCCATCATCTCGAAAGGCGGGAACGTCATCTTCCCGTCCTCGTGGATCAGCTTCCCGCGCAGCTTCATCCAGGAGCTTTCGATGGGAAGCGCTTCGGGACAGCGCAGATTGCACCGCTCGCAGGTGGTGCAGACCAGGAAGGTGTCCACCTTCGCCTGGTCCCAGTTCTCCCTTCCTTCCATGAACCGGCGCAGCCAGTACCACTTGCCCCGGGGCGACTGGCTCTCCCACCCCCTGCCGTAGAACTGGTCGCAGGTGTCGATGCAGTACCCGCACTGCGAGCAGCTGTAGGCATGCCACACGACGTCCGCGGGGATGCCCCGGACGGGACCGACAATCCGCTCTCCCACGAGCACGCGCGAGCGGTTGGCCAAGAAGCGCGTCAGCGGCTCGAAGGCTGCTGCAAGGCTGATAACGGCGCTCACGATGCTGCCCTCGAACACCTTCCCGGGATTCATGACCCGGTGGGGATCCTTCTCGCGGGCGAATCCGGCCAGGCGTCTCACCCGGTCGGCCCCGAGCACGCTTCCTGCCTTGCCCGTGAAGTACAGGCCCGTAGAATAGGCGCGGCCGCCGTGACGTTCGGCAATCCTCATGATGGAGAGGGAAAGGCTGAACACGAAGTGGTAGGAAAAGCGGCGCTGGTCGCTGGGGATGAAGCCGAGAATCACGACCTCGGGCTTCCCGCCTCGTCCTTCGCGGATGACAATCCCTTCCTTCACCACGGGCTGCGCCACACGATCGCCAACCTCCTCCAGGAAGCCGGCAAGGGAGGCAAGAGGAACCACAACCTCGGCGGGAACAAGGCTCGGCCCGAGCTGCTTCACCTGCATGACCTTGAACCGTCCGTCCCACTCGTGTCGGGCAATGGCATCGTCGAGCACAGTGGCGCCGGCTTCGGCACCCAGGCCCGGCAGCGCTCCGCGGACCGCGGCCGCGTCCTTCGCTCGAAAGGCGAGTACGACGATGTAGGTTTCAGGCAGCGTCACTCGCTCAGGAGCGAGGCTGCCGTGGCCCGCATCTGGGCTTCGGTTCTTCATCTGTGCCATGCGCGGGTTGATGAAAAGCACGGACCAGAGGGGGAGCTTCCGGCTGATCAGTGACTCGGCGAGTGACTGCACCCGCTTTGCATCCGGCAGGGATAATGCCGCAACGGAGAGCTCGGAGAGCGGCTGCACGCGAAGCGTCACCTCGCTGATCAGGCCGGTCGTCCCGCATGCATCGGAGAGCATATCCAGCTCCGCTCCGATGAAATCCCGGGCGCTGCCGTCCGCGAGAACTGCCCGCGCTTGTACGACGTTGTCCCGGAACCATCCCGATTCGAAGGAACCGATGCCTGCTCCGCCCTGCGCGAGCCAGCCGCCAACGGTAGAGGCGGGATAGCTGGTGGGGTACAGCCGGAGGGTGAGACCGCGCTTTGCGAGGGCTTGGTCGAGCCTCTCCCACGAGACGCCCGGCTGCACGGTGGCGGTCCCGGCGGCGGCGTCCACGGACTGGACCCCCGACAGGCGGCGGAAATCGACGACAACGGCATTCCGCAGGGGGACCGCGCCGCCATACCCCGAGGTCGCCTTGCCTCTCGCCGTCAGGCGTATGCCATTGGCCGACGCCCATGTCGCAAGCGCGCGCAGCTCCCTCTCGCTTTCCGGTTGAACGACCGCCTGAGGGATAGTACTCCCGATGAGAGGCTTGATGAGCGATGGGATCTCCCCCACGTCGTGCCCGTAGAGCACCCGCTCCTTCGGGTCGAAGGTGACCCGCGGGCCAAAGGTGGCCGCAAGAAACTCCGCCGTCATGCTGGTTGTGGCTGCCATGGCCGACTCCTTGCTCTGCCGTGTGCCGGGCCGCTGCCCGAAAAGGTCCACCCGAGCCGGACGGATGCCGTTCAGGTGGCCGGAAACTGATCCTTGAGGAAGTGCAATATGCGGCGCACCCTCGGATCCTTCAGCCTGTAGATGACTGACCTGTCCGAGCGCCGCCGCTCAAGGTGCCCCGCCAGGGTGAGCAGCTTCAGCTGCTGCGATACTCCGGAGATCCTGCCGTTCACCGCGCGCGCGATCTCCGCCACGCTGAGGTCCCTGTCAGCCAGGGCGCAGAGAATGCGCAGGCGCCGGGCGTTGGCAAGCAGGGCAAGCGTTTCGACGGCCTGCGCGCAGCGCGCCTCCTCTCGGAAGGCGGCAGCGGGTGTTTCTCCAGCGGAACGACGCATCCTCGGCGCCGGCAGTGCCTGTCCTGATTTCATGATTTTAGAGAATTATAAAATATTAAACTGAGATGTCAAGCCCCTCGTGAGGGCAGCCTGCCGGCCCCCATCGCCCGAAGCGGCTCCCTGGGTCTCGACCGGCGGATGAGCGCCATTTGATTCTTTTTTCCAATTCTGCTATAAAGCCGTCGAATCGCGCCCGACCGATAGTGCGGAGGCTCCGAGGCGGGCACACTCCTGCCGACGGGGAGCGTGTGGGTCGATAATGAGATTGAAGGAAGCGTCCTACTACCTCCGAACCGGATGGGAATGCTTCGTCCTGGGGCGCAAAAAGCCCTTTTTCGCAGGCATTCCCGTGACAGACCTCTGTAATCTGCGGTGCGCACACTGCGTCGTGGCCCACGCGGGCCGTGGCGATCATTCCATCCAACAAATCGGCGAATGGATGCGGTTGTTCTACCGCCGCGGGGCACGTTTCCTCTCCCTGCAAGGCGGAGAGGCATTCGGGTGGCGGCATGGCGGCTTGCACCTCGATGATGTGGTGCGATTGGCGCGGGAGATCGGCTACTTCGGGGTCGCCGCGGTCACGAACGGCACGTATCCCATCGAGACAACGGCCGACCTCGTGTGGGTGAGCATCGACGGCATGGATGGCAACCATGACCGGATCCGGGGCGCGGGCGCGTTCGCGGCTCTGATGGCGAACCTGGACCGTTCCTCCCACCCTCGCATCGTCGCCAACATGACGGTGAATGTCCTCAATCGGCAGGATGTAGAGCCGGTGACGCGCTTTGCAGCGCAGCATCCGAAAATATTAGGGATATCGTTCAATTTCCACACGCCCTACCCAGGGGTCGAGGAGCTGGCTCTGGAAACCAGGGAGAGGTCCAGGGTATGTTCCGAGATCATTGGCCTGAAGGAGTCCGGGTATCCAATCCTGAACTCCCGGGCAGGTCTTGCGCTCCTCAGAAGCGGACGCTACCAGCGTCCCGTGTGGGCAATACAGATGGTCGAACAGGGGAAGGTTTTCGAGTGCTGCTGGGGGAGGGAGCTCCCCGGGGTCTGCGCGCGTTGCGGCTACGGGGTGATAGCCGAGCTTTCCCTGCTTTCAAGCTTCCGGCCAGGCTCCATCTTTCATGCTCTTCGGATTTTCTCCGCGCGGGGAAGCATCCTGTGACCAGCCTGGCTGACGACATCCTCGTTGCCGCACGGACGTCTCTGGATTCTGCAGGCAGCTTCGCGCTCGCAACATACGGCGCCCGGATCTGGAACGAAGAGGTCCAGTACCGCAGGGACGGCGTCGACATCCTCTGCGCGATGCCCTTGGGCTCCCAGTCCTTGGCCAACATTCGGCTCAATCCGCGGGTGTCATTCTCCTGTGTCGACCCACGCGCGCGGCTCCTCGTGCAAGGAAGCGGCATCGCCCGCATCGTGCCGTGTGGGGGCACTGAGGTGAGGGTCAGGCCGTATCGCTATGCGGTGAGCAGACTCAAGGCGGACAACCGGTCGAGCTCCATCATAGAGAAGAGGGGAAAAGCGTGGCTGGTCGATAACCGAAACCCCGCCACGGCCGCTACGCCAACCGGATTGGTGGGCAGAATTGGATATTGGTTGCGGGCAATGAGGGCCGTTTCGTTTCCCCTTTCCCTTTTACCGGTCTGTCTGGGAACCGCGGCCGCTCTTGTCGAGGGAAGCTTCGACCTGCTCGTATTCCTGCTTGCTCTCCTTGGAGGCGTGGCCGCCCACGCGGGGATCAACCTCGTCAGCGACTACAATGATTTCATGCGGGGGATCGATACGACCGACGTCCTCTCTTCCCACCCCGGCGCCCTGGTGGACGAGCTCATTCCGCCGCAAAAGATCTTGACCGCCGCGTTCCTGATGTTCGCTCTGGCGGCGCTCTCCGGCGCGTTCCTGGCGTTGAAGGCGGGGGTTGTGGTCTTGCTCCTCGGCAGCGCCGGAATCCTCGCAGGAAGCCTCTACACTGCGCGCCCGGTGGGGTACAAGTACCGCGGGTTGGGAGAGATCTTCATTTTCCTTCTCACGGGACCCCTCATGGTGATCGGCGCCTTCGTCGTTCAGACCGGGCACGTGGACGTATTCAGCGCCCTTGTGTCGCTCCCACTCGGAATTCTTGTCGCTTCCGTGACCTTTGCGAACAACCTGCGGGACCAGGAGGACGATGAGAGCTCGGGGATCGTCACGCTGCCGATGAGAATACCGGCGCGAATGGCAAAGACTTTTTTCCTGACTCTGACCGCGCTTCCCTACTTGATCGTCGGTGCAATCGTGGCGGCATTTCCTTTCGCCTTTCCCCTCCTCCTGGTCCTCGTGAGCCTCCCCGTTGCTGGCCAGGTGGCCGTGCCAGTATGGCGCACCGGCCATGCGCCGGAGGAGATCCGGCAGGCGGCGGCGCGGCTCAGGCTCCCGCTTCGCTGCATCAAGCTGCACTCGGCCTTCAGCCTCGCTCTGGTGGTGGGATGCCTCGTCACCGGGTTTCTCCGTCTGTAGAACAGGGTGTTCACCCTTTCGTTATTGCCAAGAAAATATCGAATCGCGACGAATCATCGAAAGACTTGACCGCATGTGGCGAATAGGATATCGTCATCGTCCTCGATTCTGATTTTTTGAAGAATATCGTGCCTGAAAGAACATTTTGCGGTGAATCTTCAGACGAAAGGAGTCCGAGATGTTTTGGAACAAGGTCGAAGGTTTGGCTCCACTCCCGGCAAGCTCAAAGGTTGCGCTCACCCTGTTCCTCTGCATAGCAGGGATCGGATATCTCCTCGGCTTCTTTAATATCTACTTGAGTTACAGCCCCGTAGACGGCAAGCCGGGGTTGTCAGTCGAGGACATTCGGATTGCCTTCTCGGGTTCCGGCGGCGCTACCACCATGGAAAAGGCGGTGGACAGTACAATGAAGCAGTACTTCGCCACCGATGGGGATTACGGCAAAATAAAGGCCTGGCTGAAGGCAGGCGCCAAAGAGGCCGATTTCGGCTCGGTTAAAGGCATCCTTGATACCTCGTGCGTGAGCTGCCATTCAACCGACGCCAAGATTGGGGGCGTTGCGCTGGAGCGCTATTCGGAGGTCTCCACGGTCCTTCACCAGGACTCGGGAAAGTCCGTTGCAAGGCTCGTCTCACTGAGCCATATGCACGTGCTTGCCACCGCGTCGATCGTGTTCCTCCTGTGCCTCGTGTTTTCCTTCACCTTCTTCGCCGAGCCCGTCAAGATTATCATTATGGCGTTCTCACTGGGGTCCATTGTCGCGGACATCGGCTCCTGGTGGCTGGCAAAGTTCGTCGCCGCCCTGGCGCCCCTGGTCATCCTCGGCGGAGTCAGTCTGGCCATCGCGTTCCTGGCCTTGATCCTGCTGCCCCTGTATGACCTCTGGGTGAGGAAAGTCGGGCAAGCAAAAGGCTGACGCCCCCGGGGGCCTCTCAACCGTACCTCTCTCTCGTCTCTTGCGGGACTGACGCATTCCAGGTACGCTAGAATCCGGGGCGCAGGAGAATGAGCCGGGTGGGGTGGCATCCATGGCAACAAAAGTCCTGATCATAGACGACGACCAAGACATCCTTGAATCCACAGGGAGCATCCTCGCCGGCGAAGGATTCGAGATTCACTGCGCGGACTCAGTGGAGCGAGGCATGGAGCTGATCGAGATCGTCGCCCCGGACGTGGTCCTGCTGGACATCGTGTTCCCCGAATCGACTTCCGGGGGTTTTGAGGCCGCAAGGGACATAAAGGCCAGGTTTCCGCGCCTTCCCGTGATTGTGTTCAGCGCCATCAATCGAGAGTACACCCTGGCCTTCACCCGGGAGCAGATCGACGCGGATGAGTTCCTCAGCAAGCCGGTCCGCGCCGACAAGCTCATGGAAATCATCCGGAAACATGTTTCGTAGGACAGGCGGAACGCTTAGCCCATGTCCTTCAGCTTTGGAATCGCGACCTCAAAGGTGGTCCCTTTTTCCTGCTCGCTGCTCACTGTAATGCGAAGCCCAAAATGACGCGCAATCTCCTTGACAATGGCCAACCCCAGACCGGTGGACATTCGGTTGAATCGCGCCCCTTCCTTCGTGCGGTAGAACTCATCGAAGATGTGGGGAAGAGCTTCATCCCGTATCCCTATCCCATGGTCCGTAACCAGGACACGAACCTCATCCTTTTCCTCTCTCGCGCTGATTTCCACCAGTCCACCCTCGTTGGAATAAAGGACTGCGTTCGAGACGAGATTCGTAAAAAGAACCGTCAGCTGCTCGACGTTCCCGTGCACCACGATCGATGGCACATGGGACTCGAATCGAATATGGCGTTCCCGAGCTTTCTGTTCGAGATTCTTCAATGCGACATCGATCAGCGACGCAACGTCCACGGGGCTGAGCGACTCCTGCGACGTGTCCTTGGATTTCAGATTCCCCAGAAAGAGGATCTCGTTGATCCGTTCGCTCAAAAGCTGCGCCTGCAGATCTATGCGTTCCAGGATGGCACCGACCGCCGGCGGGATCATCGCCCCATGCTGGACCTTCAGAGTGTCAATGTTGCTCTCGATGCTCGCGAAGGGGACTTTCAGCTCATGTACCGTCGTCAGCATGTGCCGGTTCTTTTCCTGATCAACCCGTACGAGCTGTTCGTTTGCGGCGCTGAGTTGAAGGTCGCGCCTTCGAACAGCTTCAGAAAGGGTGGACACCAGATACCAGACCACCCACCAGATGAAGACGGCTGAGGAGGCGACGAGCAGGGCGAGTGAGGAGTGGACCGGGGGGATGATAGCTTCCTCCCCGAAAATCCCCGCTGAAGGCCACACGCCCGCGAGCTCCCCGAGGACCGCCAGAAGGTACAGAATCGCAGCGCCAAGCGTCACCAGGAAGCTTTCCTTCCTGGGAAAGAATATGCAGGCGAGGGTAATGTGGAAGAGATACACGAAGGGGATGAAGGTGCGCGTGCTTCCGATGACATGGACCAGCAGGGTCACCATCACCAGGTCCACGGCGATCTGGCACCAGAGCAAGGCTTTCACGGATGCCCTGGGGGGGTCCTGCGGAAAACGGCGCACGACGAGCAGGAAGGCGGCGTTTGCGGCGATGAGGCCGGCCGCCAGAGCCCAGAGGTACTCGTATTCAACGACGAGCCCCAGTGCGCCAAGCACCCCGGGGAAAAGCGCCGCGATCAGGCCCGACACGGTGAACACCCCGACGACGGACCAGCGCACATCCATGAACCAGCGGGCATTCTGGAGAAGCAGGACGCTGCCCAGCTCCGCCTTTTGCAGGGGTTCGGGCGTCCTCGAGTCTCTCACCGTTGAGACAAGCTCAAACGTGCCCATGAAAGCAACTGTACCGTTCAGGCCAGAATTAATCTATTGCGTTCACCCCTCGGCGCGCCTTCATATTGCACAGGGCCATTTCTCCGTCTACAGTATCGTGAAGCCAAAAAAGAGGAGGCGACCCTACAGCCATGACAGGCATCGCCCGGCTCGACGTCTCGGAGTACACCAACCTCAATAACGTCGTCCGCTGGTTCATCACGCTCCGGTGGATTGCCGTGGCCGGAGTGTTGCTCGTGCTGGGTGTGGCGAGGATCGCATACCCATCTGTCCTCCCTCTGACGGTGCTCTTCTCGCTGAACGCCGTCCTCGCGGTCCTGAACTCGCTCTTTCATATGTACTTTGCGGCGGTCAAGCACGGGAATCTCTCAAAGTCCGAGCTCACGGCATTCTTTAACGTGCAAATCTGCTCAGACTACCTCCTGCTTCTCCTCCTCGTGTACTTCACGGGATTCCTTGAGAACCCCTTCGCGTATTTTTTCGTCTTCCACATCCTTCTGACCGCTTACATTTTCTCCAGCGGCCTCGTCTTCCTCTATGTCGGTGTCTTGGTCGCGATATTCGCGGCGGGAGCCGCAGCGGAATACCTTCACCTCATCCCTCACTTCCCCCTCTTTCCCAGGCCGCAATCTGCCTATCTCGCCGAGCTCCTGCCGCGAACGGTCGGCGTATGCGCGACCCTCGCCATCTCCGGCTACCTGGGAACGAGCATCAGAAAAAGGCTCGAGGAGAAGGCACAGCGCGTGGAGGTCGAGCTGGACAGGTACAAAAGCCTCGACAGGATCAAGTCCAGCTTTATCCTCCAGGTGACCCATGAGTTGCGCGGTCCCCTTGCCGCGGTCAACGGGTACCACGAGATGATCAGTCGAGGCATCACCGGCCCCGTGAGCCCCAGGACTCTGGAGATCGTTGCCAAAGCGACACGGAGGACGGACAACCTGCTGACGATGATCGACGAGATGATCGATTACGCGTACATGCAGACCGACAAGGTCTCTTTCGAGCCCGCTCGGATCACCCTGCGGGACCTCATCGAGACCAACATCGAAGCACTCGCACCACAGACCACAGCGAAGAGGATCCTGCTCGAATTGAAGTGCGCCCCCAATCTCTCTATCTACGCGTCTCGCGACCTTGGGAATATTGTCCTCAGCAACCTCCTGTCGAACGCGGTCAGGTACTCTCCGGAAGGATCCACTGTTATCATTTCCGCGGTGCAGGAATCCGCAGATGTCTGTCTGGAGGTCAAGGATCATGGCATCGGAATGACACCTGAAGAAATGGAGCACATATTCGAAGAGTTCTACCGCACCCGCAGGGCCAGAGAAATCGAGCGCGACGGGACGGGCCTTGGGCTGTCAATCATCAAAAAAGCCGTGGAGACCATAGGCGGGCGAATCACGGTGGCTTCTCAGGTTGACAAGGGAAGCACGTTTCATATCTACTTTCCAAGGGGGGAGCGCGGTGGGCAGTAAAATACTCATCATCGACGACGACCACGACATCCTGGAGACGACCGGCAGCATCCTCGCGTACGAAGGATTTGAAATCCATACTGCTGATTCGGTCGAGCGCGGGCTCGAGCTGACGGAAAAGGTCTCCCCCGACATCGTCCTCCTCGACATCATGTTTCCTGAAAGCAAGACCCAGGGATTCAACGCGGCGCGCGAGATCAAGTCGCGGTATCCGCGATTGCCCATCATTATCCTTACCGCGATCAACCGGGAGTACGCCTTCGAGTTCACCAAGGAAGACATCAAAGCGGAGGAGTTCCTCAACAAGCCAGTGAGGACGAAAAAACTGATAGAGCTCATCCGTCTGCATACCGGCGGATAACCGCCGCGGTCCAAAATAGTTGACACTGTTTCTCGGATATCATATGATTCTTCAAACAATTATCTGAGTAGAAGTATACAAACCAGGGAACCGTCGAGTCGGCACTGTTGAAGGGGAGCGGATGGTACGTCGAAGAAATTGGCGTCCCATCTGTACAGTCTGGTCCGCCGAGGAGTGCATGTACCATCCGACATCGGTTTTCATCGGCCGTCACCCGCGTTCATCCCACAATGCTTGAGAGATTAATTTCGCGTTACGTGTCCGGGAAGAGTCTCGAAGCCCTTGATGGAGTGAGAAGGAGCACGACCCCCCCAATCCCGCCCCGGGGCGGGAAACCTCTCCAGGTCTATCTTCACGTTCCATTCTGCGTGGAGCTGTGCGGGTACTGCACATTCAACCGGGAGCGTTTCGAGAAGGTACTCGCGCACCGGTATTTCGCGGCCCTGAGGAAGGAAATCGCGATGTACCGCGAACGGGGCTACACTTTCGACAGGCTCTACGTCGGCGGGGGGACTCCGACTGTTCTCCCAGAGGAATTGGTGCGCACCATTGCCCTCGTTCGATCGTGGTGGAATCCGGTCGTGATCTCCGTCGAAACGCATCCGGACCACCTGACAGAGCCCCTGTACGCCCTCCTGGAAGAAGCAGGGGTCAACCGGCTCTCTGTCGGAGTGCAGAGCTTCCAGGAAACGGTCTTGCGCGGTCTGGCCAGAAACGGCCAACATATCGACGGCAAAGAGACTCGCGAGCGTCTCACCCGGAGCATTGCGCGCTTCAAGACCGTGAACGTGGATATGATTTTCAGCGTGCCCGGCCAAACGGCTGCCATGCTGAAAAAGGACATCCTGGCAATCAAGGAGCTTTTGCCGGATCAGGTGACTTTCTATCCTCTAATGGTTCCGGCGTCTGATTCTCGACCGGATGTGCCTCCCCGGAAGCTCTACGCCCTCATTGTCGATTTACTCTCGGACATCTACCGCATCTCCTCCGGCTGGAGTTTTTCGCTCAATGGCACGAGCCCTGTTGACGAGTACATCACCGAGTGCGACGACTATTCGGGGCTCGGCGCAGGATCCTTCGGATATATCGACGGGGTCTTCTATGCGAACACATTCTCGATCCCGGAATACATCCGGCTCATCGGAGAAGGGGAATTCCCCGTTGTTGTGAGGAAACGGTTCCTCCGAACCGAAAGGATGCGCTATCACTTCCTCATGAGGCTCTTCGGCGGCCATATCGCTCCCAAGGAAGCGGTTCGGAAATTCGGCTTTCTCCCTCTCGTGCAGCTCTGGAAGGAACTGTTGATGGTGACCGCTGCCGGCGGCATACGTCTGACCGGAGGCTCATTCCGCCTCACTGAGAAGGGCCGCTTCCTTTCGATGCTGATGATGAAGGAGTTTTTGTCCGCGGTCAGCGAGTTCCGGGAGTCCTGCCGGGCGATGACGATTGCGAATGTCGGCCATGGCAATCGATAAGCAAGTATCAAAAAATATCTTGACAGAATCACTCCGCTAATTGCATAATTCTCCCCGAAAATCTGAGCAATTCCCTGGGCTTCTCCTTGAAGGCAAGATCAGCATCGGCGGGAGAGGAGGACGTATCATGGATGACCGGCAGGTCCCGGCGCTGGGATTCTTGCCGGCCAGAGGCAAAGATCCACTCCGGGCCAGCCATCTGGGCAGGGTCCGTCGCGACAATCCTTCGGAGAGCGCATTCGACAATGCATGTTCGGGCGCTGGTCTCCACGGCTGCCAGCTCGATGCCGCCATGGGCCCTGCGAAGGAAAAATTTCGCCCTGCGAACTGGTAAGGACAAGGAGGCCGCCACGAGCGCAAGAACCAGGACATTTGCCGGCGGATACGTTTTTCGCAACTTCATCGGTCAACCGCTCAGTGAGCTTGTCGATCTCGGGGCACCGCACCACGTTATCCTCGGCCTGACGGATCCGCGGGGAGTCTCCCTCCTCCCGACCGTGCAGAAGGGAGCGCCAGTCAAGGCTGGGCAGGTCATTGCCCGGGCACCCGGCACGATCGCCGGCATTTTGCTGTCGTCCGTGTCGGGCAGCGTCGATGATATTCGAATGACTGACGAAGAACCTGACGCCATCACGATAAGGGCCGACGGATCGCCGGGCTGGGCGCACATCGAAATGGCGGGGCCGGAAGCGGCGAGCGCCCCCCCCGAGACAATTGAAAGGATCATCTCCCAGTCGGGGATATCGATGATTCCGACCCGGTTCGACACTGCGGCGATTGCGGCGACCGATGTTGAGAGCGTCATCATACATGGGGTCAGCGACGACGTGTACAGTCCCTCGATCCCGCTGATCGCGGGCCCGCGCCTCGCGGACCTTGCTTCTGCCATCCGCATCCTGCGCAGGATCTACCCGACGGCGGGGTTTTCTGTCGCGTTCGACACGCGATCTCGTTCGCTCCTCCGAGAGTTGTGCACCGCGGCGCCGCAGGGGGGAATCACGTTCCACCTCCTCAAGCCGAAGTTCCCGCAGCAAAGAGAGGAAATGCTCTTGCCCGTGGTCCTCGGCAGACCCTTCCCGAGCGGACACCGGGCCATCAACTGCGGGGTTCTTGTTCTCAACATTCAGACCGCGCTGGCGATCCACGATGCCGTGGTTCTCGGCAAACCCGCGATCGACAGGATAGTGGCTCTCAGCGGACCGGGATTCACGCGGAACATCCATGTGCGCGCGAGGCTTGGCACGATGATCTCTGACATCGTCGGCCCCCGTCTCAGAAGCACGGGCCGATTCAGGATCGTCGAGAACAGCCTGCTCATAGGGAGGGAGATCGCGCAGCCCGCCTCAACCCCGATCGTGCAGGAGACCGAAAACCTCATCGCGGTGCCAGAGAAGGAAGAGGGAGGCTTCCTCCCTTTTGCGGGGCCGGGTTTCCGAAAGGATTCTTACTCCGTGACCTTCGCGTCAAGCCTCCTTCCCTTCGGGAAGGAGGCCGACACCAATCTCCATGGCGAGGAGAGGCCCTGCATCTCATGCGGTTTCTGCGAATCCGTATGCCCGGTCCGGATCCTCCCCAGCCTCCTGCACAGATATGTGAAGCGCGCCATCATCGACGAGACGATCCTTCGCTACAGAATCACCCGCTGCATCGACTGCAACCTCTGCACGTACGTCTGCACTTCCAAGATCGACGTTGCCGCCCTCATCCGCCAGGGCAAAGCCAAGCTCGCGGCGGGGGGGTATCGGGAGATCTCGCCCGATGTGCCGCCGGAGCGCTTGAAAGGGATTCCCCTGAAGGAACCCGCGCTATGAACGGAACAACCCTTTTCGAACGCTTGGGCGCGGTGAAGCCTCTTCGGCGCTTTGCGGTGATCTTCCGCACCCTGGACGGAATCCTCTTCGGCACCAGGACGATCACGGCCGGGGCGCCGCACATCCTCGACCACATCGAACTCAAGCGGTACATGGCCCTCGTCATCCTTGCACTCCTGCCTTCCACGGTGGCGGCAATCGCGTATTTCGGCTGGTACGCCCTCGCGATGATCATCACCTCGTATATCTGCGGAGGCATGATCGAGGTCGCTTTCGCCCTGATCCGAAAGAAGTCCATAGAGGAAGGCTTCCTGGTCACGGGCCTGATCTTCCCCCTTGTGCTGCCCCCGACGACCCCGCTGTGGGTGGTAGCCGTAGGCGTTGCCTTCGGTGTGTTCTTCGGAAAAGAGGTTTTCGGAGGGACGGGGAAAAACATCTTCAACCCTGCCCTGGTCGGGAGGCTCTTCGTCACGATCGCGTTCCCCGAGATGCTGTCCGCTTCCTGGAGGGCGCCCTTCACCGATGCCATCACATCGGCAACGCCATTGAACCTCTACCGTGCGGGACTGTCTATGCCGCCCATCAGGGACCTGCTCTTTGGCCTGACCCCGGGGAGCATGGGAGAGCTTTTCCGAATCGGCGTCATAGCAGGTGGGCTCTTTCTCCTGCTCACCCGGGTCTCCAACTGGCGACTGCCATTCGCTTATCTGGCCACCGTCGTCGCTGTATCCGCTCTGGGCCACATCTTCGCGCCGGGGAAGATCGCCCCACCCCAGATCCAGCTCCTGACCGGCGGCCTTCTTTTTGGCGCGTTTTTCATGGCCACGGATCCCGTCACCTCTCCGGTGACCATGGCTGGCAAGTTCATCGCCGGCGTCCTTCTCGGCATCATCACTGTTCTCATACGCAGCTTCTCCGGCTACTCCGAAGGCGTGATGTTCAGCATCATCCTCATGAACACCTTTGCGCCCTTGATAGATCACATGGTCCTTGCCGTGAAGTACAGGCCTGCAAAGAGTTAGAGCGATGAGAGACACATTGCGGATGATATTCTTCGTGGTGATTCTCGGCATGCTGCTCTCTGCGGTGATCTTCGCCGTGAACTCCCTCACCGCTCCTCGTATCGCGAAGAACGACGAATTGACCATAAAGCGAACCATTCTCGAGGCGCATGCCATCGGGTACCACGAGAGCGATCTGGAAACGGTATTTCAGCAGAACATCGACGTGGTGAAAAGGGGAGAAAAAACATACTACGTATCGAAAAACAAGGACGTCGCTTTCGAGTTCAATGGATCCGGATTGTGGGGGCCGATCCACGGCGTGATATCCCTGGCAAGCGATCTGCAAACGATCAGGAGAATCATGATCATCCACCAGGAAGAAACCGCCGGCCTCGGGGGAAGGTTGGCGGAGAGAAAGTACCTTTCAAATTTCGAAAGCAAGAAATTCATGCCTGCCATCGAAGTTGTCAACAGACGAAAGGCGGAAAAAGACAATGAGGTGGACGGGATTACCGGCGCCACACTGACGAGCAAAGCCTTCGAGAAGCTGATAAACGCGCAGGTCAAAGAATATGTGGCCGCGTACGGGGGTGAGTGACATGGGTCTCCAGCTGAAGAAGCTTACCTATACAAAATCATACAGAATATTGCGAGGCAACCTGTGGAAAGACCATCCGGTCTCCTGCGGAGTGCTCGGCATGTGCCTGACCCTGGGAGTGAGCAACAAAGTGGCCAACGCCATCGCGATCGGGATCGGGTTTACGTTCGTCCTTGTCGTGACCGCGGCCACAATTTCGGCAATGAGGAACCTCATTCCCAAGCGCGCGCGAGTGATCATCTACATGATAGTCATTTCCTCGTTTGTCATCATTGTGGACAGATTCCTGAAAGCGTTCTTTCCCGCGATTGCCGAGGCCCTCGGCCCCTACATCGGACTGATAATCACAAGCTGCATCCTGATGGGAAGGCTTGAAGAGTTCTCTATGAAGAACAACGTTTACTACTCGATGTTGGACGCATTCTCTTCGGGTCTGGCATTCGGTTACACACTGCTGGTCCTGTCGATGATCAGGGAATTCTTCGGGTTCGGGACGATCCTTGACATGAAGGTCACCCCCGCCTGGTGGACGAACTGGGTGGTGATCGGCATGGCCCCCGGGGCCTTCTTTGTGCTGAGCATCTATCTTTGGATCACTCGGACGCTTGCGAAAGTGGATCCTTCGAAGCTGGGGCATCTTCATGGGTGAAATGATAACGATTCTCCTTGCCGCCATTTTCACCCATAACATCGCACTGACGTATCTGCTGGGCTGGTGCCCTATCATATCTCTGTCGAGGAGCCTGAAGACTTCTTTCGGTATGGGCATCTGTGTGATGATCGTCATGACGCTCACGGCGGTCGTGAACTGGCCCATTTATTATCTCATTCTGGTTCCCGCGAAGAGTGAGTTCTATTCTTTTGTTGTATTCACCATCACCATCGCGGCCACGGTGCAATTGCTCGAGATGGTTCTGGAGAAATTCTTCCCTGCTCTCCAGGCATTATTCGGAGTGTTCCTGCCGTTGATCGCGGCCAATTCGATAGTCCTTGTGATCTCCCTCTTCATGGTGCTGAGAAACTACTCGTACGCCAAGACAATCTTCTTTTCCTTCGGATCGGCGGTGGGCTGGACGCTCGCAATAGTGACAATGGCGGCAATCCGGGGAAAGCTCGTTCTCATAGCAGATATCCCCAACGGAATCAAGGGCGGAGGGATAACGCTGATCACAGCCGGTGTGATGGCGCTGGCGTTTCTCGGGTTCGCCGGCATGCTCGGCATACAGTAAAGGCGGTTGGGGAAGGTGAACGCACTACCGTTGATCGTTATGACCGCAATACTCGTGGCAATCTCCGTCATGCTGTCCATAGCGCGAAGACTGCTCGTTGATTACGGAGAATGCAAGATCGTGATAAACGGCACGAAGACTTTCAAAGTCAAGGGCGGCGAAACGCTTCTTTCATATTTCATAGCGAACAAGATATTCATCCCGTCCGCCTGTGGCGGCAAATCGACGTGTGGCTTCTGCAAGACGAAGGTGTTGACCAATGTCGGTGATCTTCTTCCGACCGAGACGGTGTTCATCAACAAGGAAGAGAAATCGCAGGGGATTCGTCTCGCGTGCCAGGTGAAAGTCAAGAAAGACATCGAAATATCTTTTCCCGAATACCTGCTCGGCACAAAGGAATACAAGACGCTCGTGACACGAGTGGAGCCATTGACCCACGACATCAAGCATCTCACGCTGCGTCTGGATTCTTCGGACACGATCGTGTTCAAGCCGGGGCAATATATACAGTTCAGGATCCCTGGAACGGAAGAGTTCCGCGCGTACTCGATCGCCTCTTCACCGTCACGCGGGAATGAGATAGAGCTGATCATTCGTCTCGTCCCGGGAGGATTATGCTCAACATATGTCCACGAAATCCTCAAGCCTGGCAGTTCTGCGACTATTACGGGACCCTATGGAGATTTCTACTTGAGGGAAGATTCGACGAGGGACATTGTCTGCATAGGCGGCGGCTGCGGAATGGCGCCCATCCGGTCAATATTGTCCAGTCTGGCGGAAAAAGGCATGCTGCGGAAAGCGACCTATTTCTTTGGAGCGAGGTCGAAAAATGATCTGTTCTATACGGAAGAACTGAGGCAATTGGAGAGAGACTATCCGAGCTTCACGTATGTCCCCGCGCTGTCCGATCCAAAGCCGGCCGACCAGTGGGACGGAGACGTCGGGTTGATCACGCAGGTCGTTGAAAAGCATGTGCGGGACGCGAGCAACTCAGAGGCGTACCTGTGCGGTCCGCAGCCGATGATCGATGCGTCCCTGAAAGTCTTGACGGCGAAGGGAATGAAGCAGGAAAACATACTGTATGACAAATTTTGACGCAGCGAATCCGTTTGCGCCGGTCCTGGAGGAACGAATGAAAGGAGAAGATCCATGCCCTACCGAGATCTGCAGGATATCCTGAATCTCACCGTAGGCTGGGAGAGGGAGTTGAAGGACCTCTATGATGTTGCCGAGGTCGCCCTCCGGGATGAGAAATCAAAGAAAGTGGTGGCCCTCCTGCGGGACAGGTTGGCCAGGAACATCCAGGTATTGGAAAGTGTTGATGTGGAAAAGTACGGCAAGACGGAATGGGTCAGGTACTCCCTGGATTTCCGAACGGATGATCTCATCCCGAAGACGAAGTTGAAGAAGGATTCGACGCCGAAAGAGATATTTGAGCGCATCCTGGAATGTGAGGAGAAAGTGAAGGATTTCTACTCCACTATCCGGGATCTGCTCGTTTCCAGCGAGCAACAGGAGCTCCTCGATTCTCTGGTCACATTCAAAGTCGGGCAGATCATCGATCTCAAGAATTACATGGAGAGCTACGACTTCTTCATCTAGCAGGCGTGTCCGCCGCCACTGTGCGTGGATGGAAAATGCGGATGGCCCGTCGGGTGCGCCAAGGCGCCCGGCACGGGCCATCCGATCAGGCAGGCGCCCGCCTACCGGGGGCGCTTGGACACGTCGAACTTCGGGTTGAGGACCTGGAGCGAATCGTAGAGCACCTGCACCACGTACGTGGGGTTGTGAACGCCCCGGCTCTTGTCCTCAAGGACGATCTTGTAGTTGTACAGGACGGCCATCTCGTTGATGGGCCGCACGGTGTCGACCTTCGCCGGCAGCCAGTTGCCGGCCGCGTCGTACATCGGGATGGGCAGCTTCTGGAGGTAGCCCGAGCCGTTCGCGTTGACGAACTTGTCCAGCAGCCCCTGGACCTCGGCCTGGAACGGCTCGACCTTGCCGTCCAGGTCGTAGTCCGCCGGCGCGGCGATGTCGAAGTACTCGGTGCCCGGTGCCTGGCCCATGTCCTTGTGGCAGGAGAGGCAGCCGGCGGGGTTGACCTTTGGGGCTTCGTGCACGTCGCCCGCGACGTTGAAGCTGTGGCCGCCGACCGAGGGGCTGAAGCCGTAGCGCGCCTCGGGCTGAGTGAGGTGGCACTGCACGCAGGCGTCGATGACGACCTTCGTGTGCGCCCCTGTGCCGTAGGTCTTGCCGGGGAACTGGAACGCGTTGGTGCCCTCGAAGATGTCCACTTCGGGGCCATGGTGGGCGCCCCAGGGTGCGGAGATTTTATTCGCCGGGGTCGCGACCACCGTGGCGGCGACGGGGGTCCGGGCCTGGTGGCAGTTGGCGCAGAGGTTGCCCTTGCCCAGGTCCACAATGACGCCCGTGGAAAGTTTCACCGGGGCCACCGTGCGCAGGCTCATGTCACCCCGCTCGTGCGGGGCATGGCAGGTGAAGCAGCCCGGCTGCGAAGGGTAGGCGATGAATGCCTTATCGTCCACCTTGCCCGTGGCGATGTAGTCGATGAACCCCTCGTTGGTGTGGCACTTCTGGCAGCCGCCGCCGTTGGAGTAGCGCGAGTTGCCGCCGGTCTTGTGCACGGAGACATCGTACCCCAGCCGTGCGCCGAGTATCGGGTACTTCGGGACGCTGCCATGGCATTCCATGCAGTTGATGGCCGGCTTCGCGCTCTGCGCCCACCCCAGGCCAGGCAACAGGGCCAAGCTCGCCAGAACGGCGAGCACCACAAAGGTACGCAACGGCATTCCTCGTGCTCCCATCTCTTCCTCCTTCTGCTGTTTTCCCTGGCAACTCATCTGGTCAGTTCTGGCAGCACCCTGTCACACCCAGCCGAACCTGACAAGTTCTGTCAGATTAAGTGTCCTTAACATATTTGTCAATCTTTTTGCTCGATGTCGCAATTGCAGGGACGAATCATGATCCGTGATGCCGCGCGCGATTGGCTGTGTCCCGAGAAGGCCACCGTCTGGATTGAATGCCCCGAGTGGGGCCGCCGCCAGCACTGCCTGTCACACGGCCGGCGCAATGACGAAAGAACCTGCGTCTCAAGAGAAATGCATGCTTATTCCCTGCGGGAGATGGACCGGTCGCTCTCGCCTTCGTCGCTCTTCGTTCCCCGCTTGGAAAACGCGACGGCGCCGGCAAGAATGACCAGCGCAATCGCAGCCACAACCCATCGGGCGCTGGAATCCCCGAGCGCCACGGTGGCCGGCGCGGCGAGGATTGCCACGAGGTTCATGACCTTGATCATCGGGTTCAACGCGGGACCTGCCGTATCCTTCAACGGGTCTCCCACCGTATCCCCGATGACACTTGCCTTGTGCGCCTCGGAACCCTTCCCGCCGAGATACCCGTCTTCGATCTTCTTCTTCGCGTTGTCCCATGCGCCGCCGGTGTTGCTCATGAACACGGCCATCAACTGGCCGCTGAGGATCGCTCCCGCCAGGAAGCTGCCCAGGGCGTAGGGCCCGAGAAAAAAGCCCACGAGCAGCGGCGTGAAAATTGCAAGCAGCCCGGGACCGAGAAGCTCCTTCTGCGCGGCCGCCGTGGAAATGGCGACGCACCGCGCATAATCGGGCTTGCCGTAATCGCCTTCTCCCTTGTAGTCCCAGATCCCGGGGATGGTGCGGAACTGCCGTCGCACCTCGGCCACCAGGAGCCGCGCGGCCCGGGAGACCGCCTTGATGGCGAAGCTCGAGAAGAGCAGCGGCACGGCGCCGCCGATCAGCAGGCCGACAAAGACGTCCGGCAGGTTGACCTGTATGTTGCGGACAAGGATCTGGGCCAACGAACCATCCATGATGCCCCGGGCAAGCTGCGCGCCGGCCACCATGTCCAGGAACGAGCGGTACAGCGCCACCGCGGCGATGACTGCCGTGGCAATGGCGAACCCTTTCGTGAGGGCCTTTGTGGTGTTGCCCACCATGTCCAGCCGGGCGACGATGGCATGGGCCTCCAGGTTTTCCGAGCCGTCGGCCCGGCGCAGGGCCCCGGACATCTCGAATATGCCGTTCGCGTTGTCCGATATGGGCCCGAAGGTGTCCATCGCCAGAACGTAGCCCGTGGTGGAGAGCAGACCCAGGCCCACGAGGGCGATGGCATAGGCCGCCATGGCCGGGTCCTGGAAGAGCTTGAAGGCGCCGAATATCGTGGCCGCGATCGCCAGGATTGCCCACACCGATGACTCGAGGCCCTCGGAGAGGCCAGAGAGGATCAGGGTTGCCGGGCCGCTGCGCGCGGAGGCAGCGATCTCCGAGACGGGCTTCTCCTCGGCGGCTGTGAAGTGCTCTGTCAGCTTGCCGATGAGCTGGGCAAGGACGATCCCCATGAAGGTCGCGGCAAAGGCGAGCAGCCAGAAACGCGAGATGACCGCGGCGATGAGGGGATCGGCCGCCGCCGGGAACGACGATGGATCGATGCCGCCGAACACCAGCCTGCTGACGGCACAAAGCCCCGCCGAGGCGGCGAGGGCGGAGGCATAGAAACCGGTGTTGATGGGGAGCATCGGGTTCATGGCTGCGTTGTCCCTGCCCCGCACGCAGAGAACACCGATGATCGAGGCAACGACGCCGACCGCCGGCACGAGCAGGGAGTAGATCACCAGCTTGAAGGTGAACCCGTAGGTGAACGCGTCCGGATCCGTCAGTGCGCCGAACCCGGCGCGCTCCAGGACGCCGCCCACGGCTGCCGCGAGGATGATCGCGGCCACCAGCGTGACCTCGTAGGACTCGAAGACGTCGGCGGCCATGCCGGCGCAGTCCCCGACGTTGTCCCCGACATTGTCGGCGATGGTCGCCGCGTTGCGGGGATCGTCTTCGGGGACCTCCGCCTCGAGCTTCCCCACCAGGTCGGCGCCGATATCCGCGGCCTTTGTGAAAATGCCGCCGCCCACGCGCATGAACAGCGCCGCGAGCGACCCGCCGAACCCGAAGCCCACCAGGACGAACATCGCATTCTCACGGAAAATCATGAACGTGAGCGTGGCGCCCAGAAGGCCGAGTCCCACGTTGAACATCCCCGACACCGCGCCTGCCTGGAACGCGACCTCGAGGGATTTCTTGAAGCCCCGGAGCGCGGCCGCGGCGACCCGGACGTTGCCGCGCACCGCCACCCCCATTCCCACGTAGCCTGCCATGTAGGAGGCCGCGACCCCCAGGATGAATGCGGCCGACACGCCCAGGCCCAGGGTTAGGGACATGCCCGGTGACGCGGCTTCCAGGAATGCGTACTGGTTCTTGTACAACAGGAAAAGGGCGGCGGCGAGCGCCACGACCAGCGGCGTCATGGTTTTGACCTGGCGGCCAAGGTAGGCGAGCGCTCCCTCCTGGATCGCTGCCGCGACCACCCGCATGCGATCGCTGCCGGGATCCTGCGCCAAGGTCTTCTTCCACAAGAAGGTTCCGAAGGCCAGTGCGACCAGGGCGGCTCCCAGCACGACGTACAGCGGGACCCAGGCGTCTTTCTCGAAGGGGAGACGGATGGCTTCCCCACCGCCCTTGCGCGCCTCCGCTGCGGTAGCGGCCGCGGAGGATTTCGCGGGGCCTCCTGCCGTGAGCAGCGGTCCGGCCACGACCAGAAGTGCGAGCGCCGCGGCCAGCACAAGCAGGAAGATGGTTCTTGTGCGTCCTGGACGGGACACGCTGCGGGCGAGATTCGATTTCGGCATTTGTCGTTCTCTATCCTTCCGCGCTGTGCCACCACAGCGGGATCGTGGCAGGGAACTCCCAGAGGCTCACCGAGTCCCGGTCCGCGGTGTAGAGGCCGCCGCGATTTCCCGCCTTGTACCCGGCCCAATCGCTGAAAGGAACCCTGTTCAGGCAGTCTTCCATGATGATCGTCTTGGTCTTCTTGACGGGCTTTTCGCTGAGCTCTCTCCGGGCCACCTCGAACCTGCTCGCGGCCGCGAGGTGGGTCGGGTCCGCGCGCAGCTCCGTGAACAGTACCTGGCGGAAGATCTTGCCGGGACGGTGCGTCGCATACCACGCGTACTCCTCCGGCGTCAGGTTGGACATCACCACGAGCTCCACAGGGCAGAGCACCATGTACAGGCGCGGGTTTCTCCGTCCGGAGCTCGGGCGCCCGACGGCCTGCGCCACCTGCTCCGTGGTCATCTGTGCGCTGCACTCGTGCCGCGGGAACGAGACCAGGCCGCGGGCCGGCTCCATCCGCAGCAGCTCACCTCCTGTCTTGACAAGGGAGATGGCCTTGTACGCACTCAGTGGCGTGCAGCTGAACGCGTAGTTTGACAGGGCGGTCTTGGTCCGATTGCCCAGCCTCGTCACGGCATCGAGCGCCGCGATCGAGTCACTGAACGCGTCCCTCCATCCCCCCTCGTCGAGATACTGGAAGCCCGGCCTGCCCTCCGCGATGTCCAGGTCGACGAGGATAGTCCGGCCGCTGAAATGCTTTCCCGAGCCCGGGCTGCGATGGCGCGCGAACCCCTCGATGCCCAGGCTTGTGCCCGTGATGACGCCGTGCGGAAGGGTCAGGACGAGATTGATGGAGCTCATGGGTGCGCTCATTCCTCCAACGTGGAGAGATCGCCTTCGTGCATGCCGAGGGCCCTGGCCTTGAGCACGCGCCGCATGATCTTTCCGCTGCGCGTCTTGGGGAGCTGGCTTACGAACGAGATCTTCTCAGGTTTCGCGATGGGCCCCATTTCGTGACCGACGTGGACCCGCAGCTCTTCTGCCAGTGCTTCCGACGGCTCGTGGCCGGCTTTCAGGATCACGTATGTATGGATGGCATTCCCCTTGATCTCGTGGGGGAGCCCGATGGCGGCTGCCTCCGCGACGGCGTGATGACTGACGAGGGCGCTCTCGATCTCCGCCGTGCCCAGCCGGTAGCCGGAGACCTTGATGACGTCATCCACCCTGCCGATGATCCAGAAATACCCGTCCGAGTCCTTTCGCGCGCTGTCGCCAGTGAAGTAGACCCCCGGGAACCTCTCCCAGTACTGGCGCAGGTATCGCTCGGGGTCGTTGTAAATCGTGCGCAGCATGGCCGGCCAAGGCTTCGTGAGCACGAGGTAGCCCTCCTCCCCCGGCGCTGCGGGAACGCCCGCCTCGGTGTAGACGTCGGCTTCGACTCCGGGAAAGGGCAGCGCCGCGCTGCCGGGTTTCAGGTCCATGACCGGAAAGGGCGTGATCATGAACATGCCGGTTTCGGTCTGCCACCAGGTGTCCATGATGGGGCAGCGTTCCTTGCCGATGACCCGGTGATACCAGCGCCACGCTTCGGGGTTGATGGGCTCACCCACGCTCCCGAGCATCCGAAGCGTGGAGAGGTCGTGGCGGTTGGGCCAGGCTTCCCCGAATCGCATGAGGCCCCGGATGGCGGTGGGCGCGGTGTACAGCACGGTGATCCCATACTTCTCGATCATGCTCCACCAGCGGTTGGGGTAGGGGAAAGTCGGCGCCCCCTCGTACATGAAGCTCGTCGCTCCCATGAGCAGAGGTCCGTACACGATGTAGCTGTGGCCGGTGACCCATCCGGGGTCCGCCGTACACCACCACCGGTCCTCTTCCCGGAGGTCGAAGACGTAGCGGAGGGTGGTTTCCACCCCCACCATGTAGCCGCCGTGCGTGTGGAGGATGGCCTTCGGCGTTCCCGTCGTTCCCGAGGTGTACAGCAGGTACAGGGGGTCCTCGGCGTCCATGACCTCGGCCTGCCCGTACGCGCTGCCGCCGTATGAGCGGGCGACGGGCAGTCCGATGAGGTCGTGGTACCAGTAGTCGCGGCCGGCTTCCATCGACACCGGCTGCCGGGTCCGCTTGATCACGATGACGTGCTCCACGGTCGCGCAGCGCGTGAGCGCCTCGTCAACGATCTTCTTCAGCTCCACGACCTTGCCGTTCATGAAGCTGCCGTCGCAGGTGATGACGATATTGGACTGGCTGTCCTCGATGCGGCCGTGCAGGGCCTCCACGGAGAACCCGCCGTACACCACAGAGTGCACCGCCCCCAGCCGCGCACAGGCCAGCATGGCGATCGGCAGTTCGGGCACCCGGCCCATGTAGATGGTCACACGGTCGCCCTTCTTCACCCCCATACTGCGCAGGACGTTGGCGAACATGCAGACTTCGCGGTGCAGAGCGTGGTAGGAGAAGGTGCGTGCGTCGCCGTTCTCCCCCTCCCAGATCAGGGCAAGCTTGTTGCGCCGCCACGACTTCACGTGCCTGTCCAGGCAGTTGTAGGCGATGTTCACCTGGGCGCCCACGAACCACTTGTAGAACGGCTTTTTCGAGTCGTCCAGGACCGTGTCCCATTTGCGGAACCACTCGAAGCCATCCGCTCTTTCCGCCCAGAACCCGGCCAGGTCTTCCCGGGCCTGGCGAGCGACGCCATGGTGGTCCTTTACAAGGGCGCTTGCTGTGATCTCCGCCGAAGGGGGGAATACCTCTTGCGGTGTCTGCGCGTTGCCCATCGATGCCTCCTTTTATGCGCCTGGTAATAATTGATGACTATATTAGTCGGGAATTAGCGAATACGCAAATCAATCTGAACAATTTTTTTGACAGAAGGAATTGCGCGCGAGAGATGTACAGAAGCCTTATTGAAGATGGAATCCCGTGACTATTGCCCCGATCGAGGCCAACCGCCACGCGTGCTTCACCTTGTCGCACGACTCATGGGGGGGAATTGAACATCCGAAGAGCCGCTTCGCGCAGGGGCAGGTACGAGCCGCGAAACAGGGCCTCGTATCGGGAGGCTGCGCCGGGGTCGGGATTCAAGGTCTCACCGGTGTGTATCATCGCGCGAGCGGCAGTGTCCACATCGGGAAAGGCACCGATGGCCTCGGCGGACAGAATCGCCGCGCCCAGCGCGGCGGGCTCGGGGTCCTCGTTCAGCACGATCGTCGCCCCGAGGGTGTCGCAGAGTATTCGAAGCCATGCCCTGCTGCGCGTTCCTCCACCGCAGGCGGTGACGGGCAGGGCGGCGGATCCGGGCAACTCCTCCTGGAAATCCTGCACGAGCTTTCTCAGCTCGAATGCCACTCCTTCAAGGATCGAGCGCAGGAAATGGGCGCGCGTGTGGCGGTGGGACCACCCCAGCATCGCTCCGCGGGCTTCCGGCATCGACTCCGGAAACCGCACTCCCCACCAGTGCGGGATGGTGATCAGCCCATCGCTCCCCGGGCTGAGCGCGGATACCTTGCGTTCCCCATCCTCATCGACGCTCGGACCGGCCCGGCCGAAGGTCTCCTCGAACCATCGCAGGATGTACGTCCCCGACTGGATGACGGATTCCAGGAGGTACTGCCGGTCGGGACGCGCGGAAATGAGGGTCCTGTAGAGCTTCGACACGGAGGAAGCGGCGCGCGGGAGGCCGAGCACGACGCTCGTTCCGAGAGTGAGGGTGAAACCCCTGCCCGCTCCTGCCCCGAGCCCGACCGCCAGCGCCTGTCCGTCTCCTCCCGCGGCCACCACGGGAAGTCCCCGCAGAAGCCCGGTTGCCTCCGCCGCCTCCCGCGTGAGAGAGCCGACCACCGCGCCGGGCTCGAAGAGCCCGGGCATCCGCACGCCGTCCAAGCCGGCGCACGAGAGGATATCCGGCGCCCACCAGCGGGCGGCCATGTCCACGAGGCCGGTCGTATCAGCGCCGGCGACGCAGGTTGCCGGAGTCCCGGTCAGCTTCCCGAACAGGAAGGATCCCACGTCCGCCCAGCTCCGTGCCCTGGCAAACACGCCCGGCTCGTGTCGGGCGATCCAGAGCATCCGGGGTACGACCGAGGTGACGTCGAGAGGCTTGCCTGTGCGGCGGTGAAAAGCGTCGGCGCCCAGACGCCGCGATGCTTCCTCCACCTCCGCGCCGGCCCTGATGTCCAGCCACAAGATGCCGGGCCGAAGGGCACTCCCGGAATCGTCGAGCAGCGTGAATGTCTCCCGCTGGAAGGCCACGCCCATCGCAGCGATGCGGGACGGGTCCACCTCTGAAGCTGCCTCGGCGATCGCCGCGCGCGCCGACTGCCACCATTCGGCGGGGTCCTGCTCGGCCCAGCCCTCTTGTGGCGTGCTCACCGTCAGGGGCCGTGAGGCCCGCGCGTGGCAGTGTCCGTGCAGGTCCCAGACGCATGCCTTCGCGGACTGAGTGCCGCTGTCCAGCCCGAGAACGAACATGGCCGTGCGTGACGTCCGACCGCGCGTCGTTATTTCTTCGCGGCCGCGAGATCCATAAAGCGCTTCAGGATGGCCTGGGCCGGGTCCTGGGCCAGATCGATGGCCTTCACGCCGACCGGGATGTGCACCGCAGGCCTCGGGGTCACCTTCTTTCCATTGAACTGGGGAAGCCAACGCCGCTCCGCCTCCAGCATTTCCGAGGTCATTTCCCGGATCTCTTTCAGGGTACACACGGCCGAGGTCAGGGGATCCATGGCGACCGCCTGGACCAGCGCCTCGGTATCCCCGTTGATCGCCGCATCCGCGGCAAGGAGCTGTACGTTGACGTTCGTCATGCATAGCGCCGCGCACTGGGTGGGCAGCCTGCCGACCCTCACGGGATGCAGGCCGGTGTCATCCGCGAAGGTGGGCACCTCCACGCAGGCATCGGCAGGGAGATTGTCGATGTAGCCGTCGTTGCGCACGTTGCCCATAAACTTGAAGGGTGCCCCGGATGCGGCCGCTTCCATGATGTAGGAGCAGTACTCCACGCTGCGCGGCCCCAGCTTCGTCGACTCCCAGTCCAGCTGGTTCTTTCCTTCGTACTTCTTCGCCACCGTGTCGCACCACGTGTAGTAGGCGCCGCTCTGGCCCCCGAAGCCGGGCTCGTCGCAGTACATGTCCAGTGCTGCCTTGTTCTTCCTGAACCAGGGCACGTACTCGGCGAGGTGACCCGTTGTCTCAGTCATGAAGTACCCGAAATGCCGGTAGACCTCGCCCCTCACCTTCTCGCTCTTGTAGATCTCCGGGCGTTCCATTGCCCGGGCCAGGCGGGGGTACAGGTCTTCTCCTCCCCGGGTCAGGGTGAGGAACCAGTCCATGTGGTTGATGCCGCCGCAGGTGTACTGGATCTCCTCCTTCGGCACGTCGATGAACTGGGCGATCTGCTCGATCGTCGTCTGCACGCCGTGGCAGAGTCCCACGAAGGACACGCGGCTCGCCTTGCCGAGGGCGAGGCAGTTGCCCGCCATGGGGTTGGCATACTGCAGCATGATCGCCCCGGGACGGGAGACCTCCTCCATGTCGCGCGCGATCTCCAGGAGGACAGGGATGCTCCGCATCGCCCGAAAGACTCCACCCGGTCCGAGGGTGTCTCCCACGCACTGGTCCACCTTGTACTTCAGAGGGACCTTCCAGTCGATCTCGAATGCCTCGACGCCTCCCACCTGGATCATGACGACCACGAAGTCCGCGTTTTTCAGGGCTTCGCGCCGGTCCAGCGTTGCCCACACGGAGCCCTGCACGCCATTGTCCTTCAGCATGCGGCGGCCGAACTCCTCCATTGCGCGGAGCTTCGGCTCCGTGCGGCTCATCAGGGCGAACTCGCTGCCTCCCAGGGCCGGTGTGGCCATGATGTCCGCTATCAGCGTCTTGCAGAACACGACGCTCCCCGCGCCGATCATCGCGATCTTCTTTCCCATGGTGGTCGTCTCCTTCCCTTCGCCGCTCGGGCGCAGATGGTCAGGCAGCGGCTTCCCACTGCTGACGGATGAATCGGATGCCCTCGGTGTACAGCGCCTCGGGGCTCTCGAAGATGTCCCTCCAGATTCGTGTGGCCGCGGCGAAGGCGGGCAGCACCCTGCCGAATGCCTCGATCGTGAGCCAGTTGTCGTAGCCCGTCGAACGGAGCGCCCGGAAGATGCCCTTCCAGTCGTTGTGGCCCCGGCCGGGCACGCCCCGGTTGTTCTCCGAGACGTGGACGTGGGTGATGATATCCCGGTGCGCGCGGATGCTTGCTGCGGGGTCGCCTTCCTCGATGTTGGCGTGGAACGTGTCGAACATCGCCTTGAAGTTGGGCATGCCCACCGCGTGGACGTGCTCCGCGACACCGTCCATGGTCGTGAGGAAGTAGGCCTCGAACCGATTGAGGAACTCCACCGCCAGGGTGACGCCGGCCGTCGCCGCGTGTTCCGCTGAGGCGCGCGCATGCTCCACGGCGCGGTGCTTTTCCTCATCGGATGGCCCGGTGCCGGTGAACTGGCCCACGGGCTGGTAGAACGGGCCGCACAGCAGGTCCGCCTGGAGGGCGTGTGTGCAGTCGATGACGCGCTTCATGAAGTCCAGAGCGTTCTGCCTCAGCTTCTTGTCAGGGCTCACCGGGTTGTGCCGGGCATCGGGCATGTTCGTCACCACATCACAGGAGAGGCCGTTGTCCCGGATCACTGTGAGCACCTTCTCGTAGTACGCGGGCGTTCCCTCCAGGATCGGGATTTCCACGCCGTCGTATCCCGCCTTTGCGAGTTTTTCGATGATCGGGAAATGCTGCTCGGTGACATGAGAGGTCCAGAGCAGGAGATTAAAGCCGGCTTTCATGAGGCGCCTCCGAGGGTTTCAAATGGGAGAATCCCATTGTATAGGCCTGGCGAATTCGAAAGTCAAGAGAAAGTGCGCAGCGCCCGGAAAGGCGCCCTGGCGCCCCGCATGCTACCGCAGCGGCTGCATTCCCATCGCGGCCCATTCCTCGCGGGCGGGACCGTAGATCCCGGGGACGACAAGCCCTGCCTGGCGCATGAGGACGGTCATCTGGCCCCGGTGATGGATCTGGTGGTGCACCAGGGAATCCAGAACGTCCCCCCTGCGCCACGTGCTCCCGTACATCTGAAGCTCGTCCGCAAGCATGTCATCGCGCCAGTCCTCCCGGACCCTTTGGGCGAGGGAGCGGCTGGCTGCCTTGTACGCGGCGACGATCGCGGCTGCAACGGAGGGTTCCGGGCAATCCTCCGGCGGCGAGACGATCTGGAGCCCCGCTTTTGCCCCCATTTCTCCCAGCGTCAGGGTCAGGTGCCAGGCGAGAAAACCCAGGGTCCGACCCTCCGGTCCAACCCTCTGAGGGAGTGAGGCATCGGTGAGGTTCCCCAGAATTCGCAGCGTTGCATCACTTTCCTTTTTCCAGTCCTCGAGGAACAGATCGATCGTCGCGTACATTCCTGACCTCCTCCGCTACCCCGAAGCGCTTCTCCAGCGTCTCGTAGTAGTCGATGACCTGGCGCACCCATTTCCTCTTCATGGAATAGGGGTGGTAGTAAAACGAGCGCTTGAAGCCGTAGGCAATGATGTCCTTCAACTGGTCGGGGGTGATGCCGAAGTTCTCCAGGGCAAGGGTGAGCTCCTTCACCACCGTGGTGTGGGACACCAGCCGGTTGTCGGTGCAGAAAGTGAGGGACAGCTTGTGGGCCAGCATCTGTCTCAAGGAATGTTCGCTGATGTCCCGGAGCGCGGGGGAGGTCTGCAAGTTGCTCGTCAGGCAGACCTCGATGGTGGTGCGGTTCTCGGCGATATAATCCACGAGGTTGGCGATGTAGGCGCGCTTGTCCTGCACGCTGCCGGAGAAGATGAGCTTCTCGTCGAAGAGGTGCAGGCCGTGGCCGATGCGGTCCGCGTGGAGCTTCGCCACCGCCTGGAAGATCGACTCCGGCCCGTAGGCCTCCCCGGCGTGCACCGTCTTTCTCATGAAGTTCCTGTGCACGTAGTCGTACGACTCTTCGTGCGCGCTGGCGGGGTAGCCCGACTCGCTCCCGGCCAGGTCGAAGCCGACGATCTGCACATCGCTGTCACGGCGCAACTTCACGCCGGCTCGGGCGAGCTCGAGGCTCGCCGCCCGGATCACTTCCTGCTGGCTGGAGTAGGAGAGCAGCCGGCAGATGTCGCGGTAATAGGCGGAGAAGCTCTCGTCGAAGAAGCGCAGGGCGCAGACAATGATGCCGTAGTCGAACGGAGGTTCGCCGGGGCCGAGCGACCGGTTGGCCTCCTCCCGTGCGCGGCGCAGGCCCATGTCTACCGACCGCATCACTCTCTCGAAGTCGAAGCCGGGCGACATGTGCAGCTGGGGAGCGAAGCGAACCTCCACGTAGCGCACGCCCTCGGCCCAGTTGTCCTGGCCGAGCTCGTAGGCGGTCCGCTCGAGGCCCTCGGGGTCCTGGAGCACCTTGAGCGTCCACGTGAATCCCTTGAGGTACTCGTTGAGATCGGTGTAGGAATCCTTGAAGATCAGCTCGTTCAGTCCCTGTTCGGTGGTGGACGGGAGTGCCACTCCGCGCTCCCGCGCGAGCTCGATGAGGGTGGGAAGCCGAAGCGATCCGTCCAGGTGCACATGGAGATCTGTCTTGGGGATCGCGCGGATAAACTCCTGACTGTAGCGCGGCATGTCGGTTGGCAGAACGGTACCGCGGCTTGCGGCAGTGGTCAAGGCGGAGTTACGATCGGTCACTGTGGGAGAAAACGTGGACTGCGTCATTCCCGCCGCGGGGCAGTCCGTGCGCATGGGAAGATGGAAACCGGCCCTCCCATTCGGGGACAGCACGATCGTCCAGACGGTGGTCGCCGCCGCCTTGCGGGTCTGCTCCCGTGTCGTGCTCGTGACCGGTTACCGCGGTGCGGAGCTCGTCTCATTGTTCGGCGGCGAACCCCGCGTCCATCTCGTGGAGAACGCGGCCTGGCAGCAGGGCATGTTCAGCTCGATCCGGCTCGGAGTGGCCTCGGTACGGACGGAAAGGTTCTTCGTGACTCTCGGTGACATGCCGTGGATCACCCCGGCGGTCTACGAGGCCCTTCTGCGTCATGAAGTGGCGGACGTCGTTTTCCCCGAGCATGGCGGGATGCGCGGACATCCGGTGCTCTTCCGGGAGCGCGTCAGGGGCGCGATCTCCGCGGCCGATCCCCTCCATGGAAGCATGCGTGCGGTTGCCGAATCCTTTCACATCAGCGAGCTGCGCTGGCCGGACGACACTGTCCTCCGGGACATCGACACGGAGAACGACCTCCGCTGAGAGGCACCCGGCGGCCGGGGCTCAGGACGCGCTCTTTCGCTTCCCGTTGTAGCGCCGCGCTTCCGTGGTGACGATTTCCGCCAGCACCAGCACCAGGACGACTGCCTGCAGGGCGAAGGTCTCCCAGGTCTGCGACATGCCCAGCGGGATCACTGCCGGAAGCCCGTCGGAATAGTGGGACGGGATGACACCGGCAACCTGGAGGGAATGGATGCTCTCCCCGGCGATCTTGAATGCAAGATAGTAGATGAGGACCGTCGCCACGAGGAAGAACCAGTGCAGCGGCAGGCGCGCGCTGAACCTGATCACCAGGAAGCCGATCAGCACCAGGAGCACGAGGGCCACCCCGACCCCCGCGAAGAGCTGGACAGGCCCGATCCCCGACTCGATTCCGACGAGGAGAATGACTGTTTCTGCGCCCTCGCGGAGCACGGCGAGCAGGGCGAGGGTGAAAAGGGACCAGGTCCGGCCGGCCGCGATCGCCCTGCCCGCGCGGCTTTCCATGTAGCCGGACCACGCCTTGAGGTTGGCCCGGCGATGCAGCCAGGCGCCGACGGTCATCATCAGGATGACCGAGGCAAGCCCGACTCCCCCTTCCAGCACTTCCCGGGTGGCTGCCGCGCCGGCAGCCGAGATGAGGAATCCGAGGATGAGTGCAAGCCCGGCGCTCATGACCAGTCCCGAACCGGCGCCTGCCCAGACCCAGAGCGGGGCATTCCCTGCTGGAGTTTTCTTCAGCATCGCCAGGAGGGCCGCGAGGACCAGCAGCGCCTCCATTCCTTCTCGCAGCAGGATGAACCCCGCGTCCCACGCCGTGTATCCGGCGGGTGCCCGGAGCTGTTCGATCTGTCCGAGCATGACGGTAAGGACGTCCATGGCGGCGGGGCGAGAGCCGGGGCCGGACAGGATGAGACTCGAGGCGCGCGTCATCTCCGCCTCGAGCTTCTGGTAGATCGCGGGGGAGCGGCTCTTCACGTCGGTCTCGACAATCGGCCAGAGGCCCACGAAACTCTCCATGAGATCCGATGCCTGGTCGAAACGGGCCGTGGCCAGGGAGTCCCGCACCTGCGCCAGGAGGGTTCCCAGACTGTCAACGGTGCCCGTGCGGGCGGCGTCGGCGTGGCCGGCCGGCGTTCGTCCGTATTCCTCGGCAGCCCGCACCAGGTCCGCCAGCGCCTGACCGGCGCGCGGCGCGTCCGGTGGAGCGGCCTCCATCGCCGCCTCCGCGCGGGTCGCGGCGACTTCGATCCGGGCGTACAGGCCGGGATTGCCGGCCCTCACCGAATCCTCGACCGGCGACCAGATGTCTTCGAAGGCCTTGAGCTCGGACCGGGCACCCGCGATGTCCGAGGCGTTCAGCCGATCGAGGGCCCTCGCTGCCATGTCCGCAAGCGGCGCCAGGAGCTCCTGCCGGGGAGCGTCAGCGGCATGGAGCAGACCCGTGGCAGCGAGCATCAGGCAAACGGGAAGAAACACGCGAGTCCCGAAGCGACGGGCCGGGCGCTGTCTGAAGACATGTCTCATCAATTGCTCCCCTAGAATGATACCTGACCAATTTAGTCATGTATAGGGAAAAATGAAAGCATGAAGTGGTTCCGATTCTGGAGGCGTCCAATCGAGCATATGGACAAAGACACGGAACGGACTTCGGCACTCTCGTGGCTCTGGCTCCTCCTGGGAGCAGGAAGCTTCACCTTCATCGGCTGGAAGTTCAACGTTCCATTTGCCGCCTGGATCGCGCCGGTCTTCCTGGTGCGGTTCTTCCGAGACCAGCGGCGGTGGTACACGGCACTGGCCGCGATCCCCGCGCTGGGCATCGCCTCCTTCGTCCAGCTCTACGGAGGGTGGGACCTGGCGGCGTGGATGGTCATCCTCGTTTCCCTGCTTCGCCCCGCCGCTTTCCTGGCCGGCCTCTTTGCCGACCGGGCGCTGAACCGCCGCCTCCCCCGGGCAGCCGGCACGCTCGTGTTCCCGGCCGTGTCGCTCGCCGTGGACTACGCGATCTCACTTGCGCCGCTGGGCAGCGGGATGTCGGCATCCGCCACCCAATTCGGATTCCCGGCGATCGCCCAGCTCGCTTCCATTACAGGAATCTGGGGTATCGGGTTTCTCGCTGGCTGGGTTGCCTCGGTTCTCAACACCGTGTGGGACCACCGGTCGAACCTGGTCGCCGTGCGGAGAATCGCCGGTGCGTGTGCTCTGGTGGTCATCGCCGCGGCCGGGTTCGGAAGCGCGAGGCTGGCGCTCCAGCGTCCTTCCTCCCCGACCGTACGCGTGGGATCCGTCACGATCCCGCACCAGAGGGACTACTGGACGTGGATCGACAGGGGAACACCGCGGGAGCTGATCGCAGGCTACGCCGGGGAGCTCTCCTCCATGCAGGAAGCGCTCTTCTCGCAGAGCGAGCGGGCGGCCGCCGCAGGGGCGAAGGTGATCTTCTGGTCCGAGGGAAACGGCGTGCTCACGGAGGACAACGAGGCGCAGTTCATGGCCCGCGCAGGCGAGTTCGCCCGGCGCCGGGGAGTCTACTTCGCCCCGGCAGTGGTGGTCCTACGCTACGGACAACCCATCAGCGACAACAAGATCGTCATGTTCGCGCCGGATGGCTCCCGCGCCTTCACGTACGTGAAGACCATTTCCTGGTACCCGACAGTGTCGGACGGCGTGCTGAAAGTCGTCGACACCCCCTACGGGAGAATCGGGGCGGCGATCTGCTTCGACATGGACTTCCCCGGCTTCATCCATCGGCTGGGACAACTGGGGACGGACATCGTCCTCGTGCCCGCCTACGACAAGGAGAAGATCAGGCCCTACCACACGGAGGTGGGGCTCCTGAGGGGCGTGGAGAACGGGTTCTCCGTCGTGCGGCAGACCAACGAGGGGACGTCGATGGCCATCGACGGGACCGGCAGGGTCCTGGCGCGGCAGGAGTTCTTCGAGACGGGCGACCGGCTCATGTTGTCCGACGTGCCCACGCGGAGGGTGCCGACCCTGTACTCCCTCACCGGCGAGCTGTTCGCCTATGCCGGCATCGTCCTGGCGCTTGTCCTCATCGCGTGGGGTCTCTTCCGGCGATCAGGTCGATCATCGATTGACCCATCGCGGTGAGAATGAGCCAGCACGACACCGCCACGCGAAGCGAGTCGGGGTTCAGCGTCTGGCGCAGCCCGAAGAGGGCGTTCGGGGCATTTCGCGACCGGGCACCTGCACGTCTGGAGCGGGATTTCCTGTCATAAAGTTTCTACATGCTCGGCGTAAAAACTCTACACGAAATCGATGGATCGAATGACGGCGGCTTGGCCTGAACGCGCGTAAAATCTGCGGGTTCCACGTTTCCAAAACGTTTTGGAGGCCGAGGATGGTTCAGCTGCGGGATGTCGCCAGACGGCTCAAGCTCTCCATCACGACGGTTTCGCGTGCGCTTGACGGGTATGATGACGTTGCGGAAGCAACACGCACGCGCGTCGTCCGTGCCGCCCGGCAGATGGGGTATACGCCCCGCCGGGCCGCGCGCCAGCTCCGACGCCAGCGCGCCGACGTCATCGGCTACGTCCTGCCCGCCTCCGAGGGCCATTTCGCCGATTCGTTTTTCGCGGAGTTCATCGCAGGGCTGGGGGACGGGGCCGTTGCTCTGGGCTTCGACCTCCTGGTGTCCACGGCGGCGCCGAAAAGCGCCGCGGAGAGACAGATCTACTGCCGGTGGATCCAAAGCAGCGTCGTCGACGGCTTCATTCTCAGCAGGATGCGCGTCGGCGACTGGCGTGTCATCCATCTTGCGAGGGAAGGGATCCCCTTCGTGGCCCATGGTCGTGCCCAGCCCCGCGCGATGCATCCCTACATCGAGGTGGACTCCCGCGCCGGTTTCGCCCAGCTGGTGGCTCATCTCGCAGGCAGGGGGTTTCGCCGCATCGCGTACGTCGGCGCATCCCCTGACATAGCGCTGCAGGTCGAGCGCTCCGCGGGCTATCGGGAGGGACTCGAGGCGGCGGGCATCCCCTTTGACGATTCCCTCGTCCTCGAGGGCGACCTCACGCGTCAGGGCGGCTACTCCGCGGCGCTGCGGCTGCTTGCCCTTCCCGAGCCACCCACCGCCATCGTGGGAGCGAATGATCTCACCGCGATCGGAGCCCTCAGGGCGGCCCGGGAGAAGGGTCTCACTGCGGGAAGGGACATCGCGATCGCCGGCTACGATGGGACGGAGGAGTCCGCCCACACGCAGCCTCCGCTCACCACGCTCCAGCAGCCCATCTATGAAACGGCGCGCAGCCTGGTGCACATGCTCGTCGCGCGTATTGGAGGAGAAGGGTCTCTCGAGGATCCTCACGTGGTCCTTCAACCGCGGCTGATCATCCGCGAGTCGACGGGGGGATAGGCATTTTGCGCGGTATTGCCAAAACGATCTGGGCGGGGGAGGAGGTGATGCGGCCAGGTGAATGATGTCCTGTGGAAGGTGGATCGACACCAGAAAGAAGAGAGAGGAGATCGACAGTGAACGGAAAAGAGATTCGTTGGGTTATGGCGGCACTTGCCGCCGGCTTCATGGTCGTGGCATCCGCTGCCATGGCTACCCCGTCGCAGGAGGTGACGAAGAAGACGGTCGTGGAGCTCTGGAGCACCGACAACGAGGAGTACCGGATCCAGGCCTACGAAAAGGTCGCCGCTCATTTTATGAGCGCAAGCCCTGACGTGGATGTCCGCATCGTCCCCATCGACGAGGCGACGACCAGCCAGCGCATTGCCACCGCACGCGGCGCAAACCGGCTCCCCGATATCGCCCGCGTGGGCGTCGAACGGGTGGCGCCCTTCCTCGCCGACGGAATCATCGACGTGGACGCCGCCACGCGCGTGATCAAGGAGCTCGGAGAGGACACCTTCTATAAGGGCGTTCTCGACCTGGTGAGAACGCCTGACGGAAAGTACGCCGCGGTGCCTTTCGATGGATGGATCCAGGCCCTGTGGTATCGGGCGGACGAGTTCAAGAAGCTCAACCTTGCTCCCCCTATCTCGTGGGACGACATACAGAAAGCGTCAATGGCCCTGAAAGGAAGCGAAGGAAATCTCTACGGCATCACGCTGGGAACCGATCCCGGGCAGAACTACGGAGCCCAGGTCTTCGAGCAGATCGCCATGTCCAATGGTGCCTTCCCGTTTGACACGAACGGCAACGTGACCATGAACTCGCCCGAGATGGTGGAGGCGCTCTCGTTCTACACGGGTCTCCAGCAATACGCGGCGCCGGGACCGAACTACTGGAAACAGGCGCGGGAGTTCTACATCACCGGCCAATCGCCGATGCTCTGGTACTCGACGTACGTCATGGACGACCTGGTCGGCCTGCAGAAGGGCGTCGAGCCGACGGTGAAAGACCTAGGGAACCTCACCGGCTTCGCCCCCAAGATGGTGGGAAAGCGGGGAGGCAGCGCGACATATGGCCAGCTCGTTGTCATGACGATCTTCAAGGGAACCGACGTGGACGCCGCCGTTCGTCTCCTGAAGGCCATGCTCACCGGGCAGGATTACATCGATATCCTTTTCCTGTCCCCCAACGGGAAGATCCCGGTCCGCACGACCGCCGTGAGCGCGTGGGCGAAGAACGACATATTCGCGCGCTATCCGAAGGAGGTCATCGACACAGTTGTCAACGGCTACAACACCATGCAGCGCTGGGCCTTCGCTCCCCAGATGGGTCCCGTGCAGCGGAGCGTCATCGGCGACATGGAGGGTCGACTCCTGGTGCCCCAGGCGGTGAGCAACGTCGTGGAAGGCTCCATGACGGTCCCGCAGGCGGCCGACTGGCTGCAGCAGCGCGTCGCGGAGCTGTACGCGACCCGCAAGGCCGCGGCAAAATGACCGTTCTCCCCGGTTGCATCCGTCCGCCGTCACGGCGGGCGGATGCGCCGAGGGGACGAAAGGGCGGGCTCCATGATTGCCTCTTCCCGTCTTTCTCTCCTGCAGCGACGCGAGCAGCGGCTCGCCTATCTCATGATCTTTCCCACGTTTGCCGCGGTGGTGGGCCTCGTGATCTTTCCGGTTTTCTTCAGCATCTGGATCAGTCTCCACCGCATCGGCCTGGACAATCTCAACGACGTGTTCCGCGCTCCCTTTGTCGGGCTGCTCAACTACGCGCACGCCGCGAAGGACTACGCGTTTCCCGCGGCCCTGGCAACCTCCCTGGTGTACTCCGTCACGGGTACCGCCGTGGCGGTGGCGGCCGGCCTGGTGGCCAGCCTTCTCCTGAACCGCTCCTTCCATGGGAGAGGCATCGTGAGGACCGTGTTTCTCATCCCCTACGTCGCGCCGTTGATCTCCGTGGCATACATCTGGAGATGGCTGCTGGATCCCACCGTCCGAGGGGTGGTGAACTGGCTCCTTCTGCGGCTCGGGGTGATCGAGCAGCCGGTGAGCTGGCTGGGGACGAGGGGGATGTCGCTTGCGCTCGTCATCCTCATCGAGGGGTGGCGCTATTTCCCGTTCGCGATGCTCATGATCCTCGCGCGACTCCAGGGGATCGACGCGGCTTTGTACGAGGCGGCCTCGGTGGATGGCGCCTCCCCGTGGGTCAAGTTCCGGCGGATCACGCTCCCTGATCTGCGGTACGTTCTGGGCATTGTTTTCCTGATCCGGCTGATGTGGACCTTCAACAAGTTCGACGACATCTTCCTTCTCACCGGCGGAGGGTTCGGGACGCGCGTCCTGCCCATCCTCACGTACGAGTTCAGCTTCCGGCTTTTCGATTTCGGTCAGGGCGCCGCGACGGCCATGTTCCTCGTCCTGATCGTCGCCGCCTTCATGCTCGTGTACATCCGCAAGGTGCTGCAATGGTAGGGCGGGCGGCCATGCGGCCGGGGCGCATCCTCCTGTGGGCAGCCCTCCTGGCGCTCCTTTTCACGATCCTCTTTCCGTTCTACTGGATGCTCATCTCATCGATGAAGAACCTCGTGGAGCTCTTCGGCCGGCGGCCCGTCTTTTTCCCCAGCAGGATCCACTTCGACGCCTACCGGACCCTCTTTCTCGACCTCGGCTTCGGCAGGAATCTCCTCAACACCGTCGTCGTGGCAACGACGACCGCGCTGCTGGCGATTTTCGTCTCCACCCTGGGAGCCTACGCGGTCGCGCGGCTGCGCTTCCGCGGCAAGAGGCTCTTTCTCAACCTGGTTCTCATCGTCTACCTCTTTCCCGGAGTGCTTCTCATCATTCCGCTGTTCGCCATGCTGGTGAAGATCGGCGACTTCTTCGCCTTCGACGTCCAGGACAACCTCGCGGTGCTCATTCTCACCTACCTTGCGCAGACCCTCCCCGTCGCGCTGTACATGCTGTCGGGCTACTTCCGCTCCGTGCCGGAGGACATCGAGCAGGCCGGGCTCATCGACGGCTGCAGCAGACCCCAGGTCATCGCCCGCATCACGCTGCCGCTGTCCGTTCCCGCACTGGTTTCGGTGACGATCTACACTTTCATGATCGCCTGGAATGAATTCCTCTACGCATTCATCTTTCTCAACAATCGCCTGAACTTCACGCTTCCCATCAAGCTGCTGTCCATCTCGGAGCAGCTGAACACCCGCTGGGACGTCGTGATGGCGGCGAGCGCGATCATGACGGTGCCTGTCGTTGCCGTGTTCCTGATCTTCGAGAGGTCGTTGCAGCAAGGCCTTGTCGCCGGCGGGGTGAAGGGGTGAGCAACGGATGTCCCGAGTCGTGAACGCGGTCTCCCCGATTCTCACCCGTCTTTATGGCGGGGAGACTGCCCAGGCCCTCCTCCCGCGCCTTCTCGGCGCAATCGCCGACGCCCGCCCGCGCATTCCGGCGGGACGCGGGGGGGAGTTCGATCAACGCGACAGCCTTCTCATTACCTACCCCGACATGGTCCAGGAGAGTGGGAAACCGCCTCTGCGGACACTCCTGGAGTTCAGCGAGGAGCACCTCAGGGGCGTTGTCAGCTGCGTGCACATCCTGCCCTTCTTTCCCTCCTCCTCGGACGACGGGTTTTCCATCGTCGATTTCCGGTCCGTCGACCCCGCGCTCGGGACCTGGGAGGACATCGGGGGGTTTCGACGGAGTTTCCGTGTCATGATCGACGCGGTCTTCAACCACGTCTCCGTCAGTAGCGCGTGGTTCCAGGGCTTCCTGCGTGACGAGCCGGATTCCCGCGACATGTTCGTCGTGGTCCCGGCGGGGAGCGATCTCTCCCGGGTCGTACGGCCACGCTCCCTGCCCCTCCTCACCGGCTTCAACACGCCTTCGGGCCACAGGCTCGTGTGGACGACGTTCAGCCGGGACCAGGCGGATCTGAACTACGCCAGCCCGGCGGTTCTTGCCCGGATCGTGGAAACCCTGATGTTCTATGTCGAGCGCGGAGCAGACCTGGTCCGGCTGGACGCCATCGCCTACATCTGGAAGGAGGTGGGGACCCGTTGCATCCATCTTCCTCAGGCCCATCTCATCGTGCAGCTTTTCCGCGCGATCCTGGACGTGGTTGCCCCGCACGTCGCGCTGGTGACGGAGACGAATGTCCCCCACGAGGAGAACGTCTCCTACTTCGGCGACGGCGCCAACGAGGCGCAGCTCGTCTACAATTTCACGCTTCCCCCCCTCGTCCTGAACGCGTTCTCCACGGAGAGCGCCGACGCCCTGACCCGGTGGGTCGAGGGCCTGTCCCCACCGTCTTCCCGCACGACATTCCTGAACTTCCTCGCGTCGCACGACGGCATCGGCGTTGTTCCCGCCAAGGGAATCCTTTCTGAAGCGGATATCCAGATGCTGGTGGACGGGACACTTGCGCGGGGGGGCCAGGTGTCGTTCAAAGCCGGCCCTGATGGAGCGCTGAGTCCCTATGAGCTGAACATCAGCTACTGGGACGCGCTTGGGGATCCCGGCGGTGGAGGGCCCCTGGACATTCGTGTTCAACGATTCCTCGCGGCGCATGCGATCATGCTGGCTCTCCAGGGGGTCCCCGCCCTCTACTTCCACAGCCTTTTCGGGTCCTCCGGCTGGGTCGAAGGCGCGACGATCACCGGCAGCAAGCGCGCCATCAATCGACAGAAATGTGAACGCTCTTTGCTCGAAGGAGAATTGGGTGATGCGGCCTCGCCACGCGCGCGCGTCTTTTGCGGATTGAAGAGTCTCCTCTCTGCCCGCGGCTCCACGCACTGTTTCCATCCGCAGGCGGCCCAGCGAGTTCTTCGCGCCGGTGCGTCCGTGTTCGCCATCGTGCGCGACGCGCCCGATGGCGGGGAGCGGGTCCTGTGTCTGCACAACGTGTCCGGCGAAAAGCGGGTCGCGCGAGTGGACCTGGGGGAAGTGTACGGGCGTCTGCCGGGCGAGCTGAAGGATATCGTAGCGGGCCGAGTGCACGCGGTCACCGATTCCCGCGGCGTCGCGCTGGAGCCGTACCAGGTTGCGTGGCTGCAGGGGCACGCCTGAAGGAGAGTGGCACATGAGGGAGAGCGGCACATGAGGGAGAGCGGCGCGTGAGGGAAAATGAGTCGCGGACGGACAGATCCCTGCGCATCGGGTTCATTTCCATGCGTTTCCATGGTCTGGATGGGGTGTCCCTCGAAGCCCAGAAGTGGGCATCCGTCCTTGGCGAGCTCGGACACAAATGCTTCTGGTTCGCGGGCGAGCTGGACAGGGACCCCTCTGCGAGCATGCTCGTTCCGGAGGCTTTCTTCGGCCACCCCGCGGTCGCGGAGCTCAACGCAACCCTGTTCGCGAACCGGACGAGAAGCCGGCCGGTGACGGAAGCGCTCCATCGCCTGAAGAATCAATTGAAGGACAGGCTCTACGAGTTCGTGCAGAAGTTCCGCATCGATCTCATCATACCCGAAAACGCGCTCTCCCTGCCCATGCACCTTCCTCTCGGCATGGCGATTACCGAGATGATCGCCGAAACCGGCATTCCCACCATCGCCCACCACCACGACTTCTCGTGGGAACGGCCCCGATTCCTGAGAAATGCCTGCCAGGATATTCTCGCCATGGCCTTTCCGCCGGACCTCCCTTCGATCCGTCACGTCGTCATCAACTCGATTGCCCGGGCCGATATTGCCGCCCGGAAAGGAATCGCGGCGTCACTTGTCCCCAACGTCATGGATTTCGACACGATGCCTCCCCCTCCACGGACAACCTCCCTGCAATTCCGAAGTGACATGGGATTCGGGAAGGACGATGTCATCTTCCTCCAGCCGACGCGCGTGGTCTCTCGCAAGGGCATCGAGCTGGCCATCTCCCTCGTGGAGCTCCTGAACCTGCCGGCGGCCCGACTCATCGTCTCGCATTCGTTGGACGACGAGGGATCCTCCTATGCGCAGTGGGTGAAGAGCCGCGCGAGC